>JAABUZ0100002033.1_pt1 | contig 35318 bp, 30 predicted proteins | sample 5562091 | NCBI WGS metagenome assembly JAABUZ01 (sample SAMN12813069, study PRJNA571459) | rock metagenome | isolation source: Antarctica rocks | place: Antarctica: Victoria Land, Linnaeus Terrace sud | collected 2015-12-21 | reverse complement strand
CCCCGGACTGCTGCCCCGTCGTCGCGTACGGCGCCCTCGTCCCCGAGGCGGCCCTCGACCTGCCCCGGCTGGGCTGGGTCAACCTGCACTTCTCGCTGCTCCCGGCCTGGCGGGGCGCGGCCCCTGTCCAGCACGCGGTGCTCGCCGGCGACGAGGTGACCGGCGCCACCACCTTCCGGCTCGAGCGCGGGATGGACACCGGCCCGGTGTTCGGCACGCTGACCGAGCAGGTCCGCCCCGGCGACACCAGCGGCGAGCTGCTCGAGCGCCTCGCGAGCGCCGGCGCGACTCTGCTGGGCGCGACCCTCGACGCGCTGGAGGACGGACGGGTCACCGCCGTGCCGCAGCCGGCCGAAGGGATCAGCCTCGCCCCGAAGATCACGGTGGCGGACGCCCGGGTCGACTGGACGACCCCCGCCTTGCGGGTGGATCGGCTCGTCCGGGCCTGCACCCCGGCCCCTGGTGCGTGGACGACCTTGCGCGGCGTGCGGGTCAAGCTCGGGCCGGTCACCGCGGCCGAGCACCGACTGCCGCCGGGCCGGCTCGACGGGGACCTCGTGGGCACGGCCACCACGGCCGTACGCCTGGGCGAGGTGCGGCCCGAGGGCAGGGGCGCCATGGCGGCCGCCGACTGGTTGCGGGGCCTGCGCCCGCAGCTCGGGGAGTCCTTCGCGTGACCCGGTCGAACCGACCGGGCACGTCCGACCGATCCGCAGGGCGGCCGGGCGCGTCCGACCGATCGGGCGGGTCCGGCGGCGCGGCCGCCCGCACCCGCCCCCAGCTGCACGCTCCCAAGAGCGACCCCACCCGCCGTACGGCGTTGGACGTGCTGACCGCGGTCCGGGAGCGCGAGGCGTACGCGAACCTCGTGCTGCCCGGCCTGCTGCGCGAGCGCCGGCTGACCGGGCGGGATGCCGCTCTGGCCACCGAGCTGGCGTACGGCACGCTGCGGGCCCAGGGCCAGCTCGACGCGGTGCTGCAAGCCTGTGTCGACCGGCCGCTCGCGAAGGTCGACCCCCCGGTGCTGGACGTGCTCCGGCTGGGGGCCTACCAGCTGCTGCGGACCCGGATCCCGCCACACGCTGCCGTCTCGGCCACGGTCGACCTGGCCCGTCGTGCGTTGTCGGCCGGGCCGGCGGCATTCACCAACGCCGTGCTGCGCAAGGTCGCGGCCAAGGACCTCGACACCTGGGTTGCCGAGCTCAGTGAGGGCACGGACCCGGTGGACCAGGTCGCCCTCGCGACGAGCCACCCGCGCTGGGTGGCGCAGGCCTTCCGAGACGCGCTGCACGGAGACCTCGCCGAGGCCCGGGCCGCGCTGCTGGCCGACGACGCCAGACCCGAGGTACACCTGGTCGCCCGGAGCATGGACCGCGACGCGCTGGCACACGTCAGCGGCGGTACCCCCGGGCCCTTCTCGCCGTACGCCGTCCGGTTGTCCGAGGGCGATCCCGGCGCGCTGGCCGCGGTGCGGGACGGTCGGGCCGGTGTGCAGGACGAGGGCAGCCAGCTCGTCGCGCTGGCGCTCGCCGCCGCCCCGCTGGAGGGTCCCGACCGTACGTGGGTGGACCTCTGCGCCGGTCCGGGCGGCAAGGCTGCGCTGCTGCAGGCCGTCGGCGCCGAACGGGGTGCGCGCCTGGTGGCCCTGGAGCTGCTGCCGCACCGGTCCGTGCTGGTCCGTCGCAGCGGGGTCACCGGCGTCGTCACCGCCGATGCCCGCGCGGCCCCGCTGGCCGACGGCAGCGCCGACCGGGTGCTGTTGGACGCGCCCTGCTCCGGCCTGGGCGCCCTGCGCCGGCGGCCGGAGGCCCGCTGGCGCCGGCAGCCGGCCGACCTGCCGCCGTTGACCCGCCTGCAGGGCGAGCTGCTCGACAGCGCCGCGCGGCTGCTGCGCCCTGGCGGCGTGCTCGCCTACGTCACCTGCTCCCCGCACCTGGCGGAGGCGGTCGTACCCGTCCTGGACGTCCTGCGCCGCCATGGCGAGCTCGAGCAGCTCGACGCGCGGCCGCTGTTCCCCGGCGTACCCGGGCTGCGGGACGGTCCCGGCGTGCAGCTCTGGCCGCACCGGCACGGCACCGACGCCATGTCCTTCGCGCTGCTTCGTCGGCGCGCGACCTGACCTGACAGCTGATCGGCGTGCCGGCGGTGAGCGTGGGAGCCGCCCCGATCGGGCACGCCGATGTTCAGGACCCCCGGCTGGTGATCGGCGTGCCGGCGGTGAGCGTGGGAGCCGCCCCGATCCGGCACGCGGTCTTCAGGACCCCCGGCTGGTGATCGGCGTGCCGGCGGTGAGCGTGGGATCCGCTCCGATCCGGCACGCCGATCTTCAGGACCCCCGGCTGGTGATCGGCGTGCCGGCCGCACGCGAAGTGCGCCCTGATCCGGCACGCCGATCTTCAGGACCGACCCGGGCGTAGGACTTAGGCTCGCCTCCGTGCCTCGCCGTCCTCAGATCAGCCCGAGCATCCTGGCGGCCGACTACGCGCGGCTCGCCGAGGAGGCCGCCCGCGTCGAGGGCGCCGCGGACTGGCTGCACGTCGACGTTATGGACTACCACTTCGTCCCCAACCTCACGCTCGGCCTGCCGGTCGTGGAGGGCCTGCTGCGGGCCACGAGCATCCCGGTCGACTGCCACCTGATGATCACCGATCCCGACCGGTGGGCACCGGCGTACGCCGAGGCGGGCGCCGGCAGCGTCACGTTCCACGCCGAGGCGGCGGCGGCTCCGGTGCGCCTGGCCCGTGAGCTGCGCCGCAAGGGCGCCAGGGCGGGGCTGGCCCTGAAGCCCGCGACACCCCTGGAGCCGTACGTCGACCTGCTGCCCGAGCTGGACCTGCTGCTGGTGATGACCGTCGAGCCCGGCTTCGGCGGCCAGAGCTTCCTGGACGTCGTGCTGCCCAAGCTGCGCCGCTGCCGCCAGGCGATCGGGGACGGCGACATCTGGCTGCAGGTCGACGGGGGGGTCAGCGCCGAGACCGTCGAGCGCTGCGCCGAAGCCGGCGCGGACGTCTTCGTCGCCGGCTCCGCGGTGTACGGCGCGGCCGACCCTGCAGCGGCTGTCGAGGCCCTGCGCGCCCAGGCGCTGGCCGTCCAGGCGCGAGTCGGCGCCCTCCCTGCCTGACGGGTCTGGCGGGCCTGGCCGACCCGGCCCACGTCCTCCTCCGGCAGCCCGCGCCGTCGCAGCAGTAGGCTGTTCCCGACAGTCACGCGCGCTCCGGGGTCGGTGCAATTCCGAACCGGCGGTGACAGTCCGCGACCCGACGGCAGCCAGCCGGCGGTGGACCCGGTGGAACTCCGGGACCGACGGTGAGAGTCCGGAGGAGAGGTAGCGCGCGGGCGGGTGCAGCCCTGTGCTGCGACCGTCCGTGTCCCCCGGAGTGCCCTGAGCGAGAAGGGCAGACCGTGGACGACACCCAGGCCATGCGCCGCGCCGTGGAGCTGTCCGGACCCGTGCTGGGCAGTACGAGCCCGAACCCGCCGGTCGGGGCCGTTGTCCTCGACCAGTACGGCGAGGTCGTGGGGGAGGGCGCCACCCAGCCACCCGGCGGCCCGCACGCCGAGCGGGTGGCCCTCGCCCAGGCGGGCGTCCGCGGGTACGGCGGCACCCTCGTCACCACCTTGGAGCCGTGCGCGCACACGGGGCGTACCGGGCCCTGCGCCCTGGCCGTTGTCGAGGCCGGGATCCGGCGCGTCGTGATGGGGTACGAGGACCCGACCGAGCTCGCCCGAGGGGGCGGCGAGCTGCTCCGCGCTGCCGGCGCGGAGGTGAGCGAACTGCCGCCGCCGGACGGCCCCGGTCCGCTCGAGGCGTGGCTGCACCGCCAGCGCACCGGCCGCCCGTTCCTCACCTGGAAGTACGCCGCGACCCTCGACGGCCGGTCCGCGGCCGCCGACGGCACCTCCCGCTGGATCACCGGCGAGACGGCCCGCGCGGACGTCCACCGGCTGCGGGCCGAGAGCGACGCCGTCGTCGTCGGCGCAGGCACCGTGCTCGCCGACGATCCCGAGCTCACCGTTCGCCCCGGACGCAACCGTCAACCGCTGCGCGTGGTCCTGGACCGCTCCGGCCGCACCCCTGCCGACGCGCGCGTGCATCCCGCCCTGGTCCTTTCCGGCACTCCGGGGCAGGTGCTGCAGGACCTGGCCGCGCGCGACGTCGTGTCCGTGCTGCTGGAAGGCGGCCCCACCCTCGCGGCCGCCTTCCTGGAAGCCGGGCTGGTCGACCGGATCGTGGGTTACCTCGCCCCGGCGCTGCTGGGTGACGGACAGCACGCCCTGTCCGCGATCGGCGTGGGAACGATCAACGACGCGGTCCGGTTGCGCATCGACGAGGTCACCTGCCTCGGCGAGGACCTGCGACTGACCCTCAGGAGGGCCTGATGTTCACCGGCATCGTCGAGGAGCTCGGTCAGGTCAGCGCGTGGCAGGACCTGCCGGGCGCGGCCCGGATCACCGTCCGCGGGCCCGTCGTGACCGGCGACGTGCGGCACGGGGACTCCATCTTGGTCAACGGCGTCTGCCTGACCGTCGTGGACAGCTCCGACGGCGTGTTCACCGCCGACGTCATGAAGGTGACCCTGGACCACAGCAGCCTCGGGGCGCTGGCCATCGGTAGCCCGGTCAACCTCGAGCGGGCCGTCCGCCTGCAGGACCGCCTCGGCGGCCACGTCGTGCATGGCCACGTCGACGCCACCGCCGAGATCCTGTCCGTCACCGCCGACCAGCACTGGTCGGTCGTACGGCTGTCGCTGCCGGCAGACCTCGACCGGTACGTCGTCCAGAAGGGCTCGATCACCGTCGACGGCATCTCACTGACCGTCGCCAACACCGCCGCCGGCTGGCTCGAGGTGAGCCTCATCCCGACCACCCTCGGCCTGACCACCCTGGGCCACAAGGGTGTGGGCGACCCCGTCAACCTGGAGGTCGACATCACCGCCAAGTACGTCGAGAAGCTGCTCGCCGCCCGGTCATGAGCCTCGCCGCCGAAGGAGTTCCCGTGACCGTCCTTGACACCGTAGAGCGCGCCCTGGCTGACATCGCCGCGGGCAGGGCGGTCGTCGTCGTGGACGATGAGGACCGCGAGAACGAGGGCGACCTGATCTTCGCCGCCGAGATGGCGACGCCGGAGCTGGTCTCGTTCATGGTCCGCTACAGCAGCGGGTACATCTGCGTGCCGTTGACCGAGGACGACTGCGACCGCCTGGACCTGCCGCCCATGCACCGCGTCAACCAGGACAAGCGCGGTACTGCGTACACGGTGGCTGTCGACGCCCGTGAGGGGATCAGCACCGGGATCTCGGCGACCGACCGTGCGGTCACGATGCGCCTGCTCGCGGACGCGGCGTCCGACGCGACCGACTTCACCCGACCCGGCCACGTCGTGCCGCTGCGGGCCAAGCCGGGCGGCGTGCTGCGTCGCACCGGGCACACCGAGGCCGCCGTGGACCTCGCGCGGATGGCCGGGCTGCGGCCGGCCGGTGTCCTCTGCGAGATCGTCAGCCAGAAGGACGAGGGCGACATGGCCCGCCTGCCGGAGCTGCGGTCGTTCTGCGACGAGCACGGCCTGGCCCTGATCTCGATCGCCGACCTCGTCGCCTTCCGCCGGCGCACCGAGTCCCAGGTCGTCAAGGTCGCCGAGGCCAAGCTGCCGACGGTGCACGGCGAGTTCACCGCGATGGGGTACGAGTCGCTGCTCGACGGCACCGACCACGTGGCCCTGGTGAGGGGCGACCTCGGGGACGGCCGGGACGTGCTGGTGCGGGTGCACAGCGAGTGCCTCACCGGCGACGTCCTGGGCTCCCGTCGCTGCGACTGCGGCCCGCAGCTGGACGCCGCCATGGCCGAGGTGGCCCGCGAGGGCCGGGGCGTCGTGCTCTACGTACGCGGCCACGAAGGCCGGGGGATCGGCCTGATGCACAAGCTGCAGGCCTACCAGCTTCAGGACGCCGGCTCGGACACCCTGGACGCCAACCTGGAGCTGGGGCTGCCGGCCGACGCGCGCGACTACGGCACCGGTGCCCAGATCCTCGTCGACCTCGGTATCCGCACCATGCGGCTGCTGAGCAACAACCCGGCCAAGCGGGCCGGCCTGGAGGGCTACGGGCTGGAGATCGTCGGCCGGGTGCCGCTGCCCACGCTCGCCACGCCGGAGAACCTGCGCTACCTCAAGACCAAGCGGGACCGGATGGGTCACGACCTGCCGGGACTGGCCGCCTTCGAGGACGAGGTGACCGAGGCAGCAGCCGACCTCGCCCAGCCGACGGAGGCCGTGTGAGCGGCGAGGGCGCACCGGGCGCCGTGGCCTTTCCCGCCAAGGGCTGCACGCTCGCGATCGTGGCCACCCGGTGGCACGAGCAGATCACCACCGCGCTGCTCGACGGCGCTCTGCGGACGGCCGCGGAGTGCTCGGTCGCCGAGCCCACCGTCGTACGCGTGGCCGGGGCCGTGGAGCTGCCGGTGGTGGTGCAGGCGCTGGCGGCGACCCATGACGCCGTCGTCGCGCTCGGCGTCGTGATCCGGGGCGGCACCCCGCACTTCGAGTACGTCTGCGACGCTGTCACCTACGGTCTGACGCGGGTGTCACTGGACACCCGGACGCCCATCGGCAACGGCGTGCTCACGGTGGAGACCGAGCAGCAGGCCCTGGACCGGGCCGGTCTGCCGGGCTCGGCCGAGGACAAGGGGCGCGAGGCCGTCCTGGCCGCGCTGGACACCGCGAAGGTCCTGCGCGGCCTTCGCCTGGGGAACTGAGAGGCCCATCGTGCTCGCCGTCGTCCTGCCCAAGGGCAGCCTGGAGAAGCAGGTCCTGGAGCTGTTCAGCGCCGCCGACCTCGCCGTCGTACGCGGCTCCGACCGTGACTACCACGCCCGGGTCGATGACCCGCGCATCGACAAGGTCCGGTTCCTGCGCCCTCAGGAGATCCCGACGTACGTCGAGCAGGGGATCTTCGACCTCGGGATCAGCGGCCGGGACTGGATCACCGAGACCGGCGCGGACGTCGTCAGCCTGGGCGAGATCGGCGGCGGGCGGGCGGGTGAGGCGGTGGTCAGTGTCGTTCTCGCTGTGCCCAGGGAGTCGCCGTGGCAGTCCGCGGCGGACCTGCCCGACGGCGTGCGGATCTCCACCGAGATGCCCGAGACGACCCGGCGCTTCCTGGCCGAGCACGGGGTGAAGGCCAGGGTCTTCACCAGCCACGGCGCGACCGAGGCCAAGATCCCCGACATCGTCGACGCCATCGTCGATCTCACCGAGACAGGTTCCAGCCTGCGCAAGGCCGGCCTGAAGGTGATCGCGACGCTGCTGACCAGCCGTACCGAGCTGATAGCCAACCGCGAGGCGTACGCCGACCCGGTGAAGCGGGCCGCGATGGAGGACCTGGTGGTGCTCGTCCAGGGCGCCCTGCGGGCCCGTGGGCACGTGCTGCTCAAGCTCAACGTGTCGGCGCAGGAGCTCGACGCCGTCCTGGAGGTCCTGCCGGCGATGAGCTCACCGACGGTGATGGCGCTGGCGGCCGGCCAGATGCGGGCGCTGGAGACGGTCGTGCCGAAGAAGGGGGTCAACACGCTGATCCCGGCGCTCAAGGCAGCCGGTGCGCGCGACATCCTCGAGCTCCCGATCTCCAAGATCGTCGAGTAGTGGCGCTGCCCGACACCGAGGGGCGCCCGCTGGCTCCTCCGGAACCGACGCCTGCGCCAGCGGTCCTGGCGGCGCTGGCCGCAGCCGTCGTCTCGGGGGCCGTCGTCGCCCTGCAGCAGCGCGTCAACGGTGGGCTCAAGGACTCCCTCGGCGACGCCGTCCTGGCCGCGCTGGTGTCCTTCGGAACGGGCCTGCTGGTCGTGGCCGTGCTCGTGCTGGTGCGCCGCCGGAGCCGGGCTGCGGTGCCGGTGGTGCGGACGGTGCCGTGGTGGTCGCGTCTGGGCGGGCTCGGCGGTGCGACCCTGGTGGTGGTCGGCGCGGCCGCGGCGCCGCTCATCGGGGTGGCCCTGCTGACCGTCGGGCTGGTCGGCGGCCAAACCGTCGGTGGCCTGGTGGTGGACGGCGCCGGCCTCGGACCGGGTGGCAGGCGCGCCCTGACCCGGCCGCGGTTGGCCGGGGCGTTGCTCTGCCTCGCGGCGATCGCGATCAGCGTGTCGGGCAAGGGGGCGCACGCCGCGAGCCCCCTGCTGCTCGGGCTCGTCGTGCTCGCCGGCCTGATGATCAGCCTCCAGCAGGCCCTGAACGGGCGCGTCCGGGAGGCCACCGGTGACGCGGCGGTCGCGACCCTGCTCAACTTCGTCGTCGGTACGGCGGCCCTGCTCGCCGGCCTGGTCCTGCGGGCCGTGCTGGTGGGAGTCGACGCCGACCACTGGCCGGGCCTGTCGCAGTGGTACCTCTACAGCGGCGGCCCGCTTGGTGCGGCCTTCGTGGCGGTCGCCGCCGTCGTCGTGCGGCCGTTGGGCGTCCTGCGCCTGGGGCTCGCCACGACCGCGGGCCAGCTGGTGGGGGCGGTGCTGCTGGACGCGACGCTGCCCGAGCACGGCCATGGCGTGGCGCTGGCCACCGTGGTCGGGGCGCTGCTGACGCTGGTCGCGGTCGCCGTGAGCGGTGCCGGTCGTCGACGGTGACCGACACCGTCGAGGTCCGGCCCCGGCGGCTGGTGCTGGTGTGCCGCAGCGCCGCGGTGCTGGTCGTGGCGGTGTTCGGCGTCCTCGCGCTGCTCCTGCCGCGTGGTTCCGGCGGGGGTCAGCAGTTCGGGCCGCCGGACCAGATCGCTTTCTTCGGGCTAGGTCTGCTGCTGGCCGCGGCCGTGCTGCTGCTGACCCGCGCCCGCGTACGCGCCGGTGAGCAGGGCGTCTGGGTGCGCAACCCCTTCGGCGAGCACTTCTTCCCGTGGGGGGTGGTCGTGGCGGTGCGCCTGGACGACGGAGCGCCCTGGGCGCAGCTGGAGCTGCGGGACGACGAGACCGTCGCCCTGCTGGCCCTGCAGGCCAACGATCGCGAACGGGCCGTCAACGCCGTCCTGGCGCTGCGTGTGCTGCTGCGGCGCTCCCGGGGCGAGGCGTGACGCAGCCAGGCCCCGGACCTGATGCGGACAGCCCGGACCCGCGGCTGGCCGCAGCTCTGGCGGTGGGCGGAGCCACCTCCGGCGACCGGGCCGAGGTGCTGGCCGCCCTCGCCGACGCCCGCGTCTTCGTGGCGATGACCGCGACGGCAACCGGTCACGAGACGGCCGCCGATACCGGGCCGACGGCGGAGTCCGGCGCCGAGTTGGCCGTCGTCCTGCTCGAGGCCGCCGCTGGCGCGCGCGCCCTGCCGGTCTTTCCCGACCTCGGGGCGCTCCGGCGCTGGCGGCTGGACGTACGGCCCGTACCGCTGTCCGGTCCCCAGGCCTGCGCCGCCGCCGTCGACGAGGGCGCCGAGGCCGTGCTGCTGGATCCGGGCGGCGCTGCCCTGGCGCTGTCGCGCACGGAGCTCGCCTCGCTCGCCCGCGGCTGGGTCCCCGTGTCCGGGACTGCCCTGGCCGCCCGCCGTACGGCGGAGCAGCTCCGGCCGCTGCCCGGTCCCGCAGACCCAGCGCTGGTGACGGCTCTGCGCGCGGCCCTGCGCGGCGAGCCGCTGGCGGCGGCCCGCCTGCTCGCCGGCCCCGACGGCCACGTGCTGGGGGTCGTGCCCGAACGCCCCCTGGACCCGGCTGCCCTCGTGGCGCTGGCCCGTCGGGTCGTCCAGCGGCTCGGCCCGGCGCTGCCCCCGCAGGGGTTGGACCTCGCGGTCGTCCCCGCCGAAGGTCCGGGGGAGCAGGTGCTCCGGGCTCGGCGGTTTTCTAGGCGCGGCCGGTGAGCTTCTCCCCGGGGCCGTCGCCGGCCGCATCCGGGTAGGGCGAGGCCTCGCGGAACGCCTTCTGCAGTGCCTGCAACCCGTCGCGCAGGGGAGCCGCGTGCACGCCGAGGTCGGGCCGGGCGGCGGTGACCAGGCCGGCCAGCGCCGTGATGAGCTTGCGGGCCTCGTCCAGGTCAAGGGTGGCCGCGCCCTGCTCGGTCAGACCGCACTTCACCGCGGCGGCGCTCATGAGGTGCACGGCGGTGGCGGCGATGACCTCCGCCGCCGGCACGTCCGCGAGGTCGCGGGACTGCGCGGCCGCCGCGGGCGCGGGCGACGGTGACGGTGACGGTGACGGTGACGGTGTGGAGGATGCTGCGGGCCGGCTGGGCATCCTGGTAGCCTGCCAGGTGCGACCCGACCCCTGCTCCTGCAGGGGTCGTGCAAGCGGAGGTTCCCACCTCCCACCCGAGCCGTGTCACCACAGCCGGGTCCGGTCGGCTCGGCCCCGCCCCTGGTGGTGGTGGCCGTGGTCGTACCCGTCCCAGGACGGGAGGATGGTGGGCCCTGCGCTTCGCGCGGGGCCTTTCTGCATGAGGCCCCGGGCCGCGGTCCCACCCCCCTTACTTGGAGGCAGCATCAGCGCTGAGCCCCGCATCAACGACCGGATCCGCGTCCCCGAGGTGCGCCTGGTTGGCCCCGCCGGCGAGCAGGTCGGCATCGTCGCCATCAACGAGGCGCTGCGCCTCGCCCAGGACAGCGACCTCGACCTCGTCGAGGTGGCTCCGATGGCGCGGCCACCGGTCTGCAAGCTCATGGACTACGGCAAGTTCAAGTACGAAGCCGCGCAGAAGGCCCGGGAGAGCCGCAAGAACCAGGTCCTCACGGTCATCAAGGAGATGAAGCTCCGCCCGAAGATCGACCCGCACGACTACGAGACCAAGAAGGGCCATGTCGTCCGCTTCCTCAAGCAGGGCGACAAGGTCAAGATCACGATCATGTTCCGTGGTCGTGAGCAGTCCCGTCCCGAGCTCGGCTTCCGCCTGCTGCAGAGGTTGGGCGCGGACGTCGAGGAGTTGGGTTTCGTCGAGGCGGCACCCAAGCAGGACGGCCGAAACATGATCATGGTACTCGCTCCGCACCGGAACGCGTCCGACCTTAAGAAGGCCGCTGACCAGTCCCGGCCCGCCCGGGCCGAGGCGCCCGTCGAGGTCGCCACCGCCACCACCGCCGACAGCCCGACCGAGTAGAGAGCGACATCGCGATGCCCAAGCAGAAGACGCACAGCGGCGCCAAGAAGCGCATCAAGGTGACGGGCAGCGGCAAGCTGCTGCGCGAGCACGCGGGCCGGCGCCACCTGCTGGAGCGCAAGCCCAGCAAGCTCACGCGCCGGCTGGCCGGCACCACCGAGATCGCCCCGTCGGACGCCAAGAAGATGAAGAAGCTGCTCGGCCTCTAGCGCCCGCTCACTCCCGACCCGCTCACTCCAGACTCGACAGGAACAGGTGCAGACGTGGCACGCGTCAAAAGGGCCGTCAACGCCCAGAAGAAGCGTCGTGAGGTGCTCGAGAAGGCCAGCGGGTACCGCGGCCAGCGCAGCCGGCTCTACCGCAAGGCGAAAGAGCAGCTGCTCCACTCCGGCACCTATGAGTACCGCGACCGCAAGAAGCGCAAGGGCGACTTCCGGCAGCTGTGGATCACCCGTATCAACGCTGCCGCGCGGCTCAACGGCATGACCTACAACCGCCTCGTGCAGGGGCTCAAGCTCGCCGGCGTCGAGGTCGACCGCAAGGTCCTGGCTGACCTGGCCGTCACCGACGCCCCGGCCTTCGCCGCTCTGGTCGGGGTCGCCCGCGCCGCGCTGCCGGCCGACGTCAACGCGGCCCCGGCCGCCTGAGCGAGCTGCTGACCTCGACCCGCTCGCCCAGGGTCCAGGCCGTACGACGACTGCACCGGCGCTCGGCCCGCGGGGCGGAGCGCCGGTTCGTCGTGGAGGGCCCGCAGGCTGTCCGGGAGGCCCTGGCCGCCGGTGGGCTGCTCGAGCTCTTCGTCTCGGACGGAGATGCTGCCCTCGTCGCCCTGGCCGAGCTCGCCGGTACCCCGGTGACCCGGGTGAGCGGGGCCGTCCTTTCGGCGATGGCCTCAACAGTCTCGCCGCAGGGTCTGCTCGGCACCGCCGCGTTGCTCGACATCGATGTCGGCACCGCCCTGACCGGTGCGCCGCGGCTCGTGGCGGTCCTGCATGAGGTGGCCGACCCCGGGAACGCGGGGACGGTCATCCGCACCGCGGACGCGGCCGGTGCCGACGCCGTCGTGCTGACGGGCAGCAGCGTGGACCCGCACAACGCCAAGTGCGTGCGGGCCACGGCCGGCAGCCTGTGGCACCTGCCCGTGGTGCACGGGATCGCCCTGGCCGAAGCTCTGACTGCGCTGCGGGCGACCGGGTTGCAGGTCCTGGCCACCAGTGGCTCGCGCGGGGACGACCTGGATGACCTGCTCGACGCCGGTGCGCTCACCGCCCCCACCGCCTGGCTGTTCGGGACGGAGGCGCACGGCCTGCCGTCCGACGTCCTGGCCGCGGCCGATCGGCGGGTCCGCATCCCCCTGCACGGACAGGCCGAGTCGCTGAACCTCGCCGCGGCCGCGGCGGTCTGCCTCTACTCGTCGGCGCGCGCGCACCGCGCCGTACAGTGACGCCCCAGCAGCGGGAAGGCGTACCGGGTGAGCCAGGACAAGTCGGCCTACGACGAGCTGCCGGACGGCGTCCTGGTCGCCGACGCCACGGGTGCCGTGGTCCTGCTCAACCCGGCCGCCGAGCGGCTGCTCTCGGTCACCGCGGACGCCGTCGTCGGCCGCCCGCTCGCCGACGTCCTGCCGCTCAGTGACGAGCTGGGCCGCAGTTGGTGGGCATGCACCGACCCCTTCGGCGGCCTGACCAGCCGGACCCGGCAGCCCGAGCGGCGGCTGCAGCTCGGCACCGGCCGGGAGCTGCTCGTCACGGCGTCGTTCGTGCGCGACGACCGCCGCCGGCTGCAGCGCCTGGTCGTGTCGATCCGCGACGACCGGGCGCGGGAGCGCATCGAGCGCAGCCGGGCCGATCTGGTGTCCACCGTCGCGCACGAGCTGCGCTCACCGCTAACCAGCGTGAAGGGCTTCACAGCCACGCTGCTCGCCCGTTGGGACCGGTTCAACGACGAGCAGAAGAAGCTGATGCTCACCACCGTGAATGCCGACGCCGACCGGGTCACCCGGCTGCTCACCGAGCTGCTCGACGTGAGCCGCATCGACGCGGGCCGGCTCGAGATGCGCACCCAGGTCGTGGACCTCGGGCGGGCGGTGCGCAAGACCGTCGCCGGGTCCATCGCGGCTGGGGAGCCCGAGGACCGCTTCGCTCTGCTGCTGCGCGGGGAACTGCCCGAGACCTGGGCCGACCCCGACAAGATCGACCAGGTGCTCGGGAACCTGGTCGAGAACGCTCTGCGACACGGTGCCGGGAGGGTCACCATCAGCGTCGAACCCCGCGGCACGGGCACGCAGCTCCTCGTCGAGGACGAGGGCGAGGGGGTCCCGGAGCAGGCAGCGACGCGGGTGTTCACCCGCTTCTGGCGGGGCCCGGGCCGGCGCGGCGGGACCGGTCTCGGCCTTTACATCGTAAAGGGCCTCGTCGAGGCCCACGGCGGGACCGTGGAGGTCGGCCGGTCCGCGGCCGGCGGGGCGCGCTTCCAGGTCCTGCTCCCGGCCGGCTCGCCGCCGTACGCGCTGTAAGCCGGTTGTGGGCTCTGGAAGACTGGACCTTCCCTGCCCCGCGACACCCGTCTGGAGCCCCGCTGTGCCCGGCCCTGACTACGACCCCGTCCAGGTCTCCCTGCTGACCGCCCCTGAGCTGCAGCGCACGCAGGGCGAGGGCGAGCGCGGCTTCGCGGCCACCGAGGACCTGGCCGGGCTGGCGACGGCGCGCACCGCCCATCTCGGCGACCGCTCGCGGCTCGCGCTCGCGCGGCGGGAGATCGGCGCCCTGCCCCCGCAGGCCAGGAAGGACGCCGGCCAGCGCCTCAACGCCGTGTCGACGGCCCTGACCACGGCGTACGAAGGGCGGCGTGCGCAGCTGGAGGCCGAGCGCGACGAGCGGGTCCTGGTGACCGAGGCGGTCGACGTCACCGTGCTGCCGCAGCAGCTGCCCCTAGGCGCGCGGCATCCTCTGACGACCCTGCAGGAACGGGTCGCCGACGTGTTCATCGCCATGGGCTGGGAGCTCGCCGAGGGCCCCGAGGTCGAGCACGAGTGGTTCAACTTCGACGCCCTCAACGTGCCGCCAGACCACCCTGCGCGCGAGATGCAGGACACGCTCTGGCTGGCCCCCGAGGGTTCCGGCGTCGTGCTGCGGACCCAGACCAGCCCCGTCCAGATCCGCTCGCTGCTCGCCCGGGGCCTGCCCTGCTACGTGGTGGCGCCCGGCCGGGTCTTTCGCAACGATGCGCTCGACGCCACCCACTCGCCGGTCTTCGGCCAGGTCGAGGGGCTGTGCGTGGACGAGGGCATCACCATGGCCCACCTGCGCGGGACGTTGGACGCCTACGCCGCGGCGCTGTTCGGCGAGGGTTTGCGGACCCGCCTGCGCCCGTCGTACTTCCCGTTCACCGAGCCGAGCGCGGAACTGGACCTGCAGTGCTTCCACTGCCGCGGCGACAGCGCCCGTCAGCCCTGCCGGGTGTGCTCGGACGAGGGCTGGATCGAGGTCGGGGGCTGCGGGATGGTCAACCCGGCCGTGCTGGTGGCGTGCGGGGTCGACCCGGAGCGCTACAGCGGCTTCGCCTTTGGCATCGGGCTGGACCGCACGCTCATGTTCCGTCACGGCATCACCGACATCCGAGACCTGTACGAAGGGGACCAGCGCTTCACCGTCCCCTTCGGCGTGGAGGCCTGACGTGCGCGTCCCCGTCTCCTGGCTGCGTACGCACGTGCCCGGCCTCACAGCTGTAGCGGACGAGATCGCCGAGGCGCTGGTCCGGGCCGGCCTGGAGGTCGAGCAGGTCCACCGGGTCGGTCAGGACATCAGCTCCGTCGTGGTCGGGGCGGTCCTCGATATCGAGGAGCTGACCGGGTTCAAGAAGGCGATCCGCTACTGCCATGTCGACGTCGGCACCCGGACTCACGAGGTGGTCTGCGGCGCGGTGAACTTCTCGGTTGGGGACCGGGTCGCGTTCGCCCTGCCCGGCGCGGTGCTGCCCGGGGGCTTCGCGATCGCCACGCGCAGCACCTACGGCCACACCTCGGACGGGATGATCTGCAGCGCCGCCGAGCTCGGGGTCGCCGAGGACGCCGACGGCATCCTCGTCCTGCCACCGGACAGCCGGCTCGGCGTCGATGTCGTCGACCTGCTGGGCCTGCGCGACGAGGTCCTGGACATCGCGGTCACCCCCGACCGCGGGTACACCCTGTCCGTGCGCGGGGTCGCGCGGGAGGCCGCGACCGCCTTCGGCCTCGTGCTCATCGACCCTGCTGCTCTTGAGGGCCCCGAGCCCACGGGGGGCTACGAGGTGGCACTGAACGACGATGGCTGCGAGCGCTACGTCGCCCGCATCGTCACCGGGCTCGACCCGGCGGCGACGTCCCCGCCTTGGCTGCAGCGCCGGCTCGTTCTGGCCGGGATGCGTTCGATATCCCTGGCGGTCGACGTCACCAACCACGTGATGCTCGAGCTGGGACAGCCGCTGCACGCCTTCGACCTGGCCCGGCTCCAGGGCCCGATCGTCGTACGGCGGGCCGGAACGGGGGAGCGCCTGGCCACCCTCGACGGCCAGGACCGCGCGCTGGACCCGGGTGACCTCGTCATCACCGACGACAGCGGGGCCGTCGCGCTGGCCGGGGTCATGGGCGGCGCCGCGACCGAAATCACCGGGGCAACGGTCGACCTGCTGCTGGAGTCAGCGCGCTTCGACCCGGTCTCGGTCGCCCGGACCGCCCGCCGGCACAAGCTGCCCTCGGAGGCCAGCAAGCGCTACGAGCGCGGCGTCGACCCTGACCTCGCGGCGGCGGCCGCCGAGACGGCCGTCCGGCTGCTCGTGGAGTACGGCGGAGCCACCGCCGGACCGGTCACCGACGTCGACCACCGGCGCCCGCGGGCGCAGCTGCGGCTGCCGGTCGGCCAGCCCGGGCGGGTCGCGGGCCGCGACTACACCCCCGAGGTCGTACGCCGGCGGCTGGCCGACGTCGGCTGCACCGTCGAGGGCGAGGCGGTCCTGCTGGTGACGCCTGCGTCGTGGCGGCCGGACCTGACCGGACCGGCTGAGCTCGTGGAGGAGGTCCTGCGCCTCGAGGGCTATGAGACCGTGCCGATCGAGCTTCCCCGAGCCCCCGCCGGACGTGGGCTGACCCCGGCCCAGCGCCTGCGACGCACGGCCTCGCGCAGCCTGGCCGGCTCCGGGCTCGTCGAGGTGGTCACCATGCCCTTCGTGGCAGAGGAGGTCCTCGCCGCCCTCGGGCTCACCGGCCACGCCCCGCCCCGCCTGCTTAACCCGCTGTCGGAGACCGAGGCGCTGCTGCGCCCCTCGCTGATCCCCGGCCTGCTCGCGGCGCTGACCCGCAACACCGGCCGCGGGATCTTCGACGTCGCCCTGTTCGAGACCGGCCCGGTCTTCCGCGGCAGCGGCACACCGGTGGAGCAGACCCCGAAGACCTCGCAGCGACCGTCGGACCAGGAGCTCGCCGGGCTCGACGCGGCACTGCCTGCGCAACCGCGCCTGGCCGCGGTGGCCCTGTCGGGCCGGCGTGGAGAGCGACCAGTCGAGCTCGGGCACGTCGTCGGGCCCCTGCTCACCCTGGCAACGGCGCTCGGTCTGGACCTGGTCGTGGATCGCGCTGCCGAGGCGCTCTACCACCCTGGCCGGTGCGCCGCGCTGCTGCTGGACGCTACGGTTGTCGGCCACGCCGGGGAGCTGCACCCCCGGGTCGTCGCTTCGCTGGGCGTACCGGCCCGCACCTGTGCCGGAGAGGTGGACCTCGACGCGCTGGTCGCCGCAGCGGTGGCTCGCGGACCGGTGTCCGCGCCTTTGGTGTCGGCCTACCCGCCGGCCTCGGTGGACGTCGCCCTGGTCGTGTCCGCCTCGGTGCTCGCCGGCCACGTCGAGCAGGCGTTGCGCGACGGCGCGGGGGAGCTGCTGGAGTCGCTGCGCCTGTTCGACGTCTACACCGGCCCCCAGGTCGGCGAGGGACACCGGTCGCTGGCGTTCGCGCTGCGCCTGCGGGCAGCGGACCGGACCCTCACCGACACGGAGGTGATCACGGCCCGCGACGCCGCCGTCGCCGAGGCGACCCGGCGACACGGGGCCGTCCTGCGCGGCTGACTGCATAGCCATGCAGCATCATGTATGGTGGGGGCCATGGGGATGACAGCGGCGGTCGCAGGGGCCAGTGGCTATGCCGGGGGCGAACTGCTGCGCCTGCTTCTCGCCCACCCCGACCTCGAGCTCGGCCCGGTCTGCGCCGGCAGCAGCGCGGGCTCCGCGATCACCGACCTGCACCCGCACCTGCCCCAGCTGGTCGGCCGGAGCTTCGCGGCGACCACGCCCGAGCTGCTCGCTCAGGCCGATGTCGTGTTCCTCGCCCTGCCGCACGGCGCGTCCGGCGCGCTGGCCCGGCAGCTGCCGGACGGCGCGGCCGTGATCGACCTCGGCGCGGACCACAGGCTGGCGGACCCGCTCGCCTGGGAGACCTGGTACGGCGGCCCGCACGCCGGCACCTGGACCTACGGCCTGCCCGAGCTGGCCGGCCAGCGCGCTCTCGTCGCGGGCAGCCGACGGGTGGCGGCCACTGGCTGCTACGCCGCCGCCCTTGCCCTGGCCCTGGCCCCGCTGGTGCGCTCGGGCGCGGTGGAACCCGAGGACGTCGTCGTGGTGGCGGCCAGCGGCACCAGCGGAGCTGGGCGCAGCGCCAAGCTCGGCCTGCTCGGCACCGAGGTCATGGGTGACCTCTCGCCGTACAAGGTCGGCAGTCACCAGCACGTGCCCGAGGTGAAGCAGGCGACCGGCGCGACCAGCCTGTCGTTCACCCCGGTGCTGGCACCCGTGCCCCGCGGCATCCTGGCGACCGTGACGGCTCGGCCCCGCAGCGGCCAGGACCCCTACGAGGTGCTGCAGCAGGTGTACGCCGAGGAGCCCTTCGTGCACCTGCTGCCACCCGGTCGCTGGCCGCACACCGCCGCGACGTACGGCTCGAACAGCGTGCACCTGCAGGTCACGGTCGACCGGGACTCCGGCCGGGTGGTCGTGGTGAGTGCGCTCGACAACCTCGGCAAGGGCGCGGCCGGTCAGGCCGTCCAGTGCGCCAACCTCGTGCTCGGCCTGCCCGAGACGGCCGGCCTGTCGGTCAGTGGGATCGCGCCGTGACCGGGGCAGCCGCATGAGTGTGACCGCTCCCCGGGGCTTCCGGGCTGCCGGTGTGACCGCCGGCCTCAAGGGCAGCGGCTCGCCGGATGTGGCGCTGGTGGTCAACGACGGTCCGTCGCGGGCGGCGGCGGCGGTCTACACGGCCAACCGCTGCAAGGCCAACCCGGTGCTGTGGTCCGAGCGGGTCACGGCCGACGGCGCGGTACGGGCCGTGGCTCTGAACTCCGGCGGCGCAAACTGCTACACCGGGCCGGCCGGGTTCCAGACGACCCACGCGACCGCGGAGCGGGTGGGTGAGCTCCTGGATGATGCCGCCGGCGACGTCGTCGTCTGCTCCACCGGGCTGATCGGCGACCTGCTGCCGGCCGACCGCCTGCTGGCCGGGGTCGACGCCTGCGCTGCGGCGCTGTCGGGCCAGGGGGGCGGTGACGCGGCCGTCGCGATCCTCACGACGGACACCCACGCCAAGCAGGCGGTCGTGTTCCGCGACGGGTGGAGTGTCGGAGCGATGGCCAAGGGCGCGGGCATGCTCGCCCCTTCGCTGGCCACCATGCTGGTCGTCCTGACGACCGACGCGGACGTCTCGGCAAGCGGGTGCGACCGGGCGCTGCGCGCCGCCACCCGCACCACCTTCGACCGGCTCGACTCCGACGGCTGCCAGTCCACCAACGACACCGTGCTGCTCATGGCCTCCGGCGCGAGCGGTGTCCAGCCCGAGGCAGCCGTCTTCGACGAGGCCGTCCGGCAGGTGTGCGCCGACCTCGCCGAGCAGCTCATGAGGGACGCGGAGGGCGCCGCGCACGACATCCGCATCGAGGTGACCGGCGCCGCCACCGAGGACGACGCGGTCGAGGTCGGCCGCGCGGTCGCCCGTAGCGCGCTGCTCAAGTGCGCGATCTTCGGCGAGGACCCGAACTGGGGGCGCGTGCTGGCCGCCGCGGGGACCACCGGGGCCGCCTTCGCGCCGCACGCGGTCGACGTCTCCTTCAACGAGGTCCAGGTCTGTCGCGGCGGCGCGCCGGGGCAGGACCGCTCGCTCGTGCGCTTCGAGGGCCGCGACGTCCGGATCCTGGTCGACCTGCACGAGGGCGCCGCCCGGGCCGTCGTGCTCACCAACGACCTCACCACGGTGTACGTCCACGAGAACAGCGCGTACAGCACGTGAGCATGGCAAGGGGGCACGTCGCCCTGCCCAAGGCTGCCGCGCTGGTGGAGGCCCTGCCGTGGCTGAAGTCCTTCTCCGGGCGCACGGTGGTCGTGAAGTGCGGCGGCAACGCCATGACCTCACCGGAGCTGCAGCAGTCCTTCGCCGAGGACGTCGTGTTCCTGCGGTACGCCGGCGTGCGCGTCGTCGTCGTGCACGGCGGCGGACCGCAGATCAACGCCCACCTGGACCGGCTCGGCGTCGTCAGCGAGTTCCGCGGCGGCCTGCGGGTCACCACCCCGGACACGCTGCAGGTCGTCCGGATGGTGCTCGTCGGGCAGGTCAACAGTGACGTCGTCGGCACCATCAACACGCACGGTCCGTTCGCGGTCGGCCTGTCCGGCGAGGACGCGCACCTGTTCACCGCCGAGCGCCGGGACGCGCTGGTGGACGGCGAGCCGGTCGACCTCGGCCTGGTCGGCGAGGTCGTCCAGGTGCAGCCGCAGATCGTCACCGCTCTGCTCGAGGAGGCCAAGGTGCCGGTCATCGCCACGATCGCCCGCGGCGAGGACGGCGAGGTCTACAACGTCAACGCCGACACCGCCGCCGCCGCGCTCGCCGTCGCGCTCGGTGCGGAGAAGCTCGTCGTGCTCACCGACGTCGAGGGGCTGTACGCCGACTGGCCGGCCAGCTCCGAGGTCATCAGCACCCTGACCGCCACCGAGCTCGAGGAGCTCCTGCCCGGGCTCGTCGCCGGGATGGTGCCGAAGATGGAGGCGTGCCTGCGCGCCGTGCAGGGCGGGGTCCCGCGCGCGCACGTGCTCGACGGCCGGGTCCCCCACTCGCTGCTGCTGGAGCTGTTCACCGACGAGGGGATCGGCACGATGGTGGTGCCCTCGTGACCAACGATGGCGTGAGCGGCACGCAGCAGTGGCAGCAGCGGTGGGACGCCGCGCTGATGGGCAACTACGGCACCCCACCGGTCGTGCTCGCGCGCGGTGAGGGCGCCACCGTCTGGGACGTGGACGGCAAGCAGTACCTCGACCTGCTCGCCGGCATCGCCGTCAACGTGCTCGGCCACGCCCACCCCGCCGTCGTGGAGGCGGTCAGTCGACAGGTCGCGACCCTCGGCCACACCAGCAACCTGGCCGCGCACGCTCCCGGCATCGAGCTCGCGGAGCGGCTGCAGGCCCTGGTCGGCGCGCCCGGCAGCCGGGTGCTGTTCTGCAACTCCGGCGCCGAGGCGAACGAGGCCGCCCTCAAGCTGTCGCGTCGGCTGCGCCCGGGCGGCGGGTGGGTCGCCTGCGAGGGGGCCTTCCACGGCCGCACGATGGGCGCGCTCGCGATCACCGGTCAGCCCGCCAAGCGCGCCCCCTTCGAACCGCTGCCCGGCCCCGTGACCTTCGTGCCGTACGGCGACGTGGGTGCGCTTCGCCGTACGGTGGGTCCGTCCACGGCCAGCGTGGTGCTCGAGCCGGTCCTCGGTGAGGCCGGGGTCGTCCCGCCCCCGGACGGCTACCTCGAGGCGGCCCGCGAGATCACCTCCGAGGCCGGCGCCCTGCTGCACCTCGACGAGGTCCAGGGCGGCATCGGCCGGGTGGGGGACTGGCTGACCAGCCGGGTCGTCGCACCCGGCGTCGTCGCCGACGTCCTCACCCTCGCCAAGGGGCTCGGGGGAGGCCTCCCGCTCGGCGCGGTGGTCGCAAACGGCGCCGCGGCGACTGCGCTGGTCAAGGGCGACCACGGCACGACGTTCGGCGGCAACCCGGTGGTCTGCGCGGCGGCGCTGGCGGTCCTTGACACCATCGAGCGCGACGGGCTGCTCGCCTCCGCCGACCGGCTCGGGCGGCGGTTGCGGGACGGCATCGGCGCTCTCGGTCATCCCCTGGTGTCGCACGTACGGGGACACGGGCTCTGGCTCGGGGTCGTGCTGCGCGAGCCGGTCGCCGCGGCGGTCGAGACGGCCGCCCGCGCTGCGGGCTTCCTGCTCAACGCGGCCGCGCCTGACGTCCTGCGGCTGGCGCCGCCGCTGGTGCTCACCGAGGCGCAGGTCGACGCCTTCCTGCAGGCGCTGGCCGGGTTGCTGGACGCCGCTAGGGTCCCGGCATGACCACGACAGCCGAACCCTCGTGAGCGCCACCCGCGTCCTGGTCGTCGAGGACGACCCGAGTGTCCGCGGCCTGCTGCACACCCTGCTCTCGGCCGAGGGCTACGACGTCGCGACGGCCTCGGACGGCCTGGCCGGGATGGTCAAGGCCACCTCGACGCACCCTGCCCTGGTGCTGCTGGACCTGATGATGCCGGACCTGGGCGGCGTGCGGGTGCTCGAGGAGCTGCGCGAGGACCCCGAGCTGGCCGGGACCCCGGTCATCGTGGTGACCGGAAAGGTCGACGCCGTCCCCGGCATCCGGGCACTGCTCGGCGAAGGATCGGTGTTCGTCAAGCCCTTCGCCGTCGCCGAGCTGCTGACCCGGGTGGCCGAGGTCACCGGCGGCCCCGGGGACGAGCAGCCGTGACCCGCCACCTGCTGGCCGACGACGACCTGACTCCCGCGGAGCAGACCCACGTGCTCGACCTCGCGGCCGAGCTCAAGCGGCACCGCTTCGACGGCCCCCGCCCGCTGGCCGGCAAGGCCGTCGCGGTGGTGTTCGAGAAGCCGAGCACCCGCACCCGGCTGTCGTTCGAGATCGGGATCGCTGAACTCGGCGGCCACCCCGTCGTCATCGATGCCAGCACCACCCAGCTGGGCCGTGGCGAGACCATCGAGGACACCGCCCGGGTGATGAGCCGCTACGTCAGCGCCATCGTGATCCGCACCTTCGGCGACGAGCGCCTCCAGGCGCTCGCCGCCGCCAGCAGCGTCCCGGTCGTCAACGCCCTCACCGACGGCTACCACCCGTGCCAGGTCCTCGCCGACCTGCAGACCGTGCGTGAGCGCAGGGGCCCGACCGCCGGTCGCACCCTCACCTACCTGGGGGACGGCGCCAACAACATGGCGCACTCCTACCTGCTCGGCGCGGCGATGGCGGGCATGCACGTTCGCATCGGCGCCCCTGAGGGCTACCTGCCCGACGAGGCGGTCGTGCGCAGAGCCAGGGCGTACGGCACGGACGTGCTCGTCACGACCGACGCCCGCGAGGCGGCCGAGGGCGCCGACGTGCTGACCACCGACGTATGGGTGTCGATGGGCATGGCTGGCGAGGCCGAGCGCCGCCGCGACCTCGCGCCGTACGCCGTCGACGAGAAGGCCCTCGCGCTCGCGGCGCCGGATGCCGTCGTGCTGCACTGCCTGCCCGCGCACCGTGGCGAGGAGATCGCCGCCGCCGTCATCGACGGGCCGCAGTCGGCGGTCTGGGACGAGGCCGAGAACCGGCTGCACGCCCAGAAGGCTCTGCTGACCTGGCTGCTGGAGCAGGGCTAGCGATGGGCGCGGCAGGTCGGGTGGAGGCCCGGGTACCGCTGACCAAGGCCGCCCGGCAGGCGCGCATCGTCGACCTGCTCGAACGCACGCCCGTCGCCAGCCAGACCCAGCTCGGCCGGCTGCTCGCGGGCGACGGGGTGCAGGTCACCCAGGCCACCGTCTCCCGTGACCTCGAGGAGCTCGGCGCCGTCAAGGTGCGGACCGCGCTCGGCACGTCCTACGCCGTACCGCCCGAGGGCCGGCCGCGCAGCGGTACGGCCGAGGCCGTGGACGCCCGGCTCGGCCGCCTGCTCGAGGAGCTGCTCGTCAGCGCCGAGGCCACCGGCGGACTCGTCGTCCTGCGTACGCCGCCGGGGGGCGCCCACTACCTCGGCTCGGCGCTGGACCGCGCCGGACTGCCCGAGGTCGCTGGCACCGTCGCCGGCGACGACACGGTCCTGCTCGTGACACGGAGCCCGGCGACCGCCGGCTCCGGCGCCCTCGCGACCCGCCTGCTGAGGCTGGCCGAGGGCCGACCCCTGGAAGGGAACTCGTGAAGGACCGGATCGTCCTGGCCTACAGCGGCGGGCTCGACACCTCCGTGGCCATCGGCTGGATCGCCGCCCAGACCGGCGCAGAGGTCGTCGCCGTAGCCGCCGACGTCGGTCAGGGCGGAGAGGACCTCGAGGTCATCCGCCAGCGGGCGCTGGCCTGCGGCGCCGTCGAGGCGGTCGTCGTCGACGCCCGTGAGGAGTACGCCGAGTCCTACTGCCTGCCGGCCCTGCAGGCCAACGCGCTGTACATGGGCCGCTACCCGCTCGTCTCGGCGCTGTCTCGACCGCTGATCGTCACACACATGGTCGCGGCGGCCCGCAAGCACGGGGCAGGCACCATCGCGCACGGCTGCACCGGCAAGGGCAACGACCAGGTGCGCTTCGAGGTCGGCATCGGCGCGCTCGCCCCCGACCTGCTGGTCAGCGCGCCCGTCCGCGACTCCGGCATGACCCGCGACAGGGCCATCGCCTTTGCCGAGGGCAAGCACCTGCCGATCGATGTGAACAAGCGCTCGCCGTACTCCATCGACCAGAACGTGTGGGGGCGCGCGGTCGAGACCGGCTTTCTCGAGGACCCCTGGAACGGCCCCGTCGAGGACGTCTACAGCTACACCAGCGACCCGGCGACCCCGCGCGAGCCCGACGAGCTGGTCCTGACCTTTCTCGACGGGGTCCCGACCGCGATCGACGGCGCGCCGGTCAGCGTGCTGCAGGCGATCGAGCAGCTCAACACCCGGGCCGGTGCCCAGGGGGTCGGCCGGCTCGACATGGTCGAGGACCGCCTCGTCGGCATCAAGAGCCGAGAGGTCTACGAGGTGCCGGGCGCGCAGGTCCTCATCACCGCCCACCAGGAGCTGGAGAGCCTCACCGTCGAGCGCGACCTCGCCCGGTTCAAGCGCGGCGTGGAGCAGCGCTGGTCCGAGCTGGTGTACGACGGGCTGTGGTTCTCACCGCTCAAGCGGGCGCTGGACGAGTTCGTCCGCGAGAGCCAGCGGCACGTCTCCGGCGAGGTCCGCCTCACCCTGCACGGCGGCACGTGCACGGTCACCGGGCGCCGCAGTCAGAGCTCCTTGTACGACTTCGCCCTGGCGACCTACGACCAGGGCGACACCTTCGACCAGTCGCTGGCCAAGGGCTTCGTCGAGCTGTGGGGCCTGCCGAGCAAGATTGCGGCCAAGCGTGACCTGAAGCACCTCCAGTGACCGGCGAGCGCACCAGCCTGTGGGGCGGGCGCTTCGAGGGCGGGCCGGCCGAGGCGCTGGCGCGGCTGTCGGTCAGCGTCCACTTCGACTGGCGGCTCGCGCCGTACGACCTGGCGTCGTCGAAGGCGCACGCGCGGGTGCTGCACCGCGCGGATCTGCTCGACGACTCCGAGCTCGAGCAGATGCTGGGCGCCCTCGACGAGCTGCGCGAGCAGGTGTCCACCGGGACCTTCACGGCGCGCCTGGAGGACGAGGACGTGCACACCGCCCTGGAACGCGGTCTGCTGGAGCGGCTCGGACCGCTCGGCGGCAAGCTACGCGCTGGCCGCTCGCGCAACGACCAGGTCGCGACCGACCTGCGGCTGTACCTGCGCGACCATGCGCGACAGGTCGTCGGCGCTCTCGCCGAGCTCGAGCAGGCGCTGATGGACCAGGCCGCCCAGCACCTGGACACCCCCGCGCCGGGCCTGACGCACCTGCAGCACGCTCAGCCGGTGCTGTTCGCCCACCAGCTGCTCGCGCACGTCCAGGCCCTCGCCCGGGACGTCGCCCGGCTCGTCGACTGGGACCGGCGGGCCTCGGTGAGCCCCCTGGGCTCGGGCGCCCTGGCCGGTTCGTCCCTGCCGGTCGATCCGGTGGCCACCGCACGCGAGCTCGGCTTTGCCGCAGCGGCTGGCAACTCGATGGACGCCGTCTCGGACCGGGACTTCGTGCTGGAGCTGCTGTTCTGCGCCGCGTTGCTCGGCGTGCACCTCTCCCGCTACGGCGAGGAGGTGTGCCTGTGGAACACCACCGAGTTCGGCTGGGTCACCCTCGACGACGCCTTCTCGACCGGCTCATCGATCATGCCGCAGAAGAAGAACCCCGACATCGCCGAGCTGGCCCGGGGAAAGGCGGGCCGGTTGATCGGTCACCTCACCGGACAGCTCGCGATGCTCAAGGGCCTGCCCCTGACCTACGACCGCGACATGCAGGAAAGCCAGGAGCCCTGCTTCGACGCAGTCGAGACCCTGCTGCTGGTGCTGCCGGCGCTCACCGGCATGACAGCGACCATGCAGGTGCACGCGCAGGTGCTGGAGGCCGCCGCTCCGAAGGGTTTTGCCCTGGCCACCGACGTCGCTGAGCTGCTCGTCCGGCACGGAGTGGCCTTCCGCGAGGCCCATGAGACCGTCGGGCAGCTTGTTGCCTGGTGCAGCGCAAACGGGCGGGAGCTGCACGAGGTCGATGACCAGCAGCTCGCTGCGGTGTCGGTGCATCTCACGCCCGATGTCCGCTGGGTCCTTGACGCTCGGGGCGCGATCGCGAGCCGCCAGGGCCAGGGCGGCACCGCGCCGGCACGGGTCGCCGAGCAGCTGGCGGCGCTGCGGGTCGAGGTCGCCGCACACCGGCGGTGGGCCGCCGGGGCTCCCTCGTGAACCTGGGCGGGCCCGTCCTGCAGGTCGCGCCCGCCCTGCTCGGCGCACACCTGGTCGCGGGAGGCACCACCGTGCGCCTGACCGAGGTGGAGGCCTACGCCGGCGCCACCGACGCCGGCAGCCACGCCTTCCGCGGCCGCACCCCCCGCAACGAGGTGATGTTCGGGCCGGCCGGCCGGCTTTACATCTACTTCAGCTACGGGATGCACTGGTGCATGAACGTCGTCACCGGAGCCGAGGGCGAGCCGAGCGCTGTGCTGCTCCGTGCCGGTGAGGTGGTCGACGGCCTCGCGGCCGCTCGGGCGCGCCGACCGGGCGTACCCGACGCCGAGCTGTGCCGCGGCCCGGCTCGGCTCACCAGGGCGCTCGGCATCACCGGGGAGCAGGCCGGCGTGGACCTGCTCGCCCCGACAGCACCGGTACGGCTGGTGCCGCGCGCGCCCGGGCTCCAGGCGCAGGTGCAGACCGGTCCGCGGGTTGGTGTCGCGGGCGCGGGCGCGGGGGCGCCCTGGCGGTTCTGGCTGGCCGGGGAGTCCAGCGTGTCGACCTACCGCCCCGCCGTACGACGCGGGCCGAAAGGTGCTGGACGCGGTACGGAAGGATCTCGACCGTGACCGACATCCTGGACGAGCTCGCCTGGCGTGGCCTGATCGCACAGACCACGGACCCGGACGCGCTGCGCGCCGACCTGGCGGCTGGTCCGCTGAGTTTGTACTGCGGCTTCGATCCGACCGCGCCGAGCTTGCACCTGGGCAGCCTCGTCCCCATGCTGGCCCTGCGCCGCTTCCAGCTGTGCGGCCACCGGCCGATCGTGCTCGCCGGGGGAGCCACGGGGCTGATCGGGGACCCCAGCGGCCGCTCCGCCGAGCGCAGCCTGCACCCGCCCGAGGTCGTCGCCGACTACGTCGCCCGGCAGCGGGGGCAGATGGAGCGGCTGTTCGACTTCGACGACGGACCGACCGGCGCTGTGCTCGTGAACAACCTCGAGTGGACAGCCTCGCTGTCGGTGATCGACTTCCTTCGGGACACCGGCAAGCACTTCTCCGTCAACGCGATGCTGGCGAAGGAGTCGGTGAGCGCCCGGCTGCAGGGCGGCGGCCTGTCCTTCACCGAGTTCAGCTACCAGCTGCTGCAGTCGAAGGACTTCCTGGAGCTGCACCGCCGCTACGGCTGCCGGATCCAGGTCGGCGGCAATGACCAGTGGGGCAACATCACCGCAGGCCTGGATCTGCTGCGTCGGGTCGACGGCGTGTCCGGTCACGCGCTCACCTTCCCGCTCGTCACCGACAGTTCCGGGCGCAAGCTCGGCAAGAGCACCGGTGGCGGGGACGTCTGGCTCGATCCTGAGCTGACCTCGCCGTACGCGCTCTACCAGTACCTGCTCGGGCTCGAGGACCGCGACGTCGGCACCTACCTGCGCCTGCTCACCTTCCTGGACCGCGAGGAGGTCGAGGCGCTGGACGCCTTGACGCAGGAGCGGCCGCAGGCCCGGGCTGCGCAGCGCCGGCTCGCCCAGGACGTGGTGACCCTGCTGCACGGCGGTGAGCACGTCCGTCGCGTCGAGCAGGCCAGCGCGGCGCTGTTCGGCAGCGCTTCCCTCGCCGATCTCGACGAGCCGACACTGGCCGCGGCGCTCGCCGAGGCGCCGTCCCTCCGGGTCGGCGCGAGCTGCCCGCCATTCATCGAGCTGCTCGCCGACGGACTCGGCCTGTCTCGGTCGGACGTCCGACGCGTGGTCCGTGACGGGGGCGCGTACCTCAACAACTGCCGAGTGGCCGATGAGGGGTACGTCCCCCTCGAGCAGGACTGGTTGCACGGGCGCTTCCTGGTCCTGCGGCGGGGCAAGCGTGCCGTGGCCGTGATCGAGCGGGCCGCGTAGCCGCTGCCTCACGGTGGGCCGCGTCCGCAGCGCCCGCTCGGCCGGCAACCATGGGAAGACCGGGCCGCCGCAGGGTCGGATTTGACTCCGCTGGGCCTGCCTCGTAACTTCTGTCTCGCCCCCGGAGCACCGGACGCCAGCAGGAGTTGCTGGAGCACGGTTCGCGGGTCACCCTCACCGGATCAGCACGGCAGCGCCGTGTCCGGTCGCGGGTGTCGGCCAGCGCAGGTGCCGCTCCGCGGAGTTGGACACCCGCCCGGCGCAACTGCTAGGTTAGGCGAGTTGCCCCGCGAACGGCCGAGAGGCCGCAAGCGGTGAGTGCCTGATCCTTGAGAACTCAACAGCGTGCCGAAAGTCAGTGCCAAGAATCACCCCGTGTCACGGGGCCGATCACCTTCAGTCGAGGTGCTCGTCCCAGTGACCGGATTCCTTTGGTGAACAGATGGACAGAAATGTCAGCAGTCTGGTCGCCAGAGATCACAGCTGACCACTCGCCAAGGGTGGCAGCGACTCTCTAGACGGTTCCCCTGCGACTTCGGTGGCAGGACACCAAGTTCATTAACGGAGAGTTTGATCCTGGCTCAGGACGAACGCTGGCGGCGTGCTTAACACATGCAAGTCGAGCGGAAAGGCCCTTCGGGGTACTCGAGCGGCGAACGGGTGAGTAACACGTGGGCAACCTGCCCCTAGCTCTGGGACAACTCCGGGAAACCGGGGCTAATACCGGATACGACCTCGACCGGCATCGGACGAGGTGGAAAGTTTTTCGGCTAGGGATGGGCCCGCGGCCTATCAGCTTGTTGGTGGGGTCACAGCCCACCAAGGCGACGACGGGTAGCCGGCCTGAGAGGGCGACCGGCCACACTGGGACTGAGACACGGCCCAGACTCCTACGGGAGGCAGCAGTGGGGAATATTGCGCAATGGGCGAAAGCCTGACGCAGCGACGCCGCGTGAGGGATGAAGGCCTTCGGGTTGTAAACCTCTTTCAGCAGGGACGAAGCGCAAGTGACGGTACCTGCAGAAGAAGCACCGGCCAACTACGTGCCAGCAGCCGCGGTAATACGTAGGGTGCAAGCGTTGTCCGGAATTATTGGGCGTAAAGAGCTCGTAGGCGGTCTGTCGCGTCGGCTGTGAAAACCCGGGGCTCAACCCCGGGCCTGCAGTCGATACGGGCAGACTAGAGTGCGGTAGGGGAGACTGGAATTCCTGGTGTAGCGGTGAAATGCGCAGATATCAGGAGGAACACCGGTGGCGAAGGCGGGTCTCTGGGCCGTAACTGACGCTGAGGAGCGAAAGCGTGGGGAGCAAACAGGATTAGATACCCTGGTAGTCCACGCCGTAAACGGTGGGTGCTAGGTGTAGGTCGTATTCCACGCGATCTGTGCCGCAGCTAACGCATTAAGCACCCCGCCTGGGGAGTACGGCCGCAAGGCTAAAACTCAAAGGAATTGACGGGGGCCCGCACAAGCAGCGGAGCATGTGGCTTAATTCGACGCAACGCGAAGAACCTTACCAAGGCTTGACATGCAGGGAAATCTCGTAGAGATACGGGGTCCGCAAGGGTCCTGCACAGGTGGTGCATGGTTGTCGTCAGCTCGTGTCGTGAGATGTTGGGTTAAGTCCCGCAACGAGCGCAACCCTCGTTCTATGTTGCCAGCGCGTGATGGCGGGGACTCATAGGAGACTGCCGGGGTCAACTCGGAGGAAGGTGGGGACGACGTCAAATCATCATGCCCCTTATGTCTTGGGCTGCACACATGCTACAATGGCCGATACAAAGGGCTGCTAAGCCGCAAGGTGGAGCGAATCCCAAAAAGTCGGTCTCAGTTCGGATTGGGGTCTGCAACTCGACCCCATGAAGTCGGAGTTGCTAGTAATCGCAGATCAGCAACGCTGCGGTGAATACGTTCCCGGGCCTTGTACACACCGCCCGTCACGTCACGAAAGTCGGTAACACCCGAAGCCAGTGGCCCAACTCGCAAGAGAGGGAGCTGTCGAAGGTGGGATCGGCGATTGGGACGAAGTCGTAACAAGGTAGCCGTACCGGAAGGTGCGGCTGGATCACCTCCTTTCTAAGGAGCGCCTGGCAGCGGGGCTCGTTCCCGTTGCCCAGACCCACGCTCGGATGTTCAGGCCGAGGTGGAGCTCACGGGTGGAACACTGACCAGTAGGCCGCTATCGCGCGATGCTCACTTAGTACAGCTGCTTGCAGCAGGAACGGTGGACGTGGTGCGGGAGCGGCCCAGGCGCGCTGTTGGGTCCTGAGGGATCTGGTGACTCCGCAGGGAGTACCAACCTCAGTGACACCGAGCCTCCGTCGAAGCCCGCAAGGGCATTGGCGGAGGCTCTGTCACGGACGCAGGACCGGTCCACGCTGAACGACCCTGGCCATCTCGGGGTACGCAGCGGGTGGAGACCGGGACCGCCCGTAGCTTGAGAACTGCACAGTGGACGCGAGCATCTTTGTGGTCAAGTTAGTAAGGGCGCACGGTGGATGCCTTGGCACCAGGAGCCGATGAAGGACGTAGGAGGCTGCGATAAGCCTCGGGGAGCTGTCAACCGAGCTGTGATCCGAGGATTTCCGAATGGGGAAACCCGGCAGGAGTCATGTCCTGTCACCCGCGCCTGAATGTATAGGGCGTGTGGAGGGAACGAGGGGAAGTGAAACATCTCATTACCCTCAGGAAGAGAAAGCAACCGCGATTCCGTGAGTAGTGGCGAGCGAAAACGGAAGAGGCTAAACCGATCACGCGTGATAGCCGGCAGGCGTTTCGTGATCGGGGTCGTGGGACCATTCAGGGGGATCTGCCGATTCTCCAGGGAGTGACAAAGTACGGCGTTAGTCGAAGCGTCTGGGAAGATGCACCACAGAAGGTAAGAGTCCTGTAGACGAAAACGACCGTACCTCCCGAGTGGAATCCCAAGTAGCACGGAGCCCGTGAAATTCCGTGTGAATCTGGGGGGACCACCCCCTAAGCCTAAATACTCCCTGGTGACCGATAGCGGACTAGTACCGTGAGGGAAAGGTGAAAAGTACCCCGGGAGGGGAGTGAAAGAGTACCTGAAACCGTGTGCCTACAAGCCGTTGGAGCCCTTCGAGGTGACAGCGTGCCTTTTGAAGAATGAGCCTGCGAGTTTGCGTTGTGTGGCGAGGTTAACCCGGGAGGGGAAGCCGTAGCGAAAGCGAGTCCGAATAGGGCGTCTCAGTCGCACGACCAAGACCCGAAGCTGAGTGATCTACCCATGGCCAGGTTGAAGCGCGGGTAAGACCGCGTGGAGGACCGAACCCACTTAGGTTGAAAACTGAGGGGATGAGCTGTGGGTAGGGGTGAAAGGCCAATCAAACTCAGTGATAGCTGGTTCTCCCCGAAATGCATTTAGGTGCAGCGTCACGTGTTTCTTGCCGGAGGTAGAGCACTGGATGGACGAGGGGGCCCAAAAGCTTACTGACTTCAGCCAAACTCCGAATGCCGGTAAGTGAGAGCGTGGCAGTGAGACTGCGGGGGATAAGCTCCGTAGTCGAGAGGGAAACAGCCCAGAACACCGGCTAAGGCCCCCAAGCGTGTGCTAAGTGGGAAAGGATGTGGAGTCGCACAGACAACCAGGAGGTTGGCTTAGAAGCAGCCACCCTTTAAAGAGTGCGTAATAGCTCACTGGTCAAGTGATTCCGCGCCGACAATGTAGCGGGGCTCAAGCACACCGCCGAAGCCGTGTCATTCACACAATCATCTGCGCCTTGTGCGCCAGATGTGTGGATGGGTAGGGGAGCGTCGTGTGGCGAGTGAAGCGGCGGGGTGACCCAGTCGTGGACGCCACACGAGTGAGAATGCAGGCATGAGTAGCGAATGAAGGGTGAGAAACCCTTCCGCCGGATGACCAAGGGTTCCTGGGGCAGGCTAATCCGCCCAGGGTAAGTCGGGACCTAAGGCGAGGCCGACAGGCGTAGTCGATGGACAACGGGTTGATATTCCCGTACCCGCTTTGGTTCGCCCATGCCCAATCCAGTGGTGCTAACCGCCGTGAACTGACAAAGCCTTCGGGTGGAGTTGGCGAGCCGTGGGACCCCTGCTGGTAGTAGGCAAGCGATGGGATGACGCAGGAAGGTAGTCCAGCCCAGGCGTTGGTTGACCTGGGGTAAGGGTGTAGGGCGAGTCGTAGGCAAATCCGCGACTTACGTGCCTGAGACCCGATGCCGAGCCGATCGAGGTGAAGTGGATGATCCTATGCTGCCGAGAAAAGTCTCTAGCGAGAACCATGGCGGCCCGTACCCCAAACCGACTCAGGTGGTCAGGTAGAGAATACCAAGGCGATCGAGCGAACTATGGTTAAGGAACTCGGCAAAATACCTCCGTAACTTCGGGAGAAGGAGGGCCAGGGGTTGTGTAGGGGCTTGCCCCCGAAGCGGCAACTGGTCGCAGAGACCAGCGAGAAGCGACTGTTTACTAAAAACACAGGTCCGTGCGAAGTCGCAAGACGATGTATACGGACTGACGCCTGCCCGGTGCTGGAACGTTAAGGGGACGGGTCAGCTCTCACGCGCGAAGCTCAGAACTCAAGCGCCAGTAAACGGCGGTGGTAACTATAACCATCCTAAGGTAGCGAAATTCCTTGTCGGGTAAGTTCCGACCTGCACGAATGGCGTAACGACTTCTCGACTGTCTCAACCATAGGCTCGGCGAAATTGCACTACGAGTAAAGATGCTCGTTACGCGCGGCAGGACGGAAAGACCCCGGGACCTTCACTATAGTTTGATATTGGTGCTCGGTTCGGCTTGTGTAGGATAGGTGGGAGACTGCGAAGCTGTGACGCCAGTCATGGTGGAGTCGACGTTGAAATACCACTCTGGTCGAATTGGGTGTCTAACCTCGGTCCGTGATCCGGATCAGGAACAGTGTCAGATGGGTAGTTTAACTGGGGCGGTTGCCTCCAAAAATGTAACGGAGGCGCCCAAAGGTTCCCTCAGCCTGGTTGGCAATCAGGTGTCGAGTGCAAGTGCACAAGGGAGCTTGACTGTGAGACAGACATGTCGAGCAGGGACGAAAGTCGGGACTAGTGATCCGGCACTGGCTTGTGGAAGCGGTGTCGCTCAACGGATAAAAGGTACCCCGGGGATAACAGGCTGATCTTGCCCAAGAGTCCATATCGACGGCAAGGTTTGGCACCTCGATGTCGGCTCGTCACATCCTGGGGCTGGAGTAGGTCCCAAGGGTTGGGCTGTTCGCCCATTAAAGTGGCACGCGAGCTGGGTTTAGAACGTCGTGAGACAGTTCGGTCCCTATCCGCCGCGCGCGCAGGAGATTTGAGAAGAGCTGTCCCTAGTACGAGAGGACCGGGACGGACGAACCTCTGGTGTGACAGTTGTTCTGCCAAGAGCACCGCTGTTTAGCTACGTTCGGCAGGGATAACCGCTGAAAGCATCTAAGCGGGAAGCTCGCTTCAAGATGAGATCTCCCACAGGATTAACCTGGTAAGGCCCCCGACGAGACCATCGGGTTGATAGGCTGGAAGTGGAAGCCTGGTAACAGGTGCAGCTGACCGGTACTAATAGGCCGAGGGCTTGACCACAAACTGCTGCTGTCTCGGCTATGCCGGGCCGGCATACGCGTCCACTGTGCGGTTCCCGAGATGCGGTCGGGAGCCCGACTTCGCAGCACCTGGCCACAGGTGGTGCGGGGGCACCACGACATCTCCATAGAGTTTCGGCGGCCATAGCGAGAGGGAAACGCCCGGCTCCATTCCGAACCCGGAAGCTAAGCCTTTCAGCGCCGATGGTACTGCACGGGCGACTGTGTGGGAGAGTAGGACGTCGCCGGACAATCTTGACACAACGAGGGCCCACCAGAAATGGTGTGGCCCTCGTTGTGCGTTTCCCGGCCTTAAGGACAGGAGCAGGACACGTTATGGCGGAAAACCCGAATCGGGTACGAGCCGGGGGCAATCAGCGGCCACCACGTCCGGCGAAGCAGTCCCCTGGCGGCTCGTCCGCAGACCTGGTCCGGGACGGAGGGGGGGGTCAGGGCGGCCGAGGTCCCGGGCCGAGGAGTTCGGCCGGCAGGCCACCGGCAGCCGGCCGTGACGCGCGGGGCGAGCCGAGGCGGGCGTCGTCCGGTCGAGGCGACCCGGGGGGGCGTGAGCGGCCGGGGGAGCCGCCGACGACGAGCTACGACCCTCGTCGCGAGGCTCGGCGACAGCTCGCCAAGGTTGCTCTGCCGGAGGACGTGCAGGCCGATGAGCTCGACCGCGAGGCGCGCCAGGAACTCAAGACGCTGTCCAAGGACACCGCGGACCTGGTCGCTCGGCACCTCGTCATGGCTGGCCGGCTGGTGGATGAGGAACCACGGTCAGCCCTGGCTCACGCTCGAGCGGCCAAGGCGTTGGCGGGCCGGGTCGGAGCGGTCCGTGAAGGGTTGGGGCTGGTGGCCTACGCCGCGGGAGAGTGGGCCGAGGCACTCTCGGAGCTGCGCGCGGCCCGTCGGATCACCGGTGAGCCCGACCACCTGGCGGTGATGGCCGACTGTGAGCGCGCGTTGGGGCGCCCGGATCGGGCGCTGCTGGTTGCGGAGGATCCGCAGGTGTCCCGGCTCGACCCGGCCGCCCGGATCGAGTTGCTCATCGTCGTGTCGGGAGCGCGTGGCGACCTCGGCCAGGCGGAGGCCGCCGTCCTGGCCCTGCAGGTGAGTGCGCTGGACACACCTGCTGTCCGGCCCTGGACCGCTCGGCTGCGGTACGCGTACGCCGCTGCCTTGCTCGCTGCCGACCGGCCGCAGCAGGCAAGGCAATGGTTCGCCCGCGCCGCTGAGGTCGACCCGGAGGGGGAGACGGACGCGGCGGACCAGCTGCTCGAGCTGGACGGGATCGTGCTCGAGGAGGACGACGACTCGGCCGAGGACAGCAGGGGACAGGTGGCGGCGCACCGGCTGCGCGAGGTCCTGGCGGGGATGTCGGTGGTTCATGACCGCGCTGCGCCACTGCCCGCGGCGCAGGACGGGGCGCTCTGGCGGTAGGACTGAACTGTCCACAGCAGCCTTGCTGCGTCCACACCCTTCGCTCGGGGCCCCTGCCCAGATCCCGCGCAGCGGCAGGCTGACGGGACGGACGAGCCGACAGGGGAGTGGTCGTGGACGTGGCAGCGCGCAACGAGGTGGTGCTGGTGGGCAGGGTTGCCGCCGGCCCGGAAGAGCGCACGCTACCCAGCGGGGACATCCTGCTGATCTGGCGGCTGGTCGTGGATCGACCCAGACCTGGGCGGGCGGCGCCTGAGGGCGTGCGCGTACCGACCGTCGATACCTTGGACTGCGTGGCGTGGGCTACAAACGGGCTCTTCGAACTTGAGTGTCCCTATGTCGTTGTCAAGCAGCGACTGACGGATCTTCAGCAGGCTGGAGGGCAGGAGGCTGGTAGGTCTTGCCGGTGAGGATCATGGCGTGGAGGACGTCGGTCCGGCGGCGGGCGAGGCACAGTAGGGCGGCGGTGTGAGTCTTGCCCTGGGCTCGCTTGCGGTCGTAGTACGTCCGGCTGACGGGATCGCGCAAACTGGTGAA
>JAABUZ0100002031.1_pt1 | contig 35324 bp, 28 predicted proteins | sample 5562091 | NCBI WGS metagenome assembly JAABUZ01 (sample SAMN12813069, study PRJNA571459) | rock metagenome | isolation source: Antarctica rocks | place: Antarctica: Victoria Land, Linnaeus Terrace sud | collected 2015-12-21 | reverse complement strand
ATCAATCATCTATTCATATCAGTGATGCCATTCTTGATAAATTTGAAGAATGGCATCTCCGTGATATTACCATTTTTGTGTTGCCCTCTTATTCTCCCCAGTTAAATTTAATTGAAATTTTGTGGCAATTTATTAAGTATGAATGGATTGAGATAGAGGCTTATAAATCCTGGTCAACTTTTGTGGCATCTGTCGAGAAAATTTTAAGAGAATTTGGCAGAAATTATGTAATTAATTTTGTTTAACTACTTATCACTTTATCAAGGTAATCACACTGAGGATTGTGAGTGCAAATAATAACACTTATGTCTGGTATCATAATAACGTTGGGATTTTTTTAAATTAGCCATTCTTACTCCAGATTCAACAGCCTGACTAACTTATATACCCATCGCCGTTCATTAGCTCCTGTAGCTCGTAATGTTCCTACCACACCACCTATGTAAAGTGCGAGATCAACTAGCAATAACTTGTACCTTAACTTTAGGATATGACGCAGGGTTGTTCTGATAATATCCTGTAAGATTCTCCTGTCAGATGGGATAGACTCTAAAGCGTTCTCTTTCTTAGAGGGGAATGATTCGACGAGTGCTGGCATGTAACTTGAGGCTGCACCAAAGGTCAACCGCTTGACATACTGCAAGTTTGCTCGCTTACCTGAAATTAAATGAGTGAGTTCGAGTTCTGGTGAAATACCTGCTGCAAATCCCATTTTGACCGCCTCCCAGATGATTTGTACATCTCCAGCACTGGATAGGCTGTTTCCTCTTCTATCTATAGAAGTAAGTCTCCCAGCTTCCACTGCCTGATCATATCTATCCAGAACAGCCCTTTTCACCACTTGCCCTGTACCTGGAGGATAAAAATGTGTCCATGTTGCAATTACACATCCATACTCTACATACTGGCAATTTTTTGCTTGAAAAATTGCTCTAAAATTTTTACTGAACCAGTCTGAAACCGGATCTAGAAACTCTACAGTCACTTTGCCCGGTCCCCAGATGGCTACACAGGGATAGGCATCAAGGTGACGTTGGGCAGCTTTTAGATAGCTTGCAGTAGGCTCATTGTCGTCATCAAAAAAAATAATGATAGGAGCCTGAGTTGCCTTTAGGCCAGCAATCCGAGCAAATCTCAAGCCTTGGTTAGATTCTGTGATAACTTTTGCCCAATTACACTTTTCTATAAAATATTTTACGCAAGCCATTTCGGTTATGCTCGTGGCACTATTGTTGTCCACAACCACGCACTCAAGAGTCATATATTCTGGAATTTCCAAGGCTTCTACTGCCTTGAGAACCCTTGCAAATATTCGCTCTTCTGGGTTATATGTACATATTATAATAGCGAGATCAGGAGTTGAATTAAGTGTATTTATATATTCCATTATCCTTTTCAAGAACCTCGTCTAAATTGCTTGCGTTCATTGGATTGGCGAAAGTGAAATACTCCTTACCTACCTTACGCAGCCAAACAAGATTATCAACATGTCCCGCCAACTGCCAACTTCCGCTTGCAAGGATTTCACCAACGACTCTAGACACACTTTCGTAGTAAGTACAGTCATGAAAGGCAAGGATTCCGCCTTCTATGATCCATGAAGCTACCTTGTCATAATCACTTTTAACGGCCATATAGCTGTGATCGCCGTCAATGAAAACAAGATTTAATGGGTATATAATATCTGATTCGTTAAGGTCATCACTTCTCTTACGCACAGGGGTTATGTACTCAGAAAGTGAGCTGGTATTCTTACTAAATTCCGAAAAAGTATCACGCTCCCCTTCTGGCATTGTCTGGTTTTCCCATGTATCAACGCAGAATAAATGACTATCCTGCCTAGCAAGTGGAGTCACTAAGTAGCAACTAGAAGCACCCAGATAAGAGCCTATTTCTAGGACATTGGCATGTATCCCACACCCTGTAGCCAAATCATACAAAGTATTTAATTCACGATTTGTCATGTGTGTATAAATATGCTTTGCTTGCGATAAAGATACTTTCTCAAGTTCTCTATAAATGTAAAGATTTGTGCATGTTTGTGACCAAAAGCATGTACGAGCCGCTATGGAACGCAAAGCTCTAGACAATAAATCTGTTTTTTTCATCTTCTTCTATTCCTTGAATAGTGGATATTCACTGTATGCCACTGTTGATTTAGGTACGATGTGACCATGATTTGTATAGTGAGGAAAACTTCGCCCTGATGTAGGAGAGGTGTAAACTTCAAACATTATGACTTCTTTTACCTCATGGAGCGTCTCTGTGTTATGACTTCCAACCCATACAGTAACTAAATATTGACCAGGAATAATTGGTGGTAATTGAACAGCCACTTTAACTAAATGTTTTGGTATTGTATATTCTATGAACCCTTCAAGCTTTGGAATTGCTTGCATAATAGCTGTGGCATTATTGTCTAATATATCAACAGCCAAGAACGCTGGTTTATGTTTTGCTCTGGACTCAAGAACAATATCTAATTCTAGAACTAGATTAGGTTGTTCACCCTTCAAGCTTGAGCTTATTTGAATGATTACTAAACCATTTTTGCAATCATTTGATGAGTTTAGCCATGTTAAATTTCGCTTCAGTGAATTTTGGGTTTCATAATTTGCTATACAATGGTCTATAAGTCCACAACAGACTACTTTACCTCTATCTAATACAAGTGAATTTGGGCATAGTGTGCGAATCGCAGCCATGTTGTGGCTTACGAAAAGTACAGTTCTGCCCTCCCCACTTACTTCTCTCATTCTCCCCAAACACTTCTTTTGAAATTGGGTATCCCCCACTGCTAAAACCTCATCCACAATCAGGATCTCTGGCTCTAGGTGGGCAGCTACTGAAAAGGCAAGGCGCACATACATCCCGGATGAATAACGCTTCACCGGTGTATCTAAAAACTTCTCCACCTCCGCAAACGCCACAATTTCATCAAACTTCTTTATAATCTCCACCTTGCTCATGCCCAGGATGGCACCGTTGAGATAGATGTTCTCCCGTCCTGTCAGTTCTGGGTGAAAGCCTGTTCCTACTTCCAACAGACTGGCAACTCGCCCATTGATGGAAATGCGACCAGTGGTAGGCTCAGTAATCCGGCTCAAGATCTTTAACAGCGTCGATTTCCCTGCCCCGTTGCGGCCAATGATGCCAACGCGATCGCCCTGCTTAATCTCAAACGAAACATCCTTCAACGCCCAAAACTCGTCAACAGCTGGGGTAGGTCCCCTTTTGCCAAAAGGCTTCAGCACTTGGCTTCCGAAAGACTTGGCTCCATCGGCTAGCACATCTCGCAGCGCCGTGTAACCCTGCTGCTTCTGATGACCAATGATGTATTTCTTGCTCAGGTTTTCAACCCGAATCACCATATCCGACATAGTTTAAATCACGTCTGCAAACGAGCGTTCCATCTTGCGGAAGTACCAGATACCAATAGCAAGCAACAGCGCTACCAATCCCACAGACAGCATGAATCCTGGCCAGTAGAGTTTTGCTTCTCCACCTAAAATCGCCCAGCGAAAGCCATCAATCACACCTACCATTGGGTTGAGATAGTAGAGTAGACGCCACTGCTCTGGCACGATGCTGCTACTAAAACCAACCGGCGAGATATACAAGCCGAACTGCACAATAAACGGCACAATATATCGAAAGTCGCGGTATTTCCCATTCAGCGCCGACAACCACAGACCTCCTCCCATCGCTGCTGTAAAACCAATCATAATAAACACTGGTAGCGTCAGGATGCGCCAGCTGGGTACAAAGTTGTACCAGGCCATTAGTGCTAGCAGGATCATGCCCGAAACCATAAAATCCACAAAGCTGACAAGGACTGCACTGGCAGGTACAATCAAGCGCGGAAAGTAGACTTTAGAAATCAAATTGGCATTGGTAATTAAGCTGTTGCTGCATTCTGAGAGAGCATTGGCAAAAAATTGCCAGGGCAGCATTGCCGCAAACACCAGAATTGGATAAGGGGCACCATCAGAAGGCAGTTTTGCCAGTCTGCCAAACACAGCCGTGAAGACAATCATCGTTAAAAACGGTCGAATTAGCGCCCAAGCAATGCCAATTACAGTCTGCTTGTAACGCACCAAAATGTCGCGCCAAGCCAGAAAGTAGAACAACTCCCGGTAGCGCCCCAAATCTTTCCAATACTGACTTTCTGCGCGACCAGCCTCAATTACCAGTTCTGCTTGACTGTGATAACTCATAAAGGCAATTCATAAAGGCAGCTTTACACAACCAAACTACAAAACAAACTTAACGCCATCTCGCCTGTGTATCCAAGCGTGATTTTACTGATAAATTTACCTGCCTTCATGCTTCACGCTTTTTAACTTCAGTGAATTTACGGTGGTTGCACTCGAGAGCTTCATGTTTTTGTAAATAGTCGTCCTACACTTCTCTGTAGGAGTACTGTCAACTTAACTGAGCAGTGAAGTGGGCAGGTCAAATCACGCCAGATGGGGAAGCGTAAACTCAGCTTGATTTTTCAGTGAAATCTCGCTTGGACACAGAGCAAAGGTAGCGTTAAGTTTATTTTGTAGTTTGCCTGCCTAGATGAGTTCACATAGCGTGTCTACAAAACGTTGAGTTATATCTATGTCAAATTCTTAAAATCAATTGACCAAAAAATCGAAACCCATGGATTTATCCATAAGGTTCTTCTGACGACTGACGCCACGACTCCTGACTCCTCTTTGTACTTCAGAGGTTTTCACCTACATGTATCAGGGTAAGCGCAAGAAGCAATAAAAGTACTTGGCTCTCAATAATACTGAGAATAATCGCAATAAAGCTAAGAATCAAACTTCATTATTGGGATTAGCATTGCCTATATATCATATTTTGGGCATTTTTTTCTTGCGCTTACCCTGCTACATGTATCCCTTGATTACCTTTTTTGTTTCTGCTCTAGCTGTACTCACCACCACCCCATTAGTTCAGCGCCTTGGGCTCAAGTTTGGTTATGTCGATCTCCCAGGCAAGCGCAAAGTCCACCACCATCCAATCGTGCGAGTAGGGGGGATTGCCATCTTTGGGGGTACAATATCTGCCCTCCTGTTTGCTGGTTGGTTAGGAGGTTTCGGCAACTTGCCATATTCAGAAGCGTTGTCAGTTTGGGGGTTGCTCGTTGGTAGTCTTGGCTTTTTTCTAATTGGTCTTGCAGATGACCTGTTCAATCTACCGCCCACAACCCGGCTGTTATTGCAAGGTATAGTTGCCAGTCTTGCCTGGAGTATGGGCGTGAGGGTTGAGCATCTTCCCATTCCGTTTGGGGGAGCAGTAAATATTGGGATATTCAGCCTACCCATTACCGTGATTTGGCTAGCGGGAGTGACGAATGCGATCAACTGGATTGATGGGTTGGATGGTTTAGCAACCGGAGTTTCTGCTCTAGCTGCGAGTATCTTGTTTATCGTCACATGGCAGCATCACCCTGCTGCTGCCCTGATTGCCCTGGCTCTGTTCGGGGCAACCCTGGGATTTTTACGCTACAACGCCAATCCAGCCAACATCTTTATGGGAGATGGGGGTGCCTATTTCATTGGCTTTACGTTGGCGGGAGTCGGGGTGATTGGTTTAATGAAGGACGCAACATTGACCGCCGTTGTTCTGCCTTACTTAATTTTGGCAGTGCCTTTGGCAGACATGGTATTCGTAATTCTAGCCAGACTAAGCTCCGGGAAGTCACCTTTTTTCGCTGATCAACGCCATTTGCACCACCGCTTACTGAAATCTGGGCTATCCCCTCAGTCAACCGTCTGGGTGATCTACGGTTTGACGCTGTGGGTAGGGAGTTGGGCTCTAGCGCTTGACGGTATTTGTAGCCAATTGATTAGCATCATCAACACCACCTTGCTTTTCGGGTTCCTGCTGCTCGGTACGACGTTTTACCAATGGAAACGATTACAGCGTGTCCAAGTTGAAGGAAGTTTTGTCCTGCCCTCCAAAAGTCCTGTACTCTAGAAATAGTAGTTTCCCCTCTCCCCCCCTGCCCCCCTGCCCCCTCTGCCCCCCTCCCCCTCTTAGTAAATCCCTAATCCCTGTCGGAGTACGTGCTTTGATGTAAAATTGCTTATATAGAAGATCGTGAAAAAACAAGTAGAAAGTCAATATGACCTTTTGCACGGACTCCCCTGCCAGCATCTCCACTCTTGACCTGGATAAACTGAACCAGAAATTTAACATCGCTCATCCGAGAGAGATTCTGGCATGGTGTGTTGAGCATATTCCAACTGGATTGGTGCAAACCAGCGCCTTTAACGTCGATGACTTGGTAATCACCGACATTTTCTACCGCGACCTCAAGCACCCAATACCCGTGTTGTTTCTTGACACTCTGCACCACTTCCCCCAAACCTTGGAGCTAGTCGCCAAAGCTAAGGAAGTATACAACTTGGATCTCAAAATTTACAAGATTCCAGAAATAGAGACACGTGTTGCCTTTGCCGCTCAATACGGCGAAGCCCTTTGGGACAAGGATATTGCACAATTTCACCATCTGACCAAAATCGAACCCCTCCAGAGGGGTCTAGCCGAACTGAACACGATTGCCTGGATCACAGGGCGTCGCCGTGACCAAGCCACGACTCGCTCTGACATGCCGGTGTTTGAACTGGATACACAGCAGCGCCTCAAAGTCAATCCTCTAGCCAGCTGGACACGCAAAGAGAGTTGGGCTTATGCGTTTGAATACGGCGTCAGCTACAATCCCCTACATGACCAAGGCTATCCCAGCATTGGCGATGAACCGATTACCACACCAGTAGCCGAGGGCGAAGATGAACGCGCTGGTCGCTGGCGGGGAACTGGCAAAACCGAATGTGGGATTCATATTTAATTCAAAAGGGGTCACCCCTTTTTCCCTAAGAAGCTTAGCCATACCAGACCCAGCCCAGCCAGCAGCAAGCCGGGGCTGGGTTTCGGCTCCGGAACAGGGACAACATCTCCATGCTCCAATGAGCACCCACCCCCATAATGATCGACAAAACAGAAAGGATCGCCCTGATATTCTAAAAATTGTTGCGAGAAAAAGCCACTACTCAAATGTTGGTAACTAGCAAGGCGAGGAGAAAGAAGACCAGACTCACTCACAACTGATCCCTTAGGAAACGCGAGGCTTACCTCCAACACAGGAATAGTATGTAAGCTACCCCCAGATGTCCCCGGAATACCAAATGCTAACGTATCAGCATCCGCTTGACATCCTCCAGCACACGGTGCCGGTGCCGCTAACAAATCCAATTTTGGGATGGACAAGGAATCAACAGACCAAGAGAAGTTTGTGACTGCCCCTGGATAATAGAATCCATTATCAGCTCCTGTGTTGCCATCTTGATAAAAAGCTTTCCCTACAACCGAAGTGTCTAAGGTGAAGTTAATCTTTCCGGATGCTAAATTATCATCATAAATATCCTTGGCATCATAGCTAAAGTTTAGGAGGGCGGCCTCAACAGGTTTCATCTGTATCATTGTTACACCAAAAACCGCCCCCATTGCTCCAGTAGTAACAATAACTAGGGTCTTTAAGTTGTGTATGTATTTCATAAGTTCATCTTTCTCCCTGGTGATTTAGAAGCATCTCTAAGCTAATGTTGAAAAGAGATACCTATATCTAACATCAACGAGATCTGACTAAGTAGCTAAAAATGTCTGAATTTTAGGGAAAAAAGGTAAGATTTAGTTAGCAGGCAAATTTAGGGCTCTGTTGCGAATGGCACGCTAATTATACGTCACTTTGCTAAAAAAATCAGATGGGTTTACCCTAGGTGAATAATAGCAAGTTCGTCATGATGATTACCAAAAAGTTCCCTGAGAGCTATTTTCAGCAAGAGCTTCTACGGTGTTTGTCAACTCAGCGGCGATTGCGATTATCAGAGCTACAAATTTGTTTGAGGTGCTGACATGTTGACTCAATTATTAACCAAGGCTGTGTTGAATCATCCTGAGAAGACAGCTATTGTCTACGATAACTTAAGGATGAGTTATCAGGAGCTTTACGCTAAAGTTAGAGGTTTCAGCAAAGGGCTAAGTTCAATTGGTGTTAGTCAAGGGGATTGTGTCGCACTTCTGTTGCCTAATTGTCCCGAATTTGCCATCAGCTTTTACGCGATTACAAAATTAAATGGGATTGTTCTTACTCTCAATCATTTGTTCAAAGCAGAGGAAATTAGCTACTACCTGGATGATAGTGATGTTAAAATTATCATTACTGATTCTAAACGTGCTGAGATTTGCCAGAGCATCCTCTCCAGTTTAGATAAGAAAATAGAGTTAGTTGTCGTAGATCAGGTTCAACCCCCAGCCAAATACTTTTACGACTTGATTCTGACAGAAAGTACAGATGTGCATGAAAGTGCATTACCTTTCGAAGGTGATGTGCTATACCAGTATTCATCTGGTTCTACAGGGAGACCAAAGAGGGTATGTAGAACTCAGAAGGCCCTATATCATGAGGTGATAAATTTTACTGAAACTGTTAAGGTTACGCCATCGGACAACATCTTTTGTATTGTGCCTCTGTACCATTCTCATGGCTTAGATAACTGTATGTTAGCTGCCACTTGCAATGGAGCAACGCTGGTCATACTAGAGCAATCTTTGCAGAACGGGGTGTCAGTCGAGGTGCCATTTTTCTTTAGAGTTCCAAGAATATTGGACTTAATCAAGACAGAAAGGATTACGATTCTTCCTGGTGTGCCCTATAGCTTCAACGCTATGGCTGAGACTCCTGCCAGTGATCAAGCCGATTTATCCACGCTGAGGCTATGCTTTTCCGCTGGAAACTTTTTAGCCAAGGATGTTTTCGATAAGTTTCTTCATAAGTTTGGAGTTCCTGTTCGGCAGCTTTACGGTTGCACCGAGGCAGGCGCTGTCTGCATCAATCTAGATGAAAATCCAAAAGAAACTTGGGATTCGGTGGGAGCGCCTCTGAAAAATGTGGAGGTCAAAATTGTTGACGAGTACGAGGTAGAGTTAGCTGTTGGAACAACTGGTGAGGTAGTAATCAAGAGCCAAACCCTCACCAATGGATATTACAATGTGCCAGAGAACCAACAGGTATTTAAAGACGGGGCATTTTTTACAGGCGACTTAGGAAAATTTGATCAGGCAGGTCGGGTTTACATTACTGGTAGGAAGAAGCTCTTGATTGATACAGGGGGACGCAAAGTTGACCCGATAGAGATAGAGGATATCTTGATTACACATCCAAAAGTGAAAGAAGCCGTTGTTGTAGGTGTTAAAGGCTCTCAGACAGGCGAAATTGTTAAAGCTGTTATTGTCCTGAAGGAAAGAGAGGAGTGTGAGTCAAAAGAGATTTTCTCTTACTGTAAAGAGCGTTTAGCAGACTTTAAAGTTCCGCAGCTCGTGGAGTTTCGGGACGAAATTCCTAAGAGCCCTTTAGGTAAGATATTACGAAAAGCTTTGGTTTAAGTGTAGGAATTCAAGCCAAACGTCTATACTGGTCGAAACCCAACGGGCAATCGCGGTCGCCGTTGACTGTGGGAAACCCTCCAAAGAGCGCCATCTCACTGTGGGAAAGTTTGTTCGCAAGGTGGCGCGAATGGTGCGTAACTTATCTACTGGACATTAATTAATTCTTTGGTACACAGAGGCAGATATGAGTAGCAAAACATCTAAGGTCGGTGTGATCGGTGCGGGTAATGTAGGCGCGGCACTGACATATGCGTTGGTATTACTTAATACATGCAATACCGTCGTTTTGTTTGCTCGAACGTTATCCCAGGCTGAAGGTGAAGCGTGGGATATTGAAGATACAATTCCACTACTGCCAGAAATGGATGTGCTGCCAACCAATCAATACGAAGATTTAGCCGATTCTGATGTCATTGTCGTTACAGTCGGATCGCCGCTAAAAGAAGGAGAAACTCGATTAGATGTGTTGAGTCGCAATGTAGACATCATTCGCTCAACCATGAAGGAATTGGATCGGGTTGCACCCAATGCGATCGTGATTGTTGTCAGTAATCCTGTGGATGTATTAACGCGAATTGCGATCGCAACGTCATCAAGACCTGAAAACCTAATATTAGGCTCAGGCACCGTGCTTGACAGTGCAAGACTGAGATATCAACTGGGTAAGCAACTCAATGTAGATAAACAAGACGTTCACGTTTATGTTATTGGAGAACATGGAGACAGCGAACTTACAGTTTGGTCGAGTGCATTTGTTGGAGGAATTCCATTAAATGAATTTCCGATGCCAGAGGGAACCTCGCTATCACAAATTAAGCAAGATTATACAGAGCTAACCCGTAAGCGAGGTTATGCGATTACTGAACGAAAAGGAAACACAAGCTATGGCGTGGCGACTGTAATAGCTCAATTGATTAAAGCCATCCTGAGAGATGAAAAGAAGATATTCACGGTCTCAGTTAAAGCCGATGCTAGCTATGGAATTGGCAGCGAGGTTGTGCTGGGGCTTCCGTGCGTCATTAGTCAGCAGGGGATTGAGCGCAAACTCTTATTACCCAGAAACGCTGAAGAACAACGCTTGCTAGAAACGTCAGCTGCCCAGCTGAATCAGGCATACAACTCTTTGCATGATTCAGAATAAGTTGTCAACGACAGAGACGATCACGGTCCGAACGCGTGAAGCTTTTTATCCCATGCTCCTACGTATAAATGACCGTTCACCACCGTGGGCGCAGCATATACGCCACCAGAGAAGGTGGGGCTGGACCACAGCTGATTTCCTTGACTGGCATCGTAAGCGAACACTTGATTACCGTATCCGTCACTGTGATAGACGACGCCGTTCGCAACCGTTGGTGACCGAGTATGGTGTTATACCGTTCGGTATTCCCCTCACTGTTGTCTGCCAGGCAAGTGCCACCTTGCAGTTACTTTGTACTTTCAGGGCGACCATGCCGTGCTTATAGGTTCCGCTGCTGGAGTCGGACGTGTTCGAGACGTAGATCATCTTAGTAACTGGCGAGAAGGCTGGGAGACCGATGAACTGACCAGCGGCCAACTTCAGGTCGGCCATCTGTAGCCTTTGTAGGGGGCCAGCTTGGACATGGTATCGATCATATATGAACAGGACGCCCGACTTATTCTCAGCTGCAAGCAGGGATCTCCGGCAGATAGATGGCGCTTGAAACAGGAGTGGAGTAGCGCCGAAGTCCACGTCAGTTACAGCCTTAGTCAGCCCCGGATAGTTCGCCGCTATCACGTCGAGCGAGGAGTTGAGGCTTACCACGTGATCCGCGTACCCGTAGCTCTCAGGTTTGGCGAACGCATTACCCACTGCCACGTACACATTGCCAGGACCGGGGTTGGTGCTGTTGGGATCTACTGACGCACCGCCATAGCCCCAGATCCCACCACCAATAGGACCAGACGCCCCGGTTGGGAAAAACTGCCTCTTCAGCTTGGCAGTCGTGGTATCGATCTCTACGGCTGTACCATGATATCTATTGTGATCGCAGTAGCCAGCCGTAACCGCATAAAGCTTACCCTTAAAGATATTGATTGCGCCATACACGTGGAGGAGCGAGGGGTCAACGATTTGTACTGGCCAACCAGGGACGATCGCCCCGTTGGACATATCCAGAGCATAAGCATTACCGTCCCCGCCAGCTACGTACACGCGATTTGTTGATCGGTCTAGGGCTGCAGTACTGCTCACACCGAAGGTGTTGCCGGGTAGATCGTCGCAATTAGTCAGTTCCGCGCCCAGATTACGACTCCAGATTTTCTTTCCAGTTGCTGCATTTAGCGCATAGAAGTAACCGTTTTCACTTCCCGTGTAGATGACATCTGTGCTTTTGCCATTCACGTTCACGTTGCTTGCATACACCGGCTGGCTAACCGTCACCGCGCCAAGCTTGAACGCCCATAGCTCATGCAGGTTACCAACATTGTTCACACCGAGCGTGTGTTCGTTCGGGTTATAGCCCGTACGTTGCACGTCGTAACCATAGGTAGGCCAGTCTACCTTAGTGGTTGATGAACTGGCAAGCTGTTGCGTATTTAACTTGCATGTCTTTAACTGACAAGAAGGGGAGAGTTCTCCCCTTTTGTTCCTAGGAGATGAAAATTTAATTTTGAGCAGCTTAGAAGCATTATCGTCAGAAAAATCACTAGAAGCAGCACTGTCAGAAAAATCAGCGGCTGGACCGGGACGAAGATCAGCTTCCATGGCAGGCTGGTGCCATTGATCAGCAACATCAGGCTCCTGGAATTGGTCGCTCTTAATAGTAAAATCATCAGGTGTGTCAAAAGTCTCACCATCAGTATTCTCCTCAGCCCTCAAGGGTCCTGCTAGCAAGCTCAATAGCACTATCAGGGTCAGGGGAAATAGATATACTCTCTGTTTGGTCTTCTGCTCAAACTGTTGTCGGTTCATAATCACTTACTGCATGGCAAGGATTTCTGTATCGCACCTATCCGCATGTAGAATTCGCATACATGGGGTATAGATGCATACATTGATAAAACCACAACTATCTTGGGTCAAACAGCTAGAAAATATCTGAGTTCTAGTATGAAAAAGTCAGATACAGTAGTACCAATCAATGCCAACCCATAGCCAAAGCATCTTCCACGAAGTCTAACCGTCCTTCCACTATTCCTCGACTTGACCGACGCGACGTAGATTGAGGATATCGCTCATTTTCTTGATTTGGATGAAGACGTGTTCGAGTTGATCGCGATCGCGTATATCAATCCCCAAGTCAATCACCGCTGGTTGACCCTCAAAGGTTTTAACCTGAGCATTCCGCACATTGATGCTGTAGTCACTTAACCGAGACAGGATATCCTTTAACACCCCCACGCGGTCAATCGCTTCGATTTGAATATTGATTGGGTAAGTCTGGGGACGCCTACTTTCTGAGTCAGTGGGGTTCCAACTAACTGGCACCAAGCGATCGCACGCCACATTTTCCACATTCTGACACCCTTGTCGGTGAATCGAAATTCCACGACTGCCGCGCGTCACCACACCGATAATTGCTTCGCCAGGAATGGGGCTACAACACCCAGCCAAATGATACAGTAGCCCTTCTACCCCAGCAATCGGCGATTTACTAAAGCCCGAAGTCTGTGTGGGCGCGAGGCCCTTCACACGCGCCCCAGTCGTTGGCAGCAGAGGGGCAACTTCAAGCTCAGCGGTAATCGTCGGTTGTTGAGCCTTAACCACTTCTCGCCATCGATTTAGCACCAGGTTTAGTGTCACCTCACCGTAGCCCAAGGCGGCGAGTAAATCTTCAACACTTTGATAATTACAACGCTCCGCCACTGCCTGCATTGGTTCAGACTTCAGCAACGCTTCAAACCCACTTTTGCCCAATTCCTTTTCCAACAAGTCTCGACCACGGGCGATGTTTTCTTCCCGGCGCGATCGCTTGTACCACTGCCGAATCCGGTTCCGCGCCCCAGTCGTTACCACAAAATTCAACCAATCCAAACTGGGATGGCTGTTCTTCTGTGTAATGATTTCCACAATATCCCCATTCTTCAGGGACGTGTCCAGCGTCACCATCCGCCCATTCACACGCGCCCCAGCACAGTGGTTCCCCACCTCTGTATGAATTCGATAGGCAAAATCCACCGATGTTGAACCTGGATTGAGCGGAACCACATCCCCCTTAGGGGTGAAGACATAGACATCATCTTCAAATAGATTATCTTTGACACTTTCAAGATATTCCTGGGCATCCTTGAGGTCATTTTGCCATTCCAGCAGCTGCCGCAACCAGGTAAACTTTTCATCGCCAGGCGTCAGATGGGTATTGATTGAATTCCCCGATTCCTTGTACTTCCAATGAGCCGCAATTCCATACTCGGATATTTGATGCATTTCCTGTGTGCGGATCTGTACTTCCATTGGACGACCGGTGAAGCCCACGACAGCAGTATGCAACGACTGATAGCGATTCGGCTTGGGCAGACCGATGTAGTCCTTAAATCGGCCTGGAATTGGTCGAAAAGCATCGTGAACAACTGCCAAAGCACGATAGCATTCCTCATTCGTCTTAACAATGATCCGCATAGCGGCGAGATCGTAAATTTCACGAAATTCCTTCTGCTGCCGCTGCATCTTTTGGTAAATCCCATAAAGGTGCTTGGGACGCCCACTGATATCAAGGCACTCAATCCCAGCTTGAGCCAGCCTTGCCCTTAAAATGTCTTGTACCTTGCTTATTCTCGCCTCTCGATCCGCCCGCTTCTCGACCACCAACTCTTGCATCTGTCGGTAAGCTTCGGGTTCCAGGTATTTAAACGCCAAATCTTCCAGTTCCCACTTAAAGCGCCCAATCCCCAGGCGATTGGCTAAAGGCGCAAAGATTTCCCGCGTTTCCAGGGCAATGCGGCGGCGTTTTTCATCCGCCAGATGTTCTAGTGTTCGCATATTGTGCAGCCGGTCTGCCAGCTTCACCACAATCACGCGAATATCTTGAGCCATTGCCAGAAACATCCGCCGAAAGTTCTCGGCTTGGCGCTCGGTCTTGCTAGAGAAATTTTCCGAAAACTTAGATAGCTTGGTGACACCTTCCACCAGGTGCCGCACCTCCAAGCCAAACCGCTGTTCTATCTCTTCGGACGTGACCGGCGTATCCTCAACAACGTCGTGCAGAAACCCGGCAGCAATCATCGCGCTGCCGCCTCCCAAGTCTCGCAACAAACCGGCAACCGCAACGGGATGACAGATATAAGGTTCTCCCGATTTTCGGTACTGACCTTGATGCAGCTGGTAAGCAAAGTTAAACGCCCCACAAATTAACTGGCTATCAGCGGTTGAGCGGTCTGGAGAAGCCGAGTCGCTATCTAGTGGCGCTAGGTTCAAACAGTTTTGCAGCCAGTCAGGAACGGCAAAATCAAAGGAAACGGTTGGAGCAAGGGTTTTCATAGGATCGGGCTTCGAACACTCTTAAGTTAACCGTGGCATCATCCACGCTAAGAGCGCGGTGGAATTGCCGCTCAAGCTATCAGCAGACGTATGGGGTTAGATTATGCTACCGCTAACCCTGCCAAAGCATCAGGCGTAAGGATGAAAAATCTGTTGAAAAATACGGCGATTGGAAATAAAATCTCCAGCTGGCTTTAAGCGCTAAGGCTAAGGTCAGCTGTCGCATCGCCTTTATGCTAAAAAAAATATTTAGATCTATCTTATCATAAATAATTGCTAAATGTTACCAAAAGTTCATCACCAACACTATCAAGAATTAAAGCAAGCTCTAGAGCAGCTGCAACAGGCTGCAACTAGTGTCCAGCTAGATGCACCGGGGCTACAGCAGAGTTACCTAGAGACGCAAAAATTTTTTCAGCAGCAAATTGTGAGTTTGGACGCAGGGGAATTAGAACCAGCGGATGAGCCAAGAGTGCGGTCTTACCAAACCGAGATGAGTAAGCAACTGCGGATTTTGGGAATGGATGTGATGTTTTTGCAAGCGGCGCGGCAACCGGGAACGGCTACAGGTAGACAGCTACAGCTTCGCGATCGCATTCAAACCCTGATCAGCTACTGCGATGTACTACTCCAATTAAATTGATCGTCGTCGCATTCTGTGAGAATCAGTCCTTTCATCTCCCCTTGTGTCCTTAGCTCTCTTCTAAGTTTGTGTATAATTACACAATTATATCCGAAAAATGTACAAGGGCAAATCTTTAATATTACTTTGAGGCACTTATTTTATGACTACTCGACTCAACCAGGAGCCACAAGGCAACAAACAGCGATGGTACGAAGAAAAGAAAGATACTTCGCAGCCACGACCAGAGAGCCATGCTAAATCCCGCCTTGCTCCTTTTCAGAGACGCAACCCCTCTTTCCTAAAATGGTTTTGCAACCTTCCCGTTGGTCGCAAGCAGTTGATTGCTTTGATTGTCGCTGAACTTGTCTCCATACTAGCACTAAGTGTTGGGGCGAGGTGGATTATCACTACGGGTTTGCTAACTCAATTGCTCAATCAAGCCAAGTCAGAGGTTACCGTTACGGAGAGTTATATTAATCTCAAAGTCGAGCAAACGGGACTTGGCTTCCGGAGTCTATCAGACAATCCTACCATCATTAACACGGCTGCGGTTTATTCGCTCAACAAGACCTTACCCGCTCCAAACCAAGAGCAAATTAAGCAGATTCTGCAAAACGAAATTCAGGCCCGGAACATTGAATATGCCACCCTGATCGGGAGGGATTTTAGGATTATTGTCAATGCGAACACCAACCGGTCAGGGCAAACTTTCAACCCTAACAACTTAGTTCGTCAGGTTTTTAATAATTCTCAACAAATTAAAGCCAATGCAATTGTAAGCTGGGATGAACTGGCTAAAGAGTCTCCTCCTTTACCGCCTGGTTTTGCGGCTCAAGATGCCTTGATTCGTTACACACTTACACCGGTTCGCGCTCCAGGCAAATCAAAGGTGCTCGCAGTCCTGGTTTCCGGGGACATTGTCAATGCCAAGTTGCCACTTATGGCAGGAATCTTGAAAGATTTCACAGGGGGCTACAGCGGCATTTATGCACACAAACCCACTGGGGAGTTCGCCCTGGCTACCTCTTTAGACCAAGGTGAAGCGGACGTGCTACAAAAAGCTAAACCCAGCGTAGCCTTAAGCGATACCTCTCTACTTGCAGCAGCAGCAGCAGCACCCAAGGGGCAGGTCGTGAGCGGACGAATGGTCGTAGGAACCCAAACCTATACCATGACGGCTAAGGCCATTCCTAATCTCATCATCCAAGAAGCGAGTGGTTCCCAACCTGTTTTTAGTGGTCAGCCCGTTACTATTTTAGTGCGGGGAACTCCAGAAACAACTCTCAATAACCTGCTCCGCCAAAGTCTGTGGCAAGAAGGGGTCGTATTGCTCCTGGCGTTATTTGTGACTGGTATCTGGACGCTGATTCTCAGGCGAACAATCACTAAACCAATTGAGCAGCTAGGGCGAGCTACTCAGGAATTTGCCGAAGGCACTCGCCAAGCGCGAGCTGAGGTTTTCTCGCTTGATGAAGTGGGTCAGGTGGCTGTCACTTTTAATAAAATGGCTGATAGCATTGTTACCTCTGAAGCAACCTTGTCAGAGCAGGCTCATCGTCAAAAAGCCGAAGCCGAGAGAACACAGCTATTTACTAACATCACCCTGCGCATTCGCGAATCTCTAAACTTAGAAGATATTTTCCAAACCGCAGTTAAAGAGATCCGACTCGTACTCAAAACAGATCGAGTAGTTATCTATGCCTTTGACTCTAATTGTAAAGGAACTGTTGTCGCAGAATCTGTTGTGACTGGTTGGACTCAAGCCCTGAAGTCAGAAATAGAGGACCCTTATGTCAGGGAGGGTTATGTAAAACAGTACAAGTATGGTCGTGTCCGGGCAATCGATAATATATACCAAGCAGGTTTTACAGATTGTCATATTAAACAGTTGGAAAGATTTGAAGTCAAGGCAATTTTGGTCGGACCTATTCTCAAAGACAACCAGCTACTCGGCTTACTGGTTGCTCATCAGTGTTCAGGTTCGCGTGCTTGGCAGCAGTCTGAAATCGATTTATTCACGCAGTTAGCGACTCAAATTGGCATCGCCCTAGATCAAGCGAATCTCGTAGAGCAGATAAAAGTTGTGTCTCAAGAGCAACGTCAACAAAAAGAAGTGCTCCAGCTATTTACGAATATTGCCCTCCGCATTCGTCAGTCTCTAAACTTAGAAGACATATTCAAGGCGACAGTTGAAGAACTCCGACAAGGACTTAAAGCGGAGCGAGTTGTCATCTGCCGGTTCAAATCTAACTGGGATACGGCTGTCATAGCAGAATCGGTTGCTCGTGGTTGGACTCAAGCCCTGGGGATCGAAATAGAAGACACCTGTTGGAAGGATCGCGGGGGACGGTACAACACTGTTCGTACCCATGCGATCGAGAATATTTATCAATCAGGTCTGCCAGATTGTTACATCAAGCAGGTGTTGGAACGATTTGAAGTCAAGGCAAGTTTGGTCGTACCAATTTTAACAAACAACCAGTTATTCGGCTTACTGATTGCTCATCAATGCTCAGAAACTCGTGCTTGGCAGCAGTCTGAAATTGATTTGTTCACCCAGGTGGCAACTCAAGTGGGAATTGCTGTAAACCAAGCAAATCTCTTAGAACAGGTAGAAAAAGCGCGCTCAATAGCTGAAGTGGTGTCTCTTGAGCAACTTCAACAAAAAGAAGCACTTCAGCATCAACTGGTAAAATTGCTTAGAGATATTGAAGGAGCATCCAGCGGTGACCTGACGGTGCGGGCAGAAGTGACAGCAGGTGAAATCGGAACAGTGGCTGACTTTTTCAATTCTATTGTCGAAAGCCTACGGGAAATTGTGACTTCTGTGAAAAAAGCCGCTACCCAGGTCAACGTTTCAGTCGGGGAAAACGATTGTGCCATCCGCCAACTTGCTGATACAGCTTTCAAGCAGGCGTCAGATATTACCCACACCCTTGATTCGGTAGAGCAGATGACACTCTCGATTCAAGCAGTGGCAGATAACGCACGACTCGCAGCAGTTGTAGCGCGCACTGCCTCTACCACCGCCGAGGCTGGAGGGGCGGCAATGGACCGCACGGTACAAAGCATCTTAAATTTGCGCGAGACGGTTACAGAAACAGCCAATAAGGTGAAGCGTCTGGGCGAATCTTCTCAACAGATTTCTAAGATTGTTTTCTTGATTAGACAAATCGCCCTGCAAACAAACCTGTTAGCTATCAATGCCAGTATTGAGGCAGCTCGGGCGGGTGAAGAAGGTCGGGGCTTTGCAGTGGTGGCTGAAGAAGTCGGTAAACTGGCAGCTCAGTCAGCCGCTGCTACTAAAGAAATTGAACAGATCGTGGAAAACATCCAACGAGAAACAAGCGTTGTGGTTGGGGCAATGGAACTGGGAAATACCCAGGTAATTGAAGGAACCCATCTGGTCGAAGATACTAAGAAGAGTCTAGGGCAGATATTAGATGTATCTCACCTGATCGACCAACTGGTGCAATCTATTTCGACTGCTACAGTGTCTCAGGCTCAGACTTCTGAAGCTGTGACTCAGTTGATGAAGGAAATTGCTAAGGTTTCTGAACGCACTTGCGATTCTTCTCGCCAAGTTTCTGGTTCTCTACAACAAACTGTAGAGGTAGCGCAGCAATTGCAAGCTTCTGTAGGTACGTTCAAAGTTGGTTCTGAGACTTAGAAAATGTCAAAAAGTTCAAAAATCATAAAATGAGCGAAGCCCTCTTTTGCATCGACAACCTCAAGGTCGCCTATCCTCACCGACGGGATACAGAGCAACCCAGCTGGGCGGTTGATGGTGTGTCTTTAACTCTGAAACCAGGTGAACGGCTGGGATTGGTAGGAGAATCGGGCTGTGGCAAATCTACACTGGGACGGGCGGCGATGCGGTTGCTACCAGCCTCGTCTCGAATTGAGGGACGGGTGACGTTTGAGGGGCGTTCGGTTTTTGATCTCACGCCCGCCCAGTTGCGGAAATTCCGGGGCGAGGCGGTGGCGCTGGTTTTCCAAGATCCGATGACGCGTCTTGATCCGTTGATGACTATTGGCAAACACTGTATCGAAACGCTGAAAGCCCATCAGCCGAAACTGTCGCTGCGGCAAGCAAAGGAAAAAGCGATCGCCACTCTGGAAGTACTCAAGATTCCGAAGAGTCGCTTTTATCAGTACCCGCATGAGTTTAGTGGGGGAATGCGGCAACGGGTAGCGATCGCGCTTGCCCTACTCCTCAACCCCAAGTTGATTGTTGCCGATGAACCCACCACCAGCTTGGATGTAACTGTAGCAGCAGAGATATTACAGGAATTGACGCGACTGTGCCGCGAACGGGAAATGGCGCTGCTGCTGATTTCCCATGATCTAGCGCTGGTAGGGGAGTACTGCGACGCAATTGCTGTCATGTACCGCGGCAAGGTGGTTGAAACTAATTACTCCCAGTCCATCATCCACCAACCCCAGCAGGAATACACGCGATCGCTCCTCCAAGCTGCTTTGCACATTCAAGCAGAGAAGCCCCTCTGCCCCTCTGCCCCTCTGCCCCTCTGCCCCTCTGCCCCTCTGCCCCTCCTCCGGGTGACAAATTTGAAGCAGCACTACACACTAGAACGCAATTTCCTTGAGCGACTCCTGAAACAGGAAGGTTCGCAGGTAATTAAAGCTGTGGATGGCGTTGACCTGGATTTGTATACAGGGGAAATTTTGGGATTGGTAGGCGAATCGGGCTGCGGCAAGAGTACCCTGTCGCGGACGATCTTGCAGTTGATTCGTCCAACAGGTGGTAAAGTCGAGTTGCAAGGGACAGATTTAACTACCTTGTCGCGGGAAAACCTGCGGCAACAGCGGCGGCAAATGCAAATGGTGTTTCAAGATCCCCATGCCTGTCTCAATCCCTCAATGACTGTGGGACAGAGTATTGCTGACCCTTTGTTTATCCACCATCTGGCTAGTCCAGATTCAGCAAAGGTTCAGGTGATGCAGATGCTGGAGCGGGTAGGGCTGACACCGCCAGTTGAGTATTATGAGCGCTACCCAGCTGAATTGTCTGGAGGGCAGCAGCAACGAGTAGCGATCGCTCGTGCCTTGATTACTCACCCTAAACTTCTGATCTGCGATGAACCGGTGAGTATGCTGGATGCCAGTGTTCAGACGCAGGTGCTGGAGTTGATGTTGCTTCTTAAGCGAGAGTTTAATTTAACATATCTATTTATTACTCACGATCTATGGTTAGCGCGGTTTTTGTGCGATCGCATTGCCGTGATGAATGCAGGTCGTATTGTCGAACTCGGCCCCACCCATGAGATTTTTACCAATCCCCAGCACCCCTACACCCAAACCCTGCTGCAAGCCGCTCCCCTGCTGGCGCGATAAGCGTGAGTATTGATGCCGCCCGACGCAACGCTTATGTCTATCCGTGATGCTCTTGAAACTGACCTGCCAGCCATTGTCGCAATTTATAATGCTGCCATTCCCAGCCGCAGGGCAACAGGCGACTTGGAGCCGGTGTCTGTTGACAGTCGTTTATCCTGGTTTTATGAACACGTACCCAACTACCGCCCTATTTGGGTAATGGAAGTGGACGGTGAGATCGCTGGTTGGCTCAGTTTTCAATCTTTCTACGGGCGACCTGCCTACCAGGCGACTGGGGAAATTAGTGTCTACGTTGCCCCAGCCTATCACCGTTGTGGTGTGGGACGGCAACTTTTGTCACAGGCAATTCGCCAAAGTCCCAGCTTAGGTCTTAAAACACTCTTAGGCTTCATCTTTGCCCACAACAAGCCCAGCTTGCAGCTATTCGAGGCATTTGAATTTCAACGCTGGGGGTATTTGCCTAAAGTGGCAGAACTCGACGGTGTTGAGCGCGACCTAGTTATTGTGGGTCGCCGAATTGGTGAAGCTGATGCCTAAACTTGGTATTAGTCGGCTGTTTAGGATTAACTGAGAGAAAAATCCCCCAGCTTTCACCTGCGATTGGTATAATTCGAAGCGCTGCACCATAGCAAAACACTGGTACAGGCCATTTTTTTAATGGCTTGGTAGAGGTAGTGTGTCTTTTTTTAGGGTATTCATGACTCCATCAACAGCAAACCGACCGAATTTAGCGTATGAAGTTCCCGATTCAAATCTTCGCCTCAAAGATATTCTCAAAACCCTGCCACGGGAATATTTTCAGCAGGATGTTCGCAAAGCTTGGACCTCAGTACTGACCAGTGTATTCATGGTTGGCTTGGGTTACGTGGGCATTGCCATAGCTCCCTGGTTTCTCTTACCCCTGTTGTGGATTTTTACCGGCACGGCTCTGACCGGTTTTTTTGTGATTGCTCATGACTGTGGTCATCGGTCATTTGCAAAACGAAAATGGGTCAATGATCTGGTGGGGCATTTGTTTATGCTGCCTTTGATTTACCCCTTCCACAGTTGGCGCATTCTGCACAATCACCACCACACTCACACCAACAAGCTTGATGAGGACAACGCCTGGCAACCCTTTCAACCAGAGGTTTACGCCAGTATAGTCAAACCAGGGCAGTGGGGCTATCAAGCCCTGCGTGGTCGGTTTTGGTGGATAGGATCGATTGTGCACTGGGTAGGTCTGCACTTTGACTTATCTCAATTCCAAGCCAAAGACCGAGATAAAGTGAAGCTTTCTGTGGCAGTCGTGCTTGTTTTTGCTGCGATCGCCTTTCCTATGCTGATTGCCACTACCGGCATCTGGGGATTCGTCAAATTTTGGTTGATGCCGTGGCTGGTTTACCATTTTTGGATGAGCACCTTTACGCTGGTTCACCACACAGATCCAGAGATTCCTTTTTATGCTGCTGACAAGTGGCAGGCGGCTCTTGCTCAGTTGTCTGGCACAGTTCACTGCGACTACCCCCGTTGGGTAGAAATCCTCTGTCACGATATCAATGTCCACATCCCCCACCACATTTCAACCGCCATCCCTTCTTATAATTTGCGCTTGGCTCATCGCAGCCTCCAACAAAACTGGGGGGTTTATCTTCGTGAATGTCGGTTCTCTTGGTCTTTAATTAAACAGATTACAGACCAGTGTCACTTGTACAGTTCAGATCGATGTTATTTGTCTTTCAAGGATCATTACCGCGCTGGGCGATAAGCTAGTTTCCAATTGCAAGTTTATCCAGACCGAGCATACTGTGGTTTTTCTTGCGGCTTAACAACGATGCAGCTGAGTCAACAACAGCACAATCTCATCAATCGCTTGTCTTAGCGTTGCCGCAGGCTGGTCAGATTGATTGACAATGATGCTAAAAATCAGCGGTTCATAGTTAGGGGCGTCAAGATAGCCAGATATAGCGACAACCCCGCCCAGGGTGCCAGTCTTAGCTTGGAGAATACCTTGGGCAGGTGTGTTGCGAAAGCGATTCTGGAGAGTGCCACTGATACCGGCAACGGGTAAAGAGGCTCGATACACCGCTGCCTCTGGTGAGTGCGCCATTGCCCTCAGAGTTTGCGCGATCGCTTCTGGGCTGACTAAATTATGGCGAGACAGCCCAGAGCCATCTGCTAGAACATAGCCAGCTGGGTTAACTCCTAACTCAGTTAATGTCGCTTTGACTACGCGCAACCCCACTTCATCTGTTGAATCTTTAATGGCAGGTGTGTTGCTTACCTTGGCACCAAGCGTACGCAGCAAAGCCTCCGCATAAAGATTATTGCTATTCTGATTTGTCTCTACCAATAGCTGGGATAGCGGCGGTGATTCAACATCTGCTAATTCCCGAACCACAGATGGACGCAGATAGCGGATTAAGTCTGACACCTGCGTGGTTCTGCGTATATCAGCGGTCACATTCTTACTTTGAGTTGCAACTAATGCCTGCGTGACAGTAATCCCCGCCTCTGCCAGGGCGCGGCGGAAATGCCGTAAAAAATGTGCACCTGGGTCGAGAACTGCTAAAGCCACTGACTCTGGCTGAGAATTAATACCCAGTTGCCCCGTGATTTGCAGTACTGGCCCCCCGATGTCGCGGTTCACATTGATCGACGTCGGTGACTCTGGAGCAGCTGTTACCGCATCATTTTCCAGCCGCCATCGCGTCGCCTCAGTTGGATCAGCCCAGGCAACTCGCAGTGGTTGCCCCAGGGCTTGAGGCAATAACGTCAATACCACGCCATTTTGATTCAGAATCAGGCTGTTGATTGATGCCCCGTAATCCGCCTGCACGTCTCCCCACTCCCAGTTGGGGTTAACAACTGGGCCACGAAAATAATCATCCTCCCCAATCAGCTGGCTCACCTGGCGAATACCTTGACGACTAAGCTGTTGTGCCAATTCTCTAAGCTGGGTATCCGTCAAGCTGGGATCTCCCCGCCCCACAACACGCACAGAACCCTCACCGCTGCCATAAACAGACGTGCGAATCCGAAATTGGGAACCCAGATGATGCAAGGCAGCTGCGGTCGTCAGGATCTTCGCATTAGACGCTGGGACAAAGTACTGTTGGGCGTTGCGGCTGTAGAGGGTCTCAGATCCAAGAGATGTTTGAATCAAAATGCCCCAATGCGACCGGCTCAATTGCGGACGGTCGAGTGTAGCATCAATTCGAGTACCCAGCTGAGCTGGGCAAATCAGCGTTTGGGCAGGCTCTGGCTTCCCTGATTCAGAAGACTCCGCTGAAATGGTCAGATTTGCATGGATAGAACGAAAAGTATTTTTTGCAGCAACCCTCTGCACTGCCGCAAACTCTGCGCTCAACAAAAGCAGCAATAGAAGCCCAATGGGCTTACCTATTTTTTTCATAGTCAGTAGTCAGTAGACAGTAGCCAGTAGTCAGTAGGCACCTGGCTACTGGCTACTGGCTACTGGCTACTATTGCCTAGCCCCGCTGATTTTTTTATCTAGCAGCCAGTCATTCTCGCTTTACAGCTTTGTGCCGCATTCGGGGCAGAAGTTATTGCTGCCGACGTTTTTAGCACCACAGCTGCTGCAATAAATGAGTTCTAAGGCTTTTTCTAGCAACGGATGCTCTGGCAATCCAATCATCTGAGCGTTGCTCTTGCCGGGAGCCACCATTGGGTAGCAGTTTTCATCTCTAGTGACGTGAGCATCGACCAAGACAGGGCCATTGTGAGCTAGCATTTCGCTGATCGCATCTTTTAATTCAGCGCGATCGCGTATCACCATCCCCTTAATCCCATACGCTTTTGCCAGCAACTCAACGTCCGGCAGTGTCCCTTGCATATTCGAGGACGAGTAGCGCTCTTCATAGAACGCCTGCTGCCACTGGCGCACCATCCCCTGCCAGCCGTTGTTGATAATTACCGTCTTGACATTAATGCCGTACTGTGCTAGCGTCCCCAGTTCCTGGAGATTCATCTGGAAGCTGGAATCGCCGCTGATACAGATCACTTCTTCATTCGGCAGCGCCATCTTAGCGCCCATTGCAGCTGGCAAGCCGTAGCCCATCGTACCTAAACCCGCACTGGAAATCCAGCGCCGGGGACCATTCTTCAGAAATTGAGCCGACCACATTTGATGCTGACCCACATCTGTGGTGTAGTAAGCCTGCGGCGCTTGGCAAGCGAGTTCTACAATCACCTCTTGCGGCGACATACTATCAGCATGGTGAGGTACAACTAAGGGATAATCTTGCCGCCAACGGTTAATCCGGTTCAGCCATTCTTGCGTTTGGTTCGGCGCCACACATCCCGCTTCCTGACACCGCCGCAGCATGTCTATCAGCACTCGTCGCACATCGCCCACGATTGGCACTTCTGGCTTACGGTTTTTCGCCACTTCAGCTGGGTCGATATCAATATGAATCACCTTAGCGCGGGAAGCAAATTCATCTAGCTTCCCAGTCACTCGGTCATCAAATCTGGCACCCACAGCAATCAGCAAGTCACACTCACTCACCGCAAAGTTGGCGTAGGCTGTGCCGTGCATTCCCAGCATTCCCAAAGCTAGGGGATGATTTTCGTCAAACACACCCTTGCCCATCAGCGTGGTGGTAACGGGGATGTTAAATAGCTCTGCGATCTGCTGAACTTCGGCGTGTGCCCCTGCCGTGATCGCGCCCCCACCTACATAAAGCAGAGGCCGCCGACTTTCACGAATCAGTTGCACAGCCTGGTCAACTTGGCGAGGATTCCCCTTAACTGTGGGACGATACCCCGGTAACTTGACTGTTCCCGGCTCCACTGGTAAATAGTCAAATTCCTCTAAGCCCACATCCTTGGGCACATCAATCAAAACCGGTCCCGGACGCCCAGTGCTGGCGATGTAGAATGCTTCCGCTACAATCCGCGCCATGTCTTTGGCGTCACGCACTACATACGAGTGCTTGACAATGGGCAGCGTGATCCCATAAATATCCGTTTCCTGAAACGCATCGGTGCCAATGGCCGCACGCGGTACCTGCCCCGTGACGATCACCATCGGGATCGAGTCCATGTGAGCTGTGGCAATCCCTGTTACCAGATTGGTTGCCCCAGGGCCAGAAGTACCGAAGCAAACACCTACTTTGCCGGTAGCACGGGCATAGCCGTCAGCAGCATGAGCTGCGCCTTGTTCGTGTCTTACTAAGATATGCTGGATGCCTCCAGCGGCTTCTGCTCGGTACAGTTCATCGTAAAGCGGCAGAATTGCGCCACCTGGATAGCCAAAAATATGCTGGACGCCGTGGCGCTTTAGGCTGTCAATCAGGGCAAAACCACCGGTGGCTCGTCTTGTCGCCTCTGTAGACGATAAAGACACTTCTTGCTTAGGTAAAGCTTGAGTTTCTAGAGAAATACTTCGTGAACGCGATCGCACTGGGAAACCTCACGCAATGGCTACGTTGATAGTGAGTTAATTTGTATTTTAAACTGCATTCTGATTTAATTCTCTACTTTAAGAGTGAATTTAAAATTATAGCCCTAAGGACAGAAAAAACGGGTGGTTTAACGTTAGCTCACATTCGGTAAGTCTTTTCGTGTATTGTACCAAGCCCCAACACCCACTAGGCTGACCAGAATACTCGTACCCAAAAGAACGATCCGCAAGCCGACGGTATCAGAGCCAACTGCGTTCCCCACGGCATCAGTCAGCGGCCCTGTAATTGCCAGTGGTAGACTAAGGGCAATATTGACCACATTATTCTGAAACCCAAAGACTTTGCCACGCATCGATTCCGGTGTTTGCTGCTGAATTAGAGTTTGCATCGGTACGCCAATCAGCGAGGCTCCCAAGCCCAATAGAGCACTGAGTCCGAGCCCCAGCGGCAAGTTTTTGGTAAAGCTAAACATGCCTAGCACAAATGCCATACTTAAAAAACCAACTAAGGGTAGGGGCTTGTTCTGGAAGCGATCGCCCCAATGCCCCAAGATGGCAGCACCGAATACCATACCCACGCCAGAGGCAGCCAACAGAAAGCCAAATTGAGTAGGCTTGAGGCCAATATCCGCTGCCAAATCAATTGCCAGCACAGTTAAGGCTGCAAACACTGAGTACAGAACCGTCAGCTGTAGCATGGCATTCCAGACTAGCCGGTTTTTCTTCAGATACCGTAACCCTGCGGTGAAGTCGCTCCAGGGATTAACAGTTGCCAGTTCACCGATATTGAGCGTCTCTTCTTTGAAAGGAATCAGCTGAATCACACCAGCAGCCAATAGGTATAACCCGCCGACCAATATCTCTTGACCATAGTCCCTCCCCCATTCTCTAGCCAGACTTAATAGCGGCTCCCCCACCGCAAAACCAACAATTAAGGCACCCATCATCGTGGTGGTAAACAGGGCATTGGCTGACAGCAAATTCTCGCGTCGCACCAAAAGCGGGATAGCGGATTGCTCAGCTGGAGCAAAAAATTGCGTCACGGTCGAGATCGCAAACGTGATCAACAACAAAATTAAAAACTCTTTTGGCAGCGCCGGTATAGCCAACGTCAGTAAAGCGCGAACCAGATTCGAGGCAACCAGAATTTGCTTTTTGGCAATGCGATCCACAAAGATGCCAGCTGCTGAACCAAAAAAAATCGCTGGCAGCGTAAAGGCAATCATGATGACTGAACGCATTGAATTGTGAAAACCAGGCAGGGGAGGATAGTCGACTAGCAGGGCAATCAGCAAAACGAAGAAGACTTTATCTGCCACCTGGGACAACACCTGCCCAATCCACAGTGCCAAAAAGGGTCGGTTTTTCAGCAGGGCGTTAAAGCCGTTACCAGAGGATGGAGGTTCAGTTGGCAACATCGCAATCTCCGCGCGCGTTTATCGAAGTCGGAAGTATTAATCCAGCCTACCGTTAGGGTTCCCCTTCGGGATACCGCCTTCAGGATGATCGCCTTCATTTTTGAAGTAGTCAGTAGTCAGTAGTCAGTAGTCAGTAGTCAGTAGGACTCCTGTGCGACTGGTGATTTCATTGGACGAAATCAAAAAGATAGTGCGCCAGTTGAAACTTGCTGCAAGATGGAATTTCTACTTGGCGTCCTTGGGCGTCTAGAAAAATGGCGCGGTTGTTGTCGCTGCCAAAACCACTGTCTGGTTGATCAACGGGATTAGCTGCGATCGCATCCAATTTCTTCTCTTGCAATTTCTTCAGCGCCGGGGTGACAATATCCCCCGTCTGGGCAGCAAACCCGATCAGACGTTGAGCAGGCTGTTTGAGGCGTCCCAATTCAGCTAAGATGTCCGGTACTGGTTCTAGGGGGAGACTGGTAGGGAGTGATCGCTTGGGCAACTTCTGTGCACTGTAATTAGCTGGCTTGACATCCGCCACAGCTGCTGACATCACTATCAAATCGGCATTGGGGAAATACTCCAACAAGCACGAGCGCATTTGCTCAGCAGTGTCAACTGGAATGGTTCTCACCCCTAGCGGTACATCCCAGCTGGCTGAGCCGTGAACCAGTGTCACATCTGCCCCTCGGTGGAGCGCTGCTTGCGCCAAAGCTAGTCCCATTTTGCCGGTAGATGGGTTGCCAATGAACCGCACTGGATCTAGATACTCCCTAGTTCCCCCACCACTGATTAATACTCGCTTACCCCGCAAGTCTCGCTTGCCGCCGGTGTGCAACAGTGATTTGAGCTGCGTCACAATTTCAGCGGGTTCTGCCATCCGACCGGCACCGACGCGATCGCAAGCCAATAATCCATCTGTTGGATTATTACCATGATATCTGCTATCTGTCAATAACTGTTGCCAATTCCGTTGTACAGCCAGTTGTTCCCACATATCTGTATTCATTGCAGGTGCCAACAGCACGGGACAAGTGGAGGCTAACACGGTATTTGTCAGCAGGTTGTCAGCCATGCCGTGGTTCAACTTTGCCAGGGTGTTGGCAGTCAGGGGAGCTAGAGCAAACACCTCTGCCCATTCACCCAGATGGATGTGTAACGGACGCTGGTGTATTGGTTGCCAGAATTGTTCATCCGTATAGGCTGGATGACGGGACAGGGTTGCTACCGTCAAAGGAGTGATAAATTCTTGGGCTGAACGGGTAAGAATCACCCTGACTTCAGCCCCAGCTTTAAAGAGCGTCGAAACGACCTCACAGACTTTATAGGCGGCGATGCCGCCGCCTATACCAATTAGAACTCGTCGGCTGCGAAGCATCTAGGACTCGTCGTAGGGTTCCAGATCTAGGAGGTGGACATAGGGTTCCACTAACTCAGGACGCTGAAACGCGATCGCTCGCAGCAAATGCCAATCATTCAACCCGTCAAAAGCATTGGTATAATTATCCTGCTCTAGACGTGTAGCCAACTCCGCCACTTCTGCGGCGGTCATGGCAGCAATCTCCCGCATAGAAACGCTCAAAGTTTCCATTGTCACTTGCGCCTCCCTTGAGCAACATCTGCATCCAGCATGGGGTTGAGCTGCAAACTGCACCAACCTCATATATCTTACTCAGTTCCGGGCATCTGAGTGGATAAAAATTGCATGATTAGCCCTGTTATTTAATAAACTTTTCGATTTTCCTTTGACATTACCTCTACAACGAAGTTGCGGATCACTGCTAACACTTCCGGTCTAATTTCATGTCCCATGTTAAATTCCTGGTACTGCACCGCTACCCCCAGAGCTACTAAGCTATCCCGCGCCTTCTGAGCCGCACTCACCGGCACCACCGAGTCTTGCCTGCCATGTACAATCAAAACTGGGGGAAACCTACCACTCCCTGGTTCAGAGACTGGATGCAAATACCCACTTAAGGCAACTAAGCCTGCTAGCGGCAAGCTTAACCCTATATCCAGAGTCATTGCTGCACCTTGAGAAAATCCACTTAAAATCGTGCGTGACAAAGGTACACCAGTACTACTTTCTAGAGAGTGTAACCAGTCCGTTAGAAGTTTCCGACTTTCTGGTAGCCCCTGAGCCTTTTGATCACTAAGGTCGTACCACATTTTCCCCCCAGACCCATAAGGATGGGGAAAGGGTGCATCGGGAAACATAAACTGGTAATCGGGTAAGTTCAACAGGGGTACTACAGATGCCAGATTTTGAGCATTGGCACCCCAGCCATGTAACGCCACAATCAACCCAGATGGATTCCTACCTGTTGTCGGTGGAACCGTGATGACTTGTAAAGACAGAGACTTTCTCCCAAAATCAAACTCGCTTAATCGATCTTAATAAAGCTATCAGCCTTCTGGGTGCATCTAGTAGTTGGGGAAGTACCAGCACTGTTATATATGACAAATACTCTGACTATTTTTCCGACAAAATTCAGGTACATCGTTTGTGGTTTCATGAGATATTGGGAGAACCCTATGGATAAAGGTGATAGATCAGCCCAAAACCTTGAAGATCAGGTGAAAACATCTCAAGAGGAAAGCCTAATTGCAGAGGATGTGAAAACACTGCACAACCTTGGCTACGCTCAAGAACTGCTGCGACGAATGAGTGGATTTTCCAATTTTGCAGTTTCGTTCTCTATTATTTGTATTCTGTCCGGTGGCATCAACTCTTTTCATTTAGGCTTCAGCAGCGTTGGTGGTGCTTCCATTGGTCTGGGATGGCCCCTGAGCTGCGGTTTCTCACTCCTTGTTGCCTTGGCAATGGGACAGCTGGCTTCGGCTTTCCCTACCGCAGGGGGGCTGTATCATTGGGCTTCAATTCTCGGTGGCAAAGGTTGGGGTTGGGTAACAGCATGGTTTAACCTAATGGGGCTGGTTACGGTGTTATCTGCCATCAACGTGGGCACTTACCTATTTCTGGTTGGGTCTATCGGTCACCTGGTAGGGTTCAAGCCAGAGGAGTTTAGCCTGGCGCAAAACTTTCTTTGCCAGCTGCTCGGGGTTTCAACAATCACCTTTTCGCAGGCTCTGTTCAACCATCTGGGTATTCGGCTCACCACCAAACTTATCGATTTTAGCGGCTACCTGATCTTTGCAGTCTCTAGCCTGCTGACGCTCGTGCTGTTATTTTACTCCCCTGGAATCGAGCTAGAGCGACTAGTCACCTTTACCAACTACAGCGGAGACGCTGGCGGCGGTGTCTGGCCCCAGACAAGCAATATGTTTCTGCTCTTTCTTTTAGGCTTGATGTTGCCAGCCTATACCATCACGGGGTTTGATGCGTCTGCCCATACCTCAGAAGAAACCATTGATGCTGCCCGGCAGGTACCTAAGGGAATCGTGAATTCGGTTATCTGGTCTGGTGTGTTTGGTTGGGCAATGCTGGTCGCTGTTGTGCTGGCTTTCCCAAACATGAACGATGCAGCAGCCAAGGGAGCCAATGCGTTTTTCTGGATGATGGACACCGTGTTACCTGCACCGCTCAAGATTGCACTGTACATTGGCATTGGGATTTCCCAGTATCTATGCGGTCTGGCTACAGTGACTTCGGCTTCGCGCATGACCTACGCCTTTGCGCGGGATCGCGGTCTGCCTGCTTCCGGTAGTTTGCGTAGTGTTAGTCACAAGTACCGCACTCCAGTGAGCGCTATTTGGATGGTATCTATTCTCAGTGTGGCGTTCACGGTTTACACACCTGTGTACTCCACTATCACTGCCGTCTGCGTCATCTTCCTGTACATCTCCTATGTAATCCCGACTGCCCTTGGCTTGTTTGCCTACGGTCGCACCTGGACAAGGATGGGTCCGTGGACGCTCGGCAAATGGTATCGGGTTGTGGCTGGGCTGTGCGTGCTTATCTGTGCCTTACTAATTTTCATTGGTGTACAGCCGCCGAACGACAACGCGCTTGGGGTGACGTTAGGAGCGTTGGCAGCAACTGCTCTGGTGTGGTTTGGATATGAACGACGCAAGTTCCAGGGTCCACCTCAGGGTGTGATGATTCAGCAGCGGCAGGCAGAAATTGATCAAGCCGAAAAGGCAATGGATGAGTAGATATTCAATCTCTGGGTCTGACTAAAGTCTGACTATGTTAAAAACAAACAAAAGTAAGTACAAATGTATTAATTAGGCGCTCACAATGGAATGTTGCGGGACAAAATGTTGAAAGACTGCAAGATAAGATGAGTGCAGCGCTTGAGCAGTGCGGCACAACGATGACGTAGAGCGAGACAATATGACCATCTCAACGTACAAATGGGCGATTGACCGCTACCACCAAGCCGTGGAAGCTGGGATTTTCGATGATCAAGCCGTCGAATTGTTGAAGGGAGAAATTGTACTGATGTCGCCTGAAGGTACGTCTCATGCTTATTACAGCGATCGCTCCGCACGTTATCTCAGACGGTTGTTGGAAACTAATGGTCTTGCTTATGTCCGGGAGGCAAAGCCAATCACGCTTCCGAATGCCTCAGAACCAGAGCCGGACATCGCGATCGTGCAGCCACTCGATCAGGTGTACCTTGAGCATCATCCCTATCCAGAAAACATCTTCTGGGTGATCGAGTACGCCCAGTCGAGCCTGACAAAGGATTTAGAGGTTAAAAGCAAAATTTACGCAGAAGTCAATATCGTTGAGTATTGGGTGATCAATCTTCGCGACAAGCAACTGATTATTTTTCGCAACCCAGTCAACGGAGAATACCGCTCGAAGGTCACGCTAACCTACGGCGTGATCACACCGCTATCTTTTCCAGAGATTCAGGTTGATGTTCGGCAACTCATCACGGTTTGAAGAGCCGGATCGAAATCGATCCGATACGCCGATTCATGCGATCAGGGCAGAACTGTGGGTCGGTACTCAACGGCAAGCAGAAATTGAACCGATTCTCTGTCTGGGAATGCGCGGTGATCAGGTTACGGCGCTGTTTCCGCAAATTTTAGAGGCCCTAGATTTTTCCCGGACATTATGACCCGCTGTCGTGTTAGGGGATCTGTGGTGCACGCGTGTATAGTCGTTAATGACTGCTGGGTCATAATGTCTGTTTTTTGTAGCCCTTCTGCAAATGATTGACCAACTGGGTCAGGAGCAGAATCCGCAGAAGATAATTCGAGATCTGGCGGGAGAAGAGAACGTTGAGCAATAGACCCAGGCAAAAATTATAGCGGCCTCGGCGTTCAAAGCGCCAAGTTTACTCTGTTCATGGCACATTTAGTTTTACCATTCCAAACGGTTAAAGACCGAATGGAGCAGCGCCGAATGATGCGACGTGGACGTAGGGGGAGAAGGATTAACCGCAAGATTTCTTACCAACATCGAGCGCACCGTCAACAACGTTTTAACAATCGTAGAGGACATAAACTACCGCCGTCGATTCCAGCCAACCGACAACTAGAATTACGAGTGGTTAAAGAGCTATGCCAACTGTTTCCAATATCGAGTATTGTCTACGAATACGTGGAAGCTAGAGGTAATAAAGGTTTCAGTTCGGTTATGGTAGGCCAGAAGATGATGCTAGAGTGGTTATCTCAATTCACACCGGTTACAATTCAATACGGCTGGGAGACTGCCAACTTGAGGCTTAGTTTAGGCTTGCAAAAGACACGGAACAAATCTGAACAATCCCCACAATCCCATGCTGTTGATGGTGTGACTTTAGCAGCCAGTCAATTTGTAAGTTATCAAGCATTTCAAACGGCTAACACCCACGGTCATCAGTGGGTTGGTTCGGTTGAAATTACTCCGGCTCCATTTGTTGTGATTCGTAGACCGCCAATTAGCCGTCGTCAATTGCATCTAATGGTATTTGCCCTCGGTGGGGTGAGACGTAAATACGGTGGCACCACAACCCGCCACGGTTTTCGCAAGGGTGATTTTGTCCGAGCGGAAAAAGCAGGGCGAATTTCACACGGTTGGGTATCTGGGGACACGGAGAGTCAGGTTTCGGTTTCCGATATCAACTGGAAACGCCTTGGTCAGTTTACTGCCAAAAAGGTTCAGTTAATTGCTAGGTCAACTGGACTAATTGTGACGGGGGTTAAAACCCCCGTGTCCTGTTCCTCCACGGTTTAAAAACCGTGGGAGCCACAGTTCCCGGAGGTTTTTAGATGACTGAGCTACTCGAACGCGCAATCTCAAAGCTGAAAACATTGCCCGATGATGAGCAGAATGCCATTGCAGCCATGATTTTAGAAGAGCTTGAAGATGAACGTTGCTGGGATGATTCTTTTGCCCGTTCCCCGGATGTCCTGGCTAAACTTGCATCTGAGGCAATGGCTGAATACCGTGCAGGCAAAACTCAGGAGTAGACTCGTGAGGCATATCGCCAATTCAAGCAAGATCCAAGTCACCCAAGTCTGCGATTCAAGAAAGTCCATCTACAATTGCCAATTTATTCTGCTCGAATCAGCAAAAGATATCGAGCAGTTAGTCAGTTAGATGAAGACACCGTGATTTGGTTTTGGGTTGGTTCACAAGCGGAATATGACAAGTTGCTTTCTCAGTTGTAGCAGCACAGGCTAACAACACAGTAGAATTGTTACACAGAACTTTTTATCAAGGGTTGAACGATGTCTGAAGCTAATTGCAAGTTTATCTTTCTAATTTGCTTCATTACCGTGCTGGCAATTCGTTTTTATTTTGCCCGATTAGTTAAATCGAGCCAGGTGAAAGATGCTCGTAAAACGCTTCAAGAGATAGTGCTGCTAGTCTTAACAGTCTTAGGAATGTTTGTCTTACCTCTAGTTGGCATCTTTACCTCTTGGTTAGAGTTTGCTGCATATCTTTTACCAAGTTGGACGGGTTGGCTGGGTACTGTGGTTTTTGGGGTAGCGATTTGGCTGTTTTGGCGTGCCCACACAGACTTAGGTTTGAACTGGTCAGCCTCGCTAGAAATTCGTGAGAACCATTCACTCGTGGATAGTGGGGTGTACCGATACATTCGACATCCCATGTACACTGCCTTTTGGCTTTGGGGGATTGCTCAAGTTCTTTTGCTGCACAACTGGATTTACGGGTTGTCTTATCTCGTATCGTTTGTACCGATGTATTTTTTACGCGCTCACCAGGAGGAACAGATGATGATGGATACCTTTGGAGAGCAGTATCAAGACTACATGGGTCGTACAGGACGGGTGATTCCAAAGTTCTTCAACTTGGAAGCATCGTCAGGGTGATGTAGATAACATTAGGTGTTGACGTGAGCAGCGGAACATTGAGACATTGGGCTATGATTTTTCCTCAACTTTTTGACCAATAACTCCTACTGTCGCGTAATACACAGCCCATGAACTAGGATTTTCAGCAAATCGACAATACTTTTGGACATCTTCATCCGTTGCTTCACCCGTTGCAATGTATTTTTGTGCAAGTTGAACAGTAGACATTTTCATCATCGTTGCCACTCCCGAACCACCCGCAGACAAAGGTGCATCGTTTTCCACAGAGTGTAGCTGCAAGCCGAAATTCTGAAATATTGAAGGTAACTTATAGCGGTTTTCGATCCAATGAGGTACAATAAGTAAATAAAGCTTGATATCTAAGAAAGATCGAAATGAAAGCATACTCGCTCGACTTACGTCAGAAAA
>JAABUZ0100002030.1_pt1 | contig 35333 bp, 39 predicted proteins | sample 5562091 | NCBI WGS metagenome assembly JAABUZ01 (sample SAMN12813069, study PRJNA571459) | rock metagenome | isolation source: Antarctica rocks | place: Antarctica: Victoria Land, Linnaeus Terrace sud | collected 2015-12-21 | reverse complement strand
GGACATCCGCGACTGGGTCAAAGCCTGGAACGAGAACCCCAAGCCGTTCATCTGGAGCAAATCCGCCGACCAGATCCTGGCCTCACTCGGACGACTTCTTCAACGAACTACTGGCGCAGGACACTAGAGCACGGCGGCCGGCACCGCCACCACGGCCTCGGTGCCGCCCGCCGCTCCTGGCCGCAACGCCACCGTGCCGCGCAGCTCCCCGACCACGAGGGTGCGCACGATCTGCAGGCCGAGGCCGCCCCCGCCCGCACTGCCCAAGCTGAACCCAGCCGGCAGGCCGCGGCCCTCGTCGGCCACCACGACCTCCAGCCCGGCGGCGTTGCGGCGCACGCGCACCTGCACCCGCCCGGCGCGGCCGGCGTAGGCATGCTCCACGGCGTTGCTGACCAGCTCCGAGAGCACCAGCGCCAGCGGCGTCGCCGCGGCTGCCGGCAGCACCCCGAAGCTGCCGGTGCGACTGGTGGAAGCCCGCAGACCGGGCCCGGTCGTCGCCAGCTCCACCGACAGCGCAGCGATCGAGTCGGCGATCCCGTCGAAGGCGACCGTCTCCTCCAGCGCCTGGGACAGCGTCTCGTGCACCACGGCGATCGACGTCACCCGACGCACCGACTCCTCCAGCGCGAAGCGCGCCTCCGGCAACGCGGTGCGCCTGGCCTGCAGCCGGAGCAGCGCCGCCACCGTCTGCAGGTTGTTCTTCACCCGGTGATGGATCTCGCGGATGGTCGCGTCCTTGGTCACCAGGGCGCGGTCCCGGCGGCGCACCTCGGTCACGTCGCGGACCAGCACGAGCGCGCCCAGCAGCCGGCCGCCCGGGACCAGCGGCAGCGAGTGCAGGCGGACGGCGGCGTCGCCGTCGGCCGCGACCAGCTCGGTGTCGGCCGGGCGCTTGGTCTCCAGCACCGACTCCGGGCGCACGGGCTGGTCACCGCCCACCCCGGCGGGGTCGTGCGGGGCGAGGTCGAGGCGGGCGACGATCGCCCCGAGGCCGACCCCGATGAGGGCGCCGGTGTCGCCGAGCCGACGTAAGGCGGACTGGGCGTTGGGGCTGACGAACGACACGGTGCCCGCCTCGTCCAGCCGCAGCAGGCCGTCGCCCACCCGGGGGGCGTTCGCCAGCACCTCGGCGTCGCCGGGAAACGGCCAGCGGCCCTCGTCGACCATCTGCGCCAGGTCGCTGGCGGCCGCGAGGTAGGCAAGGTCGAGGGCACTCGGAGTCCGCAGGCCGGCGAGGTTGCTGTCGCGCGCCAGCACAGCCAGCAAGGGTCCGCCGGGGACGCGCCGCACCGGGATCCCCTCGTGCCGCACCGGCACGTCGTCGCGCCACACCGGCTCGCCCTCGCGCACGATGCGCGCCTCGGAGACCGCCCGGTCAACCGCCTCGCGCTCCCCGGCGGGCAGTCGCGCACCCACCAGGTCCTCGTCGTAGATCGTCGGTCCGGTCGCGGGGCGCATCTGGGCCACGCACAGATACCCCCCGGCGCGCTCGGGCAGCAGCAGCAGTAGGTCGGCGAAGGACAGGTCCGCCAGCGCCTGCCACTCCCCCACCAGCCGGTGCAGGTGCTCAAGGTCCACCTCGTCGAGATCCGCGTGGGCGCGGACGAGGTCGGACAGTGAGGCCACCAGCCGACTGTAGGGACGGCGTACGGCAGACTGCCCTCCGTGAGTGACGACGTCGTGGCGGTGGCCCGCGAGCAGGTCCTGCGGCGGGGAGAGGGGCTCACCGAGGAGCAGGCGCTGGCCTGCCTGTCGCTGCCCGACGAGCGTCTCGACGAGCTGCTGACGCTCGCCCACGAGGTGCGGATCCGCTGGTGCGGCCCGGAGGTCGAGGTCGAGGGCATCGTGTCGCTGAAGACCGGCGGGTGCCCCGAGGACTGCCACTTCTGCTCCCAATCGGGACTGTTCTCCTCGCCGGTGCGCGCGGCCTGGCTCGACATCCCGTCGCTGGTCCAGGCGGCCAGGGAGACGGCGGCGACCGGCGCCACCGAGTTCTGCATCGTGGCAGCGGTGCGCGGGCCGGACCAGCGGCTGATGGACCAGATCCGGGCGGGCGTCGCGGCCATCCGCGCGGCCGTGGACATCCAGGTCGCCTGCTCGCTGGGGATGCTCACCCAAGCCCAGGTCGACGAGCTGGCCGCGATCGGGGTGCACCGCTACAACCACAACCTCGAGACCGCCCGGTCCTACTTCCCGCAGGTGGTCACGACCCACACCTGGGAGGAGCGCTTCGTCACCCTGCAGATGGTGCGTGCCGCCGGCATGGAGGTCTGCTGCGGCGGCATCGTCGGGATGGGCGAGACGCTGGCCCAGCGCGCCGAGTTCACCGCCCAGCTCGCCTTGCTGGCGCCAGACGAGGTCCCGCTGAACTTCCTCAACCCCCGACCAGGTACGCCGTTCGGCGACCGGGAGCTGATGGACCCGCTGGATGCCCTGCGCACCGTCGCGACGTTCCGGCTCGCGTTGCCGCGCACGATCCTGCGCTTCGCCGGCGGCCGCGAGATCGTCCTCGGGGAGCTGGCCGCCCGGGGCGTCACGGGCGGGGTCAACGCCGTCATCGTCGGCAACTACCTGACCACCCTCGGGCGCCCGGCGGCGGAGGACCTCGCCATGCTGGGCGAGCTCGGGATGCCGCTGAAGGCACTGTCGGCGACGCTGTGAACTCCTCGGTCGGGGGATACGGCCACCACCTGTCCGCGACGACGGCCTACGTCGTGGTCGCGGTGCTCGCCGCCTTCGCCGTCCTTGGGATCATCCGGAAGATCATCGCGCTGGCCCTGCTGGCCGGGCTGGTGGCGATTGGCGTGGCGCTGTACCACCAGGGCGTGCTCAACGGCCTCGTCGGGTCCGGGTGAGCTCCCCGGCGCCGTACCTCGTCCGCGCCAGGCGAGCCTCGCGGGTGTTGGTGACCGCCTCCCTGCTGGCCGGCCGGCTGCCCTCCCGGGCGCGCACCCCACTCGTGCTCGGGGTGCTGGCGCTGGGGATGCCGCATGGCGCCGCCGACACCGAGCTGCTCCGGGTGGCCGCGGCTGGTAGCCGGCGCCGGCTGGGCGCCCTCATGGGCGGGTACGCCGGGGCGGCTGCCGTCGGCACCGCCGTGATTGCCCACGGCTCCCCGGCCGTCTCCCGGGCGGTGCTGGTCGGCACGGCGGCGCACTTCGCCGAAGGAGAGCTGGCCTGCTGGCCGGCCGCCGCCCAGCCAGGGGGCGCGCCGGTGGACCGCGCCTTGCGTGTCGCGGGGGCCGCGCTGGCGACGACGCTCCTGCCCGCCCTGGTCGGCCGCGACGGCCTGCGGGACTCCGACCGCACGGCCCGGGTGCTGCTGCGCGAGCCAGGTCCCAGGCGGCGTGGGCTCCTGCTCGCCGGCGGCGCCAGCCTGGCCGCGGCCGGAGCGCTCGCCGTGCGAGGGGACCGCGTTGCCGCCGCCGACCTCGCCCTGCTCACCATGCTGGACCTGGTGACGCCCCCACCGGTGACCTTCGCGGCGTACTTCGGCGGCTGGCACTCGCTGCGCCACACCGGCCGCGTGCTCGACGCGCTGGCGGCGGCGGGCGAGCTGCCCGCGGACCTGTCCCTGCCCGTGGCGGGGCTCCAGCTGGCGCGGCGCAGCGCCTGGACGGCGGGGGTGGGGCTGGTGGCGGCGGGAGCGCTGGCGGCCCGCGACCCGCGACGCGCCGGCGACCGGGCACTCGTCGGGGTCCTCGGGCTGACCCTGCCGCACGCCGCCACCGTGGCGCTGCGCCTGCGCCGTCGCCTCCCGGTCCAGCACGCCGAGCGGTGATCGCGCTGTCGATCCTGAGGGTGGCCGTTCGTCGCCGGGGGCGCTGGGGCTCGGCGCGCCGATGAGCTCAACGAGCCGGCGCGATCATGACCGACGGCCCCCGCGCGGCCGGGACACCCGCCCACATCCGCGACGAGGAGTGAACATGACGCATCCACGACTGCTGTTCCCGCCTGGCACCGAGGAGTACGCGCACGGGACGACCCCGCTGAACTCCAGCGCTGACCAGCACCCCAGCTTCGTCGCGGTTCCTGGCACCGCGGCCGATGTCGGCGAGATCGTCACCGACGCCGCGGCTCGGGGTCTCGTCGTCATGGCCCAGGCCACCGGTCACGGCGCCAGCGGTGCCGTCGATGACACGACGATCATCATCGACACCTCGTCTCTCGACGACCTACGGATCGACGCCGGCTCGCGGACCGCCTCCGCCGGCGCCGGTCAGACGTGGGGCGCGGTCAACGCGCAGGCGGAGCGGCACGGCCTGCTCGGACTCGCGGGGTCCGCGCCGGGCGTCTCGATCTCCGGGTTCACCTTCGGCGGCGGGCTCGGCTGGTTGACTCGCCCGCACGGCATGGCCAGCTCGGCGCTACGCGAGGTGGATTACGTCGACGGTGCGGGGGAGGTCCGCCGTGCGGCCGAAGACGCGGCCGAGGTGGTGGACCGCGACGCACTCTGGGCTTTCCGCGGCGGCGGCGGGGTCGGCATCGCCACCCGGCTCGAGTTCGACCTCGTCCCCGTGCCCGAGCTGTGGGCCGGGTACCTGCTGTGGTCGGTCGACGAGCTGGCCCCGGTGGTCGGGGCATGGGCGGCCGCCATGGCGCGGGTCGGCGACGGGGTGAGCAGCAGCATCGCCGTGCTGCACGCGCCGCCGGCTCCACCGATTCCCGAGCGGCTGCAGGGCAGACCCGTGCTGCACCTCGCGGTCGCCGCCAGCACCGGCGCCGCGGGCGTGCAGCCCCTGCTCGAGCTGGTCCGAGCCGCCGCCGCACCGGTCGCCGACACGTGGGGGCCGGCCGACGCGGCCCGGCTGGCGGGCATCCACCTCGACCCGCCCGTCGCGGTCCCTGCCATCGGTGACGCACGGTGGCTGGGGGAGGGCACCCCCGCGGTGGCGACAGGAGTCCTGGCCGTCGCCGCCGCCGACGACTCGTCCCTCACGCTCGTCGAGATCCGGCACTTCGCCAACGCCGCGGCGGCACGACCGGGAGCCGAGACCAGCGTGCCAGGCCCCTTCGTGGTGCACGCCGTTGGCGCGCTCGGCGGACCCGGGACGCGCGGCCCGATCGAGGCGTCGCTGGCAAGAGTGCGGGCCGCCTCGGCCTCCGCCGACCTGGGCCGCAGCGTCGGCTCGTGGATCGACGGCGCGGAGTCCGTCCCTGACGCATTGCCAGCAGCCGATCGCGACCGGCTGCGCGCGATCACGGCGGCCGTGGACCCCCGAGGCGTCATCCGCCGCTCGCGCTATCTCGCGTGAGCGGCATGCGGCCGGCCGCCCCGGTGCCCGACCGGGAGTGGCATGGACGCCCTCGTCGGCCGCTGTCGATCTCGGGCATCGGCTATCAGGGTCGGCGGCTGGCCGACCTGCTGGACGAGCTGCGGTCCACCTCGGTCACCGTGCTTGTGGACGTGCGTCTGCGGCCGCTGTCCCGGAAGGCAGGCATGTCGAAGACACCGCTGGCCGCGGCGGCGAGCGCCAGGGGGATCGAGTATCTGCACCTGGTGGAGCTGGGGAACCCCAAGGACAACCGGGCCGCCTTCGCCGATGTCGCCGGGGAGGCGGGCAGGGGTGCCAGGGAGCGCTATGCACGCATCCTGCAGGACGGTCCCGGCGCGGCCGCCGTGGACCGGCTAGCCCAGCTGGGCGCGCAGCACGTTGTGGCGCTGCTGTGCTTCGAAGCAGACGAGAGCACATGTCACCGGGCACTGGTGCTCGACGCAGTCCGGGGCCACGCGGGGTGCTGACCTCGCTCCGCGGTGGCCGCAGGACCGGGGTCAGCGGGGGGCGACCAGCAGGGTCTGCAGGCCGCGCCCGAGGCCCCCGGTGTCGTCCGACAGCACGGACTGGGCGAGGCCGATCCCATCGCCGGCGATCGTCGTGTGCGCCTGCAGGCAGACCCACTCCCCCACCGGCGGGCGCACCAGGGCCACGGTCAGGTCGGGGTTGATGAACAGCCAGTCACGCAGTGGCAGCTCCGCGCTGACGCCGTTGCCGCTGTCGGCCACCGCGAGCACCCGCTGCCAGCCGCTGGGCTCGGCACCGGCGACGACCTCACCGCGCAGCCGGGTCCACACCGCCGCCGGTCCAGGCCGGTCCGACGCCCCGGTGGCGAAGCGCCACTCGACCGCGCGGCCATAGCCGAACAGCCCCGCGCCGTCGAAGGTGAACGGCGTCTCCCCTTGCGGCCGCGGCGGCGCGGGGTCGGTGCCAGCGACGGCCACCGCGCGACCCTGCTCCGCGGCGATCCGCCACCCGGTGGCCCGCAGCACGTCGCGGCCCCCCGCGGCGACGACCGCCTCGAGCAGCTCCACCCGCCGGCCGGGCCGCGCGACCCGCGCGCGCACCTGCAGCTCGGCCACCGGCACCGGTCCCAGGATCTCCACCGTGACCCGGGCCAGCCGCATGCCCTCGCGCGGTTCGCAGGACTCGAGCACGCCGCCGACCAGCGCCGCGGGTGGGCCGCCGTGCTGGCTGTCGGGACCCCAGGGGCCGACCGTCTGGTCGGTGCTCCGGTATGCCCCGTCGCCCAGCGGCTCGTAGAAGAAAGCCATGATCGGCGACGCTACTGCCCGACCCCGGCCGGCAGTGGCTCCACCAACCGCGCCGCCACGCCGACCACCGGTGTCCGCCAGCGGGCGTCCAGCCGCAGCGTCAGCGCGAAGCCCACCAAGACGACGATGTGCGAGAGGTACAGCAGGAACCCGAGCACGCTGGCCGCGCCGAGCGCCGCGTTCCCGCCGTACGGCGTGCCGACCCCGGTCGCGAGCCGGACCACGAGCACGAACCCGAGCGACATCCCGGCGAGGAACGAGCCGGTGGCGGCAGCCCCCAGCACCAGGGCGCCGGCCGCCGGCCGCTCGGAGCTGAAGACCCGGTAGAGCAGCGCGAGGACGCCGGTGGACAGCACCCAGAGAAGGAGAAACGCGAGATAGACGCCGAGCACCCGCGCGCCCGGCCCCCGCCCGAGCGACCCGGCCAGTGATCCCCCCACGGCCAGCGCGACGACGAGGGCCAGGCTGGACGCCGCGAACAGCAGCGGCGCGAAGAGCCGGCCGCGCGCCGTCCGGTTCCGACGGCGGCCGCGGGCGGAGAGCCGATCGAAGGCCCGGACGAAGCCCTCGCTGTAGAGCGACGCCGGGACCACGGCCGCGACCACCGCCGACGGGCGCAGCCGGCTGCCGCTGACCACCAGCTGCTCCGCGGCCCGGTCGAGCCCGAGCCGCTGGCCGGCGTAGGCCCCGAGCCGGCGGCCGACCGCCGCCACCGACTCCGGGGACAGCACGAGCGTGGCGGCCTTGCTGACGAGCAGCAGCAGCGGCACCAGGCCGAGGGCCGCATAGAAGGTGAGCCCGGCGGCGTAGAGCAGCAGATCATGCCCCCGCAACGACGCCACGGTGCCGGCGGCGGTCTCCTGCAGGAACCGCCGGAGGCTCCTGGTGCGTGAAGGGGTAGACACGGCGGGTGCCTACCCCCGTGCTCAGCATCCGGAGCGCTGGAGTCGAGGATCACGAGGCGATCGCCCGGCTGACCCTCGCGGCCTACGAGGAGCTGGTCGACGCGGCCTACCTCGGGCAGCTGCGCGACGTTGCCGGCCGGGCCGGAGACGGCGAGCTGCTCGTGGCCGAGCTCGGCGACCAGCTGGTGGGGGCGGTGACCTACGCCGACAGCGGGCCGCTCGCGTCGATCCTGCGGGGAACAGAGGAGGCGTCTTTCCGGATGCTCGCCGTGGACCCGGCCGCGCGGGGCCGGGGGGCCGGCCGGGCCCTGGCGGTGGCCTGCCTGCAGCTGGCCCGGGCCGCCGGCCGGACCAGGATGGTGATCAGCACCGGCCCTCGCATGCTGGCCGCCCACGCGCTCTACGCCTCGCTCGGCTTCACCCACGTGCCAGCGCGCGACTGGTCGCCGCGGCCGGGCACGCTGCTGCACGTGCTGGTCGCCGACCTGTGAGCGGGCCCTACTGTGGGCTGGACGGACGGCCGATCGCGGCCGGCGGCCACGCCGGGTGCGCCCGTGCACTCGCGCTCGAGCCGCCGCGGTGGTGCACGTCGTGTCGCCGCCGGCTGGTCGTGCAAGTGCTACCCGGTGGATGGACGGCGCGCTGCGTGGCACACGGCGCGACCGGCGCGACGAACGGGTCCGCGCCGTAGCCGTGTGTGCTGCGGCAGAGGACATGAGGCGCAGAGTCAGGCCACCAGGCCGAGGCGCCGCAGCTCGACGGTGAGGTCGTGCGGCGCGGTGCTGGCGTGCATCGCGTCGTCGAGGTTGACCACGCCGTCGCGGATGAGCGCGACGAGGTGCTGGTCGAAGGTCTGCATGCCGTAGTACGAACCCTCCGCGATCAGGGACTGGATCGTGTGGGTCTTGTCCGGGTCGGCGATGGCATCCGCGATGCGCCCGGTGTTGATCGCGATCTCCATGGCCACGCAGCGACCCTCGCCGTCCGCACGCGGCACCAAGCGCTGGCACACGATGCCGCGCAGCGCGGAGGCGAGGGAGAGCCTGGTCTGCTTCTGCTCGTGCGGCGGGAAGAAGTCGATGACCCTGTTGATGGTCTCCGAGGCGTCGGTGGTGTGCAGCGTCGACATGACGAAGTGCCCGGTCTCTGACGCCGCCAGGGCGGCCTTCACCGTCTCCGCGTCCCGCATCTCGCCGACGAGGATCACGTCGGGGTCCTGGCGCATGGCGGCGCGCAGCGCGGTGTTGAAGTCCGCTGTGTCCACCCGGACCTCGCGCTGGTTGATCATCGCCAGCTTGTCGAAGTGCAGCACCTCGATCGGGTCCTCGATCGTGACGATGTGCACCTCCTTGGTCGCGTTGACGTGGTCCAGCATCCCGGCGAGCGTCGTGGTCTTGCCCGACCCCGTCGGACCGGTGACGAGGACCAGTCCGCGTGGCTCCAGCGCCAGGGTGGAGAGCACCGGCGGCAGCCCGAGGTCCGCCAGGCTCATGGCACCCACGCTGACCCGGCGGAAGACCAGCCCGCACGCGCCCCTGGCCCGGAAGACGTTGACGCGGAAGCGCCCGACCGAGGCGATCGAGTAGGCGAAGTCGGCCTCGTTGGAGTGCTGGAACTCCTCGGCGAGATCCGGCCTCAGCACCTCGAGCACCATCTGTTCGGTGTCAGCGGCGACCAGGTCGCGGGTCTGCAGCTTGCGCAGCCGGCCGTCGATGCGCACCCGCGGCGGGGACCCCACCTTGCAATGCAAGTCGGATCCCCCGGACTCGACCAGGGCCCGCAGGAAGGGCTCGACACTCGTCACCGATGCGGCATCGGCCCGTCGACGCAACGGCTTGACCACCCCACGACTCGTACGCCGGGAGACTCGTCGGCCGGTTCGCCGGGCCGTCAGCCGATGACGGCCAGCACGTCGCCCTCCTGCACCACGGCTCCCTCGGCGACGACGCTGGTCACCGTGCCGGACTCCTCGGCGACGACCGGGATCTCCATCTTCATCGACTCGAGGATGATCAGCGTGTCACCGTCGTGGACCTCGGCGCCGTCGGCGACCAGCACCTTCCACACGTTCGCGACCATCTCGGCCTTCACCTCGGACATGCCGGGCAGGCTAGCCGGGTCGGGTCAGGCAGCCGGCAACCGGTGCTCGGCGGGCGGTGACGGCGCCGACGCTGAGCCGTCGGACCAGCAGGATGCCGGCCGCGGTGGCGACCCGGGTCACCGTGGGGTCGACGGCCAGGCGCAGCAGGCCGGCACCGGTCATCAGCTCCAGCAGGACCACCAGGGCGACCTCGGGCCGGCAGGTGAGCGCCAGCACCAGCGTCGCGACCACGAGCGCGAGGCCGGTCACGACCAGCGCGGCGGCGTCCAGGACCGCCGCAAGGGTCAGCCCGGTGGCGGTCAGCGGGTGCCGCCCTGGGCCGACGACAGCTGGGCCCGCTCCGCACCGATCTCCTTGCCGAGGTAATAGTTCAGCGCGGTCCGGATGGCGGCCACGGCGGCCAGTTGGCCGATCTCCTTGAAGGACGGGGCGATCGCGGTCCTGAGCACGTCGCTGGCCAGCTGGAACTCCAGGCCGAGCTCGAGGAAGCGGCCAAGGCCCAGCCGCACGGGCACGAAGGCCTCGACGCTGCGCGAGCGAAGCCCGGCGCCGACGAAGCGGACCGCGGCGATGACAGCACCCACGAAGATGACCAGCGCGCCGGCCGCCTCGACGAATCGGACCAGCGTGTCGACCACGGCCTGCAGGGACTGCTCGGGCAGCACGTCGACCGCGAGCAGCAGGCGGGGCGCCATTCAGCGACCCTGCCACTGCGCCGGCCGCCGGGCGAAGAAGGCGGCGACACCCTCCGCGGCGTCCGCCGTCAGGGTCAGCAGCGACAGCTGTGCCTGCATGGCGGCGAGGCCGGCCGCGAGCGTGCTCTCCTGGGCCGCGGCGAAGGCCGCCTTGCCCAGCCGCACCGCGACGGGGGCCTTCGCCGCCAGCGCCCCCACGAGCCCGTCCACCTCGGCATCGAGGTCGGCGGCCGGGACGACGCGGGAGACCAGCCCGGCGGCCTGCGCCTCGGTCGCCGGCATCCGGCGGCCGGACAGCATCAGCTCCATCGCCACCTTCGGCGAGACGTGGCGGGCCAGCAGGGCGCTGACCATGAAGGGCCACAACCCCAGGTCCAGCTCCGGCAGCCCGAACGCCGCGGCGTCCGATGCCACCACCAGGTCGCAGCCCAGCGCCAGCCCCACCCCACCGGCCAGACAAAGCCCCTGCACCCTGGCGACCACGGGCAACGGACAGTCCCGCGCCGCCAGCACGAACCGGCTCAACCCGCCGCGTGCCTCGTGCCGCTCCAACCCCGTGGCGTCGGCTGACATCACCGCCAGATCGGCGCCGGCGCAGAACACCCGGTCCCCCGCGCTGCGCACCAGCACCACCCGGGCGGCCGCCGGGGGGGTCTGCACCGCCGCGCGCAGGCCGTCCAACACCTCGTCGTTGAGGGCGTTGCGCTTGGCCTCCCGCTCGATGGACAGCGTGAGCACCGGGCCGGACAGGCGCACGTCGAGGTCGGTCACATTGGTGATCCTGCCCGCCGCGGGACAGACTGCTGGTCATGGTCACGCCCAGCCTGCGGATCGGCGACACCCAGCGACGGGCGGTCGACAGCCGGCTGCAGGCCGCCGTGGGCGACGGCATCCTCACGCTGACGGAGTACGACGAGCGCTCGCGCGAGACCTGGGGCGCGCGCACCCAGGCCGACCTCGACGCCGTCGTCGCCGATCTGCCGCCAGCGGCCATGACTGCCGCCGCGGGCGCCCCGGCGGCCGGGGTGCCAGGACGGCTCGGCCGCCCGAGGCCGCGCTGGGCGGTGGCCGTCCTCGGCGAGCACACCACCACCGGGCCGGTGGCGGCCCGCCAGCGCACGCACGCGCTGAGCGTGCTCGGCAGGACGACGGTCGACCTGCGCCGCACCGACCTCCCCGCGGTGGTCCACGTCAGCGCCACCGCTGTCCTCGGCACCACCGTGGTGCTGGTGCCGGTGGGCGTCCGGGTCGAGGCCAATGGGATGTCGCTGCTCGGCTCGCGCGAGGAGCACATCGCCGGCGCGGTCGCTGGGGCGCCGACCATCCGGGTGCGGGCGCTCGGCGTCCTCGGCAGCGTGGAGATCGGTCACGGCGCCGACGGGCGGGTGCCGGCCGCCGTCGTGCCCGTCCGACCCGGCCGGCGAGCCGCCCGTTCCGGCTCACGCGCGGTCGTCGCGCCCGGCCGGCGCCGCCCCCCGCTGGTCCGCGCGCTGGTCGCCGGCGCCTTGGTGGTCGGCGTCGCGGCGGGAGGCAGCGCCCTGCTGCTTGAGCGCACGGACCAGGCGTCGGTGTTCGGCAGCGGCAGCACCGACGTGAGCGGGGCGACGGTGGACACCACGGTCCGCGTGGGAGTGCTGTTCGGCAGCGAGAAGGTGGTCGTCGCCGACGACGCGCAGGTCGACCTCAGCGGAGTCGTGGTCTTCGGCAGCACCGGGATCAGGCAGGGCCCGGTCGGCAGCGGGCCGGTGGTCCACGTGCACGTCCACGCCGCGGGCGGCTTCGGCAGCGTGCAGGTCGTCCGCAAGAGCGACAGCGCGGCGACCGGCGACTGATCCGGGGGGCCCTGGCCCGGTCAGCGCGGGCGTGGGCTCCGCGGCGGAGCGGCCCCGCGACGGCCGGCCGCCTCCTCCCGCTCCCGCCGTACCGTCGTCTTGCGGCCCTTGATGCTGCTCGCGCGCAACGCGGCGACCACCTCGTCCGCCGCGTCGGAGGGCACCTCGACGAGGGAGAAGTTGGTGGTGATCTCGATCGCGCCGACCTGCCGGCCGGACAGGCTGGTCTCGTTGGCGATCGCGCCCACCAGGTCCTGCGGGCGCATCCCCTTCTCGCGCCCGGCGCCGACGAACAGCCGCACCATTCCCGCCGACGGTGACGAGGAGCGGGCCGGCCGCGGGGGCCCGGCTGGTGGCCCGGACGCGGACGAGTCGTCCCGGGGGGGCCGCGGCGCCACCTCGGGGATCTCCTCGTCGTCGCCGGTGCCGCCGCCCGCCGTGTGCGCGAGTCGCACGGCTGCTGCCGCGACGTCCATCACGTCGAACTCGTCGGTGAGCTGCTCCACCACGCCCCGGAAACGGTCCAGGTCGTCGGAGAGCAGCGACTCGCGCAATGCGGCCCGGGTCAGCTCCAGCCGGCGCGCCCGCAGGTCCGCCACCGTCGGGAGCTTCTCCACCGAGATCCGCTGCCCGGTAAGCCGTTCGATGGTCTTGAGCATCCGGTGCTCGCGCGGGTCGACCAGCGTGATGGCGACCCCCTCCCGGCCGGCCCGACCGACCCGGCCGATGCGGTGGACGTAGGACTCGGGCGCGGACGGCACGTCGTGGTTGAACACGTGGGTCAGCACGTCGATGTCGAGCCCGCGGGCGGCGACGTCGGTGGCGACGAGCAGCTCCGCCGTGCCGCTGCGCAGCCGGCCCATCACGGTGTCGCGCTGGTCCTGGCTCATGCCGCCGTGCAGCGCCTCCGCGCGGTAGCCACGGCCGAGCATCGTCTCCGTCAACTGGTCCACGTCGGATCGGCTGCGGCAGAACACCAGTGCCGCTTGCGGCGCCTCGAGGTCGAGCAGCCGGCCGAGCGCTGCGGCCTTGTGCGCCCGCGCCACGACGTACGCCGACTGGCGCACCAGCGGTGCCTCGCCGGCGGCGGTAGGCGTGCGCTCGATCTGCACGCGCACCGGGTCGTCGAGGTGCTTGCGCGCCACCCGCTCGACCTTGCTCGGCATGGTCGCGGAGAAAAGCACGGTCTGCCGGTCGGTCGGCGCGGCGGCGAGGATCGTCTCGATGTCCTCGGTGAACCCCATGTCGAGCATCTCGTCGGCCTCGTCGAGCACGACCGTTCGAACCTTGTGCAGCTTCAACGTCTTACGCTGCAGGTGGTCCAGCACGCGGCCCGGGGTGGCCACGACGACGTCGACGCCCATGGCGAGAGCGCGGAGCTGCCGCTGGATCGGCTGGCCGCCGTAGACGGGGAGCACCCGGGCGCCGAGGCCGCGGCCGTAGCGGTGCAGCGCCTCGGAGACCTGCACGGCGAGCTCGCGGGTCGGCACCAGCACCAACGCGACCGGGTCGCCGCCGCGGCTGCCCGCCGGCTCCAGCTGCTGCAGCACCGGCAGCGCGAACGCCGCCGTCTTACCGGTCCCCGTCGCCGCCTGCCCGAGCAGGTCGCGGCCGGCCAGCAACGGCGGGATGGCCTCGGCCTGGATCGGCGTCGCCTCCTCGTATCCCAACGAGGCCAGGGCTTCCTGCAGCTCTGGCCGCAGGTCGAGCTCGGCGAAGGTGCTCACCGGGCAGCGGCCCGGAGCCGGCCGACGAGCCCGGTGTCGTAGTCGCCGGCGACGAAGCCGGGATCGGCGAGCAGCTCGGTGAAGAACGGCAGCGTCGTCCTCGGCCCCTCGACCGCGAACGACGCGACCGCGGCGCGCGCCCGCTCCAGCGCCTCGTCCCGGTCGGCGCCCCAGACGCAGAGCTTGGCGAGCAGCGAGTCGTAGTGCGGCGTCACCGCGTCACCCACCCCCACCCCGCTGTCCACGCGCACCCCCTCCCCCGCCGGCTCGTCCCACCGCGTGATCGTGCCCGCCGAGGGGAGGAAGCGCACCGGGTCCTCCGCGCAGACCCGCAGCTCCAGCGCGTGCCCGGTGGCGGTGACCGTGTCCACGTCGTACGACGGGGGCTCGCCGGCGGCGACCAGCAGCTGCTGCTCGACCAGGTCCACGCCCGTCACCAGCTCGGTGACCGGGTGCTCGACCTGCAGCCTGGTGTTCATCTCCAGGAAGTAGAACTGCTGCGCCGCAGGGTCCACCAGGCACTCGACGGTGCCGGCGCCGCGGTAGTCCACGGCCTGGGCGGCGCGCACCGCGGTGGCCAGCATGGCCGCGCGCAAGGCCGACCCGACGCCCGGGGACGGCGTCTCCTCGGCCAGCTTCTGGTGCCGGCGCTGGACCGAGCAGTCACGCTCCCCCAACGTGACCACGAGGCCGTCGGCCAGACCGAGCACCTGCACCTCGACGTGCCGGGCACCCTCCACGAGGCGCTCCACGAAGACAGCACCGGAGCCGAAGGCGCGCTCGGCCCGGGTGCGCGCGGTGGCAAAGCTTCGCCGCACCTGCTCGTCGTCGCGGGCCACCGCCATGCCGATGCCGCCGCCGCCTGCCGCGGCCTTGACCATGACCGGGTAGCCCAGCGCGCGCGCCGCCTGCACCGCCGCATCGGCGTCGGCCAGCGCCGGGCTGCCACTCGCGACCGGCACGCCGGCCGCGGTCATCCGCTCACGTGCGGCGACCTTGTCGCCCATCGCCTCGATGGCCGCCGGCGGCGGCCCGACCCACACCAGCCCGGCGTCCAGGACGGCCTGCGCGAAGCCGGCGTTCTCGGCCAGGAAGCCGTAACCCGGGTGCACGGCCTGCGCGCCGCTGCGGGCTGCCGCCTCGAGCACGCGGGCCTGGTCGAGGTAACTCTGCGCCGCCGGCGCCGGCCCGAGCAGCACGGCATCGTCGGCCTCCCGCACGTGCAGCGCCCCGACGTCGGCCGCGCTGTGCACGGCCACCACCTTCAGCCCCAGCCGATGCGCGGTGCGGGTCACCCGGCGGGCGATCTCCCCCCGGTTGGCCACCAGCAGTGTCTCGAACATCACCGGTGACCCTACGGGCCGGCCGGGGACTGGCCGGCGGGCGAGACTGCGACCGTGGCGGTCGTCGTGCTCGCGCTCGTCGGTGCAGTCGCCCTCGGACTGCTGGTCGGCGGCCGCTTCGCCGCGCTGGGTGCGCTGCCGCTGCGCCAGGGGTGGCTGGTGGTGGGGGCCGTCGCCGCCCAGGTGGTCGGCGCGCTGACCCCGCTGCGGGCTGCTTACGCCGCAGGGTTGGTCCTGTCCGCCCTGTTGGTCGGAGCCTTTTTGCTCCGCAATCGCCGGTTGCCCGGCAGCGGGCTCATCGCCATCGGACTGACCGCGAACGCCGTCGCTGTGCTCGCCAACCACCAGGTGATGCCGGTGGATCTGCAGGCGCTGGCCCGGGTGGGCGGCGACTCCGGTGCGCTGCTGCACGACCCACGCCACGCGCCGGCGTCGACCGGCACCCGGCTGCGCCCGCTCACCGATGTCGTGCCGGCGCCGCTGCCGCTCGGCCTGGGCCAGGTGCTCTCACCGGGAGACGTCCTGGTGGCCGCCGGCTGCGGACTGCTGGTGTTCAGCGGGGTGCGCGGATCGGTCGGGCCGCCATGGGAGACTGCCGGCATGGCAAAGAAGGGTCGCAAGAAGCGCGCACGCAAGAACAGCAAGGCCAATCACGGCAAGCGCCCCAACTCCTGATCAGCGGTCGCCGAGGCTCACCCATGGATCACGGGTGCGGCGGGCATCGGGCCACAGCTGCGGCGGCCCCCCTCAGGCGGGCTGCAGGCTCGCCCGGATGAAGTCCACGGTCGGCCCGACACCCTGCTCGAGCGCCGTCCGCGCGGACCACCCGATCGCCGTTCCGGCCAGCGTGCAGTCCAGCGCGATCGCCTGCAGCTCACCGAGTCGCGGCTCCGCGTGCACCGGCTCGTCGGGGGCACCCACGACCGCGGCCACGATCGAGTGCAGCTCGCGGACGGTGGTCTGCCGGCCGGTGCCGACGTTGAGCCGCAGGCCGTCCGCGCCCTCCCCGACCGCGCGGGCGAAGGCGTCCGCCACGTCGTCGACGTAGACGTAGTCCCGGCTGGACGTGCCGTCACCGAAGATCTTCGGCCGGCGGCCCTGCAGCATCGCGGTGCCGAAGATGGCGACCACGCCAGCCTCGCCGTGCGGATCCTGCCGTGGGCCGTAGACGTTGCCGAGGGCGAGCGCAGTGGTCTGCAGTCCGTAGAGGTGTCGGTAGGTGCCGAGATAGACCTCGCCGCAGACCTTGGACGCGGCGTACGGCGACTCGGGGTCGACCCGCACGGTCTCGTCGACCGGGAGCTCGGCCGGCGTGCCGTAGATGGAGCCGCCGCTGCTGGTGTGCACCACCTTGCGGGCGCCGGCGCGGCGGGCCGCCTCGAGCACGGCCACGGTGCCGAGGACATTGAGCCGGGCGTCGAGCAGCGGGTCCGCGACGGAGACGCGCACGTCGATCTGCGCGGCCAGGTGCGCGATCACCTCGGGCCGGGCGGCAGCGACGACGTCGACGAAGGCCGGCTCTGTGACGTCGACCCGCTCGAAGGTCGCGCCCCGGTCCAGGGCGGCGGCGAGGTTGGCCATCGTGCCGCGCGAGAGGTCGTCCACGGCGACAACCTGGTGGCCGTCGGCGAGCAGCCGGTCCACCACCGTGGACCCGATGAAGCCGGCACCGCCGGTGACGAGAATCCGCATGCCGGCAACCTGCTCAGGACAACGTGCGGCGAACCTCGACGGTGGTGCTCGTGCTCGTCACCGTGATGCCGTCGGCCTGCACCGTGTGCACGCTCGCCGCCCGGACCAGGGACAGCACTCGGGCGCGCAGCTGCTCGGGGGCCCGGTCGCTCCCGCAGCAGCGGGCCACCAACGCCTTGACCTCGTGCTCGAGGCCGTAGTGCCGCAGGCACGCGGTGCACTCGTCCAGGTGGGCGCGCAGATGGGCGCTCTCGGCAGGGGACGCCTCACCGTCGAGGTAGGTCCAGACGGCTGCCAGCACCTCGTTGCAGTCGACCCCGTCGCCGGCGCCGCAGTCGTCGAGCGGCCGCGGTCCACCCGGGCCGGTCATGACGCGTCCGTGGCGAGATCGCCGGCGCGGATGAGGCCGCGCTCCACGGCGTAGTCCTCCAGCGCTGTCCGAAGGCCGCGCCGCCCGCGGTGCAGCCGGCTCATCACGGTGCCGATCGGCGTACCCATGATCTCGGCGATCTCCTTGTAGGAGAAGCCTTCCACGTCCGCGAGGTAGACCGCCATCCGGAAGTCCTCCGGCAGCGACTGCAGGGCCGACTTGACGTCGCTGTCCGGCAGGTGGTCCAGCGCCTCGGTCTCCGCACTCTTCAGTCCGCTGCTGGTGTGCGACTCGGCCTCGGCCAGCTGCCAGTCCTCCACGCCCTCACCGCTGGCCTGCAGCGGCTGCCGCTGCGCCTTGCGGTAGCCGTTGATGAACGTGTTGGTCAGGATGCGGTAGAGCCAGGCCTTGAGATTGGTGCCAGGCGTGAACTGGTGGAACGCCGCGAACGCCTTCGCGAAGGTCTCCTGCACGAGGTCCTCGGCGTCGCTGGGGTTGCGCGTCATGCGCAGGCCCGCGGCATAGAGCTGGTCGAGGAAGGGCAGCGCGTCGCGCTCGAAGCGCGCCGTGCGCTCGGCAAGGGACTCCTCCGCCACCGGCCTGGCCACCTCCCCTGCGCGCGTCGTCGCCGTCGGCGGCCAGCCTACCGACGCGGGGGTCGTTTCCCCCGCCGGGCTTCGCTCGAGGAGTGCGGTCACGATGCGGTGAACACCGGCGACGGGTACGGCGATTCCCGTCCTACGCCGGCCGGCGCGCTGCCCCGACGCGCGCGAGCAGCCACCTGGCCGCGACACCCACCGCCTCCTCGACGGCGGCTCCAGGCCGGCGGCCGTCGCGCACCCGGGTCGCCAGCGTGTGGTCGGCACCCGCCACGGCGTGCACCAGCACGTGCGGCAGGGCCAGCGCCGCCACCGCCTCCGGCCCCCCGAAGGTGTCGCGCTCCCCCTGCACCACCAGCACCGGCACCCCGGCACCGGCCAGCTCCGCGGCACGGGACCGGGGCGTCGCCGGAGCCCTCGACGGGGGAGGCAGGAGCGGGAAGCCGAGCGCGACGACCGCTGCCGCCCCGAGCCCGGCAGCGGTCCGGCAGGCGACCCGGCCCCCGCTGGAGCGACCGACCAGCAGCAGCGGCAGTCCGGCTGGCAGCGGCGCGCGCACCGCGGTCGCGACCGTCCGGACGACCTCGTCGAGGCGACCGGCCGGGGCCGGAGGGCGGCGGCCGGTGACGGCGTAGGGCTGGTCCACCCGGACCGCGAGGACTCCCTGCGCCGCCAGGGCGTCCGCTATCCCCAGCAGCACCGGCACCGCGGTGTCGCTGCCGGCGCCGTGCAGCAGCAGCGCCACCGCGCGGGGCCGACCCACTGGCGCGAGGACGCTGAGCCGTGCCGCGCCGGACGGCGCGTGGACGAGCACGCGCGCTAACGGTCGGTGGGCAGCAGGACGAACGCCGGCTCGCCCGTGAGCGGGCGCACCGCGCGGAAGTGGCGCTCGTCGAGGGTGGCGACGCGGTGGCTCCCCTCGTGCTCGGCGAGCGCCACGAGCGAGGAGTCCGTCAGACCGAGTCCCATGTCCTCGTGCCGCGCGGCCACCTCGGCACTGCGCCGCGCAGCGCCGTCCCACCAGCGGTCCCCCAGCGCCCCGCCGTCGATGAGCGCCATGAGGGCACGGGCGCCGGCACGGCCGGAGCGCGCGACGAGCGGTGGTCGGCCTCGGCCAGCACGAGCGGGGTGGTGCGGACCAGCGGACGGGTCTCGACCCACCAGGAGGCGACAGCCGGGTGGGCCGGATCGCGGCGATTCAGGAGCACCAGCAGAACAGAGGTGTCGAGCACGACGGTCACGTCCCGAAGCCGGTCCGCCCCAGCTCGTCATCCACGTCGTCGACAGCGACCGGGTCGAAGTCGAGGCAGCCCACCCCGACCGGGAGCGGCTGGAGGGCCTGCGCGGCCGCCGTCGCCAGTGCCCGTCGGATCACCTCGGCCTTGCTCACGGCGTCGCGGTCTGCGGCGCGCTGCAGGGCAGCGTCGAGCTCGTCGTCGACGTAGATCGACGTCTTGCGCGCGGGTGGCAGACTACCACCCACGCCTGGGTCAGCAGCGGCCGGTCCAGACCACCCGCATGGCGCGCCGCTCATGCGGCGTGGTACCCCCCCAGATGCCCTCCGGCTCGGCAGTGGCCAGCGCGGTCGCCAGACACGGTCCGGCGACCGGGCAGCCGTGGCAGACCCGCACCGCTCGTTCGGCCAGCTCGGGGGGGTCGGGAAAGAACGTGCCGGGGTCCACCGACAGGCAGCGCCCGGCCGCTCGCCAACCCGGATCGGCCCCGGCCTGCGACGCGACCCAGGCCGCCTCGAAGCGCGGGTCCGCGCGAACGCTCCTGACCTGGTCGGGGGCGAGCACCAGCCGACGGGTCACGAGGCCGACCGCAGCTCGGTCAGGCGCGCGACCACCCGGTTGCGCTTGCCCTCGAGGCCGGCGATCAGCGCGTCCTCCTCGGCGACGTTGGTCAGCTCGGTCGCCACGTCGGCCGGGTGCTGGCTCAGATGGGTCAGCTCGTCGGACTCATGGGCGTCCTCGTGGCGCAACTGTCGCAGGGCCGAGTCCAGCTCGGACAACTCCTGCTCGAGGTCCTGCTGCTCACTACCGGTCACGTGCCGCCCTCCGTCCGCGCGGGACGCCTGTGGCCTGCGTCACGCATGTGGTGTCAGTCCTATCGCGTGAGCGTCCCCTCGACAAGGGAAACCGGCGGAGGCGACGTCGTGGGCGCGACGTGCCCCGTGGGACTCAGGTGAACCCGGCCGGGTCAGAACAGGCCGGGCGCGTCGAGGTCGACCGGCGGCGGGACGTCCTGCGCAGGCAGCGGTGCGAGCAGCTGCGGACCGTTGTTGGCCACGCTGTTGACCTCGGTGGAGACCGCCCAGGCCCGCAGCTCCCCCGGCCTCGCGGTGCGCAGCAGCGGCAGCACCGCCTCGGCGTCGGTGACGGACGGATCGAGCCACCGGTCGGCGTCGTCGACCAGCACCGGTGACCTGTCGTGGATGTGGCCCAGCTCGTCGACGGCGTCCCCCGTGACCACGACGGCAGTCCACAGCCGCCGGCCCTCGGCGTCCGCCCACACCTCGTAGAGCCCCGCCATGACGAGCAGCCCCTGATCGCGGCGGGAGAGGAAGAACGGCTGCTTGCTCGGTCGGCCCTTCCCACCGGGCGTGCCCGCGAGCGGCCGGGCGGAGTACCACTCGTAGTAGCCGTCAGCCGGCAGCAGGCACCGCCGCCGGGACAGGGCAGAGCGGAACGCAGGCTTGTCGGCGAGCGTCTCGACCCGGGCGTTGATCAGCCGCGAGCCGATGGAGGGATCCTTCGCCCACGACGGCACCAGGCCCCAGCGCAGCACGCGGAGCTGCCGGCGGGCGCCCGTGTCCTGGTCCCGGGGGCGTCGCACCAGCACGGCGGGCACGGGCTTGGTGGGCGCGACGTTCCAGTCCGGCTCGACCGGCTCGTCGCCCGTGTGGTCCTCGGCGCCGAACGCCTCCAGCAGCTCCGGCCGACCGCTGGCGGAGGCGTAGCGGCCGCACATGCGGCCCATCCTGCCCGCCCCAGAGGCGGCCCGTGCGGCAGGCTGGGCTGGTGCCGGACGAGCCGACCTGGGCGGCGCCCACCGCCAGCGGGCCCGTGTGCGCCACGGTGACCGTGCCGGGCTCGAAGTCCCAGACCGCCCGGCTGCTGGTGCTCTCCGCCCTGGCCGACGGGCCGTCGCTGCTCCGACGGCCGCTGCGCTCGCGCGACACGCTGCTGATGGCGGCCGGGTTGCGGGCCCTCGGCACCGTGCTGGAGGACACCGACGATGGCAGCTGGCGGGTGCTGCCCGCGCCGCTGCGCGGTCCCGCCGACGTCGACGTCGGGCTCGCCGGCACCGTCGCCCGGTTCCTGCCGGCGGTGGCGGCGCTCGCCGACGGGCGGGTGCGCCTGGACGGCGACGCACGGATGCGCGAACGGCCGATGGCCCCGCTGCTGCAGGCGCTGCGCGACCTGGGCGCGGTGGTCGAGGACGGCGGGCGTGGGCTGCTCCCGGTCACCGTCCGGGGCACCGGCGCCCTGCCGGGCGGCCGGGTCACGGTCGACGCCAGCGCCTCCTCCCAGCTGGTCAGCGGGCTGCTGCTCGCCGGCCCCCGCATGCTCGCCGGCATCGACCTCACCCACGCGGGTCCCCCGGTGCCGAGCGCCCCGCACCTGGCCATGACCGTGCACGAACTGCGCCGGCGCGGTGCCGACATCGACGACGCCACCCCCGACCGCTGGCGCGTCGCCCCCGGCCCGCTGCATGGGGTCGACGTCGACGTGGAGCCCGACCTGTCCACTGCCTCGGCGTTCCTCGCGGCCGCGCTCGCCACCGGGGGTGAGGTGACGCTCGCCGGCTGGCCGGCGGAGACGGCGCAGCCGGGGGGGCTGCTGCCCGGCCTGCTCACCGCCATGGGTGCCAAGATCAACCGGACTGCAGCGGGTCTCGCAGTCCGGGGAGGTCCCGCGCTGCATGGGCTGGAGGCCGACCTGTCGCAGTACGGCGAGGTCGTGCCCACCCTGGCGGCGCTGGCGGTCCTCGCCGACGGCCCGAGCGAGCTGCGCGGCGTGGCCCACCTCCGGGGGCAGGAGACCGACCGGCTCCGGGCGCTGGCCGAAGAGCTGGGCCGGCTCGGCGCCCGGGTGCGCGAGACCGACGACGGCCTCCAGGTGGACCCCGTACCGCTGCACGGGGCGGAGCTGGACCCCCGGGGTGACCACCGGCTCGCCATGGCCTACGCCGTCGTGGCGCTCGAGGTCCCCGGCGTCCGCGTGCGCGACGTGGCGACGGTGGGCAAGACGGTGCCCGACTTCGTCGAGCGCTGGACCGCGATGCTCGCCGGCCGTCATCCGATGAGCCGCCCCGGAGACCCGTGAGCCCGCGGGAGCTGGACGAGGACGACGTCCGGGTCCGGGCCAGGGGCGGGTCGCGACGGCGCACCCGCGAGCGCCCCGCCTTCGGTGACGCGGTGCCGGGCCTGGTGGTCGCGGTGGACCGGGGCCGGTACACCTGCCGGGTGAGCGGGTCGGCCGGGGCGGCGCAGGTGACGGCGGTCCGCGGCGGCGAGCTTCGGCGTACCGCCGTGGTGGTCGGCGACCGGGTTGAGCTGGTGGGCGACACCGGCGGCGGTGGCGACGCCCTGGCGCGGATCGTGCGGCTGGGGCCGCGCACCAGCCTGCTGCGACGGACACCCGACGACAGCGATCCCGTGGAGCGACCCGTGGTCGCCAACGCCGACCAGCTGGTCTGCGTGGTCGCCCTCGCCGACCCGCCCCCGCGCCCGCGGCTGATCGACCGGGTCCTTGTCGCGGCCTACGACGGGGGGCTCGCCCCGGTGCTCTGCCTGACCAAGGCCGACCTCGCCGACCCCGCCGAGCTGCTGGGCCTCTATGCCCCGCTGGGGGTGCCGGTGCTGGCGATGGACCGCGACTCCCCGCTCGCGCCCGTGCTCGAGCTGCTGACCGGGCGCACGAGCGTGCTGTTCGGCCACTCCGGCGTCGGCAAGTCCACCCTGGTCAACCGGTTGGTCCCGGACGCCCTGCGGGCCGTCGGGGTCGTCAACACCACCACCGGCCGGGGTCGGCACACCTCCTCCAGCGCGGTGCTCATCGATCTGCCGGGCGGCGACGGGGCCGTCGTGGACACCCCCGGCATCCGGTCCTTCGGCCTCGGCGCGGTCAGCGTCGACCGGGTCCTAGCGGCCTTCCCGGACCTGGCGGAGGGGGCCGAGGAGTGCCCACCGGGATGCACGCACGCTGCGGACGCGCCGCAATGCGCGCTCGACGCCTGGGTGGCCGCCGGCCACGCCAGCGCCGCCCGGCTGGACTCGCTGCGCCGGGTGCTGGCCAGCCGCGAGGGCGCCGACCCCGACCACGGGGAGTGAGCACCCGGGCGCGCCTGCCGCCAGCAGGCGAAGATGGGCAGGTGGCGGACCCGTCGGTGCTGTTCGTCAACCAGGGCGCGATGGGCACCTCCATCCTGGGCCTGGCCGCAAGCGAAGCGGCGTTCCAGCAGGGCCTGGAGGGCTCTGGCCTGAGAACCGCATACCTGCGGCTGCCCCCTCCCTCGGCCGCCGAGCGCGTCGCCGCCGTCGACGTTCCCCTGCTGCGCGGCGCGGATCTCGACCTGCACGCCCTGCGCTGGCACCTGGTCGAGTCGGCGCGCGGACGGCGGGCCGCCCAGCGCGGGGTGCGGAATACGCCGGTGACCGATGTGCACGTCGTGAGTCATACCGCCGGACTGCTGCTGGCTTCGCTGGCCAGGCGTCGGCGCGTCTGGCTCTCCACCGACGCGACCATCCGGCAGTGGGACGGGTTCGGTGTCTGGCGACCGGTCCGACCCTGGACGCAGGCAGCACTCACGCCCTCGGTCGCGCTCGAGCGGCGGGCCTTCCGTTACGCCGCTGGAGTGCTGACCTGGAGCAGATGGGCCGCCGACGGTGTGCTGGAATCGTGTCCGGAGGCGAGGGTGGACGTCCTCCACCCGGGTGTGGACCTGCAGCGCTGGTGCCCACAACCCGGCGCCGCGGCCCGGGTGGGTCCGCTGCGGGTGCTCTTCGTCGGCGGCCGCTTCCGGGAGAAGGGCGGAGAGGAGCTCCTGACGGCGCTGGCACCCCGCCTGGGCCGCGACGTCGTGGTCGACGTGGTGACGGGGGACGCCGTGCCGGCCCGGGCGGGCGTCGTCCAGCACCGGATAGGGCACGCCGACCCTGCCCTCGTGCAGCTCTACCGGGACGCCGACGTCTTCGCCCTGCCCTCCTTCGGTGACTCGCTGCCGTGGACCGTGCTCGAGGCGCTGGCAGTCGGGATCCCGGTGGTGAGCACGGACGTCGGCGGCACCCCGGAGGTCCTTGGCCGATCGGGGGAGCGCGGCCTGCTCGTCGGCCGGCACGATGTCGCCGGGCTCCGGGCAGCCATCGACGCGCTGCTCGCCGACCCTGCGCGGCGCCGGCGGATGGGCGTTGCCGGGCGGTCCCACGTCGAGGAGCACTACGACGTGCACCGGCAGGGACGCGCCCTGGCATCGCTGCTGCGTGAGGGCCGGTGAGACCCGGGTCGCTGCGGGTGGGACTCGACCTCGTGCACGTGCCCGATGTCGTCGCCGCCATCGCCGCCCAGGGGGAGCGCTACCTGGAGCGGCTGTTCACCGAGCACGAGCGGGCAAGTTGCACCGGGGAACCGGTGGTGGTGGCACGCGGGCTGGCCGCGCGGCTCGCGGCCAAGGAGGCCACCGTCAAGCTGCTGCGGCCGACCGGAGCGCAGCCGGAGTGGCGCGACATCGAGGTGGTGCGGCAGTCGGGAGGGTGGGTGGAGCTGCGGCTGACGGGCCTGGCCGCGTGGCTCAAGGAGGAGGGCGGTCTCTCCGACATCACGGTGAGCCTGACGCACGAGCACGAAACGGCTGCCGCCGTAGTGGTGGGATGGTGCACTGGGCCGAACGGGTGATGCGCGGGGCCGCGACGGTCGCCGCGCCCGAGACAGGGAGAGCGGATGGACGAGCAGATCCGGGAGGTGCTGGCCGAGCACGCCCGCCTGGCGGTGCCTATTGACACCCTCGCCGACCACGCGGACCTCTTCGCCGCGGGCTTGACGTCGCACGCATCGGTGACCGTCATGCTCGCCCTCGAGGACGCCTTCGACGTGGAGTTCCCCGAGCAGCTGCTGAAGAAGTCGACGTTCTCCTCCATCGCGGCCATCCGGGACGCGGTCGGCGCGCTGGTGCCCGCCGCCACCGGATGAGCGTCCTGCCCGCCCTCGATCTGGGCATCCCCCTGCCGACCACGACCAGTCAGGTGCGGCAGCCGGCAGTCGACCGGGCCCGCCGGGTGGCCGAGCAGGTCATCGCGCCGGCCGCCGCCGACGTGGACGAGCGTGGGCGGTTCCCCGTCGAGGCCGTCGAGGCGCTGCGCGCCGCGGGACTGCTCGCGGCCGGGGTCCCCGTCGAGCTCGGCGGCGAGGGGCTGGGGCTGCGCGAGCTCTGCGGGGTCATCGAGCACATCGGCCGGGCCTGCGGGGCGACGGCCACCGTCTTCGCCATGCACAGCATCCAGGTGGCCATCCTGGCCCGGCACGCCCGCACGCCCGCGCTCACCGACGCCTTGCGTCGGGTCGTCACCGAGGGCACCCTGATCGCGTCCGCGACGACGGAGACCGGCCACGGTGGGGACGCCCGGGCCAGCACCTGTGCGGTCGACGCCTCCGGCGGGCGCTTCCGACTCGAGAAGCAGGCACCGGTCATCTCCTTTGGCGAGTACGCCGACGCCGTGCTGGTGACGGCACGGCGCCATCCCGGGGCCGCCGACAACGACCAGGTGGTGGTGCTCTGCGAGCGGCCCGGCCTGGTCCTCACCCCGACCACGCAGTGGGACAGCCTCGGCTACCGCGGCAGCTGCAGCCGGGGCTTCGTGCTGCAGGCGGAGGGCGACGCCGACCTGGTGGTGCCCGAGCCCTACTCCTCGGTGTCGGCGCGCACCATGGTGCCCTACAGCCACCTCCTGTGGGGGGCCTCCTGGGTGGGTCTCGCCTCGGCAGCCGCCGGTCTCGCGCGCGCGTTCGTGCAGACACAGGCGCGGCGGACGCCCGGTGTGCTGCCGCCCGGGGCACTGCGCCTGGCGGAGCTGACCGGCGTCGGGCAGCAGCTGCGGGCACTGGTCGAGGACACGTTGCGCCGGACCGAGGGCGCGACCGACGAGGGGCTGGACTCCTACGCCGTGGCCATCGGGCTCAACGCGCTGAAGGTCACCGGCTCGACGCTGGTCCTCGACGTCGTGAGTCGGGCGCTGCTGACCGTCGGCATGGCCGGCTACAGCAACCGCTCGCCGTACTCTCTCGGTCGTCTCCTGCGCGACGCGCACGGTGCGGCACTGATGCTGTCCAACGACCGGCTGCTGCTGACCAACGCGCAGCTCCTGCTGGCGGCCCGGGGTGAGTGAGCTCAGCGTGGCCGAGGCCGGCGTGGCCGAGGTCGGCGTCGCGCCCCCGCTGCGCGCCCGCCTGATCGAGGCCGGGCTGCTGGTCCCGTCCGGCGTCGACGGGCTCTACGGTCGGTCTGGAGCCTTCGAGGCCGTCGTGACCGCGCTCGGGAACCTCGTCAGCCGCACAGCTGCCGACGGCAGTCCGACGGTGCTCCGCTTCCCGCCGCTGCTCCCGACCGATGACTTTTTGCGCACCGACTATCTGCGGTCCTTCCCGGACCTCACCGGCGCGGTCTCCACCTTCCGGGGCAACGACGGCGATCACCGCCGGCTGCTGCGCACGCTCGGCGAGGGCGGCGACTGGACGGCCGACCTCACCCCGTCAGAGGTGGCCCTGTGCCCCGCCGTCTGCCACCCGCTCTATCCCACCCTGGCCGGCCGGCTGCCCGACGGCGGCGCGCTGTTCGACCTGTCCGGCTGGTGCTTCCGGCACGAGCCGTCGCTGGACCCGGCGCGCATGGTGGCCTTCCGCCAGCACGAGATCGTGTGTGTCGGCGAGCCGACGGCCGTGCTGGCCCACCGGGACCGCTGGGTCGACCGCGGCCTCGACCTGACCCATCGACTGGGCCTGGCGACCGAGGCGGTGGTCGCCCACGACCCGTTCTTCGGCCGCGTCGGCAAGGTGATGGCCCAGTCGCAGGACGCGGCCGCGCTCAAGATCGAGCTGGTCGTGCCCGTGGCCCTTGAGACCGGCACCGCCGTCGTGTCCAGCAACTGCCACGAGGACCACTTCACCGCTGCCTTCGGCGTGTCAGCCAGCGACGGGGGCACCGCCCACAGCGCCTGCGTGGGCTTCGGTCTGGAGCGCCTCACCCTGGCGCTGCTGGTCACCCACGGCCTGCGGCCGGACGGGTGGCCAGCCCTGGTGCGTGCCCTGCTGTGGCCGTGACGACACCGACCAGGGGCAGCACGGACCGGCTGCCCGCCCTCTCGGGGCTGCCGGCCGGGGCATACACCCCGCACCGGCTGCACGAGGTCGGCCGCACGTGGAGCGAGACCAACTGCTACGTCGACCTATGGGTCGAGACCCTGCACGCGTTGGACCTCGATCCGGTCCCGGTGCTGGCCTGCGCGCTGTCCGCGGATTTCGACGGTGACCAGTGGACCTTTCTCAAGCCGGCGCCGGAGGACCTGCGCGCGGTCTACGGCATCGAGGTCGCGGAGCTCAACGTCTGGCGGCCACTCGTCGAGCACATCGCCGACCACCTCGCCCGCGGCCGGTTGCTGACCGTCGAGGTCGACAGCTTCTGGCTACCAGACACCGCCGGGACCACCTATCGCCAGGGGCATGCGAAGACCACCGTGGCGGTCGCCGCGCTCGAGCCCGACCGGCTGGGCTATTTCCACGGCCCCGGGTATTTCGAGGTCGGCGGCGACGACCTGCTGGGCCTGTTGGCCGCCGCCGGCCGCGGCCTCCCGCCCTACGTCGAGGTGGTGCGCCTGGAGGGGCTCCGCCGCGACCCTGCCCGGGTGTCGGCCGCGACGGCCGCGAGCGTGGGCGAGCACCTGCGCCGCCGGCCGGCGGACAACCCGGTCGCGCGGCTCGGCGAGCGCGTGCTGCAGGACCTCCCCTGGCTCGCTGCCGCCGACGAGGATGCCTTCCACGCCTACGCCTTCGCCACCTGTCGGGCCGTTGGCGCCACCGCCGACCTCGCGGCGGAGGTCTCCGACCTGCTCGACAGCGACGCCTCGACGGAGGCGGCCGGCCACTTCCGGGCGGCCTCCACGGCGGCCAAGAGCCTGCAGTTCCAGCTGGCCCGCGCCGCCCGTGGGCGCACGGTCGACGTGCGCGGCACGCTCGCCGCCCTGGCCGAGGAGTGGGGCGCCGCGGTCGCCCTGCTCGCCGGCCGGCACGCCGCTCGGTGACCGACCCGGTCAGCGAGCGGGTTGCCGAGCCGGTCACCGATCTGCTCGACGGCGCCCACTGGCGCTGCCTGGCAACCCGGCCCGACGCCATCGACGGCCCCGCCGGCCTGCCCGGCGAAGAGGGTGACTGGCTGGCGGCGACCGTGCCGGGCACGGCCGGTGGTGCGCTGCTGGCAGCCGGCCGATGGGACGGCGCCGAGCCACCCGACCTCGACGCGCAGGACTGGTGGTGGCGCACGACCGTGCCAGCCGGGTGCACCGGCCCGGTGCTGCTCACAGCGGACGGCCTGGCCACGCTCGCCGATGTCTGGGTCGACGGCCGGCACGTGCTGCACAACACCGGCATGTTCACCGGGCGCGAGGTCGAGCTGCCGGCCGTCGCGCCCGGCGCGCAGGTCGTGCTGCGGTGCGCCGCCCTCGCTCCGCTCCTGGCCAGACCGCGGCGACCCCGCGCACGATGGCGCAGCGGTCTGGTGACCCGGCAGGAGCTGCGCTGGTGGCGGACCAGCCTGCTCGGCCGCACCCCCGGCGTCGCCGGCACCGCTCCCCCGGTCGGCCCGTGGCGGCCGTTGCGGTTGGTGCCCGTCCCCCCGCTTCGGATCAGCGGGCGCGACCTGCACGCTGCGCTCGTCGGTGGCGACGGCGTCCTGCGGCTGACGGCGCAGCTGGCCGGCCCGGCCGTGCCGGGTCTGCTGGCGGCGGAGCTCGAGGTCGACGGCAGCTCCGCCGGGCTGGCCCTGCGCCGCGACGGGCAGATGGTGACGGTCGAGGGAACGGTGCGCCTGCCGGGAGCCGCGCCATGGTGGCCACACACCCACGGCCCGCAGCCCCTGCACGAGGTGGTGCTCACCGCTGGCGGGCACCGGCTGCCGCTGGGGCGCGTCGGCTTCCGCAGCGTCGAAGCCGACACCGCCGACGGCGGCTTCGGGCTCGTGGTCAACGGCACGCGGATCTTCGCGCGGGGGGTCTGCTGGGTCTCACCGGATCCGGTCGGCCTCGCGCCGTCCGGCGGGGAGATCCTGGCCGCGCTCCGCCAGGTCCGCGACGCCGGCATGAACGTCGTGCGAGTGATCGGGGGCAGCTGCTACGAGTCCGAGGAGTTCTGGAGCCTGTGCGACGAGCTGGGGCTGCTCGTCTGGCAGGACGCGATGCTCGCGACCCTCGACGTGCCGGACGACCATGCGCTGGCCGCCGAGGCCGAAGCGGAGCTGCGGCAGACCTTCCGCCGGGCCCAGGCGCACCCCGCGCTCGCTGTCGTCAGTGGCGGCAACGAGGTCGAGCAGCAGCCATGGCTGCTCGGACTGGACCCCGCTGCCACCACCGTGCCGCTCGCCGAGACGCTGGTGCCGGCGCTCGCCGCCGAGCTGCTGCCCGGCATCCCCGTGGTGACCTCGACGCCCGGTGGCAGCCAACCGCCGACGCGCCCCGACCGCGGCACTGCGCACTGGTTCGGCGTCGGCGCATACCTCCAGCCACCCGGGTCCACGCGCGACGCGGGCATCCGCTTCGCCGCGGAGTGCCTGGCCTTCAGCCTGCCGCCCGAGCGCCCGACCGTGGACCGGGTCTTCGGCGGCGCCGCCGCGGCTGGCCACACCCCGGCGTGGAAGCAGGGGGTCCCGCGAGACCGCGGCCGCTCGTGGGACTTCGAGGATGTCCGGGACCACTACGTGCGGCTGCTGTTCGGCGTGGAGCCGGCCGACGTACGCTACGATGACCCCGAACGCGCCCTCGACCTCGGCCGCGCTGCCGTCGCCGAGGTGATGGCCGGCGTGCTCCGGGAGTGGCGCCGGCCGGGGTCATCGTGCGACGGCGCGATCGTGCTTGCCGCCCGGGACAGCTGGCCCGGGGCGGGATGGGGTCTCGTGGACGCCACCGGGACTCCCAAGGCGCCCTGGTGGGTTCTCCGCCAGGTGCTCGCCCCGACGGCTGTGCTGCTGGTGGACGAGGGCCTCGGCGGGCTGCGGATCCACGTCGTCCACGACGGCGCGGACGACCTGCCGGGGGCGCTGGAGATCACCGCGTTCGCGCGGGGCGAGACCCCGGTGGGTCGGGCCGTCGAGGCGGTGGTGGTGCCGGCACACGGGGCGCTCGAACGCGACGCCGAGCTCCTCCTCGGCGGCTTCCGCGACCTCACGCACGCTGCCCGCTTCGGTCCGCTCGTGACCGACGTGGTCGCGGTGGCCTTGCGCTCCGAGGCCGGGAAGCTGCTGGCCCGCGCCGTGCACCTGCCCGGCGGGCCGGCCCGGGCCGTGGAGGTGGATCTGGGACTCACCGCGACGGTGGAGCAGCTGGCGCAGGGCTGGGCGCTGCGACTGGCCACCAGGCGGCTCGCCCAGCACGTGGTCGTCGACCTGGCTGGCTGGCTGCCCGAGCACTCCTGGCTGACCCTGCCGCCGGGTGCGGAGGTGGTGCTGGCGCTGGCCCCGGTGGCGGGCGCCGCCACCGACGGCAGGCCGGCCGGGGAGGTGCGGGCCCTCAACCTGGCCAGGCCGGTGGTGGTGCACTGACCTGATGGAAGAGTCAGGCCACCGGCTGCAGGGTGTCCAGCAGGTGCTCGTGCAGCAGCGACAGCGCGCGTTGACGGGGTGCGCTGCGCAGCAGGCTGTGGTCGAGGTCGTCGAGGACCTCCAGACGGAACGCCGGGGAGCGCTGGAGCGCCCGCAGGTCGAGCGCGGCCCGGTCCCGGAACGGGCGGATCTCCATCGGCCCGCACACCAGGAGACTGGTGGTCCCCGCGGCGACCAGCCTCCTGAGCACCGCCGCGGGACTGGCCACGACTCCTAGCCGGTGCAGCAGCCACCACGCCTGGTCGGGGATGTGCGCTTCCGTCCTCGCGAGCAGCGCGGTGTTGCCCAAGCGGCGAATCCATCGAGGCGACGGGCGCAAGCTGCGCTCTGCGGCCACCTGGCGGTCCTCGATGGTGACCGGGATCTCGGTGGGCGGGTTGATCACGACCACGCCGCGGGGGTGCAGCGCCACGCCCGCCAGCAGGGCGTGGTGCGCGCCGGAGCAGACGCCGACGAGGACGACGTCGGAGGGGTCGTCGGTCACGGCGCTGATCGCCTCGGTCATGTCCCGCACCGCCGTCGCGGGATAGGCGTCGTCCTGCCTGCCGTTCGCCGGGGCCGGGCTGTCACCGATCCCGGCCAGATCGAATCGCAGGCTGCGCAGCCCCGAGACGGCGAGGTCGCGGGAGAGGTTCACCCAGGCCCGCTCGGGCCCAAGATGCCGCTCCGCGGCCAGATTGAGAAACACGACGACAGTCCGGCGCCTGGCCACGCCGGCGGGCTCGGTGAGCACCCCGGCCAGCCGTCGCGGCCCCATCCACACGAAGCGCTCCCGCACGCCCGGCAACACCTCCACCGGTCCAGCGTCGAGCGGGCCCACAGCGCCGGCGCCCGGCGCCGCGGTCGGCTGCGCCGACGTGGGGGGACGCAGGCCGAGCGACTCCTGCAGCCAGCCCGCGATGAGCTCGACCGTGCGGGTCGCGGGTCGGGACAGGACGCTGGACACGCCCAGCAGCGCAGCCTGTTCGGTGGTCTCCTCCCACCGGGCGCTCGACCAGGTCTCGCGCAGTCCACGAGGCGTAGCGCGTCCGGCCCTGGTCAGCACCAGCACCGGCACCAACGGCACTGCGGCGTCCAGCAGCGAGAGCTCCGCCAGCTCGGCCTCCACTGCCGGCGGCAGGTGGGTGCCTAGCAGCCCACCCTCGGTCGCGGCGACGTCGCCCACCGCCAGCAGGGCCCGCTGCTCCCGGAGCCAGCTTCGGCCGCTGACGCACGGATCCCACAGGACGACCGCGTCCGCCCCGACCGCGGATGCGATCGTTCCGGCCAGGGTGGCGCCGACCCGCAGCCCCACGAGCGCCACCCGCCCCGCCCCCCGCCCACGAGCCCACTGGACCGCCGCGGCGATGCTGTCCCGCCACGCCTGCACCTGACCTGGCTGGTCGCCCAGCCCAGCAGAGTCGCCGGTGCCGGCATAGTCGGGCCGCACGACGAGCGCACCGGCGTCGGCGAGCTCCGCGGCCAGCAGGCGTAAGGAGCGCTCGGCGTTGACCTGCTCACCCAGCAGTGCCGGGCAGACGACGACGGCGCCTCGCAGCGGGTCGGCCCCCGCCGGGTGGGCTGCCGCCGGCCAGGTGACACGGGCCGCCAGCGGGGCGCCCGGCGGGCCGAACCAGCCGGTCTGCTCGGTCACCCGCCTCCTCCGACCCCAGGGCCGTCGCGAGCGAACTCGCGGTGGGCGGGCACGGCTGCCTCCTCGGAGCCGACAGGCACCATCCGGGCGGCGGGCGCGGACACACAAGAATCTCGGCACGCCAAGGGTGGACCTTAGCGCCGCCTGGATGGCGCCGCGGGTCCCGCTTCGACCGCTCGACGGGTCAGCGGATGATGGCCGGCATGAGTCGCGGTCCGCACCGACCGCGGCAACGCCTGCTCGGCGCCAGCGGCGTCGCCGCGCTGGGTCTCCGCACTCCCCCCGGCGCACGGTCCAGGGCGCGTCGCAGCGGACGACCGCGTCCCGGTGGCCTCGGTCCCGGCTGGGCCCGCCGCGCGTTGCTCTGCGGTGCGGTCGTCGCAGCCCTCGTGGTGCTCGCGGTGCTCTGGGTTGGGCTGCGGTTCGTCCAGGTGCGAGGACATCTCGAGGCCGCGCGCCGGGACGTCGCCCTGGCTCGCGACGAGGTCCGCCAGGGTCACCTTGCGGCGGCGATCACTGCCGCGCGCTCCGCCCAGCAGGCCACCACGGCCACCCGCGGGCTTGCGTCGGACCCGGTGTGGTCGCTGGTGGCTCGGCTGCCCGTCGCCGGCAGCACGCTGGTGGTGGTGCAGGGCGTGAGCCGTGCGGCCGACGAGCTGGCGACGCGCGTGCTGCCGCCGCTGACCGCGGCGGCGGACGACCTGCGCGCCGAGCATCTGCGCCTGCCCGGGGGCGGTGGCGTCGACCTGGGGCGGCTGACGTCAGCCGGCGCGTCGCTGCGTTCGGCTCGGAGCGCGGTCGGCGACATCCGCGCCACCGTCGCCGGGCTGCCCTCCCGGACACTGCTGGGTGCGGCGGCCGGGGCGCGGTCGACCCTGCTCGAGCAGCTCGACCAGCTCGACAGGCAGTTCGGTGGCGCGCAGACCGCGGTGGACCTCGCGCCGCCGATGCTGGGCGCGCAGGGACCGCGCCGCTATTTCCTCGCCCTGGAGAACACTGCCGAGGCGCGGGGCACGGGAGGGATCATCGGGGCCTACGGCGTGGTGCTGGCCGACCACGGGCGGCTCAGCCTGGAGCGGGCCGGCGGCGACGGCGACCTCCCGGTTTTCAGCAGCCCCCAGACCACCATCTCGCCCGAGTTCACGGCGCGGTGGGGGGACTTCGGGCCGGCCGAGGACTTCCGCAATGCCAACCTGTCCCCGCACTTCCCGTGGGCCGCCACGATCCTCTCCGCATTGTGGCTGCGCAGCGCCCACGAGCAGGTGGACGGTGTGGTCGCGCTCGACCCGACCGCCGCCGGCGCCTTGCTGACCGCCACCGGCCCGGCCGACCTCCCGGACGGCACCCGGCTGCCCGGCAGCGAGCTGACGGCGTTCGTGGAGAAGACGCTCTACCAGCGGTACGCCGACCGCGGCCAGCGTCAGGATGCGCTGACCGCGGTCCAGCGGGCCATCTTCGGCCGGCTCACCGCCGCGGGCGGTGACCCGGCGCCGCTGCTGGCCGCATTGTCGCGGGCGACCGGAGAAGGGCGGCTGCTGCTGGCCAGCAACCACGCGAACGAGCAGGCGGCCCTGGCGACCACCAGCGCGGGGGGTGCGCTGCCCGACACGCCCGGGCCGTACGCCGGCCTGGTGCTCACCAACGCCAGCGGCGACAAGCTCGACTACTACCTCGACCGCGACGTCTCGTGGCAGGCCGGCCCCTGTGCCGGGCCTCGTCGCACCACCACGTTGACGGCGACCCTGACGAACACCGTGCCGGCCTCCGGGCTCCCCCCCTACGTCACCGGGGAGGCCACCGTCGGACGCACCGTCGCGCCGTACAGCCTCAAGGAGTACGTCAGCGTCTACGGCACAGCCGGTGGCCAGCTGTCCCACGTGGAGGTCGACGGGCAGTCCGCGGTGGCGATCCCGGGCACCGAGCGAGGCCACCCCGTGGCCTCCCTCTACGTCACCCTGCCAGCCGCTGGAGGGCGGCACACCATCACGGTGACATGGGACGAGCCGAGCTCCGGCGCGGTGCAGCCACTGCACGTGCAGCCGCTGGTGCGCGACGCGAGCGTCACGAGTGCTGTCCCCGACTGCGGCCCCGCCACCCCGGCAGCAGCCGCGGCCGCCGGGGCCGGCACCACGGCCTCACCCTGACGCGCACACGGCTACGCCGATGGATGCACACATTCCCCGCTCGGGGACGCTAGCCTCCTGGCAGCCAGCATTCCCGCACCCACGAAGAGAGCCACGATGTCCCGGCAGTTCTCCCGCCCGTCCGGCCCCCCGGCCGCCGTCGCCGCTTTCGTCGTCACCGCCGCGGCCCTCGGCATCGCGACGGCGTCGCCAGCCCTCGCGGCGTACCCGCCTGCGGCCCCGCAGTGCTCCCTCGCGACATCGACCAACACGTCCGGGGCACCGGTGACGGTGTCCGGGGTCGGCTTCCCCGCCGGCGGAGTCGTGACCGTCGGGGGCAGTGGCTCCGCTGTCCTGCCGGTGCGCTCGGCTCGTGCCGGCGCCGATGGCACCCTGCGCGTGGTGGAGCGGCTCGGCCAGCCGGGAGCAGCCGTGTTCACCCTGTCCGGGACGAGCACCAATACGCGCTGCGGCGCAGTGTCCGTCGCGCCGCATGTGTTGCCGACCTCTGCCGTCACGTCGCCGCCTGCCCCCCCGGCCGCTGTGGCCCCCGCGCAAGCCACCAAGCCGCTGGCGTTCACCGGTGCGGAGCACGTCGGCCTGGCCGCCCTCGTGGGTGCCGGCCTGCTCGGCGGTGGAGCCGGGCTAGTGCTCGTCGGCCGCCGTCGCGCCCGCGCCTGACCCCGGCCGCATCCCCGTGCGCCGGGACGAGCGGGGCTGAGGCAGACCCCTCCAGCACGCCGCGCTCGGTCCGTCGTACGTAGCGGACCCCTGGCGTCAGCATTTCAGCGCCGCTGGCGCGCCGTGGGGTGGGGAAGATGGCGTGGGTGAGCGCGGGTTGCGCCCGGCTGGCCGGCGCGCGATCGTGGGTGGGCTGGTCCCGGTCGACGCCGGTCCGT
>JAABUZ0100001648.1_pt1 | contig 35334 bp, 41 predicted proteins | sample 5562091 | NCBI WGS metagenome assembly JAABUZ01 (sample SAMN12813069, study PRJNA571459) | rock metagenome | isolation source: Antarctica rocks | place: Antarctica: Victoria Land, Linnaeus Terrace sud | collected 2015-12-21 | reverse complement strand
CTCGCATTCGGGATTTGGCGGACAAGCGTCTGTACGTGCCGGGTAAGCCTGCACAATGGCCAGCACTCAGCGCCATGATCGGCGGCTCCATCAATACGAAGATCATCGAACAACAACTCGGCGAGGTCCTGCGGCTGGCCGCATCCATCCAGCAGGGCACCGTCACTGCGTCCTTAATTCTTCGCAAGCTTGGCTCTTACCCTCGCCAGAACAGTCTTGCTCTTGCACTGCGCGAGATTGGAAGGATCGAGCGAACCCTTTTCATGCTGGCGTGGCTTGAAGATCCAGCTCTGCGGCGGCGGGTCACCGCCGGTCTCAATAAGGGTGAGGCCCGGAACTCGCTGGCACGAGCCGTGTTCTTCAATCGGCTCGGAGAAATCCGTGATCGCTCTTTCGAGAATCAACGGCATCGCGCTAGCGGGCTGAACCTGATTGTGGCTGCCATCACGCTCTGGAATACCGTGTACCTGGAACGCGCAACAGAGCACATGGCGAAATCACGGCAGTTCGATCCCACCCTGCTCCAGCACGTTTCTCCGCTTGGCTGGGAGCACATTAATCTGACCGGCGATTACACCTGGCACACCAATAAGCGGGTGGCCAAGGGTGGCTTCAGACCCCTTCGAAGCCCAAGAAACCCCTCCGGCGCGCCTTAGCGTACATAAATTTCCTTTTCTTGAGGTGCCCCCTTTATAGTGGTGAAGTCATGCGCAGTGCTCGGGCTCTCACTCTAGGTATCGTTGTTTTTGGCACAAAAACTGCTGGTGGCGCAGGTGCCGTGACTTCTTCAGCATGAACGTCTTGTGTGGGTGGGTTTTTGCGTTTGCAGTTGCGTTGCCCTAGCTGCGCTGTCAACTACTCGACTAGGAGGCTCAGTGATCCTCATAGCCACCTCCGCGACCTTCGGGTTCATAAACCAAAGGTCGTTTGGCCGATGCGCAGCTCTGAGGTACAACGTCCAGAGAGGTGCGCCGGATGGACTATGACACGGACAAGATAGATGAGACGGTGCTAGCTCTGCTGTACCTGACGATGTTCCCGGAAGCCGGGGGAACCAGAGCATGGAAAGGTCACGCCTGGGAAGTACTGGATCGGCTCCACGCCAACGGCTACATTTCCGATCCGAAGAGCAAGGCGAAATCGGTGTGGATGAGCGACGAAGGCGTACAGCGGGCGCGCGATCTGTTCGAGCAGCACTTCGCACGAAAGGTCTGATCTGGTCGCGACTCCTTACTGGAACACCCACCATAAAAGAAGTTGTGGGTGGCTTAACTGAGGAGACCTTGTGCAACTTCCGCTTGACCTGGGTATCTTCTAGATATATATCTACCAGTAATGAGGGTTGAGAATTCAGAACGCTTAAGGACCACAACAGCAGATGCCCTGATGGGCCTACTCAGTCTCGGTCCGATGTCGGGGTATCAGATGCGACAACTGATCGATGAATCGATCGGCAATTTCTGGACGGAGAGCTACGGCCAGATTTACCCCACGCTTAAGCGGCTTGCGGCTGAGGGCATGGTGACCTTCATCACGGAGCAGGCGGAGGGGAGGGCGGAGCGCAAGGTGTATGCCCTAACAGCGGCTGGCAGGGAACGGCTTCGCGACTGGCTGAACCTACCTGTCCATGAGCGCGTACCGCGCAACGAGCTGCTTCTGAAGCTCTTCTTCGGTTCTCTGGTTTCGCTGGATGTTCTGGTCCGCCACGTCGAAAGCTTCCATGCCGTGCAGCAGGCGAGACTCCAGCAGTACACGGCAACTGCGGAGGAGCTGAACCACCGTCACGGCAAACATCCCGATCTGCCGTATTGGTTGATGACGGTGAACTACGGCCTGCATGAGGCGGGTGCGCTGAGCGTATGGTGTGACGAAACCTTAGCGCAATGCCGTGAACTGAAGAAACGCAAGGGCCTTCAAGTCGTCAAGAAAGCAAACAAGTGAAAGGAGCAGGACATGAGGCACGATCCCTTGTGGATGCATCTGTTTCTGGCAGTACACATCGCCGCAGGCGCGGGCAGCTTCCTGTTCGCACCCATCGCGCTTGCCACCGCGAAGGGCGGCAAGCAGCACAAGCGCTGGGGCATGGTGTACCTATGGTGTATGGGCATTGTGGCTGGGACCGCCCTTCCCATGGCGATCTACAGGCCCGTGCTGTTTCTGGCGCTTGTCGCGATATTCAGCTTCTATATGGCTTTCTCGGCCTACCGCGTCTTGAAACTCAAGGACCTTGTGCGTGGAGGTCATGCGAAGGCGATCGATTGGGTTGCTGCGATCCTCACATTTTGCTCAAGCTTGGTGCTGGCAACCGTAGGCTGGTTTCATCCCGATGTGATGCATGTGCCGCGGGTGGTCTCTATAGCCTTTGGTCTCATCGGAATGCGGCTGGCCTATGTCGAGATGCGCAGCTTTGTGATGAAGCCGACAGAAAAGATGTTCTGGTGGTACACGCATCTGGGCAACTTCATCGGCAGCTACATAGCAGCCTGGTCAGCCTTCAGCGTTGTGACACTGACGCAAGTCCTCGGGAATACCTGGTATGTCTGGCTGTGGCCGACCATCGTAGGCGTGCCAGCGATCGTTATGACCACCGCATTCTACAAACGAAAGTTCGCGCCTAAACGTGCACCTGCTGTGGCGTAGCGATTTCGTTTGGAGGACCACCCTCCCAGAATCGGATACATTCGAAAGTTCGCCTTTGGCCCCGCTTTCAGCGGCGCTGCGCGACCCTGACCCGAAGCTCTCAGGCCGAAACGAAAGCGCCTATATTCCGGGAATGTAGGGAGGGAGGAACAAACCAAATGCGTTATGCGACGATAACCGTCGTGCTAAGGGAGTAGTATTCGAGCAACTGCTTGATGGAATACAGGAGGGAATTATGAGCAAAGCTTGGTGGCTACTTCTAACGACCGCTCTTCTCAGCGTCTGGAATGCTGGAATCGTCTGGTTTACACAGATCGCTGTCTACCCGCTATGGCCTTTGGTGGACGCCGAACACTTCCACGATTACCACCTCACCTGGTGGCACGACATGTGGCCCGCCTTCGGACCCGTCATACTGATGCTTGGCTGTTCGATCGCCCTCTTCTGGATTCGGCCCGCCGGCATCTCCAAAGCATGGCTTTGGGCGGGTGTCCTGCTGCAAGTAGCCGTGCACACGCTGACAGTTGTTTTCTGGGCGCCGGTGCAGGCGACGATGGCGACACCTCAAGGGATCTCGATGGCGAAGTACCAGCAGCTAATGAGCACGCATTGGTGGAGAGTCGCCTTCTTCTGTGCCTATGCGGTACTCGCGGTCTGGATGTTCAGCAAATCTGCCGTCGCTACAAGGCGGGAACTTGCCTAAAGGAAAGAAAAAATCGGTTGATTCCAAACCGGGGATCACCAAAGGGCGATCTGCAGCCGTGGTGCAAGCTGCGTACGCCCTGATCGTCGAAAAGGGCTTCGAGGGCCTGCGTACTAGAGAGGTGGCGGAGCGCGTCGGCATGAACAGCGCCACGCTTCACTACTATTTCCCCACAAAGGAAGCCTTGATCCAGGGCGTCGTCCACCATCTGATGCAAGAGCTGAAGACCTCTCGGACGACAGTCGATGAGTCTGCAGGTGCTCTGGAAAGGCTGAGGGCCGAGTTTGCCGATATAAGGGTTCGCCTGAAAGAAGCTCCGGACCAGTTGGTCGTGCTCACCGAGTTGGCAGTGCGCGCCTGGCGTGACCCAGCGATCGCAGGAATCCTGAGCTACCTCGACCAGGGCTGGCACAATCATCTCGTGTCCATCCTCCGGGCCGGGGTCGTAGAAAAGACCTTCCGCTCCGATTTGGATTTGGACGCTACCGCCGATTCGATGATGAGCCAGCTTCGCGGCATCGGTTATCAGAGCAAGCTGGAGCACGGAAAACTGGAAACGCTCATCGACCAGATCGGGGAGCAGATCGAGCGTTGGGTTCTTGCGCCTGCGGCAGGGAAATCCCCACGGAAGAGACCATGAAAGCTGCCCTCCTCTTGATTGGAGCGTTTCTATTCTGTGGGGGTACTCTCTGCGGACAATCCATTCCTGTCACCCGCGCCATTTCGCTCGCCGATACAACCGTGACTCTTCCGGGCGATCTGAAGGGGAGGCCAGCCATTCTGGTGCTCGGATTCAGCAAGAATTCCTCGCAACAGACAAAACCGTGGACGGAGGCAATCGAACGAGATTTCGGATCGCAAGAGAAGATTGCTTTCTACCAGCTTCCGATGCTGCAAGAGGTGCCCCGTTTGGTACGCAGTTTCGTGCTGCAAGGAATGCGTAAGCCCTTGAACACAGCTCAGCGCTCGCATTTTCTGCCAGTCTTCGATAACGAAGAGGCTTGGAAATCGGCGGTTCATTTCGCTGGTGCCGACGATGCTTATGTGCTTCTGGTCGATGGATCGGGGCGTATTCAGTGGCAAGCAAGCGGGGCTTTCCAGGAAGAACAGTACGACGGCCTGCGCAAGCGAGCAGCGGCAGTAGAGTAGCGGAAATGGTCAATTATAGGGGTTTTACCCCCAGGTAGGCCACAAACGCGCTCATTCAGCACGGTTGTAATTTGTTGAAACGGTCGTTTCAGAAAGTACAATCCGCTCCTGCGCACTAGTTCCTGCCAATTACTCGACAAGAGACGGCTTCACAGGCTTAATCCTGCCAGGAGTGTCGGGAGGGCTTGGATGGTGAACTGCTACTGAGACACCCCTCCACTACTCAAACTCCATGGCTCCAATGTCATTGCGGCATCGTTCGGCCCGGCTGTAAAAAGGGGAGCAACGCCGCCGAGCAGCGTTATTGCGGTAATCGAGCTTGGCGTAGTCGACGCAGTGGCCGCAATCATCAACGCATCCCCTGGGTTGAGCTGAGCGAACGTTACCTGCGGCATCGTGTCAAGCATTTGCGTCAAGTCTGTGGAGACTGATCTGCTGGTCCTTCCTTGCTCTGAGGTCGAAACAACATGAGTTGGGTCTTTTAGGCGAGTAGCCAATTTCGTTGCAACCGTCAGGGGAAGAAACCGCATGTCTGTATTGCCGGTCACCGCTACCGTCACTGTTGCTTTGTTGAAATTATCCCTGAGAGTGAACGATCTATTGAGCACGTCAATCTTGAGAATCTGGCCGGATATGTTGAGAAACGAGCCAGTCACAACTTCATCCGCAGTAATCAACTGTCCATCAGGACTGTGCACGCCGCGCGCCTGAAGTTGGTCACCGTTTCGGATCATGGCGAGAGGCCCGGGCTTTGCATCAGAGAATTTCACAGAATCAGGTGCATAACGCATCAGCTCAGTCTTGTCTGTTACCTGAATCGTAACGGTCTTTGTTGCGTCCGAGCTCGCCACTGAGATCTTTATAGTATTCGAAGTGGGATCGACAGACCGTACCAAGCCTCGGATGCCGCGCTTTCGCCAATCTTCACTTGCCGCAGCCTTGATTTGTTCAACATCAGCCGCTTTCATCACAATGATCAAGCTTGCGAGAGAAGGGCCAGAAATCGCTGTCGTCGCTGAGATGAGAACTCGATCCCCAACAGCAATGTCGTTAAACGCCGCAGAAACAGCGGTTTTCAGATCCATATTTCCGCCAACCAGCTTTTGAACCTTCAGTTCTGGGTTAGGTTGGACCTCTACTATTTCACCCGCGTCAGACCTGACGGTCAGAAGCTCGCTACTGACTGCTGTGACGCTCCCCCGGATGAACTTGTGAGTCTGCGCCCATGCTGATCCAAACCAGCTTAAGCAGAGCAACGCAAGGCACATCATCCTTCTGACTTGAGCGCCACTTGCTTCCTGCTTAGTACGCCGGACTTCTTGCTTGATCAGCGCCAGCACACGACACTGAAAGTTCGCCGGAGGGTCTACATGTTGTAGCGCGGCTCGCAATCGCTTCTCAAAGGACTCAAATCTTTCCTTAATGAACCCAGCGTCATTCGTCTTCGTTCGCACTGAACACCTCATCTTTCCCTGCCTGTTCGTTCGTCAAAATACTGTTCGGAATAACTGCGCGGTCGGCCCCGCTCACTCGGAACGCCGCACAGTGTGTTGATCTAGAAACTGAACGCGGAACTCAGGAAAACGTAGCGATTGCCAGGTACAGCGTTGGCGAACGGTCCCGTTGCGAGCGACTGCGATCTGCCAAAGAGGGGCGAGAGCAGAGTGCCATTAGCTGGAGCGAGATTCACGATGTTCAGAAGATTGACCGCTCCTGCCGTGAGTGTGAGGCTGTATTTGCGCGGGGCACTAGCGTCGAGTTTGGCTTGAGACTGATTGCCGCTGAGACCCTGTGTGCTGACGCTTCCATCCCCGCCACCACCTGTAGCTCCCGATGCAGGCTTAACACGAGGGCCAACGCCGATTACCTGGCTGACGCGTAAGGAGAGGCTTACATTTGCAGGACCGGTGCCAATCCCGTACGGCACGATCTTCTCAGATTTGCCGACTGGATTGGCATCGAGACAGCCGTACGGCGTTGAAACAACGTCTGCGGCCCCGCAGGTTCCGTACGTCGGGCGGGCGTTGAACTGATTGTTGCCGGTGAGGTCGTTGCCAATGGTCACGTTGTAAGGCCTACCAGACTGGGCGACGAACAGAGGAGCGATCGTAAGCCCATGGGGGGCGGAGTAGGTCCCAATCAGAAATAGGCTATTGTGAACATCGAAGCTGGCGCGACCGTAATCCAGTCCGGGATTCCTGGCCACCGATGGGAACGACGTCACCCCCTGTGTATCACTCTTCGCGTTGTTCAAGGTGTAAGAAGCGTTCAACGACGTACGTTGGAAATGCAGGTTTCCCGTGAGAATGAGCTGTTGCTGGCGATAAACGCCCCCAGACTGAAACTGGTAGTTGTAGACAGAGGGAGGGGAACTGACCTGAGTATATGTGGAAGGATCGAAGACTGGAGCGGTCACGTTATTTGTAAAGTACTGGTGGATGCCTCTGGTAAAGAGATAGGTAGCATTGAACGTAATGTTTTTGCCAACCCTTTGATCGACTCCTACCCCGCCTTGCATGTCCAAAGCCGCATGGAAATGCGGATCGACGCTATAGACAAACGGGATCGAAGTCGAGGAATTCGTCAGAACGCTAGGCGGAGGCGCTGTATTGGGGTCATAAAACTGAGGGTTGTTCAGCACGTAGCTTTGCTGATTGATTCCATTGTTGTGGATCGCTTGGATGAGGTAAGGCGATCCGGTCGTCGAAGATGGCGTTCCGGTTGAAGAGCTGAATGAGCCCGGAACGGTAAATCTGTTGTAGAACAGGCCATACCCCGCCCGAAGAACCGTCTTTGACGGCGTTTTCCCGAGCCGGCCTGGAGCCCATGCCAACGCGACGCGTGGAGCCCAATCTGCATGATCATGAATGTGGTTTTGACCTTCGTAGCGTAAGCCGTAGCTGAGAGTGAAGTTGGGTTTCCAGCGCCAATCATCCTGGAAGAAGAGAGATGCGTCGAAAAGAAGCGTCCGTGCAAGTGGATTCGTGATCACCGTCGCCTGGAACTGGACAGGCGTCTTCGCCAGGTACTGGCTGAGAGAATTGAAAACGTAGCTGCCATTCTGCCCGGAGGTGGAGTAGTTCGCGTCGCGATAGGCGCGTAACCGTGTTCCGAATCGCATCGTGTGCATCCCGGTCGTTGCCGTCGAGTAATTTTGCAGTTCAAAAATGTCCTGATGATCCTGGATCAGTCCTGAATTATTGCCTCCCGTGGTGAAGGCTCCTTGCAGGGTGACTGTCGGCGTGAAGTAGGACGGAGTCTGGTCGTTTCGGACCCGCCGCCATTGAAAGCGGGTTTCGTTGAGAAAGTGCGAGTTCACCACTACCGTATCGGTGGCTTGGAGTGTGTTTTCTTGGTTCTCTGATCTATATGCCTGCTGCGGGAGGTCTAGGGCTCCAACTCCAACCCCGGCCTGGACAGAGCGCACGAAGCTCTCGCGAACCGTTACTGTGTTGACTCTGCCAAGCTGAACGTCCAAGCCAGAGTGGAAGTTGGTAATCGAAAGTGGATTGGGCACAGCAGCGTTGATGGTCATTGCTGTGTTGTCGGGGTTAACGGCAACCACAATGCTCTGGGCTTGCTGGTCATAGCGGAGTAAATCCAGGGAGTACGAAGCGTTCTTTGTCAAAGGGCCGCTTGCGCTCGCGTTGAAAAAGGAAAGGTAGTAGCTCGGTTGCTGCGAAACCAGAGGATTCGATGTGTTCAGTGCGGAATCGCTGCCGTTCTCCAAAATCCGGGCGTGAAACTTGTCTGTTCCAGGCTTGGTTAGGATCTCAATCCTGCCGTACCCCAGCCTGTCGAATTCGGCTGAGAAGGGATTCTGATTGATACGAATTTCGCGAATGGACGACTTGGGAGGAAGCTGACCTCCCGTAAAACCGTCGATATAGATTTGACCGCCATTCGGACCAGCCGAGGGACCAGCAAGGTCTTGTATTTGGTTCTGCAGCTCATTGGGGTCGTCTGACAGCGCGTCCAGATCCGCGCCCCGGATGACAGTGGCGCTTGCGTTTTCGTTTGGGTCCACGCTAACACCCGCATTGTGTCCCGAGACCTCAACATCCTGCTGGACGGTGATGGTGAGCGTAATCTTCTGAATTGAGATCTGCCCAGGTACAACTAGCACATCCACTTTCGAAAAGGATGAAAAGCCAGCGGCGTCTACGGTGATTGTGAACGTACCGGTCGGGACCGCTCTGAAGATAAAGGCTCCGTCCCTGCCAGATCGTGCTTTGAAAACATGAGTGCCGTCCGTGAGACCGATGGCTGCGCTAGTCACGAGCGCACCACTAGGGTCGAGCACTTGCCCTTGGACCGTTCCAAGGGCCTGCGCTTCAGCTTTCTGCAACGGCATAATCATCAGACCTAAAACGAACGCCGCAGAGAGCACGACAGCGGCTGCGTGTTGTCCCATCGCGGAGAGTGAAGATAGACTCATTTCTGCTCCTTTTCATGTTTCACGGGTAATAGTTCGTTCACAGCTACAGACAAAAATGAGCGAGCAACGGCGTTGCGGCAGGATGCCGACGACGACGGCCTTTGGTTAGAAGAGGGGGTGCTAAGGTGCCGACTGCGCTTCGACGATCAGATATGCTGTGGGGGGTCCGCCGCGGAGCTTCCGGCCACTATATGCGGAGGAGGTTCATCCCCTGGTTTCGTGCCCTCAAGATGCAGTGGAGGTTCATCCGACGTCTTCCTAAGTGCAAGATGTGGGCGAGGTCCGTAGACCACATCCTTAGAGCCTTGATCAAGGAGCGATGCTTGCGCCTTCACTGCTGCGATGCTGGCTAGTCTGTTCGGTGCAATGGCTGGTCGAGGACGTCGCTCGATTGGAAACTGTGCCTGAAATGGTTCAACAGCGGGAGCCATTCGCGGAGTTGCAGGCCTTGCATTCAGCGTGTTTTGTGAAGAGATGCTGCCCGACACTTGTGTTGTTGGCGTTAGGAAAAACAACACACCAGCGCTGATAGCCAAAAGAAAGAGAGGACGTAGGGCACTTATGTTGGATTGAGGAGTTGGTTCACCGAGAACCCGAACGATGCGCTTACGAAAGTTACTCGGGGATTGATGGCCATCAAGGGCCATGGCGAGCATCAATCCCGCTGATTTCTGTTCCTCTAGCCGGAACAAAGCAGAGGCATAAAGCACTGGGCTGGCACACATCTCGACGGCGATGTCATCACAGCAGAGCTCCCGCTGTTCGCGTAATCTCCCTCCAATCCACCAAACGGCCGGGTGAAAGAAAAACAAGGCCTCTCCGATTGTCTGCAGGAGATTCCAGAAGTAATCAGCACGGCGCACATGAGCAAGTTCATGTGCCAGGATTGCTTCAAGCTGATCTGGATTGAGGCACAACACGGCAGCCGTTGGTAGCAGAACGATAGAACGCAAGATCCCGAAGGTCATGGGAACGGAGATTCGCGCGGAGACCTTTAGATCAGGTTGCTGAAAAACTCTGAGTTTTGCACATACATTCCTAAACGTAGCGTGGACTGCTACGGGAGCCGCATCCCTGGTGGCCCGCCGTAGGCGTTGAAGCCACCACCAGCCTCCTACCGAGCGAGCGCAAGAGCACAACACACCTATCGACCACGCACAATCAACCCAGGGAAGAAGAGTTCCCAATTGCAAGCGAGCTGACTGATTTGCTAGAAGCCCAATATGGGCTTCTAACATCCTCAAACTTTGAATCTGAGTGTTTGGTTCATGCGTGAAGTGAAACTCGTAAGCCAGTGTTGCAACAAAAAGACAGAACATCGACAGCAGAGTTGCTAGCGTGAGCATGTACCGGGTATGGATACTTGCTTTCTTCAACGCCTGGTCAGTGGCCAGATATAAAGCGATGATCACCGTCGCCTGCCAGCAAAAATGAATTAAGGTCCAGCCAAGAGCTTGAGAAACTATGCTCACGGTTTCCTCCCTCTTTGTTCAAGCAACTTGCGAATCTCCTCAAGCTCTCCCGCATGAGCAGGCTCCATTGAGAGGGCATGCATAGCCAACTGCGCAGCCGAGCCAGAGAAAAGCCTGTCACTGAGATCTCGCAGCAGCTGATCTTGAGTGTCTTGTTGACGGACTGATGCTCGATACAGGTGGGCCTTATTGGCCTCTGTTCGTTGAACCAGACCCTTCTCAGTCATGATTTGCAGCAGCTTCAATACTGAGGTGTAACCAAGAGGCCGCTGCTGAGCTATTTGCTCGTGGACCTCACGGACCGTTGCCCAATCCTTAATCCAAAGCACCCGGAGCAATTCGAGTTCTGCTTCAGTAGGCTTTGGTAATTTTGAAGGCTTGATCATCATGCAAGAACAATATACGAAGACCTTCGTAGGTGTCAACGAAGATCTTCGTATATCAGCGAAGGCCGCGAAAGGCTATTTGGGGTAAACCCAACAACGACACTGGTGGCGAATTCAAATCGTCAGGTGTCGGCCTTGGTACATGGCTCATTTTGAAGGTAAAGCCGGAGACAGAGATGTTCAAGATATTGCCATGTCACTTCAACCGCAAGAAGATTTCAGTGTTCCGTATCAGACGCGGCGCATAGCTCTGGCAGCGTTTCCCAAAGGGTGTGCCTGCCTGTGCGTCGGTGATGTGCTGGGCTGCGTGTACCAGGATAGGCAGTTTGCGATTCTGTTTCCCCGGCGCGGTCAGCCGGCCGAGGCTCCGGGCCGGTTAGCCTTGGCCACTGTGTTGCAGTTCATGGAATGCCTTTCCGATCGCCAGGCAGCAGATGCGGTGCGGGCTCGGATCGACTGGAAATACGCGCTTGGTCTTGAACTGACCGACTGCGGCTTCGACCACACGGTGCTGAGCGAGTTCCGGACCCCTCCCTCGGGCGAAGACGACCCGTACTGCTATCCCGGCACGAACATCCTCCGCAACAAGTTGGGCATTCGGGATGAACGTCAGCTCCAGATTGCCGAGACGGTGATTGGAACGCTGCGCGATACCCAGCTCAACCTGTTCGGCCCGGCTGACCATGAGTGACGGCCAGGTTTTGGAAAAGGAAACCGGCCGGTTTCTGGCTGCCTGGATGCATGTGCGGCAGGTAGTGCAAGCTGCCAACTTCAACCGCTTCCACCGTGCCGGACTGAGCGCGACCCAGTTCATGACCCTGAACATCATTCCGGACGAGGGAATGACCCTGACGCAACTCGCGCGGAAGCTAAATCTCAGCCCTGCCTCGTTGAAGATCACGGTGGATTCACTCGAAGAGCGAGGACTGGTGTCGCGGCATAGGAGCGTTCAGGATGCCCGCAAAGTGGACATCCTGAACACGCGGGAAGGAGCTCAACTCAAGAACACAGCCTCCAGCGAATTTCATCGCTTTATGGCGGAACTTTTTACGGCGATGTCTCCAGCCGAAAGGCGTGGTCTGCTCGCCGGCCTGGAGCGCATGGTGGAGCTGAGCCCGTTGCAGAACGGGGACAGCTCAGAGGAGCGGTCTACTCCCCATGCTGATGCCGCTCCTCGGGCGAAGCGTAGTTCTCGGCGATCTGCTCTGCGGTGATCTCGATGGCGCTGTTCTGCTGGATCAGCGCCGCGATCTCCTCGTCGGTCTTGCCGCGCTTCCGCAGCGACTCGACCTCATCGCTGATCATGCCGACAAAAGCCTGGATCGGAAACTGTTCCGGTCCCAGCCCGACGGCCGAACGGAGAGCTTTCTGGGCTTTGATGGCTTCTTCGACGGGATACATCTTCGGTTCGCTCATGCTCGTTATCCTTTCGTACTACGAATGAAATAATACACGAGGTGAGATGCGGAAAACGTTTGGGGTTCATCTGGGAACGCCACCAGTGTCAATGATGGGTTTGGGCCTTCACGGGACGCTTTCTGGACTGCTTCTGCCCGATGGATCGTTTTGTTAGAGTCCGAGTCCTAGACCCAAACCTTGGCTAGGCTGCTGTAGCGGCGGCGTTTGTTTCACCGATGCCGTTTCTGGTTTATGTTGCTCGTGCGTCTGCTGGTGGGTTTCCTTCGTAGGGGAAGTATGTCGGAACTCGACGGCGGAAGTTTTGCTGTACTCGGTACTGAGCGCGGCGGCAAGGCCGCGCGCGTCGTTCGTGTAAATCTGTGCCTCATGAGCGGCGCGAGAGACTGCGACGTAGGCAAGGCGGCTGTTGATGAGACCTCGCGGGCCGTCCGCGTCGATGTTGACGAGAACGCGCCCGGTCGTCAGCCCCTGGGCGCTGTGCGACGTGACGGCGTAGCCATGATCGAAGGAACGAAACTCCCTCGGATCGAAGGCGATGGTGCGGCCATCTTTGCCGTCCAGCTTCACCTTAATCTCATTGCGGCTGAGTGTTTCGACTGTGCCCAGCTCGCGCCGCACGATGCCAAGCTCCTTGTCGGGCGCGGTGAACTGGAGACGATCGCCGCTGGCGAATTCTCGCTGTGCGGTCTCAAAAACGTTGACGCCGCGAAGCCGCTGGGGATTGTAGGTGACGGTCTGGCCATCTCGCTTCTCGACGGTGACGGTGTTCTCACGGGCGTTCGTGGAGAGTACCGTTGCGGAGCTGCCGCGCTCGATGCCGAGTTCTTTGCTGCCGGTGGTGTACTGAACGACGTTGCCGGGCTGGTAGCGCACGGCCCATGCACGGTCGGCTCCGGTGATGTCGGACCGGTGATTGAGCGTCTGGAAAGTCTGACTTTCGGCCGCGATGACGCCCTTGGCCTGTAGTTCCGTTCTCACGGCCTGGTTGATTTCGTGTCGACTGCGGTTGTCAGGGGAAACGATAATGGTGTTCTCCGGTTTGGCGGCATAGTCCTTGGCGATACCTGCGTACCTTGCTTGTGGTTTTGCAATTTCGGTCACGCGGCCCTGTTCGGCCAGCAGGCGGACGCCTGCGGCCGACTCGCCGCTGGCCAGCAGCTCAACGGCCTTAAGCAGGCCGGGGTCTTTCTGGCGGATGATTTGGTCGAGTTGCGCCGTGCGCAGGCCGCCGTCCTGGAGTTGCTGGAATGGCTTGCCGGCCTCGACGCCCTGGTGCTGGCGCGTGTCGCCGATGAGGAGTACCCGGTCCTGAGGCTCGATCTTGTCCAGAAACGCCTTCACCTGCTTTGTGCTGGCCAGGCTTGACTCGTCGAGCAAATAGAGATGTCGGCTGGCGGGATCGCCTGCCGTATCGCCCTGCCTGCCTCGGGCGAGGAAGCCTTGGAGCGTCGTCGCGCTCACGCCAGCGTCGCGGAGCTGCGCCGCTGCGCGAGCGGTGGGGGCGAAGCCTTCGACCGCGTAGCCGCTTCTCTCCGCGCCCTCGCGGATGGCTTCTAGGGTCGTCGTTTTGCCGGTGCCTGCCAATCCTTGCAAGCCTTGCACCCGGTCGCGGTTGGTAAGTACATCCTGGATCACGGTGCGTTGCGCGTCATTCAGGAACGTCCGGCTGGCGGCTTGCTCTCGCGCTTTGTCGATCGTGGCGATCGGCTCCAACGTATCGCGACCGCGAAGCATGTGGGCGACGTTCGCTCGCTCTTCAGCGATGGTCTCCGGAGTGGTGAAACTGCGGCCAGTTGCATGCTTGGAACCGGCCAGCTGGCGGAACTCGCCCCGCTCAGAGCGAGCGTCAAACTCGGCTCGCACTTGGCCGTAAGTCGCTTCGCCCATGCCACGGCGCAGAGCGTCGCGCATCAGCACCCGCTCATCGATAACGGCTTCGCGCTCGTAATTGCTCGCGCGGGCGTAGGTGACTGCCTGCCGCGCCGCCGCCACACCGTCCGGGAGCAGCCCTTGGCTCTGGGCGCGGCTAAGGGCCTCCGCAATCACCCGCTCGGCCTGATTGCCGTGCTCGGCTGCAATCTCTTTGTGCGCCGCTAGCACTTCGCCGGGTGTGAGGATCTGTTTGCCGTCGCGGGTGGCGTGTGCCGCGATCTGTGCGGAAGCCGCGCCGCTGCGACCGAACTTTTCAAGATGTTCTTTGATTTGCTGAGACCGCACGCTCGATGCGTCTAGGTACTCGTGCGAGTATCCCTTAATCTCGGGCGCTCCGCTTCTGCCCGCCTCAATCTCATAGCCGAGCCTGTGGAGCTGCGACGTGAGTTCAGCCTGATAAACGGCAGTGGCAAAGGTTTGGGTCTCGAAAAAGCCGCGCTCCTGAAGAGCACGGGTGCTGCCGTTCTCCCGCTCTGTGACATTGAAGATGACCGCGTGGGTGTGGAGCTGCGGAGCAGCGTAGCCGTTCACCGGACGCGCTGTGTCGTGCTCGAACTTTGCGGCAATGAACTTACCTGTCGTCTCGGCGGCATGATTGCCTCCGATGCGCGCCTGGGTATACCGCTCCAATTCGGAAAGCGCCGTTGTGACGGCGGCGCGATGCGCCTCCCGCACCCGCTCATCCCCACCCACAAGGGCGGTGAGCGAGACGGATTTCGGTGCGGAGAACGTTGCGTCCCACCCGGCCCGGTGCTCGACCGATTTTGTCACGCTGCCGTCGGGGGCCGCGTACTCGTGAGAGTCGCGGTGCTTCACCAGCTCCGCGCCCGTCTGCGGATGTTGACCCTCCGCGAGCCGGGCGAAGTCGTCGGCGGAGACGGCACCGGATAGTCCGAACGTGCCGGCGAGCTGACCCTGCCACTCGCCCTGCACGGCCCCGCCCTGCTGATAGTAACTCTGTGTCTCCGATGTGAACTCGAAGGCATGATACGTCTTCGCCTGGCTAGAACTAAGTGGTTTGGAAATCGTCAGCATCGGCGGTCCTTAGAGTGTGCGGCTGTGCTGGGATGCGGTCTGCGGCGGCAGCGTGACTGTCGCAGAAGCCGCGCCGGAATCAATCAGCTCGCGTGAGACGGTGGGCTTCCCGTTCCGGTCGGGCTTTAACGCAAGTGCGTTCACGTCCTGAGTCGGCTGCGGCACTGGCGGAGCTAATCACCGTAAGCGGATACAACCACGCTGACCAAACCTTCCAGACCGAGCAGCTCTACAAAGCTCCCAACTCTAACGCCGCTTAACCCGCCAGGAGACCCCGAATGCCGCTACTTGAAATCAAACTCAGCAAGAAAATTGAGATCATCTGCTCACTTGAAGAGTCAACCGCAATTCTCGTGGAACAGTACGCAGCCTTTGCTAAAGCTCCAGCGGATGAAGTTATCAACACCTCATTGGAATACGTCTTCAGCAAGGACAAAGAGTTCCAGGTATACCTCGAAAAAGCTCCGAAGGCCCCCGAGTTTTCATCACTTCGGCTCCAGACAAACGGCAGCAAGCCTGGTCGAAAGGCTGCATCTCCATCAGCGAAGTAGACCTGTTGAAGTCCATCGGCATCGAGCCGATAGCCTTCAATCCCTCAACAACAGTGGCGGTTCAGCAGCATGGACCCAGGAAAATGTGGTGGCGATTCGGGGGATGTGCTTCGCACATGGAGCAGAACGCCTTTCCCATACGCTGCGCTACTGGAAAAGGCGACACTTCATCCCTGAAAGGGTTGTGCAGCGGTTGCATATGCAACCGCTGGAAATAATGGACTTAGCGCATTTTCGGTTGCATATGAAACCGCAGCGTTTACATGTGCTTCCGGTAGAAACACAAGGAGGGACCCATGAGCACAACACTTGATATTTCTGAAAGATTGTCGAGGCAGCGGGGCCGAGACATACGCAGCGAGAGCGTCGCTGTCCGGGTCACGAAAGACGAAGAACTCACGATGATTCGAGCGGCGGCAGCTCAGGGGGTTGCACTCCGAGAGTGGGCGCGTGAGGTGCTGCTGCGCGAAGCGCGCAGCACCGGCCCCGACGCACTGTTCTCCGAGGTAGTCGCCTTGCGCATGATGCTCAACGAACTCTTGCGCTCAGTCTGCTGCGGCCACACCATGACCGCCGAAGCCTTCGACGCCCATCTGTCCAACATCCGCCAGACGAAGCAGCAAGTCGCCCAGGACATCCGGAAACAGTACGCCGCCGCCAGCGGCAAGGAGCAGTAACGATGACAACACAATGGGGACGAAAAGAGACGATTGTATGGCCGCCGCACGCTCCGATCTACACCTACACCGCACTTCTATCGGCGACGATTTGTCTCTGTCTATTCGGATTGCAGCAGCTCCGCAGTCTGCCGACCTTGCAGCATTCGTACATCACGGAATATCTACGGGCGGGCGTGGGAGCGCAGTTCCAACAGTCTGGCAAGTATGAGCTGATTTACGTGAGCGGCGCGAAACAGAAGCCGAGGCTAGCGCTGCCGGCCGACTTCGTCCCTGGCCATATGACCTTGCCGGATGGTCGAGTGATCGATGCGCAGTTTTCAGACCTTGCGATCGCGCAGGGATCGCAGGATTTCCGGCGCAGCCAACCGCAGAGCTACGTGGATGCTTCCCTGGCGAGATAGCTACGCGGCGCCATCTACGACGGGAAAGGATTGGTTGAGATCTTTCGCGTCCCCCTCTTCGAGGGAGCGTTCGTTCTGATCCTGTTTGTTGTTTTCGCTGTCCGGTACGACGTGGCCAGGTTCAAACAGCTCAAGTACGGGCGGCGCTTGCGCGGCCCCATCCTCGTCACACCAACAGAGTTCAACAAGACTCTGAAAGGTGATGGCATGGGCATCCAGACCGACCGCAAAGGAACCGTGCTGAAGCTGCCTCTGCGTGCGGAAGCAAAGCATATTCAGATCATGGGAGACACCGGCACCGGTAAATCGACATTGCTGATGCAGATGCTCCAGCAGATTGAGCTTCGCGGCGAAAGCGCCATCGTCTACGACCCAGCGGGCGAGTTCACCGAGCGGTTCTACAGCCCGAAGCGCGGCGACTGGATTCTGAACCCACTGGACGCGCGTTCGCCCTACTGGACGCCCGCGAGCGAGCTGCGTAACCCGGCTGAGGCCAGAACGATTGCAACCTCCCTCTACCAGCCGACCAACGACAAAAAGGGTGAGTTCTTCACTGAGACGCCGCAGAAGATTTTCGCCCATCTGCTGAAATATCGGCCATCGCCGCAGGAGCTGGTCGCGTGGATGTCCAACGAGGACGAGATCGACCGGCGCGTTGAAGGAACGGAGCTGGCACAGATGATTGCGAAGGGAGCGCAACAGCAGCGAAGCGGCGTACTCGGCTCCCTCGGATTGATTGCCGACAGCCTGCGGCTGCTGCCGACCAAGACCGTCACGGATGGGAAGCGGCAGGGCAAGAGCTTCATGATGGACCGGCAGATCGAGCCGTTGGTGATGAGTTCGGAGATCGAGGGATTGGACGACCTGCATTCGTTTGTAAAGCTGGGAAACTACGTCTCGCGCTTCTCGTTCCCACCGATGGAGTTGAGCAAAATCGCGGAAGGTTTCGAGCTTCGCCCGGTGGCGGAGTCCGACCTTTGGTTCGACCCGCTCCACCCAAAGACAGCAGACGCAGGCGCAGCTCCCGGACCTGCCTCTTACCGATGTGGTCTCGCTCGCAATACAGAACGAAATCGATAGCCGCAGCAGTCTCGGATCGCATGAAACCGTGGTTGAGGTTTGGCCTGGCACTGAGAGCAAGATTCGAGAGACGGTTTAGAGCATCCCACGCGGATTTCGCATGGATGGTGCTCAGAGTTCCGCTGTGTCCAGTGTTCATCGCCTGGAGCAAGTCGTACCCTGACTCGTTCCTGATCTCGCCAAAGATGATGCGATCTGGGCGATGACGGAGCGCGGCTGCAAGTAATTCACTGGAGGTTATTGCAGCTTGGCCGGGGATTGCTTCGACTGCTTCCCAACGGACTGCATTCGCGTGAGAGACCTTCAATTCGGCGGGTTGCTCGATGATGACGAGCCGTTCGTGTGCAGGGATGTGGTCGAGTAAAGCCTTCATCAGAGTTGTCTTGCCAGATCCCGTGCCTAAGCATCTCCCACTCGATAAGGCTCTCACTGCGAGCTGCAAACGTTCGCCAGTGTAGAAACATCATGTAATCGAGCATCTGTGGCTTCCGGGCTAGTGTTCTGAGGATCGGCCATGGGAAAGGCACATGGTTCTTGCTGAGCTCCTGAAAGAACGGATTACTGAAGAGAATGCCGGTCGGAAGCAACTCGTCCTCGTTCTTCTCTGGAAATGCAAGGGTATTGGTGTCGAGCAGACGCGGCAGGTTGGAACGTTCCATGATAGGCATGATGAGTGCCTGATCCCGATTGCCGGTCGTTCGCTCGACGGTGATGCTGAGGCCCGCGATTCGGCGATAGCTCTCACGGAGGCGGGCGTAATTTCGTCCTCCGTCAGTCTGCTGCATGTCGGTCAGAAACTCGGTGGCCGTATCCCATGGGACAAATGGTGTCCCGCTCTTGATGGACCGGTCGGTCGCCCAGTGAAAGAGATTGCGGTCGCTTCCGTAAGGAAGGGGAACGGAAGAGAGCATTGCCTGGAACGTCACGGTGATAAGGCTCCCGTCTCCCTGACGGGAACGCCGCTCGATGGTGCGTTCTTTGGTCTGGCGATAGGGCAAACCGCAGAGGACCATCGCTTTAGCAACCTGGGTGAGCTGGGTAGGCTCGGGTCCATTCATCTCCTGCTTCACGCGGACAAGATCCTTGGTGAGCTGGAGCTTGGCGATTCGGCCTTCGGAGATGTGGTTTCGGGTTGACGAGTTCCCTTCGCCACGCAGACCGCACCCGTCCACGAGCCCTGGTGAAAGCAGTGGGTGAACGTACATCCGGAGCGCACCAGCCGATCCAGATTCGGGGTTTGAACCTCAGGATTGTTGACTGATTGGATCGCACGAAAGGTCAGATCGTCCGCAACAATGACCAGGAAGTTTGGCCGGCCCGAACCTGTTCCCTGTGCCTGCAACTTCCGCATCGGCAAAGCTTGCGTGGAAGCGAGGGCGGCAGTGGAAAACCCTATGAATTTACGTCGGTCCATGTGTGTTCCTTCTGTTCTTCCGCTGAGCTCCTGTGGTCTGGGTCAGCAAGGGAACGTACAGGAAGTACGTCCCTTCAACGAACGGCCAAACTCTACAGGCGCACCAACGCCCTTGTAACGGGAAATGAGGAGTGGCACGGGGTGTATCACGGTGAGAGGAGAACCTAAGTCGTTGCAAGGACAAGCAGACGTCGGCTGCAGGTGAGCCGCGCCGAACTCTGAACTGGGTGCTGGCCGGGAATCTCACGGAACATGTAGGCTATCCGTTGTGCACGCGGGCGTGATCTCGCGGTGTCGAAATCGATGGTTGAAATCAGTTCTAAACCGGAAAGCATGACGGCAGCCGACCAGGAGGCGTGCCGTGAAGAGATGGAACGTATTCTGTCGAGCAAGACCTTTGCCAAGGCACCCCGGCTCTGTTCGCTGTTGGATTACATCTGTCGGCATTCCCTCCAGGGTCATCTGGAGGATCTGACGGAGCAGCAGATCGGCATTCACGTCTTTCATCGGTTACCCGGCTACAACTCAGCGGAAGACACCATCGTCCGTGGTACCGCGCGCTACCTTCGGCAGCGATTAGATCTCTACTACCAGGAGGAGGGACAGACCGATGCCGTGCGGATTACCGTTCCCAAGGGCAGCTACGTCGGGCATTTTCGAGCGACCGAGACCCCTCCTTCTCCGGAACTGGGGACCATGGCGACAGATTCAACGCCAGCGCTACCTCCTGCCGCTTCATCGAATGCCGGCGTAGATGCGTGGCCTCAGCATGCGAAGCCCGGCGTAGCACCGCGGCACTCCGGCTGGCCCCGGTCCGCATGGATCACCACCGCTCTTCTGCTGCTCGTAGCCGCCGCATCCCTGGTGACAGGCCTGCGCAGCCGGCCCGCCAAGAACACGGCGAAGGACAGTGGACCTGAAATCCTGTGGCGCATGCTCTTTACGCCCGGCCGCAAGACCCTGATCGTTCCGGGCGATGCCAGCCTGGACGTTTTTACCTCCTTCGACCAGCGCCGCATCACTCTGCCGGAATACACCGAACAGTATTACCAAAGCCAGGCAAGCCCACGCAGCAGCCCTACCAATGGCGACGTGCCGCTATCCAAGCGGTCTGTCACTCCAATGGCTGATTTGCGCCTGGTGTCGGAACTCGTGCGAGTGCCCCAGCGCATCGGTCTGCCGGAAGCCGAAGAGTGGACGGAGATTCGATATGCGCGTGACATGGCCGCGGGCGACCTGCGCAACAGTAATCTCATTTTGATTGGTTCGGAAACCTTCAACCCGTGGGTGACGCTTTATCAACCCTCGCTGGACTTTAACGTCCACTGGGATTTCACCCGCAACACATATACGGTGAGCAACAAAGCTCCACGTGCCGGTGAGCCGGCGTCATATACCTACGACCCCAAATCCGGATCTCTTGGTGCTCTGTCTGCGATTGCATTCGTTGAAAACACGCAAGGTCGGGGAAATGTGCTCCTGGTGCAGGGAACAAGTATGGGCACGACCTACGGTGCGCTCAACTTTCTGCTAAATGAACACCTCTGGAAGCCGGTGGTGCAAGCCGCAACCGACAGCAGTGGGCATTTGCGCAACTTTGAAGTCGTGCTTCAAAATGATTTCATCCGGGGCGGAGTGAGCAACACGCGCATTCTGACCATACATGTCCACGATCGCAACTGATTCAGTCATCACGATCACAATGAATGCTTGCAGCTGCGGCTCGGCAGTGACGTTGTGACTCAGGCCTTGCTGGTACGCTCCGATGGACCTCATACATCGTTCAAACGCACGTGTTGGGAGAGAGGATGAACGCATCCAAAACGAATTGCTGCTCGCCGGCACGAGGGTCTGCAGACCGTGCCACGTCAGGCGTGAAGATGATGCCATCGGCGTCGTTCTCCGCCGAGGGCATGATTGCACTGCCGGGCGGCCGCTTTCTGATGGGCACGGATTACCCTTACGGCTTCCCCAACGACGGGGAGGGTCCCGTGCGGCCGGTGGTGCTCTTACCTTTTTGCATAGACAGCACACCTGTGACCAACGCGCAGTTTGCCACGTTTGCAGACGCCACCGGCTATCGAACCGAAGCTGAAGCGTTCGGCTGGTCCTTCGTTTTCTGGTCGCATTTGCCCGAGGACAGCTTCCGGGATCTGGTAAGCGATACGCTGCCCGGGGCACCCTGGTGGTGCAAGGTCCATGGCGCAACATGGAAATCGCCGGAAGGCCCTGGCTCCAACGTCCTTGTACGGACCGATCATCCTGTCGTGCACGTGAGCCACAACGACGCGGCCGCCTATCTTGCGTGGTCCGGCAAAGCACTGCCCACAGAGGCGGAATGGGAGTATGCCGCACGCGGCGGGCTGGAACAGGCACTCTACCCATGGGGCAACGAGTTGCAGCCACATGGACGGCACCTCTGCAACATCTGGCAAGGTGAATTTCCCGTCAGCGATACAGGCGAGGACGGCTTCGCCGGAACATGCCCGGTCAAGGCCTTTCCACCCAACGGCTATGGCCTTTATAGCGTTACGGGCAACGTCTGGGAGTGGACCGCCGACTGTTTTGGACGGGAGCACAGCGCCGAAGAGACGACTAACCCAACCGGACCGAATAAAGGTTCGGGACGCGTCTTAAAGGGCGGCAGCTTTTTATGTCACGCGTCGTACTGCAATCGATATCGCGTTGCTGCCAGGACTGAGAACACACCCGACAGCTCCACCAGCAACATCGGCTTTCGAGGTGTTCGAAAAACCTGAGCGAAACCTAGCGTGTCTGAATTCCCGTTCGTTCCAGTGGCCCAATTTGGCTAGTCCGCTCACGCTTGAGGCGGACCAGGGTGCTCGGAGAAAAATAAGGTCGCTTAACGGTCAGCCGAGCTTCACCCAATTGTGGAGAAGCAGTCCGCCAGGCTTCCCGCCCAGAATATGAAGGGGCGTACCGCCTAGATCGAGCCTCCCGAGTTCGACTGAAGCAAAGCCAAGCTTAGTTGCCAGGGCCGCTACCGTCGCGCTGGCCCAGCGTCGTTACTAGATACGAACACGATCTGCCGCTGCTCCTGGATGCTTGGATTCGTTCCAAGCTGTTCTGCAGGCAGATGATTGAAGGCCTTGACCAGGCGAGTTCCGCCGAACGCTTGGGCCACAACTTCACAGGAAAGGGTGATTCCTAGCTCCTCCGGCAAAACGTGAAAGGCATTCGTCACGTCGACAACAATCTTGCCGTTCCAGTTCTTGAGAACGTTTGCGACTTCCTTGTGAGCAGCAAACGGGACAGCAAGGAAATTAGATTCAGCCGCAGAAGCGTGTGCCACACATTGGGGAAGGACGCTGGGGCCCAGTTTCACCGCGAAGGATACGAGCGTTTCCGGTTCCCGGGAGCTTGCGATTGCGACTTCGATGTTTTTACGCGTGAAGGCGCGAACGAGCGCGGTACCGATCTTGCTAGAACCAATGATGGCGTATTTCATAGAGGTGTCTCCAGTTCCTCAGCACGTGCTGAGCGTTGTTGAGCAATGGCAAGCTGCGGCGAGCGAATCGAGCTTCGAACCGCCGCACTGAGAGCAGGATGCCGGGTTCGACCTAGAGCACGCGGTTGTGTCTTTCATCCATCTTGAGGCCGCACTTTTCGCAGAATTCCCAGTGATCAACGATCTTCTCGCTTTGAAGCCGATGCAGGCCGATGTAGACGCACGAGTTGCCTTCAAGCCAATCTGTGGCAGCTGTGAATCTTCATGCGGGAACTCCTTGGTGGCTTTGCGCGTGCGTCTGCACCGTCTGAAGATGCGGGGCAAGAAACGCATCCCGGTCTTGACCCTGGCTCAGCACCTTGGTTCCACCTGCGGTGATGAATGTGGCATCCCTCACGCCAAGAAAACCGAACACAGATCGCAGATATGGCTCGACAAAATTGAACGAGGCCATCTGCATCTGGGCGTCGTAGATGCCGCCGGTTGCGATGATGAAGGTCGCCTTCTTGCCGAGAAGCAGGCCTTGAGGTGTTCCGTCGGCGTAGGAAAACGTTCTGCCCACACGGCAAATCTGGTCGATCCATCGCTTGAGCACTGACGGCACGCCAAAGTTATAAATCGGCACGTCGACCAAGTACTCATCCGCATGCTCCAGCTCGGCGAGCAGGGAGTCGGAGAGCGAAAGCTCTTCCCTCTGCTGCGCAGTGCGGGCCTCCTCCGGCGTGTAGATGGCGCCAACCCATTCAGCGTTTATCGGCGAGATTGCAGTTGCGTATAGGTCGCGGTCAACGATCTTCCCTCCGGGTGCGAGACCTTCTATAGGGTGACGAACGCAGCGGTGAGTTCGCGCGAGACAGACCGACCATAAAGTGGGCTTGAATCTATGTGAAGCAGTGTGGACGTGGTATAACCTCCATAGGCATATGGTGCATAATCAACATGTGTGGTCTAACGAAATTAGCAGACGTCGCATTAGCATCGAATGCCGCAGGAGGGTATCCTTAAACTTCAATGGCACAGGCGTCCAATTCCGCTTATGAAGCAACGGATCCTCGCATCCTGCGCAGCCGTCGCATGCTCATGGATTCCCTCGCCAAACTACTCAGACTGAAAGAATTTGACGATATCTCCATCCAGGAAATAACCGACGAGGCGACACTGAATCGGAATACCTTCTATCTTCACTATCCGGACAAGAGCGCACTCCTGCAGGCCATGACGGAAGCCCGCTTCCGCGATCTGATTACGCGGCGCGGCATCTCGTTTACCGATTGCACTGGAGCACTGCGCGCCGTTGCGCTCGGGGTCTGCGACTATCTAATGGAGGTCACAAACTGTTCCGTCAAGGGAGCTTTGATACCGATGGAGAGCTCCATCATCCCGGTAGTCGAGAGCATGTTTATGGAAGGTGTTGCCCATCATAAAGTCTTGCCTGGCATCGATCCAGCACTGATCGCAACCACGGGGGCTTGGGCCGTTTTCGGAGGCGCGCGCCGCTGGCACCAAACCTCCAACCGCATTCCCGCTGAGGAAATGGCTGCGCAGATTGAAGCTTTGGTGAAGCCGGTCTTTCTTGAGAGCTTCCGATAGCTAGGGGTAAAGACAGGCACCAGCCTGCAGAGCAAACAATTCGGGCACGATTCTAGGATTGCATGCGACTCTGCCGTTGTATCGACATCTACAAGGAACGGCATTGTCGGGCAAGTGTGCCTGACTATGCCGCGGAGGCAATCTTTATGGCGACTGATCTGACCACACTTGATCCGACCGCTGGGTACGTCACAATTATCAATACCTATGCGGTCGCTCCCGAACGGGCAGAGGCGCTGCTGGAGCTGCTGGTGCTGGCGACACAGGAGACCCTACGATATGTGCCGGGGTTCATCTCGGCCAACTTCCATATAAACCTCGACGAACGTAGGTGGTGAACTACGCGCAGGGGCGGAACCGCGAGGCGATTGCGGCGGCAGGCGCAGCCCTTAAGGTTGCGGCGCGTATCCGCGAGGCGGCGCAACTGGTGGACAGCTTCCACCCGGTTCTCTACGAGCTCCGGCGGTCGGTGACTGCTCCTGCCGCCTGAACTCGAGGTCGTTCGGATTGGTCCAGCGTGACACGGAGACGGCACCGTGGTGGCGGAAGGGTTAGGCCGCGCGGTAGATCGTTCATCTGGTAGCGCCTCTCAGAGCGTTACCTGATTGTTATCTGAGAGGAGAAGGATGTCAGGCCTTACAGCATTTCTAGAGTTCGACCCCGCTAAGCCGGGACCTAGTGATATGAGCCTCACATATAGCTCGGCGTTTGCAGATACTTTGGAGCGCTCCTATAAGGAACGGCTTGGGACGAGTTTGGTACCGGCTTCGGTCCATGTCGTCCCGGCGGCACATTGGTTGTATCAGGACGCTCCGTTCTGTTTGCTCGTCCATAACTCCGCTCGCGATCCTCGTTTTGTTTACTGTAATAGGGCCGCGCAAGCCTGCTTTGAGTACTCATGGGACGAGATGACGAGGCTTCCATCTCGTCTCTCCGCTGAGACCGTAAAGCAAGCCGACCGTCAGGAGTTGCTGGATTCGGTACATCGCTTTGGTTATGCGACCGGCTACCGGGGATTGCGCATAGCAAAGTCGGGCCGACGCTTTTGGATCGAGAACGTAACCATGTGGCAACTGTTCGATGATATCGGCACGGTATGCGGCCAAGCAGCCATTTACAGCGACTGGCGGAATGCATGATGGATCGGCTTCCTACAAAATGTTTTCTAGCTGTGTAGAGACGTTGGTGTGTGCGTTGAAAAAACACAGAGCCGGTTGGGGAGTGGGCCAAGGTGGCGCTATGCTCGGCCATACTGCTGATCTCAAATGTTATTGGCGCGGGGATGAGCCGATGCTTTGGCCTTATCAGCTCTAAGCGTGGGCCACTCACTAATTCGTGCGCGACCCGGATCAGATCAGCAGACCTGTAATCTACTACGAAATAGGTCGAGTAAATCGCACCGATGCGAGTACCGCATCTAGGCGACGCCTAAGATTTCGTTCCTCCTGTGCTGTGAGCGGACGGGAACCTGGCTTCGTCTTCGCAGCAAGCTCGCCTTCATCCTGCTCGAACAGAAAACAGGTTCCCTGGCGGTATGTAGAAGCGACGATCAGTGACACACCTTGCATCATTCCGGCATCGCCTCCCTCGATCTGTGTGAACCCAACTCCCGCTAAGTCTATAGTTCGCGGATGATCTCCAGGGTCTACATTGCTCGCGGCGATCTTGTCGCAGGTTTTCTGTGAAGCCGCATTCGCGACGGCATAAGTGAAGGAAAGATACTCCAAATTCGTTTTCTCATAATAGTTCCCTAAGGGAGAAAACTTCACGGCAGCACGAAACTTTACATTGCTCCCGAGGCTCGAGCCAAGGATCTTTGTTCCGAAGTAGCCCTGATCATCTTCGGTGATACGTGTCCAGACAGACGGGTATCTAAAAGAAACCTCGTACTTCAAATCCTGATACAACTGCGTGGGGACGTCGGCTTTGTCCTGCATCGGTCCAGCATCTACCGGAGCTAGGGCAGCATTTCTCTGCTGCGCCTCTCCAGACTTTGCAAAAGAACGGCCGGTCATGGTTGAATCTGCCTGCTGGAGACAGATTGCTGCTGCTAAAGCAATCGGTAAAGAGATAGTGCCTCGCATCCTAATCCCCATTCTGTGCCGTCACGACCCCATGCTTAGCCCAGTCAGTGATCCCGTTCCAAATCTCGATGTTGTTTTAGCCCTTCGTTGATCTCGCGCGACGCAGCTCCACCGAATCAGCAGACACTCACCCCCGCCTTTTGGACGCGCGCAAGTCGGTTCCCGAGGCCGCCCGAATGCTTAGCGTTCTTCGCGAACCTCTGTCGTCTTCCATTATCTATGGCGTGAGCTCTCATACGCCTGAATGCGAAGACGGGGTAGGTCAATACATCGCCGCTGCACCTGGTTTCACCTTCTTCATCAAAACACGAGCGGCACCACAGAAAGCGAAGCGATCGCAAACCCCTGGATGACATCGATGTAGGCGAGCAGGTTGGCCTGCAGCAACATCTGCTCGTCCTAGGCTCGTTTGAGCGTATCGCACATCGACTTTCGAGATCAAGAATCCGACCAGCGGTATGCAGAGCAGCGTTGCTAAGCCGCCGAGTGACAGAGCCTGGCCGGCGGATGTGGCCGTATAGCCTATAAGGGACTGCAACATCTGCGGAACAAGGAGTGTGGTTCCTTGGTGTTCCGTGTTCGGACTCGCCAGGGTTCTAATCATCCAAGGCAACTTGTCGGGCTTCTCCGCCCCGGAAAGCTTCATTGAGCAGACAATTACTACGATGTGGAATAGTCTCTCCGCTGTACTACACGGCTAACCGGTGTGGCTGTACATTCATTGAGCAAGTTCATCCTTAGATTGCCCTTGATCTCAGTAATGTCGAGCTTATCCGGTCAGTCTAGCCCCTGACACAGCCTCACAGGAGGGGCTTGCGACCACTGGTCCGCATAGCGGTCAATTTGGCTAGTGGGTCTCTATCCACGTCTCGATCATCTGAAAGGACTGTGGAGCGGACGGGTGCAAAGCTACATCATGGCCGGTCTTCGGGACAATCTTCGCTGTAAGACTGGCGGCCGCCGTGTAATAAGACTGTTCTGCATGCAGCAGCGAGTCGCTGCTCGAGCAGTCCAGCGCCGCAGGTAAGGTGCAGAAAAGCGCATCCTCTTGGCCGAGCAACAGCAGCACCGGTTCCGTGATTGCGTTTGACGTGTTGAGCGGGGCAGGTACAAAGAACGTTGTCGCTTCGGACGTGACCCCTGCCTCAGAAAATAGGTCCTTGTGGGCTTCGTCATAAGCGATGACGGCAGGATCGGCGAATGAGGAATAGAACACGTTGCGCGAGCCAGGCAGTGTCGTCAGATAACCGACATCCAGTGTGGACAGGGCAAACTCCGGATCAAGTGTCGCCGGGTACAGACTGGCAATTACAAGCGGCAGCCCTACGCCGGCTCCTGTACCCAATCCGTCCAGAGCATGGGTAAGACCCGTGAGAACGACACGAGTTGCATCGTTATACCTCCCTGCCTCCTGAGCGGTTACGATCGAACCGTAGGAGTGGCCGATGAGATTCACCTGATTGTAGCCCTGGGCTTTGGTCCAGCTGACGATCTGGTGAAGAACATACGCGTCGGCCTGCACCGTGATCATTGTGCTTGGCGGATGGCTGCTTCCGCCCGTGCCGATGCGGTTGTAGGCCAGCGCTGCACGCCCCGTGCTCAACACCTTATCGACATAGGAGTAGATTCCAGGAGTTTGTGGCCAGTCCCAGTAGGACTTGTTGTACGTGGTGCCCGGCGTCAAAATGTCGATGCCCGGCAAAGATTGCCCTTGGGGCTGATCGGGTAGACAAAGGGTGCCAGTCACGAAGTAGGCCGCGGTCTCATTGGAGGCAAGTGACACCGGAATCTGCACGTTTCTGCAGTGTTTCGTCTGCGCCTGCATAGCGGGGAAGGAAGCACTCAGCACCGTCATGACAAGCAAACTGCGGATCTGAAGCATCAAACAATCCTTTTCTGTGGGAGCTTGGTCTAGCGACATCCACCGTTTCAACAAAGTCCAATCGCTCTGAATGACCGCGTTTGTGGCGTACTACCGGGTTCGGCCGACCGGCAGGGCGAGAGCGGCTCGAAGGAGGAATCCTCGACAGAGAACCTCGACCTATGTGCGGTGGCCCGTGACTTCGATGATCCTAAATTGACGAAGGTATACGCCTCGCGTGCCAGGGCCACCCAGTCGCCTCGTTCCGTCGCGATCCATTCCTTCATCATGCGACCGGGGGCCGGTTCGTAAGGGCGGCCCATCCCTGCCTGCGTGAGATCCCGGATTCTTGACGCGGGCAGTTTGGCGACGAATGCCCCGCGCGTGAACATGCAAAAGATTTTTCCCTGCACACTCAGCACAGAGTTGGAGCCAAAGCGTCGCCCCAGTGACACTTTAGAATCATCGGCAAAGGCTGCGGCGATCGGAAGGAATGCCGGTTCTATCTGAAATTCTGTGCTTCGTTTTCGTGGAGAACGATTCAAGGGTGTTCTTCATGAAGGGGATTACTGTGGGTGAAAGGAGCCATGCAAAGAATGATCTCTGCATGGCCTCCCGGATGCCCGCTTGCTAAAGCAACTTCGCCAGTTTGTCGAACGAGCCGCCTTCGCCTTCCCATCCGCGCGTGTAGCCCTGCTGCGCCTGCTCCTCGACAAAGCCCTCCTGCAGCAACGTCAACAGGGTGCCATTATTTTCGGGTCTCAATCTGATCGTCAGCAGCGTTTCGGAAGCGCAGCCCCCTGCCCATGTCATTACCAACTTGTTTGGACGGTCGATCTCGATGTACTTGCCAGAAATCTCGATGTCGCGGCCGTCGGGCATCTTCATAGCTACAACGAAGGCACCGCCCGCCTTCGCTTCCATGGTTGTGAGGCTGCAGGTCGCGCCAAATGGCGGCAGCCACTTGCCCCATTCCTCGCTCAGCCACGCGTCGAAGACGCGCTCGGGTTTCGCGTCGAAGTATTTCGTCAACTCCAGGCTCAATCCGCTTGGAGCATTGGCTCGTTCCGTCTGTTCTGCTGTCATGGTCATGGTTCCTCTCCTTGTTTTTGGGGTTGCTGCTTCGGTCGGTCCTGCTTCAGGTGCTTCTCCAGCCGTTCCAGAGCATAGCTCCAGAACCGGCTGTACTCGCTCAGCCACTCATGCGCGGGCTTCAGCTGACCCGCAACCAGCCTGCATCGCCGATGCTGACCGTCACGTTCCCGCACGATCAGCTTTGCCGATTCCAGCACTTGCAGATGCCGCGAGATCGACGGGGCCGAAATGGAGAAGGGAGCCGATAATTCGCCCACCGTTGCCTCTCCCATTGCCAGGCGCGCCAGAATTGCCCGCCTCGTGGGATCGGCTAGTGCAGAAAAGGTTTGGTCAAGGCGTTTCATTTAGCTGGTATGCTAATTAGCGAAACATGTAAGTGTCAAGTGTATTTCATGGACCTAAAATCGTAGACAGGCACTCTGCTAGACTTTCGGATGCTCACGATGTCCGCCAAACCGCTTTCCGCAAGCCACGCGCGGGAGTTCGGCCGGGATGACGAAGCGCTGTCAAGGGATGCGGCGAGACTTTCGAATGTATTCGATTCTGGGAGGGTGGTCCTCCACACGAAATCGCTACGCCACAGCAGGTGCACGTTTAGGCGCGAACTTTCGTTTGTAGAAGGCGGTGGTCATAACGATCGCTGGGACGCCTACGATGGTCGGCCACAGCCAGACATACCAGGTATTCCCGAGGACCTGCGTCAGTGTCACAACGCTGAAGGCCGACCAGGCCGCTATGTAGCTGCCGATGAAGTTGCCCAGATGCGTGTACCACCAGAACATCTTCTCTTTCGGCTTCATCACGAAACTGCGCATCTCGACGTAGGCCAGCCGCATCCCGATGAGACCAAAAGCTATCGAGACCACCCGGGGTACATGCATTACGTCAGGGTGAAACCAGCCCACGATTGCCAGTACCAAACTTGAGCAGAATGTGAGGATCGCAGCCACCCAGTCGATCGCCTTCGCCTGACCTCCACGCACAAGGTCCTTGAGTTTCAAGACGCGGTAGCCCGAGAAAGCCATATAGAAACTGAAGATTGCGACGAGCGCCAGAAACAGCACGGGTCTGTAAATCGCCATAGGAAGGGCTGTCCCAGCCACTATGCCCATGCACCACAGGTACACCATGCCCCAACGCTTGTGCTGCTTGCCGCCCTTCGCGGTGGCGAGCGCGACGGGTGCGAACAGGAAACTGCCCGCGCCTGCGGCGATGTGTACTGCCAGAAAGAGATGCATCCATAAGGGATCGTGCCTCATGTTTTGCTCCTTTCACCTCTTGCCTTCTTCACGACTTGAAGGCCCTTGCGTTTCTTCAGTTCACGGCATTGCGCTAACGTTTCGTCACACCATGCGCTCAGCGCACCCGCCTCATGCAGGCCGTAGTTCACCGTCATCAACCAATACGGCAGATCGGGATGTTTGCTGTGACGGTGGTTCAGCTCTTCCGCAGTTGCCGTGTACTGCTGAAGTCTCGCCTGCTGCACGGCACGGAAGCTTTCGACGTGGCGGACCAGAACATCTAGCGAAACCAGAGAACCGAAGAAGAGCTTCAAAAGCAGCTCATTGCGCGGTACGCGTTCATGGACAGGCAGATTCAGCCAGTCCCGAAGCCGTTCCCTGCCGGCCGCTGTCAGGGTATATACCTTGCGCTCCGCCCTTCCCTCCGCCTGCTCTGTGGTGAAGGTCACCATGCCCTCAGCCGCAAGCCGTTTCAGCGTGGGATAAATCTGGCCGTAGCTCTCCGTCCAGAAGTTGCCGATCGATTCATCGATCAGTTGTCGCATCTGATAGCCCGACATCGGGCCGAGACTGAGCAGGCCCATCAGGGCATCTGCGGTTGTGGTCCTTAACCGTTCTGAGATATCAATTTTCATTGCTGAAAGATATATATCTAAAAGATGGCGACAGTCAACCGAAGGGTCTGGCTGCAACCCTTGCCAACGCCATCTTTCCCGGCATTGCAAGAAGCCGTGAGATCGTCACGGGATGAACAATGGAGAAAGCCGTTCAACTGAAACCCTGCTGGTCGCGGCTGGTTCAGCGGCACGATGCTGATCTTCCGGGGACAGCTCAAGAGCAAGGGATTCACGTCCGCTAACCGGGATCACTATTGACTGCCGTTGATAAGTGGCCCAGACCCAACATCGTGAGAGCGCCCACACCCCGCAGCACAAGCAAGAGCAGGACATTCAGCCGTCGCAGCAGGAGATCGCGTCCATGCAGGAACACGGCTATGGGTTGGGGCTCGGCCTCTAACTCGGAGTCGCTACACCAAACGTCAAAAGGAGCTGCTTCGCGAGCCAGGTTGCTCCTACCGACAGGAGCCCGCGCGATATTGACTGGGTGACATGGCCATTATTCGATGAAAAGTGCGGCTGAAATGTGAATGATTTGCAAATCCAGTCTCTCCTGCTATCGCTAGAAGAGAAAGTCGTGTTTCCGATAGCAAGCGGCACGCCGAGGCGACTCTCAAGCGACGAACATATTCTCCTGGCGTGTGACGAAAAGCACGTCGAAATTCACGCGCGAGATGTACGGGATGAACGTCCGCGACTGCTGCCAATTGAGAAAGCGTTGGCGGTTTGACGAAAGAAGCGTGCAGGAGATCGCGTGTTTGTTTGAGCCAAAGAGGAATAATCCGGCTTCGCTCTTCCTTGTAAGCGCGTTGAAGGTGCCCAGCCATTTGCAACATAAGGCCTTCGATAATAAGGCCGCTGACCTCGTCCGGGTCATTCCACTCCCGCCGCATCTGCAACGCGGCAATTAAGGCAGGGTGGCGCTGAACGCAACGTGGGTCTTCAAGAAGGCGGAATTCCTCTTGCATTTGTGACATCCACTCTGCTTCAGGCTCAATTAACAAAGCCGTCGCTCCGTCCGAAGAAAATACGTCGAGATGTGGCACTCCGGGAGGCCTATAAAGCAAAGTCTCCTGACGGCAATCGAAGTGGCTGTGGCCGAACGTTTCTCGAAAGGCTCCGGAAAGAATCAGCGTGAAGCAGGCCTTTTGATGAACGTGAACGGGTAAGCGGCCTTCGGGTGGATGGACAATTTCTGTAAGGAGAATCGGTCCGAATCTTTTCTGCCGTATCACCGCACCCAGGTGTTCGCACGGGGTGGTCCGGACTAGCTTTTTGTGGTTTAGCATCAAGTTCCCCTGAGTCATCGGCGCACCCCCCCTTTTCTGGGACGCTAAGTCTGTGCAAGATACGTTTTCCTAGTGTCAATGGTTCACCTCCCATTGACATACTCTTTTTACAAGGCGGCTTCTGTCCTTAATCAGAGTGCCGCAGGCAGATGTCAAATCGAGAGGGGTAATCGTGACCCGTAAACTTGCGGTCCAACTGGGCGCAATCTGTTTCTTAGGGGTCACGTCACCCCTACTTGCATCCTCGAGCAACGCGCACCACGAGAGGCTTCAGTCAGTCGCCTTCGTCGACGTGAATGTGATTCCAATGAACACGGAGACCGTTCTGCACCATCAGACGGTTCTCGTCGAAAACAATCGGATCGCCCAAATCGGCCCCGTTAGAGACGTGAAAGTTTCGGCTGCTGCGCTTACGGTGGACGGCAGAAACCGCTACCTCATGCCCGGTTTGACTGACTTTCACGTCCACTTTCCAGATTCTGCGGAAGACCAGCTCGACGAACTCGAACTCCTGGTGAGCAACGGGATCACGACCGCCGTGAACATGCACGGCACACCGGCCATCCTCGACCTACGGAACCGGTTGCGCGCTGAAACGCTTTTCGGTCCGACACTCTACTCAACCGGGCCTTACGTCAACGAACCGGAGTTCACGACGCCGGAACAGGTCCGCCAAGCCGTGATCCAGCAAAAAGCAGCCGGATACGACTTCATCAAGATCCACGGCCAGCTTTCGAGTGACGCGTACAAAGCACTCATCGACACGGCCCGCGAGCAGCACATCCGGGTCGTCGGCCATGTGCCTGCAAATCTTGGAATCGATGCCGTGCTCGGCAAACAGGCGATGATCGTGCACGCCGAGGAGTATCTGTACTCGTACTTCCAGCGTAACCGCGACCTTCCGACAGACCCCGCCGAAATCGATCGCATGGTCAAGGAGGTGTCCGAGAGAACTGCCCGGTCAGGTATTTGGTTCAGTGCCACACTCGCCGTGTTTCGCGAGATTATCTTTCAGGTCTCGGATATAGATGCCGTGCTGCAACGACCGGAAATGCGGTATCTGCCGCCAGATGTCCTCGCCACCTGGCAGCCGGACAAGAACGCGTACGTTACCCGGTGGAAGATCGAGAAGGTGCCGTATTTCCGCTCGCAGTACGCGATCATGCAAAAGCTCACTAAAGGGCTGAGTGATGCCGGGGTCCCCATGCTCGTGGGGACCGATTGCATCGTGACTGGCGTCGTTCCCGGCTTCGCGCTGCAAGACGAGCTGGATGACCTTGTGGGCGCGGGCCTCACTCCGTATCAAGTACTCCACGCAGCCACGGCGAATGCCGCAACCTTCCTGGGCACGGCAGATCGCACAGGAACCGTGAGCCGGGGCAAACAAGCCGACCTCCTGTTGCTGGATGCGAGCCCTCTGGAAGACATCACCAAGGTCTCCCGACGCGCGGGCGTCATGCTGCATGGCCGCTGGTTTACTGAAGATGAACTGCAACACAATCTCAGTGCTCTCGCCGCGAAGTACGGGAAGTAGTCCATGAAGATCAATGCGCAACGGCTCGCTGCCTTCGCCTGCGGTGCGCTCTTTGGGTGCACAGCAGCCTTAGCCCAGAGCGCCGGTTCTTCCTCGCTCATCATGCACTTGACAGTGGATGCGCGCGACGCTCCGCAGGAAATCGTGCACGCCCGATTGCAGATTCCGGTTTCTCCTGGCTACCAGACGCTGGTTTATCCAAAGTGGATTCCAGGAGAGCACGGGCCTACGGGACCGATTGGTAACCTAACCGGCCTGATCCGCGGCAACGGCCAACTGCTCTCTTGGCGGCGCGACGATGTTGATATGTACGCCTTCCACGTTAACGTTCCGCAAGATGTGACCAGCCTCGATGTGATGCTGGATTTCCTCGCGACTGCCGGACCGGGTGCTTTTATTTCGGGCGCTTCTGTGGGTGCCACATTCGCCGTCGTCAACTGGAATGAGTTGCTCCTATAGGCCAGCTTCGACTCCTGACCATAGCTCTTCGTGTACAGCCGCGCGTCCGCATCGGTGGTCGACTCGTGCGTCGTGTTGGAGCGCTTGTCGCCGTGGAAGTTCGTGCCATCGCCGTCGCCCGAACCATCCTTGGCCCGGAAGCTCTTCTGCGACGCCCAGGCCTGGATCCACGTGCCGTCCACCGTGAAGTGCTCGTCGGACATGTACTTCTTCGCCCGCTCGTTGACCTCGGCGAAGAACCGCTGCGCCACCTCAGAGGTCAGCAGACGGTCGCGGTTCTTGGAGAACACCGCGTGGTTCCACACCGCATCGTCCATGCCGAGCCCGATGAACCACCGGAACAGCAGGTTGTAGTCGATCTGCTCCACCAGCTGCCGTTCGCTTCGCACCGAAAAGAACACCTGCAGCAGCAACGCGCGCAGCACCTACTCCGGAGCCACCGACGGCCGTCCAGACCCTGCATACAGCGCATCGAACTCCGCGCTCAACGACCGCAGAACATCGTCCGTGATCTTCCGCACCCCACCCAGCGGATGCTCCGCAGGCACCCTCTGCTCCAACGACACATAGCTGAACATCCCATCCTGTACCCGCTCGTCTCCACGCATACTCCATAAGACGATCTACACTTTAATCGGGTCGCAGAGATGGGAAGTATTTCAACAAGCTCCTAGTGTGCTGTCCCGGAAATTCGTGAACAAAGGCGGCCGAGTTTCTGAAGGATGGAGTCTGCTGTGGCGGTCCATGCGAAGGGGCGGCAGTTGCGGTTGTAATGTTGGACGAAGTGGTCGATTT
>JAABUZ0100002028.1_pt1 | contig 35344 bp, 34 predicted proteins | sample 5562091 | NCBI WGS metagenome assembly JAABUZ01 (sample SAMN12813069, study PRJNA571459) | rock metagenome | isolation source: Antarctica rocks | place: Antarctica: Victoria Land, Linnaeus Terrace sud | collected 2015-12-21 | reverse complement strand
CGGCCCGGCGGGACTCGCGGGCGGGGGCCTGGGGGACCTGACCGACACGACCGTCGCGCGCCGGGGCCGCCGCTGCCGCGCCGGGCGGCCAAGCGCGCGGTGGTCCCTGACTCCTGGCCCCTGGCCCATCGCCACGAGTCCGAGGCGGGTCGGATCAGCAGCGACCGGACTCAGACGGCGCGGGCCTCGTCGAGCTCGCGCTTGAGCGCCTTGATCTCATCGCGCAGCTTTGCCGCGTACTCGAAGCGCAGGTCATCGGCGGCGGCCAGCATCTCCTCCTCGAGCTCGACCATGGTGCGCTCGATCTCCTCGGGCTCCATGCCCCCGACGTCGGGCTGGCGACGGCGGGAGGAGCGCGGCACCTTGGACTCCTGCTGGAGGAAGTCGGCGATGTCGGAGATGCCTTTGACGATCGTCTCCGGAGTGATGCCGTGCTCGCGGTTGTAGGCGCGCTGGATCTCGCGCCGGCGGTCGGTCTCCTCGATGGCCTGGCGCATGGCCGCCGTCTCCTTGTCGGCGTACATGACCACTGTGCCCCCGATGTTGCGCGCCGCGCGCCCGATCGTCTGCACCAGAGAGGTGGCCCCCCGGAGGAAGCCCTCCTTGTCGGCATCGAGAATGGCCACCAGCGACACCTCGGGCAGATCGAGCCCCTCGCGCAGGAGGTTGACCCCGACCAGGACGTCGTACTCACCCAGGCGCAGCTCGCGGATGATCTGGATGCGCTCCAGCGTGTCGATCTCGGAATGCAGGTAGCGCACCCGAAAGCCCATCTCCAGCAGGTAGTCGGTCAGGTCCTCGGACATCTTCTTGGTCAGGGTGGTGACCAGGGCCCGCTCGCCCCGCTCCACCCGCACCCGGACCTCGTTCATCAGGTCATCGATCTGGTTGCGCGTCTGGCGGACATCGATGGCGGGATCGATGATCCCGGTTGGACGCACGATCTGCTCGACGATGCGCGTCGAGTGGCGTCGCTCGAAGTCTCCCGGCGTGGCCGAGACCATGACCACCTGCGGGGTGATGGCCAGGAACTCGTCGAAGGTCTGGGGCCGGTTGTCGAGGGCCGAGGGCAGGCGGAACCCGTAGTCGACGAGGGTCTGCTTGCGTGAGCGGTCGCCCTCGTACATCCCGCCGATCTGGGGCACCGTCTGGTGAGACTCGTCGACAAAGACGACGAAGTCATCGGGAAAATAGTCCAGCAGGCAGTACGGGCGGTCACCGGGCCCGCGGCCGTCGAGGATGCGTGAGTAGTTCTCGATGCCCGAGCAGAAGCCCACCTCGCGCAGCATCTCCATGTCGTACTGGGTGCGCTGGCGCAGCCGGTGGGACTCCAGCAGCTTGCCCTGGGCCTCCAGCTCGGCGCAGCGCTGGGTGAGCTCGGCCCCGATGGCGGTCACCGCGTCCTCCATCTGGCCCTCGCGCACGTTGTAGTGGGTGGCCGGCCAGATGGCTACGTGCTCGAGGTCCTCGGCGATCAGCTCCCCGGTCAGCGGGTCAAAGTGCTGGAGGCGCTCGACCTCGTCGCCGAAGAGCATGGCCCGGAAGGCAGTCTCGGCGTAGGCGGGGAACACCTCGAGGGTGTCGCCGCGGACCCGGAACGTGCCGCGGCCCAGGGCGGCGTCGTTGCGGGTGTACTGGAGGTGGACGAGCTTGCGCAGCAGCGCGTCGCGGTCGACCTCGCCGCCCTTGGCCAGGATCTGGACGCTCTCGTTGTAGTACTCGGGCGAGCCCAGGCCGAAGATGCACGACACCGAGGCGACGATCAGGACGTCGCGCCGGGCGAACAGGGCCGACGTGGCCGCGTGGCGCAGGCGGTCGATCTCCTGGTTTATGGCCGAATCCTTCTCGATGTAGAGGTCCTTGCTGGGAACGTAGGCCTCGGGCTGGTAGTAGTCGTAGTAGGAGACGAAGTACTCGACCGCGTTGCGCGGGAAGTAGGTGCGGAACTCGTTGCACAGCTGGGCGGCGAGCGTCTTGTTGTGGGCGATGACCAGGGTCGGGCGCTGGACGCGCTCGACCGTCGCGGCCATGGTCATGGTCTTGCCGGTGCCGGTGGCGCCGAGCAGGGTCAGGAAGCGCTCGCCGGCCGCGAGGCCTTCCGCGAGACCGTCGATCGCCCCGGGCTGGTCGGCCGTGGGCGAGTAGGCGGCATCGAGCTCGAAGGCGGGCATCGATTCACCGTAGCGCCGGGGGCGGCGGGCGGGGCGGGGCGGCGGGCGGGGCGGGCCCGGGGCGGGGTCCGGGGCGGGGTCCGCGCGGGGCCGCCGGGGCGGGGTCCGCGCGGGGCGCCGGGGCGGGGTCCGCGCGGGGCCGCCGGGCCCAGGTGCGCGGCGCCGGGCCAGGTGCGAGGCGCCGGGCGGGCTGCGGGGCGCGGGGCGGCGGCCCGGGGGGGGCGGGAGCGCTGGACCGGACGCCCGGGGCGGCCGGGCCCGGCGGGAGCGCTGGACAACACCGCACACCCCGCCGCCCGGGCCGGGCCGTGCGGCGCTGTTCAGCGTCAGCGCTGACTAGCGCCAACGGCCCGGGATCCCAGTCCAGGCGTGTGGTGCTGTTCATCGGTCATGCGGAGTGACGCCCCGCCCTCACCCAGCGCGCGGCCGATGCTCGCGGCGAGGGCGAGCTCGCGCCCGACGATCTGCCTCCAGCTCACCCGGATCTCGCGGAGGCCCAGGCCGGCCAGCGCGAGGGGTCGAGCGTGGTCGGACTCCCACGCGCGGCGGCCGCGGTGGTAGGCCCAGCCGTCGATCTCGAGCACCAGCCGGGCATCGCGCCAGAGCATGTCGACCTCGAAGCCACCCACGCGGACGTTGGTCTCAGGCACCGGGAGCCCGGCGCGGCGGATGAGCGCGAGCATGCGCGCTTCCGCCTCGGACCGGGTGAGCCGCGGCTCGCCCACTGAGCGGATGAGCCGGGCCAGCGCCGCCGAGCCCCGAAAGCTCGGGCGCCGGGCGATCGCCCGGTCGAGTTGAGGACGGATGACGACGCCCCGCCGGTCGGCCTCGCTCCACAGCCGCTCAAGGCGCTCGGGCGACACCTCGGCGGCCAGATCCACGAGGGTGCGGGCCGGCGCGCTGACCGGCAGGCCGTGGCGGCGCGACAGGTCCTCCGGGTCCCACGCCCGGCTGCGGCGCATCCGCACACCCGGTCGCCGACCGCCGTCCCGGCCACAGACGGTCAGATCGATCGGTTCGTCCTCGGCCGCGGCGCACAGGCCCCAGGCCATTGCGGCGGAACGATGGCTGAGCACCGCGCCGGGTCCGCTGGCCAGCACCGCTGCCGTCTCGGGCGCCCAGCTCGGGGCCACCGGGTGGCCGACCAGGTAGACGCCGCGCTGCAACGGGTGCAGACGACCGGTGGCGAGCCACCGGTCGACCATTCCCCGCCCGAGCCCGAGCTCCCGGAGCTGCGCCCGGGTGACCACCCCGTTCTGGCCTGCAGCGAGCTGGGAGACCGACGCGGGAACCACGTCGGCGAGCATCCCACCCCACCGCCCCGCGCGCGACGCCCTGACCGCCCGCGCGCAACGGATCAACGGCTACGGCGCAGAGCCGTCGCGCACCGCGCGAGTGCTGACCCGAGCGGCGGGTGAACGGGATCGGGCGCCCCGTCGCCGGATCGATGGTCGCGCACCGCGCGAGTGCTGACCCGAGCGGCGGGGGGGAGAGAGAGAACCCCGCCCCAGGTCGCCGGCGTAGCCGGTGCGGTACTCGTCCGCGCCGGCGTAGCCGCTGCGGTACTCGTCCGCATGGCGAGCACGGGCGACGCGGGCCCGGGCTGCGGGAAGGGGACCTAACGTGGCCGTCCGGCGCCCGCCGCGCCGCGCCGCGGCGGTGCTTCAGAGCCGCAGGGCGGAGGAGTACGTGGCCCGGTAGTCGCCGCGCAGGCGCAGCACCTTGCTCACGTAGGCCCGCGTCTCGGGGAAGGGGATCTCCTCGACGCCGAAGTCGTGTCCCCGCCGGCTGGCCTGGACCAGCCAGCGATCGACATTCGCCTCCCCGCCGTTGTAGGCGGCAACGGCCAGCACCGTGCTGCCGCCGTAGCGGTCGAGCAGGTAGCGCAGGTAGAAGGATCCGTAGGCGATGTTCACCTGTGGGGTCGCGAGGTCGGCGGTGCTGAACCGGGTGGCGCCCGAACGCGTGGCGATGAAGCGCGCGGTCCCGGGTTCGAGCTGCATCAGGCCGATGGCGCCCGCCGAGGACGAGCCGGCATCGTCGTTGAACTTCGACTCCGTGTCGATGACCGCCGCGATCAGGGCTGGGTCCAGATGCTTGTCGCGCGCCTGCTGACGGATGATGTCGGCGTGGTGGAGCGGGAGGCCGATGTCCCGCACCGCGTGGTGGACCATCGGCCCCACCAGCGAGAAGCCGCCCGCCCCGATGACGAGCACGGCCAGGGCGAGGAACAGCCTCCGCCGCGCCTGAGCCGAGCGACCGGGGCGAACGTCGCTGCGCCCGCGAGCGGACGGCTCACGCGCGTCAAAGGGCGCCGACCGGGCGGGCATCCGCTCAGCTTTGCAGGTCGGCCTGTCGCCGACGGAGCCACACCGCCGCGCGGCGGCGCCTCAGCTCGCCGGAGGCGCAAGCGCGTCCAGGACGCCGCCCAGCGCGTGCTCGAGCTCGGCCTCCCCGGCGTTGTTGGGCACGGCGAAGGTTGCGCGCTGCGCCTTCTCCGCCTGGGAGAGCTGGGCGGCGGCTCGCTCGTCGATCGCTGCGTGACCGCGGCCGGCGGCCCGGCCGGCGCGCACCGCCTCGTCGGCCACGACGGCGATCGTCGCGTCAAAGCCACCCTCCATCCCCGCCTCGAAGAGCATGGGCACCTCGACGACCACGGCGGGAGGGGGCGCGTCCCGGCCCTCCTGGTCGGCGCGGAAGGCGGCGATGCGCTCGCCCACGCGGGGCCAGATCTGACCCTCCAGCCACCGGCGCTCGTCGTCGTCGGCAAAGGCGCGACGCGCGACGGCGGCCCGATCCACCTGCCCGTCGGGGGCGACCTCGGGCCCCCAGCGGGCGACGACGGCGTCGCGCAGCTCGGACCCGGCGTAGAGCTCATGGACCACCGTGTCGGCCGAGAGCACCGCCGCCCCGAGACGTTGCAGGGCCCGGAGCGCCGTCGACTTGCCCGCGCCCATCCCGCCGGTCAGGCCGACGAATGCAACGGCCACGTGCGGGGGAGGTGGGAGCTAGGCGTCGTGGGCCGGCGCGCCGGCGGGGACCGGCGGCGGATCGGCCGGCGGCGGCTCTGATGCCGCGGGATCGGGCGCGGCCGGCCCCGAAGCCGCGGGCTCAGGCGCGGCCGACTCCGGCGCTGCGGACTCAGGCGCGGCCGGCCCCGAAGCCGCGGACTCGGGCGCCGCGGACCCCGAAGCCGCGGACTCGGGCGCCGCGGACTCCGGAGCCGACTCAGACTCGGCCGGCTCCGATGCCTCGGAATCGGGTGTGGCGGACTCCAGCGCCGAGGCCTCGTCGGCGTTCGCGCCCGGCTCAACGTCGTCGCGCTCCGCGGACGCGTCCGCCTCGCCTGACTCGCGGAAGACGTCCTCGCTGAGCCCCAGCTCGGGCACGTCCTCCAGATCGGCGCCGCCCTCGCGGGGAAACGGGAGCACCTGATCCTCGACCCGCTTGGTCGAGAGCGACAGCCGCCGGCGCTCGGAATCGATCTCCAGGATGCGCACGCGCACCTCATCGCCGGGCTGGACGATCTCACGCGGGTTCTCCACGTGCTGGGGGGCGAGCTCAGAGATGTGCACGAGCCCCTCCACGCCGTCGAGGATCTCCACGAAGGCGCCGAAGGTCACGACCTTGGTCACCTTGCCCTCGAGCTCGTCGTTGATGGTGTAGGTGTCCACCACCCGCTGCCAGGGGTCCTCCTGGGTCTGCTTGAGCCCGAGGGAGATCCGCTGGCGGTCGCGCTCGATGGCCAGCACCTTGACCTGGACCTTCTGACCGATCTCCAGCAGCTCGGAGGGGTGGTTGACGTGCGACCAGGACAGCTCGGAGATGTGGATGAGCCCGTCGATGCCGTCGAGGTCGACGAAGGCGCCGAAGTCGACGATGTTGGAGATCTGCCCCTCGACCACCAAGCCGGGCTGCAGGCGCTCGAGGATGGCCTGGCGCTGCTCCTTGCGCTCCTCCTCGAGGACGGCGCGACGCGAGAGCACCACGTTGTTGCGCGAGCGGTTGAGCTCGATGACCTTGCACTCGATCTCCTGGCCGAGGTAGTCGTCGAGGTGCGGCACGCGCCGGATGTCGACGAGCGAGGCGGGCAGGAAGCCGCGCACCCCGAGGTCGATGATCAGCCCGCCCTTGACCACCTCGATGACCTGGCCCTTGACCGGCTCGCCGGACTCGGCCGCCTGCTCGATCCGACGCCAGGCCTTCTCGAAGCGGGCCTTCTTCTTGGAGAGGATCAGGCGGCCGTCCTGGTCCTCCTTGGTCAGGACGAGGGCGTCGACCTCCTCGCCCATGTCGACCTCGTCGTGGGGGTCGACCGACTTGCGGATGGAGAGCTCGTTGGCCGGGATGACCCCCTCGCTCTTGTAGCCGACGTCGACGAGCACCTCGTCGTTGTCGATGCGCACGACGTGGCCCGAGATGACCTCGCCCTCCTCGACGCCGCGCATGGTGGCGTCGTAGTTGGGGATGATCTGCCCGTCGAGCTCCAGCAGCAGACCGTCGGAGCCCTCGACGATGCGCGCTTCCGGGGGGGTCTCGATGGTGGTGGTCGCCATTCGGGGCACAGGTTAGCGCCCTATAGTGGCGCGCCGTGCCGACCCGAGCGACGAAGCGGGGAGCGGCGCGCACGCCGCTGCGCGGCGACTGTGACGTACTGGTGTGCGGGGCGAGCTTCGCGGGTCTCGCGGTGGCGCGCGCCCTACGCGGCTGCGGCGCCCGCGTCCTCGTCGTCGACCGCTACGAGGTGGGCGAGCGCCAGACCTCGGCCTGCGGGATCCCGACCGTCTGGCTCGAGGCGCTCGGCCTGGGCTGCGCGCTGCGCCAAACCTTCCCCGAGCTGGTCGTGCACTCTCCGCACGCCTCGGTGCGCCTCACGCTGCCCTGGAGCTTCTCCACCTTCGACTACCGCGAGTGCTGCGCCGAGCTGCAGGCCCGGGGCGACGCCGAGTTCGAGACGGCCACCATCGCTGGCCGCGAGGGCGACCGGGTGCTCACCGACCGCGGCGAGCTGCGGGCCCCGCTGGTCGTTGACGCCCTGGGCTGGCGGCGCGTGCTTGATCGTGGAGACAACGTCCAGCCGCCCGGCGCCTTCCTGTCCCGCGGCCTCGAGGTCCACCCCCAGGGCAGCGGATCGGATCTCGAGATCTGGATCGATCGCGCCTACGTGCGCGCGGGATACGGTTGGAGCTTCCCCGCCGGCGACGAGCTGCGCATCGGCGTCGGCTCCTTTGACCCACGCGATCACGTGCGCGATCCGACGGTGCGCCTGGCCCGCGATCTCAGCGCCGACCCCGTGCGCTACCAGGGCAACTGGATCCCCCACAAGCTGCGTCCCGCCGTGCACGACGGCGTCGCCTTTGTCGGCGACAGCGCCGGTCACTGCCTGCCCCTCACCGCCGAGGGGATCCGTCCCGCCCTGTACTTCGGGCTCATGCTGGGCGCCGAGCTGCGCGCGGTGGTCGCCGGGCGGCGCAGCCGGGCCGCCGCGCTGGCCCGCTACGACGGCTTCCACGCCGCGCACCTGTGGCACTGGACCTGGATGCTGCGCGTGCAGAACCTCGTCCCCCGAGTTCCACCGCTCCTGCTGGCCCCGGCGCTGCGGGCGATGGCGACCCGGCGGTTGCTGGACTGGGCCTTCACCCACTACCTGGAGATCTGCCACCCGCGGGAGGTGGCCGGAGTGCTGGCGGACAGCGACGTCAAGCCCGGGGCAACGGCCGCCGCTGCGTAGGGTCCCCGCCCGGTCAGCGGCGCACGACGAGCACGACGCCGGCGACCAGCAGCGCGACCCCCACCAGCCGAGAGGCGGTGAGCGGGCGGTCGGGCAAACCCAGGACCCCCAGCCGGTCGATGACGATTGACATCGCGAGCTGGCCGGCGATGATGGCGGCCGACACGCCCCCGGCGCCCAGCACCCGCACGGTGACCAGGGAGGAGGCGACGAAGGCCGCCCCCAGCAGACCCCCGGCGAAGTAGTACAGGGGCGCGCCGCGAGCTCCGGAGCCCGACGACGGGCCCGAGGCGAAGAGCAGCGCGATGACGGCGAGGGCGACGGTGCCCACCAGGAAGGAGACGGTGGCCGCCTGCAGCGACCCCAGGCGCTTTCCCAGGAGTGAGTTGATCGGAGCCTGGAGGGCCACCAGTCCGCCCACCCCGATCGACAGCATGACGGCCACCCCCCGCGGCATCACTTGGCGTCCATCCAGCTCGCGCCCACGCCGACGTCCACCTTCAGGGGCGGATCGAGAGTCAGGGCACCCTCCATCTCCGTCCGCACGAGGTCCACCAGGCCGGCGGCATGCTCCTCCGGGGCCTCGAAGAGCAGTTCGTCGTGGATCTGCAGGACGAGCCGGCAGGTCGGGGCGGCGGCCGCCAGAGCGTCGTGGCAGCGGATCATGGCCAGCTTGATGATGTCGGCCGCCGAGCCCTGGATGGGCATGTTCACGGCCAGGCGCTCGCCGAGCTGACGGACCTGGCGCTGACGCGCCTTGAGCTCGGGCACCATGCGCCGCCGCCCCAACAGGGTCGAGACGTAGCCCGTCTCGGTCGCGCGCTCGATGGTCTGCGCGATGTAGGCGCGAACGGCGGGGAAGCGGTCGAGGTAGCGGTCGATGAAGCCCTGGGCCTCCTCCTGGGAGATCTGGAGGCGGTCGGCCAGGCCGTAGGCGCTCAGGCCGTAGATGATGCCGTAGTTGACCATCTTGGCCTTGGAGCGCATGCCGGCGTCGAGCGCCTCGGGCTCGATGGCGAAGACCTCGGCCGCCGTCGCTGAGTGCACGTCTTCGCCGCGGGCGAAGATCTCGCGCAGCACCGGCTCGCCGGCCACGTGGGCGAGGATCCGCAGCTCCACCTGGGAGTAGTCGGCCGAGACGAGCACGTGCCCCGGCTCGGCCACGAAACACGCGCGGATCTCCCGCCCCAGCGGGGTGCGCACAGGGATGTTCTGCAGGTTGGGGTTGGTGGAGGACAGACGTCCGGTCGCCGTGGCCGCCTGGTTGAACGTCGTGTGCAGGCGTCCGTCGGCGGGGTCGATCAGCTCGGGCAACGCGTCGAGGTAGGTCTGCAGCAGCTTGGAGAGCTCGCGGTGGCGCTCGATGGCCACGACGATGGGGTGTTCGTCCCGGATGGCGGCGAGCACCCGGGCGTCGGTCGAGTAGCCCGTCTTGCCCCGGCGCTTGCGCGAGAGCCCCAACCGGTTGAACAGCACCTCCGAGAGCTGCTGGGGCGAGCCGAGGTGAAATGGCTCGCCACCGGCCAGCTCGTGGACCCGGCGCTCGAGGCGCTCGAGATCCTCCCGTACCCGGTCCGCGATCACCCCGAGGCGGGCGACGTCGAGGCGCAGGCCGGCGCGCTCCATGGCGCGCAGAACGCCGACCAGGGGCAGCTCGACGCGCTCGAACAGCTCGGTCAGCCCCCGCGCCACGAGCAGCTCGCGCTGGGCATCCGCCAGGGCGTGGATGAGCAGGGCATCGGCCGCGGCCGGATCCTCGACGTCTGAGGCCAGGCCACGGTCGGCCACGAGCTCTCCGAGCGGGAAGCCCCGGCGCGCGGGATCGAGCAGGTAGGCCGCGACCATGGTGTCGTGGTACAGCTCATCGGGGACCCGGTCCAGGGCCTTGGCGTCGTGGGCGATGACCGGTCGGCTGCCGGCCGCGGCGGCCAGTCCGGAGGGGCCCGGGCAGTCCCCGACCAGAGCCTCGGCGCCCTGAGCGTAGGCGCCGAACCGCCAGGGCCGCTGCGTGGCGAACAGCTGGTCCTCGGGCGCCTCGGGTGCCCGGGCGGCCAGGGCGATGGGCCCCTCCCCCAGGCCCGCCACCGCCTCCAGCCCTGCCGTGCGCACCCGGGCGGAGACCTGCGACGCGGCGCGGGCGGTGGGTACCGCGCCGTCGGAGCCCAGCGCCTCCTCCAGCCGGCGCAGCGGATCACGCAGCTCGAACTCGCGAAAGACCTCGCGGAGTCGCGAACGGTCGGGGTCACGGCCCGCCTCATCGCGCAGGTCGAGCTCCACCGGGGCATCGCGGCGGGCCACGGCGAGCTGCTTGGAGATGCGGGCAGCGTCGGCGTGATCGATGAGCGACTGGCGGCGCTTGGGCCCCGACACCTCCTCGGCATGCTCGAGGACGGCCTCCAGGCTGCCGAAGCGACCCAGCAGGTCAGCCGCGGTCTTCTCGCCGATGCCGGGGATGCCCGGAATGTTGTCCGAGGTGTCTCCCTTGAGCCCGATCAGGTCGGGGATCAGCTCGGGGCCCACGCGGTAGCGGTCGATCACCGCATCGCGGTCATAGAGCTTGGTCTCGGTGATTCCGCGGGAGGTGGCCATCACCGTCACCCCTTCGTCGACGAGCTGGAAGGCGTCGCGATCCCCGGTGACGATGGTCACCGTGACCCCCTGGGCCTTGGCCCGCTCGGCCAGGGTGGCGATGACGTCGTCGGCCTCAAAGCCCTCCACGGCGACGTTGCGGTAGCCGAAGGCCTCGACCAGCGGACGGAGATGTGGGTATTGCTGGCGCAGGAGGTCGGGCTGGGAGGGGCGATGGCCCTTGTACTCCCCGTAGAGCTCCTTGCGCCCCGAGGATCCGGCGTCCCAGACGACGATGGTGGGCTGCGCCCCGTGCTCGGAGAGGATCTTCACCAGCATCGAGGCGAACCCGAGGATGGCGTTGGTGGGAAAGCCGGTGGAGGTGGCGATCTCCTCCGGGAGGGCGAAGAAGGCCCGGTAGACCAGCGAGTTGCCGTCGATCAGGACGAGGTCCGGATCTGGCGCACTGGCAGCCGGGGCGGCGGGCACCCGGCGAGTCTACGGCGGGGCACGGGACGCCCCGGCCGCCCCCCCATGCTGCGGCACGGGGTAGCAAGGGGGGTCGCGGGCAAGGCTATTCGCTCGTGTCCGGAATACGCCGGGGGCGGACGAGGTCGACGAGCAGCACGACGAGCGGCGAGCAGAGGAGGGCGACGAAGGCGATGCTCACGATGGGCCTCTCGGGACGGGGCGGACGGGACGGGTACGGCGGGCCTGGCCTGGTTGCTTCGGAGCCTTGGTCACCGGGGTTGATGCCGTCCGGCCGCGGCCGGACGGGTGTACTACGTCGGCCGGCGACAGCGCGGCGGCTGTCGGCGGGGCCGCGGATAGCATCCGCGCGATGCCGATCGTCCCCAGCGCCCAGTACAGCCTGACCATCCGGGTCGAGATCGATGATCGGCCAGGGATGCTCGGGAAGGTGGCCTCGGCCATCGGCGCGGCAGCGGCCACCATCGGCGCGGTCGACCTCATCGCCGCCGCCAACGCCCACACCGTGCGCGACATCACCGTGGCCACCGGGGGCCCCGATCACGGCAACGACGTGGTGGCGGGCATCGAGGCGGTCGAGGGCGTGAAGGTGATCGACACCATCGACCGCACCTTCCGCATGCACGTTGGCGGCAAGATCGAGCAGCGCAACAAGCACCCGCTCATCACCCGGGATGACCTCTCAATGGCCTATACGCCGGGCGTGGCGCGGGTCTGCGAGGCGATCGCCGAGGATCGCGACCGCGCCTTCCAGTACACCATCAAGCGCAACACGGTGGCCGTGGTCTCCGACGGCAGCGCCGTCCTGGGCCTGGGTGACATCGGGCCCCAGGCGGCCATGCCGGTGATGGAGGGCAAGGCCATGCTGTTCAAGGAGTTCGCCGGCGTCGACGCCTTCCCGATCTGCCTGGCCTCCAAGGACTCAGACCAGATAGTCGCGGCGGTCACCCTGCTGGCTCCCACCTTCGGCGGCATCAACCTCGAGGACATCTCAGCCCCGCGCTGCTTCGAGATCGAGGACCGGCTCAAGGAAGCGCTGGACATCCCGGTCTTCCACGACGACCAGCACGGCACCGCGGTGGTCGTCCTCGCCGCCCTCATCAACGCGGCGAAGCTGACCGGACGGCGGGTGGCCGATGTCTCGGCGCTGATCGTCGGCCTCGGAGCCGCCGGAGTCGCGGTGACGCGGATGCTGCTCGCCGCTGGCGTGTCGGAGATCGTCTGCTGTGACTCGCGGGGGGCGGTTCACACCGACCGCGAGGACTACCTCAGCGGGGCCATGGGACCGGTCAAGCGGTGGTGCGCCGAGAACACCAACCCCGGCCAGCGCGCCGGAGACCCGAACGAGGTGATCGACGGCGTCGACCTGCTCGTCGGACTCTCGGGGGCCGGCGTCGTGCGCGCGGAGTCCCTCGAGCGCCTGGCGCCCGACGCGATGGTCTTCGCCATGGCCAACCCGACACCGGAGATCATGCCCGAGGAGGCCATCCGCCGCTGTAGGATCGTGGCCACGGGCCGCTCGGACTACCCAAATCAGATCAACAACGTGCTCTGCTTCCCCGGGGTCTTCCGCGGTGCCCTCGACGTCCGTGCCCCCCAGATCACCGAGGAGATGAAGGTGGCCGCCGCCCGCGCGATCGCGCGGATCGTCGACGACGACGAGCTGCGCGAGGACTACATCGTCCCGTCGGTGTTCAACCGCGAGGTGGCCCCGGCCGTGGCCGGGGCCGTGGCCGACGAGGCGCGGGCCAGCGGCGCGGCGATGACCGGCCACGAGCACGGCTTCGCGGCAACAGACAACGCCGCGCGGCTTCATGGGTCGGCCCCGTGAGGATCACGGTCACCGGCGCCACGGGCCTCGTCGGCGCCGCCCTGGTCCGGCGGCTGGCCGAGCGCGGCGATCACGTCACCGTGCTCACCCGCAGCCCCGGGCGCGCGAGCGAGGCGCTCGGGGTGCAGGCCGTGGCGTGGGATCCGATGGCCGGCCCGGCGCCGGTCGACGGACTCTCCGGACGCGACGCCGTGGTGCACCTGGCCGGCGAGCCGGTCGCCCAGCGCTGGAGCGATGCGACAAAGCGGGCCATCCGCGACAGCCGTCGGGAGGGCACGGCCAACCTGGTGGCCGGCCTGCGCGAAGCCGACCCGCGTCCCGCCACGCTGCTGTCCGCCTCGGCCAGCGGCTACTACGGCCCCCACGGCGAGGAGCCCGTCGACGAGTCCACGGCGCCCGGCGATGACTTCTTGGCGCAGGTCTGCCGGGAGTGGGAGCGCCGGGCCCTCGACGCGCAGGAGCTGGGCCTGCGGGTGGCGCTGATCCGCACCGGCGTGGTGCTCAGCGGCGACGGGGGTGCGCTGGCGACCATGCTCCCGCCGTTTCGCCTGGGCGTGGGCGGCCCGGTCGCCGGAGGCCGCCAGTTCGTCCCCTGGATCCACCTCGACGACATCGTCGGCCTCTACCTGGCCGCGCTGGACGACGACCGCTATCGCGGCGCGATCAACGCCTCAGCCCCCAAGCCGGCGACCAACCGCGAGCTGTCCAAGGCGCTCGGGCGTGCCCTGCACCGCCCGGCGGTCGCCCCGGTGCCAGCGGTGGCCCTGCGCATGCTCTACGGCGAGATGGCCCAGATCGTGGTCAACGGGGTCAACCTGGTCCCCCGCCGGGCGACGGAGCTGGGCTTTGCCCACCTCCACCCCGACCTCGACGAGGCGTTGCGCGCCGCACTGGCCTGAGCCACCGCTGAGCGTCGATGACCCTGGGGGTGCGGGCCCCGGGTCTCAGCCCGAGCGGCGCCGGGGGCGCGAGCCGAGGGGCCCGAGCTCGCGCCACTTCGACCCGCTGCGCGGCGGCCAGAACACCCAGATGGCCAACCCGACGACGAAGAGCAGGAGCCCGCAGGCCAGGCCCGGCTTCTCGCCGTAGCCCTTGCGCTCGGACAGGTAGGAGGCGAGAATCGCGCACGCCAGCCAGGCGAAGAGCAACCAGAGGGCGTCGGCGCCGATCATGTCCCCAGGTAGGCCTTCTGGACCTCGGCGTTGTCGCGCAGGACCCCGGAGCGGTCGGCCAGCGCCACCGCTCCGGTCTCCAGCACATAGGCCCGGCCCGAGACCTCCAGCGCGTAGTTGGCGTTCTGCTCGACGAGCAGGATCGTCGTGCCCTGGCGGTTGATCTCGGCCACGGTCTCATAGATGCGCTCGACGAGGATCGGGGCCAGGCCCATGGAGGGCTCGTCGAGCATGAGCAGACGGGGTTGGGCCATCAGCGCGCGACCGATGGCCAGCATCTGCTGCTCGCCGCCGGACATCGTGCCCGCCTTCTGACGCTCGCGCTCGCGCAGGCGGGGGAAGAGGGCAAAGACCCGGTCGAGGTCGTCGGACACCGTCCTGTCGCGCCGCAGGTAGGCGCCGAGCTCGAGGTTCTCACGCACGGTCATCCGCTGGAAGCAGTGCCGGCCCTCGGGCGACTGCGAGATCCCGAGGCGGACGATCTCCTGGGCGGGCAGGCGGTCGATGGGGCGCCCGTCGAAGCGGATGTGTCCCGAGCGCGGCGGGGTGAGCCCGGAGATCGAGCGCAGGGTCGTCGACTTGCCGGCCCCGTTGGAGCCGATCAGGGTGACCACCTCGCCCTCGGCCACCTCCAGCGAGACCCCCTTGAGCGCCTCGATGTTCCCGTAGAAGGTGCGGATGTCCTCCACCTCGAGCAGGGCCATCAGCGCTCGGCCTCCTCGTGCTCGCGGGCGGGGGCGGCTTCGCCCTCGGCGCCCCGGGCCGCCTCGCGCTTGCCCAGGTAGGCCTCGACCACGCGCGGGTCGTTGCGGACCTCGCGCGCCTCGCCTTCGGCGATCTTCTCGCCGTGGTCGAGCACGGTGACCCGCTCGGAGACCCCCATGACCACCTTCATGTCGTGCTCGATGAGCAGGATGGCCACCTCCCGCTCGTCGCGCAGGCGCCTCATGAAGCCGGTCAACCGCTCGGACTCGTTCGGATTCATCCCCGCCGTGGGCTCGTCGAGGAGCAGCAGCTTCGGATCCGAGGCCAGCGCCCGGGCGATCTCCACGCGCCGCTGGTCTCCGTAGGAGAGGTTCACGGCCAGCCCCTCGAAGCTGTCGCGGGCGAGGCCCACGTAGTCGAGCATCTCCCGCGCCTTCTCGCGCACCCGCCGCTCCTCGCGCCGGACCCAGGGTGGGCGCAGGACCGAGCCGACCAGCCCGGCGCGCATGCGCGCGTGCTGGCCGACGAGCACGTTCTCCAGGGCGCTCATGGATGCGAACAGGCGGATGTTCTGAAACGTGCGGGCCACCCCGAGGCCGGTGATCCGATCCGGGCGACGTCGGGTGATGTCGGTTCCGTCGAAGCTGATGCGCCCGAGGGTGGGCGCGTAGAGGCCGGTGAGCATGTTGAAGAACGTCGTCTTGCCCGCGCCGTTGGGGCCGATGATCGAGACGATCGACCGCGGCGAAATCTCGAAGGACACGTCGTCCACGGCGACGAGGCCACCGAAGGACTTCGTCACCCCCTGGGCGGAGAGCAGCGGCGCGTCCGAAGCAGCGCCTCCAGCGTTCACGCGTTCACCTCCACCATGGCCTCGTCTCCGCCGATGCCCTCCGTGAGCTCGAGTCTTCGCCGACGCTCGGGGAACAGACCCTGGGGTCGAAGAACCATCATGACCACCAGCAAGAAGCCGAATAGGCCGAAGCCCAGGGCGCTGACGTCGATCCCGACGCCCTTGAGGACCGGGCCGAGGATGTCGGGGATCCCGTAGGTGTTGAAGTAGGAGAGGGCAAGGGCTCCCAGCACGACGCCCCAGATGCTGCCCAGGCCACCGAGGATGACCATGCCGAGCACGAAGATCGAGAAGGAGAACTCGAAGTTGTCGGCGTTGACCCCGTTCTCGAAGCTCGCCCGCAGCACGCCGGCCATGCCCCCGAAGGCGGCTCCCGTCGCGTAGGCCAGCAGCTTGGTCTTGACCAGGGGCACTCCCATGGAGGCGGCGGCCACCTCGTCCTCGCGCAGGGCGATCCACGCCCGGCCCAGGCGCGACTCGCGCAGGCGCAGGTTGCAGAAGAGCACGATGAGCACGAGGCCCAGCGCGACGTAGTACCACGGTCGGTTGTCCAGGGGGCCGAAGTCGCCGACCCCCGGCAGGCTCGGGGTGTCGATCGGGGTGATGCCCTGGCGCCCAGCGGTCAGCGTGTAGTGACCGAAGTGAATGTCGGTCCCGTTGACGGCGATGTTGTGGATGATCTCCCCGAAGGCCAGGGTGACGATGGCGATGTAGTCGCCGCGCAGCCCCAGGGTGGGCAGGCCGATGGCCGCCCCGGCCAGCGCCGCCATGGCTCCGGCGATGATCACGATGACCAGCACGTTGACGTGGACGCCGGGCAGCGCCGAGTTGAACTTCGAGGTGGCCACGTGGATGCCGTGCTGGTGGTTGACGCCGAAGAAGAACCCCGAGCCCAGCCAGCCCACGGCGTAGGAGCCGACGGCGTAGAAGGCGACGTAGCCCAGGTCCAGCAGGCCGGCGAAGCCGACGACGATGTTCAGGCCGAGGGCCATGACCACGAAGATCAGCGCCTCGACGGTGTCGTGGATGAACGGGCTGGCGCCGACGAAGAACAGGGGCAGGACGACGCCGAAGGCGATGGCCAGCCCGGCGGCCGCGGGGCTGGCCCGCCGGTGCTGCAGGACCCGCCTCACCAGCGGGGGAAGCCCGGGCATCAGCCGGCCTCCCGCGTCTGCTCGCCGAAGAGGCCCTGGGGCTTGAACACCATGACCAGCACGAGATAGGCGAAGACGACAGCCTCGGTCCACTGGCCGCCCAGGCGGTTGTCGAAGATCTGCTGGACGCAGCCGATGATCAGACCGCCGACCACGGCGCCGCGAACGTTGCCGATGCCGCCCATCACGGCGGCGGTGAAGGCGATCAGACCGGCCTGGAAGCCCTGGTCAAAGCGAATGTTCGTCTCATAGAGCGCATAGATCAGGCCGCCGGCGCCGGCCATCATGCCCCCCAGCATGAAGGTAGTGGAGATGGTGGTGTCGACGTTGATCCCCATCAGGCGCGCCGCCTCGGGGTCCTGGGCCGTGGCGCGCATGGCCTTGCCCAGGCGGCTGCGGGCGATGAAGATGGTCAAACCGGCAACCAGCGGGGCGGTGACGGCAAGGGCGAGCACGTCGGCTCGGTGCACGAAAACGCCGAAGACCGAGAAGATCTTGTCTTGGGCTCGGACGAGGTCGGGGACGCTTTGCTGGGCCGGGCCCAGCCAGAGCTCGCCGACATTCTGCAGGATGAAGGAGAAGCCCACGGCAGTGATCAGGGGAGCGAGCTTGGGGGCGTTGCGCAGCGGGCGGTAGGCAACGCGCTCGATCATCACGTTGAGCGAGCCGCAGACGAACATGGCCACCACCAGGGTGACCAGCAGCCCGACGATCACCGACCCCGTCGCGGTCGTCACCGTCAGCCCCAGGGTCGTCCAGAACGAGAACGACACGAAGGACCCGATCATGAACACGTCGCCGTGGGCGAAGTTGATCAGCTCGATGATCCCGTAGACCAGCGTGTAGCCCAGCGCGACGAGCGACCAGATGGCGCCGTTCGACAGCCCGTTGAGCAGGTTCTGGCCCAGCCGGGTGAGGTTGTGGTCGTGGCCCAGGTCGTGGATGCCGAAGGCGACCGGGGCGACGAGCAGCAGGATGTAGAGCCCGAAGCGGTCGATGAACCCGCGGATGGCGTTGCCCGCGGAGACCCCGCGTCCGCGTCCGGCGGCAAGGCTGGCGGCTTCCATGGCCTCAGGCACTGAGCGTGACCGCGGGACGCCGAGCCGGCAGGCTCGGCGTCCCGGATTGGTCAGGCGCTACTTCGCGTGGATGACCTTCTCGAACGTGAGCGTGCCGTTGACGACCTTGTAGACCCCGTAGTTGGTCAGCGAGGTGTCACCGTTCTGGTCGATCGAGTACGTGCCGAGCACGCTGGGGCGGTCCTTGGTCTGGAAGAAGGCGTCGATCACCTTCTGCCGCGAGGCCGCCCCGGAGGCGGTGATCCCCGAGCGCTTGATGGCGTCGAGCACGACGCCCATCGCCTCATAGCCGTAGATCGCGTAGGGATCGGGCTTGGCCGTGTTGTAGGTCTGGCTGTACTGCTTGAAGAACTTCTGGCCCGCGGGCGGGTAGCTCTTCGGATCGAGCGTCGCAACGGTCAGCTGGACCCGCGAGTCCAGGCTGGCCGGGATGCCGGTCTTGGTGTTGGTGAATGAGGCCTCGGCGACGCCGTCGGGGCCGAACAGCTTGGCGCTGGGGTCCGCCGCGGAGACGTCCTTGAACACCTGCACCGCGTTGTTGTCGGTGATGCCCGAGAACAGGAAGCAGGGCGACTTGATCTGGGCGGCCTGCGAGCGGTAGTTGGGCGCCTTGGGATCGATGCCCTGGTCGCCGTCGATCTTCAGGCCCGAGGTCTTGGCCGCGAGCTCGACGTTGCGGGCCAGGCCGGCGCCATAGACCTCCTTGTCGTTGAGGATGTAGGCCGAGGCGCAGCCGTCCCCCTTCATCAGGGTGACCAGCGCGGCGCCCTGGACGGTGTCCTTGGGCACGACGCGACCGTAGTTGCGCTTGCCGGTCTTGTAGTACTTCGTCGGTTCTCCGACATCCGCGCCCGGCGCGTTGGAGGTCAGCCCGACCGCCGTGTTGGATGGGGAGACCTGCAGCAGCGGGGCCTGGTTGAGGGTCGGCAGCGAGATCGCCGTCGCGCCCGAGTTGAACTCGCCGATGTAGGCGACGGAGCTTGAGTCCGAGAGCGCCTGCTGGGCGTCCTTGTTGACCTGGCCCTGATCCCACTTGCCCGTGGCCGCCGTCGAGTCGTCCAGCGGCGTGAACTTGACAGACAGGCCGCCGACCTTGCCTCCGACCTGCTGGAGCGCCAGCTTGGCCCCGTTGTTGACCGCGATGCTCTGGTCGCGCGAGGTACCCTGTAACGGCAGGCTCGAGTAGATGTCAATCGTACCGCTCCCACTCGACCCACTGCCCGAGCCCGAGCCGCTCGACGACGAGCTGCTCGACGATCCGCAGGCCACGGCGCCCAGCGCCGTGAGCCCGACCAGGCACGTGGTGCCCACCATGCGACGTACCTTCACGAGTTCCCCTCTCTTGGACTTCTGAAAGCTGGCCGATCCTAGACCTCGAGAGCCAAGGACGCAATGCGGCCTCGCGCCGCTCAGGAGCGAGCGAGGGCCGCCGGCAGGGCTCGGTCGTAGGCGAGGTGGCCGTCGATGACCCGCCACCCGGTGAACGACGTCGAGCTGGTGTCCCCCCCGGGGTCAAAGTGGTAGGCCCCCACGACGGTGCCATCGCGCTGGGCGCTGAGCGCGGCCCGGACGACCGCGGCGCGGTCGTTGCCGTGGACGCCGGCGTCGCTGATGGCCGAGAGCACGAGTCCCATCGCCTCGTAGCCGAGGGCCGCCGCCGGGTCGGGATCGTGGCCGTAACGGCGGTGAAACTCGTCCTGGAAGCGGGCCAGGGCCGCCCGCCCGGGGACGCCCACCGTCCCGGCGGGCGCGGAAACCGGCGAGACGACCACCGTTCGGCGCGCGGCTCGGGGGTCAAGCGCGGCGGCAAACACGGAATCGGCCACCCCACTGGAGCCGAACAGGCGCAGGGTTGGATCGGCCGCCGCCAGGGCGGCGAACAGGGCAGGAGCGCCGCTGGCCGTCGATCCGGCGAAGCACACGGCGTCGGCCCCCGAGCGCGCGACATCCCCGGCCAGCCCGGTGAAGTCGGTGCTGCCCGGCGCGATCTCACGTACGTCGACGGCGTCGATGCCGTGCTGGGCGGCGGTGCGCGACATGCGCTGGGCCAGGGCGTGACCGGCGGCGCCCTCGTCGTCGATCAACAGCACCCGGCGGACCCGCAGCGCACCCATGTAGCCCAACAGCGCCTCGGCCTGCGCGTCGTCGGTGGGCACGAGGCGGACAAAGGTCCGAGAGCCGGCCGGGTAGTAGCGCTCCGGCTCCCCCGGCGCCGCCCCGGCCCGGCGGGTCAGGCCAACCAGCGAGTCGCCCGGGGAGACCTGGAGGATGCCGGCGGCATTGGTCAGCGGCAGCGAGATGGCCGAGGCCCCGGGGTCCAGCTCGCCCAGGTAGGCGATGGTGGCCGGATCGCCGGCGGCCCGCCGACCATCGAGCTGGGTGCGACCGGGGTCCCATGAGCGCCGGGTGGGGTCGGCGTCGTCCAGGTTGCTGAGCGCCACCCGGAAGCGCCCGGCGCGACCGCCGGCCTGCTCCAGGGCGAGGCGCTCGGCATCGGCGACGTCCTGGGCCCGGGCCCCGTTGGCGGCGTCGAGGGGGAGGCTCGAGTACACGGTGAGCTCCGGCCCCTGGGCGACGACGTGCCGGCGCCCCGTGCCGCACCCGACCGCGGCAGCGGCCGCCGCCACGGCAGCCAGCCCAGCCATCGAGGCCACCGCGCGGCGGCCCGGGGCCACTACCCCTCGCGGTTGGCGGGGAGCTGCGAGGCGAGTAGGCGCGCGCTCATTGCGCCCAGCAGGAGGAGAAGCGGGATGAACAGCCCGTCGAGCGCCTTGACCCCGATTGACCACAGCACGAGCCAGATCACGAGGCCGACGATCGTGGAGACGATCAGGGACATGCGGGTGGGAGCTTAGCCGGACCGCGCGGCGATGGCCCGCCCGGGGTCAATCTCGACACCGTCCGGGCGGGGGGACGGGACGTGTCGAGAACTCGCTGCCCAGCAACCCGTTCTCGACATCGTCCGGGCGCGACGCGGTGCGTGTCGAGAAATCGCTGAAGGCCGGGCGCAACGTCGGGTCAATCCCCGCCGGCGACGTAGCGCTGGGGGCGGGATCAGCTCGCCGGCGCCGAGGCCTCCAGGGCGCCGCGCAGATCGGCCACGAGCTCGGCGACCGCCCCCGGCGCGCACTCGGGACCCGCCTCGGCCGCAGCCCGGACCAGGCGGGTGCCGACCATCACCCCATCGGCTCCGGCGGCGGCCGCCTGGACGGCGGAGGCGGGCGAGGAGATGCCGAAGCCGACGGCCACCGGCACCTCGGTGCTCGCATGCGCGCGGGCGAGCACGTCGGCCAGTCCGTCCTCCACGCCGGCCCGCTCGCCGGTGGTGCCGGTCACCGCCACGGTGTAGAGGAAGCCGCGGGCCTCGGCGCCGATGCGGGCCATGCGCTCCGCGGTCGTGGTGGGAGCCGCGAGGCCGATCAGGGCGAGGCCGCGGGCGTCGCAGGCGCCGCGCAGCTCGGTGGCCTCCTCGTCGGGCAGATCGGGCACGATCACCCCGGCGGCGCCGGCCGCGGCCAGCAGGTCGCAGAAGCCGTCGATGCCCCGGGCAAGGACGGGGTTCATGTAGGCCATGAGCACGACGGGCACCCGCTCGGCGAGCACCCGTGCCACCTCCAGCACCCCGGACAGCGTGGCCCCCGCCGCCAGTGCCGCGCTCCCGGCCGCCTGGATCACCGGGCCGTCGGCCAGCGGGTCGGAGAAGGGCAGGCCCAGCTCGAGCAGGTCGGCACCAGCGTCGGCGCAGGCCTCACCGATGGCGGCGGAGGTCTTCAGCTCGGGGAACCCGCCCATCAGGTAGGGCATGAGCGCCGGGCGAGGCCGAGCGGCCGCGAAGGCAGCGGCGATGCGCTGCGCCCCGGTCAGCGATCCCCCAGGAGCCCGAGCACCTCAGCCAGGTCCTTGTCGCCCCGGCCGGAGAGGCAGACGACGTCGAGGGCGGAGCCCTCGGGGTGGGCCAGCGCCCAGGCGATGGCGTGGGCCGGCTCCAGCGCCGGGATGATGCCCTCCAGGCGGCTCAGCCGGGCGAAGGCAGCGACCGCCTCGGCATCGGGGACCGCCTCATAGCCGACGCGGCCGAGGTCGCGCAGATGGGCGTGCTCGGGGCCCGACCCCGGGTAGTCCAGGCCGGCGGAGACCGAGTGGGCCTCCATGATCTGGCCTTCCTCGTCCTGCATGACCGCGGACAGGGCACCATGGAGCACACCCGGACGCTCCCCGGCGGTGAGCGGGGCGCCGTGGTGCCCGGTGCCCAGCCCCTCGCCCGCCGCCTCGACGCCGACCAGCTCGACGCTCTCTTCGGCCAGGAAGGCGGTGAACATCCCTATGGCGTTGGAGCCCCCGCCCACGCAGGCGATCACCCGGTCGGGCAGGCGACCGGCCTGGGCCATCACCTGGACGCGGGTCTCGTCGCCGATGACTCGCTGGAGGTCGCGGACCAGGGCGGGAAAGGGCGCCGGTCCGACCGCCGAGCCGATCACGTAATGGGTGTCACGGGCGTGGGCCACCCAGTCGCGGATGGCCTCGGACACCGCCTCCTTGAGGGTGCGGGCGCCCGCCTCGACGGCGATGACCTCAGCCCCCAACAGCCCCATGCGCTCCACGTTGGGCTGCTGGCGGCGCATGTCCTCGGTGCCCATGTAGACGACGCAGCGCAGGTCGAGCAAGGCGCACGCCGTGGCGGTGGCCACGCCGTGCTGGCCGGCGCCGGTCTCGGCGATGACCCGTCGCTTGCCCATTCGGCGCGCGAGCAGCGCCTGGCCCACAGCGTTGTTGATCTTGTGGGCCCCGGTGTGCAGGAGGTCCTCGCGCTTGAGCAGGACCGGGTGCCCGACCTCGGCCGAGAGACGGGAGGCCTCATAGAGCGGTGAGGGCCGCCCGACGTAGCGGGCGAGAAGGCCATCGAGCTCCCCGCGAAAGCCGGGATCGACGCGGGCTCGGAGCCATGCGGCCTCCAGCTCGGCCAGGGCGGGCATGAGCGTCTCGGGGACGTACTGACCGCCGTAGGGGCCGAAGCGGTGCGCAAGCGCACCGGCCGGCGCCTGGGCGCCCGCCACGCTCACGCCGGCGTCTCGGCGCGCGCTGGCGTGGCGGCGCCCGCGGCATCGGGGGCCTCGGCATCGGCCTCGGCCACCGCGCCGAAGAAGCGCTGCACCCTTTCGGCGTCCTTGATGCCGGGGGCCGACTCGGTGCCGCTCGCCGTGTCCACCGCCCAGGGCCGGACTGCCCGGATGCCGTCGGCGACGTTCTCCGACCGCAGGCCGCCGGACAGGACGACCGGGATCGGACCGGCGTGGGCGCTGGCCAGCTTCCAGTCGAAGCTACGTCCCGTTCCTCCGCGCAGTCCGGGCGCAGCGGCGTCGAGCAGGTGCAGGTCGGTGGGGTAGGCACGCAACGCCTGCAGGTCGGCGCGGGTGCGCACGGCGACGGCCTTGATGACCCGGCAGCCCGTGCGTCGGGCCACCTCAGCGCAGTAGGCCGGGCCCTCGTCGCCATGAAGCTGGACGTGGCTGAGGCCGAGGCCGTCCGCGGTGCCGATCACCTCGTCGAGGGGGGCATTGACCCATACCCCGCAGAGGGCCAAGCGCCGGCGGCTCAGGGCGGAGATCTCGCGCGCGGCGGCGGGTGAGCAGCGCCGGGGCGAGCCCGCGTAGAAGATCAGCCCCAGCGCCCACGCGCCAAGGCTCAGCCCGAGCTCGGCGTCCTGAGGACGGGTGAGACCGCAGAGCTTGACGCGCGTCTGGGCCATCGGCTCATCGTAGAGCCGCGACCGCGCCCGCCACCGCCGTCCGATTCAGTGGGCGGCAGTGGCCGGACGGTTGCCCAGGGTGGCCTGGATGGTCTTGGTCTGGCGGCCGCGCAGGATGTCCAGTGAGACCGAGTCCCCCGGCTTGTGGCCGGCGATGGTGGAGCTCAGGTCGTCCATGGTGCCGACCGGCTTGCCGTCGAGCTTTACGATGACGTCGCCGCCCAGCATCAGCGGCTGGCCGCCGATGTCGACCTGGGTCGAGCCGCCGCGCAGCCCGGCCTTGGCGGCCGGACCGTTGGGGGTGACGGTCTGCACCAGGACGCCGGTGGAGCTGGGCAGGTTGAGCCCCTGCAGGGAGGAGTCGATGTCCGCGCCGGTGACCCCGAGGAACGCGTGCTGGACCGAGCCGTTCTTCTTGAGCTGGGGGATGATCTGCTTGGCCGTGTTGATGGGCACCGCGAAGCCGATCCCCACGTTGCCCCCGCTGCTGCTCCCACCCGTCTTGATCTGGGAGGTGATCCCGATGACGCGCCCCGCAGCGTCGAGCAGCGGGCCACCGGAGTTGCCGGGATTGATCGCGGCGTCGGTCTGGATGACGTTGGCGATCGAGAAGTAGTTGGGGGCCTGGATGGCGCGCTGGAGCGCCGACACGACCCCGGTGGTCAGCGTCCGATCGAGACCGAAGGGGTTGCCGATGGCCACCACCGGGTCGCCCACCTGGGCGCTGTTGGAGTCGCCGAGCGGAAGGGGGTCGAGTCCCACCCCGCCCGTGTCGACCTTCAGCAGCGCCAGGTCGGAGGAGTCGTCCTTGCCCAGCACCTTTGCCTGCTTTGTCTGGTGGTTCTCGAACTGCACGGTGATGTTGGAGGCCCCGTCGACGACGTGGGCGTTGGTGAGGATCTCGCCTGAGCGGTCGACGAGGAATCCCGAGCCGGTGGCCTGGGCCTGCTGCTGATTGGGCAGCCCGAAGCCGAAGGGCGACTGCTGCTGCTGGACGATCTGCGAGCGGATCTGCACGACCCCGGCGGCGTCCTGGTGGTAGATCTGGCGAGCCGTGAGCCCGGCGCTCTGGTCGGACACGGGCCGGGAGGCGTCGAGCGGGCTCTGGCGGACGACCGTGGTCGTCGACCCGCCTCCGGTGCCCCCAACGAGCACGAGGATCACGGCGACCAGCGCACCTCCAACCAGGCCGCCGAGGAGCGGGGAGCGAAGCGATCGCGTCATGGCCCAGTTATCGACCGGCGCCCTGAACGTCGGCTTAAGCGCCGCTCAGCGGGGGCGAAAACCGTTCGGCCACCCGGCCCGCCGGTGCCCCGGTACCACCGCGCAGGATGCGCAGCCCCTCCTCGGGGTCTTCGGCGCGCATCAGCTGCTCGCCGACGAGGACCGCGTCGACCCCGGCGGCGGCGAGCTGCTCGAGCTGCTCGGGGGCCCGAATGCCCGACTCCGATACCACCGCCGGTCCGGCCGGGATGGCTCCGACGAGCTCCAGCGTGCGCTCCGGCTCGACGGCGAAGCTGCGCAGATCGCGGTTGTTGATGCCGACCAGGTCGGGCTCCAGGGCCAGCGCCCGCTCGAGCTCGGGCCGGTCGTGGACCTCGACGAGGACGTCGAGGCCCAGGGCTCGAGCCTCGCCGTGCAATTGGGCCAGGGTCGAGGGCGCCAGCGCGGCAACGATGAGCAGCACGGCATCGGCTCCGGCCGCCGCGGACTCCAGCAGCTGCCAGGGGTCGACGATGAAGTCCTTGCGCAGCACGGGCAGCTGGCAGGCCGACCGCGCCGCACGCAGGTCATCCAGCGAGCCACCGAAATGGGGGCCGTCGGTCAACACCGAGAGCGCGGCGGCGCCTCCGCGGGCATAGGCCCGCACGACCTCCTCGAGCGCGGCACCATCCCGGATCGCCCCGGCCGAGGGCGAGCGGCGCTTGTGCTCGGCGATGACCGATACCCGGGGGCCTCGCACGGCGGCGGCGAAGCCGCGGGGAGGGTCATCGGCAAGCCGTTCTCGGGCCCCGCGCTCGAGCCGACCCGGCGGGATCGTCGCTCGTCGGCGCTCCACCTCGGCCCGGGTGTTCGCGACGATGCCTCCCAGGACGTCGCTCACGCTGGGGCCGGCTCGCCGGCCAGCTCGCGCGTGCGCGCCACGAAGCGCTCCAGGGTGGCGGCCGCCGCCCCCGAGTCGATCGTCCGCTCGGCGGCGCGGACGCCGGCCTCGATGCTGTCGGCGCCGCCCGCCGTGTAGATCGCCGCGCCGGCGTTGAGCACGGCCAGGTCGCGAGCGGGGCCGGCCTCACCGGCCAGGATGGCGCGGGTGACCGCCGAGTTCTCCCCCGGAGAGCCCGATCGGAAGCTGCCGGCCGGGGTGACGGCCAGGCCCGCATCGCCGGGCTCGATGCGATAGCGGCTCAGCTCACCGTCGCGCAGCTCGATGACCTGGGTGGCCCCCCCGGTGGAGAGCTCGTCCATCCCGTCTTCGCCGCAGACCACCAGCGCACGGTCAGCCCCCAGCCCGATCAGTGCGCCGGCGATGCGGTCGAGGTAGGCCGGATCGGCGATGCCGATGACCTGGCGGGTGGCCGCGGCCGGATTGGTGAGCGGCCCGAGGAAGTTGAAGATCGTCCGCACCCCCAACGCCCGGCGCACGCCGACGACGTGTCGGGTGGCCTGGTGGTGGGCGGGAGCGAACATGAAGCCGAAGCCGACCTCGCGCACGCAGGCGCCGACCGCCTCGGGCTCCAGATCGATTCTCGCCCCCAGGGTCTCGAGCAGGTCGGCCGAGCCGCACGGACCGGTGGCCGAGCGGTTGCCGTGCTTGGCCACCCGGCAGCCCGCGCCGGCGGCGATCAGCGCGGCGGTGGTCGAGACGTTGAACGTCGGACGTCCGCCGCCGCTGCCGGCGGTGTCGAGCAGGTCCGGGCAGCCGGTGGCCACCTGCCGGGCAAAGGCGCGCATGGTCCGGGCCAGGCCGGTGATCTCGGCCTCGGTCTCGCCCTTGACCCGCAAGGCCATCAGCAGTCCCGCGACCTCGGCCTCCGAGACGCCGCCACGCATGATCTCGGCGAGCACGTCGGCGGCCAGACCCTCGCCCAGGTCCTCGCCAGCGGCGGCGGCGTCCAGGGCGCGGGTGAGCACCGGGTTGGCCATCAGCCCGGGTCGCCGATGAAGTTGGCCAGCAGGGCCCGCCCATGCTCGGTGAGCACCGACTCGGGGTGGAACTGCACGCCCTCCACCGGCAGCGCACGGTGGCGAAGGGCCATCAGCACCCCGTCGCCGCGGGCGCTGGGCTCCAGGACGTCGGGCAGCTCGGGGTCGACAATCAGTGAGTGATAGCGCCCGACCCTCAGCGGGCGCGGCAGGCCGGCGAAGATCGTCCGCCCGTCATGGTCGACGTCGCACGCCTTGCCGTGGATGGGGTCGTGCTGGATCACGCGCCCACCAAAGGCCTGGGCGATGGACTGGTGGCCCAGGCAGACGCCGAGGGTGGGGATGCCCGCCTCGGGCAGGCGCCGCACCGCCTCGACCGAGATGCCGGCCTCCTTCGGCGTGCACGGCCCGGGCGAGACGACGAGCCGGTCGGGCCGGCGATCGAGGAGATCGTCGACGCTGGCCCGGTCGTTGCGCACCACCTCCACCTCGGCACCGAGCTCGCCCAGGTACTGGACGAGGTTGTAGGTGAAGGAGTCGTAGTTGTCGATGACCAGGACGCGCATGGGCTGACCTTCGTCCGGGCTAGGCCCAGTCGTCCTGGGCGACGGCCAGGCGGATGGCCTCCATCACGGCCCGGGCCTTGGCCCGGGACTCCTCGTACTCATACGCGGGCCGGGCATCGGCCACCGTTCCCCCGCCGGCCTGCACGTGGGCCACGCCATCCTTGACCACCACCGTGCGGATGTGGATGCAGGTATCGAGGTCGCCGCGGTAGGACAGCCAGCCGATGGCCCCCCCGTAGCCGCCGCGCTTGACCGGTTCGAGCTCGTCGATGATCTGCATCGCCCGCACCTTGGGGGCTCCGGAAAGCGTCCCGGCCGGCAGCAAGGAGCGCAGTGCATCCACCGCGCCCACCTCCTCGCGCAGGCGCCCGGAGACGTCGGAGACCAGGTGCAGGACGTGGGAGTAGGTCTCCACGCGCATGAGGTCATCGACCTCCACCGAGCCGTAGTCACTGACCCGACCGAGGTCGTTGCGGCCCAGGTCGACGAGCATGACGTGCTCGGAGCGCTCTTTCTCGTCGCCCAGGAGCTCCTCGGCCAGGCGGCGGTCCTCGGCCGCATCCACGCCGCGGGGGCGCGTGCCGGCGATGGGCCGCGTGGAGACCCGCCGGCCCGAGACGGTGAGCAGCGGCTCGGGGCTGGCGCCGGCGATCTGGAAGTCCTCGAAGTCCAGGAAGTACATGTAGGGGCTGGGGTTCACGGCCCGCAGCCCGCGGTAGACCGAGAAGGGCTCGACGGGCAACGGCGCCGACCAGCGCTGGGAGGGCACGACCTGGAAGGCATCGCCGGCGTGGACGTAGCGGACGATGCGGGCCACCATCGCTTCGAAGTCGGCGCGGGCCATGTTGGGTTGGAACTCCGGCATCGTCCGCGGCACCGGTGCCCGTTCGGGGCGCGGCACCGGTCCGGCCAGTCGGGCGCGGACCTCGGCGATGAGCTCGACCGCGGCGGCGTAGGCCGCCTCCAGGCCGTCGGTCGCGGCGGCGTCGACGTTGGCCAGCACGGTGATGGCGTGGCGCAGATGGTCGAAGACCACGAGCGCATCGGTGAGCATGAGGGCGAGGTCGGGGACGCCGACCGGATCGGGATTCGGCGCACCCAGCGGCTCGACCGTGCGCACGAGGTCGTAGCCGAAGACGCCGACCGCGCCGCCGGCGAACGGTGGCAGGCCGTCGACGGGTGCCTGGCGCCCCCGGGCGACCTCGGCCGCCGCCAGGGCGTAGGGGTCCCCCGGATCGCCGAGCGTCCAGCGCAGGACCGACCGGGGTCGCAGGCCGATGTAGGAGTAGCGCCCCACGCGCTGTCCCTGCTCGGCGGACTCCAGCAGGAAGGAGGGACCGCCGGCCCGCAGCTTCAGGAACGCGGAGACCGGCGTCTCGCAGTCGTCGATGAAGCTCTGGGAGAGCGGGATCAGGGCGTGGTCGCGCGCGAGATCGCGGACCGTCTCGAGGTCGGGCACGACCGCCGCGCCGGCCATCTCAGCGGCGACGGCCATCGAGCACCCGCTCGGCGTCGGCCAGAGCCAGCCCGCGGCTGGCCAGCAGGACGGTCAGGTGGTAGAGCACGTCGGCCGCCTCCTCGGCCACCCGATCCTCGCTCTCCTCGCGCGCGGCCCGGGCGACCTCCTCGGCCTCCTCGGTCACCTTCTCGCCGATGGCCGGCGGATCGGCGAGCAGGCTGGCGGTGTAGGAGGCGTCGGAACGCGAAGAGGCGCGGGCCCGGATCGTGCCCTCGAGGTCGGGGAGGGCCTCGGCCGGGACGCGGGGCTCCTCGTCGTTGTGAAAGCAGGTGCGCGCGCCGGTGTGACACGCCGGGTTGGGCTGACCGTCGGCGTCGCGCCCGGGCTCGACGAGAGCGAGCAGCGCGTCGCCATCGCAATCCAGGCGCAGGGCGCGAACGGTGAGCGTGTCGCCCGAGGTCTCCCCCTTGTGCCACTGCTCCTGGCGCGAGCGGCTGAACAGGTGGACTTCGCCGCTGGCCAGCGTTCGGCGCACGGCTTCGGCGTTCATCCACGCCAGGGTCAGCACCGCGCCGGACTCGTTGTCCTGGATCACGCAGGCGATCAGACCTCGATCGTCGTAGGCGATTTGCCGGGGATCCATGGCCTCAGCGATTCTAGGGTGGGGCGGGGTGCGCCGGTCATCGGGGGCGCACCCGGGGCTGGCGCATGGTCCCGGCCGCCGAGGGGCGCGCCGGGTGGCCCGCCCCGCCTGCGTCGGAGTGCTGGTGGCGAGGCGGGTCGTTGGGGAGCAGAAGGGGCGGTCCACCGTGCGCCCCTCGGCGCCCGAACGGGCGGTGGGCCCGCGGCTCGGTGAGCCGCGTACCTCGATCGCGCTCCGGGTGGCCGATAACTTCCCACTGCCCTGGGATGGGCGAAACCGTGGGAGCTGCTCCGCGTATATGGCGGATCTCATCCCACCGTCTCGAACTTACCGGGGCACGAGCGTCGAGTCCAGGCGCGGCTGCGTCGGCTGTCAGGGTCGCTGCGCAGCGCTCTTGCGACTCCGCGCGAGCCGCAACTCGAGAGGATCTCGGTGACCGTGGCGCCAAGCGGAGGCGAGCGGCAGGAGGTCACGGTCCAGATCGGGCTCGTCACGTGGCTGCGAGAGACGAGCAACGGGCCTGTGCATGTCGTGCGCGCTCCGGAAGTGCCTTCGCTGAACTGGCGGTTCTCCCATCGCGGTGATGTACAGGTTCGCGCGGGCCGGGTGCTGGTGCGCGCGATGCGGCAGTGGAGCCTTTCGGCGATCCTGGCGTGCGACGGGCTGGGGTCCTCTTCGCCACTCATCTACCTCGCAACCTATGCCTAACACCATGAGCAGCGCCCGACACGCGAGCCTCCACCCCAACCTGACAGCGGGTCGTGGTCGTGGGCCACTCATGGGCGGTCCGATCGCGGTGCGTTTCGCCGCTCGCCACCCCTACCTGGCCGAGGCGATCGCGCTCGTCGGAGGCGCGACCTGAGAAGGCATCGACGCCGTACATTGCCCGATCCTCTCACTGGCCGCCAGCGATGACCGCGTCGTCCCCCTTCCCGACACCGAGGCCCTCCAACGCGACGCCCCCCCGCGCGAACGATCATCCTCGACGGCTGCGGGCACATGCCCATGCTCGAACGCCCCAAGCGTCGTGATCATCTGCGCCTCAGCCTCCGCGGCGCTCGCACCACGTCGTCTTTTCCCCGAGGGCTTCGCCGTCGTTGGGCGAGCGGGTCCTCGGGTGGTGTGGTCGGGCCGGCCAGAATCACGTGTGCCGTGACGAGGCCGTGGCGCTGATAAAAGGCATGGGCGTCCACGTTGGTCACGGCTGAGGTCACCGCGAGGTGGGCGGCCGCTTGGGCGGCGAGCCGCTGGCGCACGGCTCCCAGCAGCCGAGATCCGAGTCCGTGGCCGCGCTGCGCGGGGGTGACCGAGAGGGTTTGCAGCTCGGCGAGGCGATCTCCGCTGTCCCATGAGGCATATCCCGGCCCGATTGTCACAAACGCGTAGCCGACCAGCTCGTCGTCGCGCTCGGCGACGAGCACGAAGGTCTCGGGATCGCCGAGCCAGCGCTGGTACTTGGAGCGCCGGCGGATCCAGGACTGCTCTGGTGCGCGCTTGGTCATACCGGCGAGCCGGGGCGAGATCCGGCTGTGATGGTCCTGCAGGGCCAGCCACAGCGGCTCCAAGCGTTCGAGCTCATCCGGTCTGAGCTCGCGGATCGTCTCCTCGGGCGAGATCATCCAAGGGCGCCGTATCGTCCAGGTTGCTTGTCGGTCCCGCTGATACCGCAGGACGGTAACGGACTCAAGCCTCCGAGCGAGCCAACATGCCGTTTGTCGTCGGCTACGCAGGCCTTCGCAAACGCACTCGACTCGACCACTCATAGCGATATGGGAACGCGATCGAAGTTCGGCTTGACATTGCCGTTGCGTCAACCCGTAGCGTTTCCGTGAGCTGGAATCCACCAGCTCGATGGAACGCGAGAGAAAAGGGAGACGAGCGTGGCCTGGCCCATCGCGGCGGTTGCCCGGATGTCGAAGGTGACATCGCGGACGTTGCGCCATTACGACGAGATCGGCCTGTTGAAGCCGGCTTTCGTCGCGAGCAACAACTACCGCTACTACGAGCAGGAGGAGCTTCTGCGCCTGCAGCAGATCCTGTTGCTGCGCGAGCTCGACCTGGGCCTGGGGACGATTGCTGAGGTGCTCGACGGTCAGCGCGACCGCGTGGAGGCGTTGCGTCTTCACGTGGAACGGCTGCGCGCCGAGCGCCGACGACTCGATCGGCTCGCTCGTACGGTCTCGCGCACCATCGATCAGATCGAAGGAGGCGACGCAATGTCGGCTGAGGAGATGTTCGAGGGCTTCGCAAAGCGGCGGGCCGAGATGGAGCAGACGCTGGTCGAGCGCCACGGCGAGGGCGTGCGCGAGCACTTCCGGACCGCGAAGGAGCGTACGGCGGGCTGGACCAAGGAGGACTACCTCGCCGCTCAGCGCGAGGGCGACCGAATCAACGAGCGATTGGCGGAGCTGATGCGCGCCGGCGCCGCCCCCGACGAGGCGAGGGTGCTCGACGTCGTCGACGAGCATTACGCCGCCATCACGCGGTTCTGGACCCCGGACCGCGCCAGCTACACGAGTCTGGGCGAGCTCTACGCCGAGAACCCCGAGTTCCGGGAGACAATCGAGACGGTCGCGCCGGGCTTCGTGGAATACCTGCGCCAAGCGATGACCGCCTACGCGCAACAGCGCCTGTCCTGATCAGCGGCGTCTCGGGGGCTGCAGACCCCGAGACCCACCGTCAGCGGCGAACACTCCGGCTACCGTGGTGAGGTCTTCCGCCTCCCGTCACCGCGCGGTGCGCGAGGGCATGAGCAGCGCGGCGGGCGGTTCGCAGTCATCGCGCAGGCCGACGAATTCCTCGACCTCAGCACCACGCTGGTCGCGCCAACCTCCACCAGCGCACGGCCGGCAGGCTTTCGCCCGCCCGTCAGTCTCGAAGGGCTGCAGACGCGCGTCCTCGTCGCGGAAACCACGGTCGTGGATCCTCAGCGCCTGGGCCGATCCGCCGGGCACCTCGACACCGGCGAGCTCCGCACCCTGGATGACGCCCTCGCCGTTGTCCTTGGCCTGTGACACCGCCTGAATCGAGCGCCTGGCGTAGGCGCGTCCCGGTTAGCTAGAGCTACGCTGGAGTTCCCGGCTCCTCCCACTACGGGCGCCAGCCGCCTCAGGCAGGCGGGTCTGGACCGGGTCCGGCGCACAAGAACGGAGCACCTCCATGAGTTCAATTAAGAACCTGCGCCTCGTCGCGCTGGCCGAGGCGACAAGCTTCATCGCCCTGCTTGTCGCGACGTACTTCAAGGTCGGCGCAAACTCATCCGGCGGCAAGACCGCCGTGTCGATCCTCGGCCCGATCCACGGCATCGTCTTCCTCACCTACGTCTTCATCACGATCACCGTCCGATCCGACCAGCGCTGGAGCGCTCGCACGACGTTGTTCATCCTCATCGGCGCGGTGATCCCCTTTGGCGGCTACTACGTCGACTGGTGGCTGCGCAAGAACGCCCGATAGCGGGTTGGGGCACGAAAGTCAGAGTTTGAGTCCGTTGTAGCGCCATCGGCCGAGCGTGACGCAGTACGGCATCAGGAACCGGCCCGCGTTGGGCGTTCCTCCCGACCCTCCCGGTCCGGGCTCTAACGACGCAGGGATCGACGGCAGTGATGGACCGCGAGGTACGCGTTGAAGGCACCCGCGAAGCGGTGGCCGTTGCGCAGATCGTGGACAGCCCGATACGCCGTGAAGCCGCAAATCGCCGCATGAACGGGGCGAACGCGATGACTGGCGCCGGGGCGCGCACCACCACCCCCGCAACCGGTGAGCAGGATCGTCGCTAGGACCGCCACCCACAGCAAAGAGCGTCCGAGAACCCGCATCGATCCAGCTTACGAACATGCCCGGCGGGAAGCAACAGTTCCGGCCACTCGGGAACGTCGGGGAGCGGGCCAGAGTTCTTAAGGCACGACCGACCGCGGCGCGCAGCAGATCGGCGCCGACCGTCCGCTGGCCTCGGTTCGATACCCCCGATTCGCCTACCCGCGATCTGCAGCGGCGGCCGGCCCCGCCGGCCGCTCGCATCGACGCCCACGGCAACGTAGAGTTGCGTCGTGGCCGCATGGGACGATGTCCGTCGGATCGCGCTTGGGCTGCCCGAGACCAGCGAGCGCCTTTCGCGTCCCTTGTGCCAGTGGCGCGTGAGGGAGAGGTTGTTCGTTTGGGAGCGTCCGCTTCGCCGAGCGGACATCGAGGCCTTGGGGGACCACGTGCCGGACGGGCCGATCTTGGGCGCCCGCGTGGAGCACGCCGGGGCGAAGGAGGCCCTCTTGGCCGACGACTCGGGGTATTTCTTCACCACCCCGCACTTCGACGGCTACGCAGCGATCCTGGTGCGCCTCGACCTGATCGATGTCGGAGACCTCGCCGAGGTGATCATCGAAGCGTGGCTCGCCCGCGCTCCCCGGCGCCTCGCCGACGCCTACGTCGACGCATCGCTGTGAACCCTCCCAGCTCGTCGGCGTTTCGATCGACAGTCATCAGACGACGTGGCCCGAGACGGCCACCCGTCACTGGATACAGGGCGCCGGCGCCACGCCAAGCCATTCCTACGCACAAGTCGAAAGCTGATGGGATCTGTCGGACGGCTGCTCCACCGCTGACCACGCCAGCCGGGGGGTGGTCACGGACGGGCGGAGACCGCTGCGCGCGTGTGTTGCAGAGCTCTGGCGAGCCTCGACTTGACCGCCGGGTACCCGTGTGGAATGGAGGACGCCGCCGAGCTGGGCGTTCTCGGACGCCCCGGTGCATCACGGGCGGGCGGCTATGCCAGACCGCTGATCAGCTCCATGACGGCAGCGACGAGCTCGGCGTTACTCGTCGCAGCACGGCCGTCGGGCAGCACGAGCACATCTTCAAGGCCCACGCGGACGTCGTGTCCCGCGGCCGCGCCGGCGGCCAGGACCTCCCATGTACGCTCGCCGTAGCCGTGCCACAGCTGCGGCACGCCGGCGGGGATGAGCTGCGCGACGCCGCGGGCGTCCTCGACGCCACCGCCGACCTCCACGAGGGCCCGTACGAGTTGGTGGACGAAAGGGCTCCGCGCCAGCTCGTCGGCGTCGGCCGGTCTGGCCAGGCCCGCCTCCACACCGATGTCGGCGTGCAACGCGGCGCGGACGATTCCGGCCCAGCCGAGCTCTGAGAGGTTCACCGAGACGAAGTCGGGCGGTCGCTGCCAGGACTTCACCGCGGCGGCGCGCGCGAATGGGTCGCGCTCGATCGCTTCCGTGGTGGAGAGGCCAATCCGCGCGCCGGGGACCGCCGCGCGGATCGCCGCTACAGCGGCGTCGCACGCTGCGGCGTCCAGTGTCTGGGCGCCGCCAGGATCCCGGGGGTGTACGTGCACGCCGAACGCGCCCGCCCGCCGAACGGCGATCGCGTCGGCCGCGAGCTCGGCCGGAGTCTGCGGTACCGCGGGGTGCTCCCCGCGCGTGCGCCCGCCGTTCAAGCAAGCCTTCACCGCCACCCCAGCGACCCCGCCCGCGTGATGGGTTCATCGCTGCCGCAACGCGCGCGCACTGCGCAAACCATGACATGGCCGCGGTAGGAGGACCAGGGCCGCAAGTGGTCCCATCCCCAGGCGTCCGTCCCGACTGGTGGGGTTTCCGCAGCGCTCGAGCGGCTCCAGCCGGAGGGTGGAAGATGACCACATCTCCGATGCGCGGGCGGAGTCGGATAGGCAGTCTCTCTCACGCTGGTGTTGGCACATGCTCAGCCCATTGGGCGTTAGGGGAGGGGGGAGGTTGATTGTTGGGTCGATTTGCTGGGCCGCGGTGATGGCGGCGGCGAATGCGCCGAGGAGGAGTTGTTGTAGTTGTTGGCGGGGGAGGTCTGGAGTTGGTTTGGGTCCAGTCGAGGATGGCGGCGTCCATGTAGCCAAGCCACCCTTTGATGGCATTGTGTAGGGCGGGGCGGGGTTTGCGTTGGCCGGTGAGTTGGGTGAGCAGGAGTTCCATGGTGTGGGTGCGGAAGCCTTCGAGGAGTTCGTTGGCTTCGGTGAGGCTGGTGGCGCTTTGCATGAACTTGGCCCAGGTGCGGGCG
>JAABUZ0100002027.1_pt1 | contig 35344 bp, 33 predicted proteins | sample 5562091 | NCBI WGS metagenome assembly JAABUZ01 (sample SAMN12813069, study PRJNA571459) | rock metagenome | isolation source: Antarctica rocks | place: Antarctica: Victoria Land, Linnaeus Terrace sud | collected 2015-12-21 | reverse complement strand
TGCTGCGCCAGATCGGTCAGGTTGCGGCCATACTTTTCAAGCGCCTGATATTTGCCTTCAGGATTCTGGTCGGTGATACGCTGTGTGCCGCGAATGGTGGTCAGCGCACGCATCACCAGATCCCGGTTAAGTCCCGCCGCTTTTAGAGCACGCTGTGCCGCGCTCTCGCTCTCGAAGAGTGCCAGTAAGAGATGCTCAACGCTCAAGTACTCGTCCTTGAAATTGTTCATCTCATTCCAGGCATCCTCAAATACTTTGCGCAGGCGTGGAGAGATGCTCGGCTCGCTGCCGCCGCGCACCTGCGACATCCGCTCAATCTCATTCTCAACGGTACTCTTCGCCGTTACAATATTGCCGCCCGCCTTCTGAATCGTCTGCTGAACGATCCCATTCTCCTGAGAGAGCAGCGCATCCAACAAATGCTCCGGCTCAATCTGGCTGTGATGATTTTCCTTCGCCGCCTGCGAAGCCTCCTGAATAGCCTCCCTGGCCTTATCAGTAAAGCGCTCTATTTTCATGGGCCACCTCTAGCACCTCTTGCCTCTACTCGATTTCCTCGAATCTCAGGCATACTTTAAGATAAATCCAGCGAAGAGTCAATCGAACAGCTCTACTTGCGAGATTTATACTATCACCTCATCCTACTATAGATGTTTCACTCGATTCTGTTGTTTATCTGAAGATAGTGCTCATAGACTGTCTTGGCAATCTGTATATCTTGCACTGCTACTCCTGTCAGATCCGCAACGCTTATTTGCTTATCGTCCACTCTACCAGGTACCTTCCCAGCAATAACGTTGCCGATCTCGCTAATCTTCTCTTCCTGTATAAGCCCTTCTTGCAAAGCATGAGATATTTCTCCTCGTTCTTTGCATTGCGCAATGCTATCTGCAACCACAAGGTCGGCTTTTTGAAGAATAAGACTCTCTAGCTCTTGCTTTGATGCAGTATCAGCTCCCATCGCTGTAATATGTGTACCCTGCTGTACATCCTGAGCAAATATCAATGGTGAAGTGGATGGAGTCGTCGTCACAATTAAGTTACATGATAGCGGAATATCACGCATATTCATAGTTGTAGTAATCGAGAAACCTTCGTGCTCCATTTCGTCCTTACATTCATCCAATCTCTTCTGATTCCTTCCCGCTACCATTACCTTGCGACAGGAGGTTACACCTTTGAGTTGAAGAAGCTGAGCTCTGGCTTGTATGCCCGTTCCGATAATTCCAATACACTCTATATTTTTTGGAGCCAGGTACTTCGCAGCCACAGCTCCTGCAATAGCTGTCCTTAAATTGGTTAGGTAGCCCTCATCAAGCAAGATACTTGAAAGTTCTCCTGTCTTCTGACTGAAGAGCAGTAGCAGTCCATTACTTGAACTGAGATTGAGTTTAGGATTTTCGTAGAAGCCAGACGCAATTTTAATCAGATAATAGTTGTCGTCAAGCAGGTAGCCATATTTAATATGAACCTCGCCGGGCGGATTTTGAAAGAGCATTTCACCAACCGGTGGCACAACCGCTTTTTTATTAGAGTAAGCAACAAAACCGCTTTCAATTGCTGGAAGAACGTCTAACGTAGAAATAATTTCTTTGATCTCTTTAAGTTGAATGATATCCGTTGTTCTCATCAAAATGACTCCTTATAAGATCGTTTTCAATGTCTGTAGACTAATGTTCGCACCACAAATCACTAAGACAACGTTCTTATCATGAAACCGTTTCTCTCGCTTAAGCAATGCTGCGATCGGTAGAGCTGCCGAGCCTTCAATTAGTTGATGCTGCGTCTCCATAAATAGCTTCATTGCTTTCTGAATCTCCTCTTCAGAAAGTAAGATAAAATCGTGTATATACTTTTGACAAAGGGGAAAGGTAACTGCATCAAGCTCCAGGCCGCCAGCAGTGCCATCGGACAACGTCGGTTGTGATTCCATTTCCACAATATGTTGCGCTTTTATTGAGGCTGCCATTACAGGAGAATGCTCTGGCGAGCAGCCAACAACGGCTGCATTGGGAAAAATATTTTGTATATATCCAGAGATGCCCGCAATTAATCCTCCGCCACCTACGGATACAAAAACTGCGTCAATCTGTTGTAGCTGGCGAGCAAGCTCTATAGCTATCGTGCCTTGCCCGCCTATAACCTGCTCGTCATTGTATGGAGAGATATACACCATCTCGTGCTCATCCGCATAGGCTCTAGCGTATTCCTCAGTCAAAGCAGAATCATTACCATGAAAATGCACTTCGGCTCCGTAGCGCCGAATCGTCTCCACTTTTGTAGAAGACGCACCGTTGGGCACGAAAATTATCCCTCGTGCCTGAAGAGTTTTTAATCCAAATGCAACTGCAATGCCATGATTTCCAGAGGAAGCTGCTACAATTCCTTTAGCACGTTGCTCAGCACTTAGCGCAAGTAGTTTATTCATGGCACCTCGCGCCTTAAAAGAGCCAGTGTACTGAAGATTTTCCAGCTTCAAAAAAACATTTGCATCAGTTAGTTGACTAAAATAAAGAGAGTGCTCCAGTGGAGTCTCGCGAATAAACGGCCGTATTCTATGTTCAGCCAGTATCACTTCTGCTGTAACATCCATTAAACTACTCCTTTACTCAAGTCTAATACAGTAGGATATGCTATCGTTATTGTGAGCAGCCCAATTTTAGCATACGTAGCAAATCTTTCCTAGAGAATGTTCGAAGTAATGTCCGAAGGCTTCATTTGTTTTCAACAGAGTTCTCAATTATCGGATAAGATCCTAATGGACACTTGATGAAGATGTCTTTCTACAGTAGTGGGGTCCGGAAGATGATAATCGAGGCGGGTGATGGCGGCGAGGGAGAAGGCGGTGGCAAGGCGGGCAGTGTCGGCCAGATTCAGGTTTTGGAGTTGGGCGGCGATGAGGCCAGCCACCATCGCATCACCAGCTCCGAAGGTCTTTTTTACGCTGATAGCTGGAGGAGTCGCGAGGAGCGCGGATGCTTGCTCGACGAATAGTGCTCCCTCCTTGGCCATTGAGACGACGACCAGGCGTAGATCTTCATTCAGAAGTTGCCGCGCCGCACGCAGAATCTCGCCCTCGCCCTCCAAAGTTTGCCCCGTAAGCTGTTGTAGTTCCTCAAGATTGGGCTTGATAATAGTCGGATTGGCCCGTATTCCCGCTCGCAAAGCATCGCCGCTAGTATCGAGTAAAGTCTGCTTGCCCTGCTGCTTGAGCTGGTTGATAAGGGTGGAGTAAATTTCTGAAGGGATGTCTGGGGGTAGAGAGCCGGATAAAACGAACCAGTCACAGGAGGGAGCAAGCTGCGTAACCGTGTTTGTTAATGCATCGAGGGCCTCTGGAGGAGGGCGGAGGCCGGGCATATTGATGTCTGTAGTTTGCTGGTTGGCTTCGTCAACGACTTTGACGTTGGTACGCGTGGAACCAGGGATGCGTACAAAGCGGTCGTCAATCTGTTTTGAGGCGAAGAACTGCTCGAAGATTGCGCTATTGTCCTCACCGAGATAGCCCGCGACGGAGACCGCGTAGCCGTAGTCAACAAGGAAAGAAGCGACATTCACGCCCTTGCCGCTGGCCTCGCTCTGCATCGACTGAACTCGGTTAACTCTACCCGGCCGAAAATTATCAATTTTAAGCGTCTGGTCGATTGCCGGATTGAGCGTGAGAGTTGCGATCCTCATAGGCTGTGCACCTCTAACATGTTTTTAATTACGACACTACTACTGTACCATAGCTATTGTTGCTCTTGAATGTAAGCGAGGCATTCTTCAAGGCAGTGGTCGAAATCAAGATCTGTATTTACTACTAGTTTTGGTTCGTGAATGGGTTCGAAGCGGGCCTTAATCGTGAGATAGAGCGTGTAATCTCGATTGTCTGCCGGGTGCGCATCACTTGTAGTCTTCGCCAATCGTTTATAGGCTGTCTCGTCGGAGCAGACGCACTCGATTACCTTCAATGGTGTCTGAAGTTGCTCGGCCAGCTCCACGATGGCACGGACCTGGTAGTGGCGCGAAAAAGTCCGACCATCCAGAATTGTATACTGTTGTGGATTCTTCTGCAGCATATATGTGGCGACTTGAAATAGAATAGACATACAGAAGTCGTCCTGCTCGGTCGAGTACTCGATCAGGTCTGGAGGAAAGAGTGCTGCGCGAACTATATCTTTGTTGAGCACAATGCCTGAGACTGCCTGAGCGATACTTTGGGCAAGAGTGCTTTTGCCCGTTCCAGGTAGCCCCGCCATAGCAATCAACATAAACTTTCTCCCTACGCTCTTATACACCTGCGTATGCCTTCAGCATAAATGCTTTTTATTGTTCTACGTTTTTTATATTTCCCCACGCTTTTTGCAGAGCAAAAAGCGTGGGGAAATATAAAAAACGTAGAACAATAAAAAGCATTTATGATTGTGCTTGTTTGAGTTCTTCGGCCCCGATCATCAGGCCCACGATCTCTTTATCGTTTGTCTCTTTGATCATGCGCTCACCAGCTTTGCGGCCACGGCGCATGACGATGACGCGGTCGGCGACGGCGAAGACATCCTGCATGTTGTGGCTAATCAGAATCACTGGAATGCCGCGCTCGCGCAGCGTACGTACAAGCTCTAAGACCTTGAGCTGTTCCGGTACGCCCAGCGCGGCCGTAGGCTCGTCCATGATCATCAGGCGTGCATTCCAGTAGACTGCTCGTGCGATAGCCACAGCCTGGCGCTGACCGCCTGAAAGTAGGCGAATCGGTTTGCGCAAGTCGGGAATCTGGATATCAAGCTGCTCAATCACCGTCCTCGACTCTTTGAGCATATACGCATTGTCCAGCTCGCGCAAGATTCCCCAGCGGCGCAGGCGCACCTCGCGACCTAAAAAGATATTCGCGCTCGCATCCAGATTTTCGCACAGCGCCAGGTCCTGATAGATCGTCTCAATCCCCTTGCGGCGGGCATCAAGAGGAGAAGGGAAGCTCACCTCCTGGCCATCGAGCAGCAGCGTGCCACCATCGGGACGATGGACGCCGGAGATAACCTTAATCAAAGTCGATTTGCCCGCCCCGTTGTCCCCCAGCAGACCAACCACCTCGCCCGGCGAGACCGTAAAGCTCACATGGTCCACAGCCACGAGGCCGCCGAAGTGCTTGTACATCTCCCTCACCTGTAGAATAGGTTGTGAGCTTGCCGTTATTGCCATTTCTCTCGCTCCTTTGCTCGCTATTGCGTGATGCGTGCTTTCGCCTGATCGATGAGCACCGCCAGGATGATCACCGTGCCCACCGCTATAAACTGCCAGAAGGGTGCAACGGCAATGATCACCAGCCCGTTCTGAATGATAGCGATGATCAGCGCCCCGATCAGCGTCCCGATAATCGTCCCCTCACCACCGAAGAGCGAGGCTCCCCCAATGACCACTGCCGCAATCGAATCGAGCAAGAGCGGATCGCCAGCATCGGCCGCACCATTGGTAAAGCGAAAGACATACAGCACACCTGCTCCCGCAGCGAAGAGCGCCGAGAGCACATAGACCAGAAAAACATGGCGCGTCACCGGAATACCCGCGCGCGAAGATGCCTCGGCATTGCCGCCGACCGCATAGGTATGGCGACCAAAACGCGTACGGCTGAGCAGCCAGGCACAGAACGCAACCAGAATGAGCATCACAAGAAGCTGATAAGGCAAGATCTGCACTACATCCCGTGCACGTGCACCATGTAGATCGGTGGGCAGCTTAAAGAAGCTGAAGCCGGTTGTGGGCACATAATAGAGCAGATAGCCATTGCCAATCTGCCCAATGCCAGGCGTCTCCACGCTCACCGGTTGTCCACCGGAGAGTAAGAAGGCGGCACCACGTGCAATGCCCAACATGCCAAGCGTCACAATAAAAGGAGGCACGTGCAGGCGGGCGATAATAATTCCGCTGATCGAGCCTGCAATCAGGCCAGAGATCAGGCCGCCAATAATACCGACCAGGATGAGAAGGACGAAGGGTGTCGAAGCGGGCATGCGAGTGATAACCAGAGACGTAGAGATCGCCGAGAGACCCATCACATAGCCCGTCGAAAGATCAACACCACCTGAAATAATCACAAACGTCTGCCCAAGAGCCATAAGCATAATAAATGCCATATTGGCCCCAATGCTCTGGAAGTTGAAAAGATCGAAAAAGCCTGGACCGGCAAGCGAGAAAAAGAGCACAATCAGAAGCAAAAAGAGCCAGGACCAGTAGCGACCAACCGTCGCAAGTGGAGACCGGGGCGTCGAACGTACTTTAGCGTCAGCTAGTTCCATAAAGAATAACCACTTTCTTCCTCTGCGAAGCAGATCCTCTGTAAAACACTCCGCGAACTAAATTCTCTGCAACCACTCCGCGAAGCAGATCCCCTGCAAAACACTCTGCGAAGCAGAGGTGCCGATTTATCGCGCACAGGCCCCGTTTACGGGGAGGCCACCACCCAGGTTCCCCCGAAGTGATCAACTTCCCCTGCCTCAACGTGCCTACGCTTACACACAAAGCCATCCTCCCCAAATGTATCAATCAGGGAAGGAAGCCCCACGACTAGCTTTTATAGACCGCGTTCTGCGCCTCAGTCGAGTTAACGTTCTCCTTCGTAATGATCACATAGCCCGTAGGAACGCGCTTCTTGATATCAGTCGTCTTGCCATTCAGGGCATCCACCGCGTACTGAACAGCCGTGCTACCCATATCACCAGGTTTCTGAGCGATCACGATATCCACAACGCCATTTTTCAGGTCCGTAATAGCCTGCACCGGAGCGTCGAAGTTCGCAATTTTGATGCTCCCCTGCTTGTTCGCATTCTTCACCGCCTGCGCCGCCCCTTCAGCACCAAATAGATTTGTGCCGAAGATGCCAGCAATAGACTTGCCACGCTGTAGAACTGCAGCCGTCTGCTGCGCCGCGTTGGCCGAGCTATCATTGTTGTAGTCAACGCTGGCAAGCGTCACAGCGCCATTGGTTGCGTCGATAGCCGCTTTACAGCCCTGCTGGCGCTGGTCGGTTGTGCTGACACCCGGCTTCACGTTCTGGATATAAACAGATCCCTTGCCGCCGATGGCCTTGATCAAAGCTTCGCCAGCTATTTTTCCACCCTGAAGATTGTCAGAGCCAATATATGAGAGTGGGAATTTTACAGGTCCGTTGGCGTAGTCGCCATCGCCCAGATAGGTATCTACAGAAATAATCTTGATGCCAGCGTCATTCGCGCGCTGTAGCGGAGCGATCATTGCCTGCTTATCGCAAGCGGCGATAATCATAGCATCGACCTTCTTCGCGATCAAGGCATCGACGATGGGTGCTTGCAGTGATGCGTCGAACTGGGCAGGGCCGTCCACAACCAGTGTTGCTCCCAGCTTATCGGCCATTGCTTGCGCACCCTTCTGCATCGTCACGTAGAAAGGATCTCCCTTTACACCCTGTACCAGGGCTAGAGTGTATTTCTTTGAACCAGAACTGGAGTTGGAACCGGAACTGCCTGTGGAGCTAGAAGAGGAACTCTGACCGCCACAGGCTGCAAGAAATACTCCTCCTGCGACAGCAGCGGCGCTGGCAAGAAATGTGCGGCGGCCAAGCTGCTTTTGAGCTATGTTAGTGGCGTCCATCTCGAAAATAGTGGTGCTATCAGCGTTGTCGTTGTTGGTCATGTCAATGTCCAAGCTATTTCTCCCTTGTTATGTGCAACGATGTACAAATAGGTTGATGTCATGGCTTATATCGGCGACCTTGCCCTTGCATGCTATACCTGACTTGATGCCTGGTATTACATCTATCTATACTACGACAATTTCTCCTCTCTTTATCTCTCATTTAGAGAGATTATTTGAAGATTCTCTATGATCTGATAGAGGGCACGCGATATCTATCTCTTAAAACTTGAGAATTGAGTGGCAGGCAGGCAAATACGTCTGGGTGTAGATGTCATTGTAGACCTCGACCGCCTGCGCATTGGGCTCGAAGATCTCAATAGCATGCTGAACTGAGGAGGCCGCCTCTGCGCTTGAGCGAAATATATTGGCACCTATGCCCGCGAGCAGGGCCGCGCCCGTTGCCGCCGCCTCAGTAATTTGCGGAGCTTTAATGGGGCAACCAGTGGCGTTGGCCTTGATCTGTAGAAAGGGCGCAGCTTGATTTGTGCCACCAACCACGATGATCTCTGGCCTGGATGGTGCAAGGTTCAGGCTACAGAGCTTTAAAATGTTATCGCGTAGCCAGAACGCAAGACCTTCCATGAGCGCACGTACTAGTTCAGGCCGACCATGATTGGGCGTTAGACCAAGCATAGCCCCAAGCGCTGGACTATGTTTATAGGGCGTGCCCGCTCCAAGAAAGTAGGGCAGAATGGTAGCGCCTCGCGAGCCAGGAGGAATCTCTACAGCCTCGTTTAGAGCCTGAGCGTAGACAGTATCAGAAATGTTCTCCTGTTGACCCTGCCCGTAGAGTAGCTTGACAATCCATTCAAGCGCGCCGCCAGCGAAGTTCAGCATGCCCATCGTGACATAAGTATGTTGGATGACGTAGGCATAGCTTGTACAGCCTGCATCCAATAATTCACTGCCGGGCTGAAATGTGTCGCTCAACGCTAGAAGAACGCTTGCAGTACCCATCGATTCCAGGAGTTGGCCCGAATGTGTGATGCCAGCCGCCAGCGCGCCGCAGAGGTGATCATGTCCACCTGTGCATATCAGCGTGTGTTGTGGCAGACCTGTCTCGGCTGCTATATCTTTTCGGATAGTGCCAATTGAAGTTCCGCTGGGCAGGGCGGGCGGAAACCAGTTTGCAGGCAGGTCAGAGTGCTGAAGCAGGAATGCAGACCAGTCGAGCTTGCGCTGGTCAAAGAGCATAGTGCGGGAGGCGACGCTATAATCGGTGGCAAAAGAGCCACTCAGCTTCCAGAGCACAAAGTCTTCAATACTTAACCACTGTTGAATGCGTTCAAATGTTTGAGGAAGATTGTTGCGTAACCAGAGTAGCTTGTTGACGCCGAACATTGGTAGTGGAAGTTGGCCCGTAATTTCGAAGACGCGCTCAGCTCCCAGCGTGTCCTCCCACCACTGAGCCTCGGCGGTCGTGCGCTGATCGTGCCAGGCGATAGCGGGATATAATATATTGCCCTGAGCATCCAATGGAAATCCGGACTCTCCCATGCTGGCAACCGAGATGGCGCGAATGCGTTCAGGTTGATCACACTGTTGGATCGCCGCGCGAATACTCTGTACAACGGTCTGCCACAACTCGTCGGCATCAAACTCGCTCCACTCTCTTCTCGGATGGCGCGTCGTCGTACGGCTGCTTCCTATGGCACGAATCTGCCCGCTATCTACATCGAAGAGAACCGCCTTTGTATTTGTTGTACCCACATCGACGCCAACAAGATACATATCAGGACCCCCTGCTTATGCTGCATCGCATAGTGCTTAAAGGATAGGTGTGTTCCGTTTTATTTAACTTTGCTTTTTCTATTTGATTTGGGCTTTGCCCAAATCAAATAGAAAAAGCAAAGTTAAATAAAACGGAGTCTTTCAAGCAGCGAAGCTGCAAAGATTATAGGTTTATATATGCTGCTATCTATCGTCCAGCATGCAAAATCTGTAGTGCTTCGTCCGCAGTTGCATCATGATGAAAAAGGGCGACCAGGGCGCGGGTCATGGCGGTGGGAGAAGGAGATTGCCAGACGTTACGGCCGATCACCACGCCTACCGCTCCAGCATCTCTGGCATCACGCAGCGATTCGAGAAATTCTTTATCGCTGTGCGTCTTCGGGCCACCCAGCACCATCACTGGCGCGAAGCAGGAACGAATTATCTTCTTGAAGCTCTCCGGCTCGCCCGTATAAAATGTCTTCACAATGTCCGCTCCGTTCTCAGCGGCCATGCGGCAGGCGTTAGCTACTGCATCCACGTTGCGGGCGTTGGGGTGAGACTCGAAGCCATAGGGTAGCGCTTCGGCCATCACAGGAACGTTCCAGCGATGTGCCTCGCTAGCCAGAAGAGGAAAGTAGCTTGTCGAAGTGCGATCATGTGTGCCTGGTATATACATCGCCGCCGCCGCATCCGCCCCACTTGAGAGCACATCATCGATGCCAACGACCAGCTCGCGAGGGCTTTCCAGAAGAGGAGAGGTAGCACCATCGCAGCGTATCAGCAGGCCAACATCTTTAAGCTGCTTGCTAAAGTGACGTGCAATACCAATACTTGTCAGGATGGCGTCAGCGCCACCCGCTATCACCTCCTCTAAGACCTTCGCAGGATCTTCAAACCCTGCCAGCACTCCGTCGGTTGAGCCATGATCCATCGCAATAGTCACAGATCGGCCGGCTGCGCTAAAGAGTCGGTGAAAGCGTCTGCCCAGAAGCTCGCTCATACGCTGAGATACCTCTATAGTCTTTCTGAAAAATGTGCGGCAGCGGACCAGCCAGATTTTTTCTTCGTTTGCTAGTCAGCTCGTTCGACAACATCTTTAAATGATCAAACTCAACAAGTGCTCTGTATAGGATTACAGATCACATATTAGGAAGAGAAGAGAGAAGAGATTAGAAATTGGCGGTACGTAAGTAACATGAACGGATTTAAATTGACGTGTCTACTTTTGATTGTAACGATTTTAGGGTGGTTGTCAAGTGAGTTGCTCACTGCCTGGGGAAGAAATTCATCGCGCACGTAGTATACTCTGAAAACGCCAGGTGGTATAATGAAGACTGGACTTGCAGGTTTTACGACTGGCGGAGAGAGGAAGAAGCACTTATATGGCAATGTTTGAGAATTTATCGAAGCGTCTCGAAGGAATATTCAATAATCTTGGTGGACAGGGTAAGCTAACCGAAGATGATGTCAATGCCGCACTGCGCGAGGTGCGCCTGGCGCTGATTGAGGCGGACGTCAATTTGAAGGTGGCACGCCAGTTCGCCGATCGCGTCAAAGAGAAGGCGATCGGCGCGGACGTTATGGGGAGCCTCTCTCCGGCTCAACAGGTGCTCTCAATTGTAAATGAAGAGCTCGTTGAGGTGTTGGGTGGCACAGAAGGCAATAACAAATTGGAGCTGGGGGGTGCCCAGCTGGCTATCATCATGCTTGTGGGTCTGCAGGGTTCTGGTAAGACAACATCCGCCGCCAAGCTGGCAAACTATCTGCGCAAACAGGGACAGCGTCCCTTGCTCGTCGCCGCCGACATGTATCGCCCTGCCGCGGTCAATCAGTTAAAAACTCTGGGCAAGCAGCTCAACATTCCCGTCTACTCCGAGCCGACAGGTGCAGACCCTGTCGATATCTGCGTACACTCCGTAGACTACGCGCGCGAGTACGCCAACACCGTCGTCATCCTCGACACCGCCGGCCGTTTGAATATCGACGAGCGCATGATGAACGAGGTCATAAACATTCGCGAACGCGTCCATCCGCGTGAAGTGCTCCTCGTCGCCGATGCAATGACCGGTCAGGAAGCTGTACGCGTGGCCGAAGACTTCAACAAGGCTGTCTCACTCACTGGCATGGTCCTGACGAAGATGGATGGTGATGCGCGTGGTGGTGCCGCTCTCTCGATTCGAACCGTTACCGGCGTGCCCGTAAAGTTTATGGGCGTCGGCGAAAAGACGGATGCTCTGGAGCCCTTCTATCCCGATCGCCTCGCCTCCCGTATCCTGGGCATGGGCGATGTGCTCTCGCTGATCGAACGCGCTCAAGAGAACATCGATCAAGAAGAGGCTCTGAAGGCGCAGCAGAAATTACAGCAAGGAAAATTTGACCTTGAAGATTTCCTGAGTGCCATGCGCCAGTTGAAGCGTATGGGACCACTGCGCAACGTTATGGAGATGCTGCCTGGCTTCAACAAGCTTGCGTCCACACCGGAGATGGAAGAGGCACTCGAAGGCGATCAACTGAAATACGTCGAGGCCATGATTCTTTCTATGACCAGGGACGAGCGAAAAAATCCCGATATCATGAATGGGAGCAGGCGCAAACGTGTTGCCCGTGGTAGTGGCACGACAGTCCAGGAAGTAAACCAATTGCTAGATCAGTTTGGCGAGATGCGCACGATGATCCGTCAGATGAGCAGCGGCAAGGGTCCGTGGGCACAGATGGCGCGTCAATATGCTGGCGGCGCAGGCGTCCCCGGTATGCCTGCCCTCCCCAAGCAAGCTGGTAGTAAGGGTGGCAAGAAGACAGGCAAGGCTGCGCGTAAAGAGAAGCGTAAGCAAAAAGACCGCAGCGGCAGAAGATAACTTTTTAGTAATTTCCACAAGCTCCCTTTTTCTCTCTTTTTGGCATCGCCAAAAAGAGAGAAAAAGGGAGCTTGTGGAAATTACTAAATGAGCAATATATATACATACAAAAAATTTGGTATGTGGCTTTGAAGGGATGCGCTATCTCTGAGATATAATTATAGGTGGGGAAGTATTGATGAGGGATAACGGAGTCTGATTATGCGCCTGAGTTCAGCAAAGCAGATACCGCCGAGTATACAAGTATGTGCGCGCGCGCATAAACTTGGTTCTCCTCGCATCGTCTATGAACCAAAGGGCGCGTCCTCCCTGCATCTTATCTTTGGACCTGTGGCCCTGCTGATAGGCGGCGCGGTCATCGGCGTCTATATCCTGCTGTATGAGAGCATCTTTAGCTGGTGGCCGAACTGGCAGGCGGACCTGGTAATCGGCGTGGGTGCAGCCTGGCTCTGTGTGGGAGGGTGGATGCTGCTTGCTCCTCTTCTCTATCCGCATCTGCGCGTGTATCTATGTCCAAAGGGGCTGATCTACGCCAGGCGAACACGTGAGGTTATTCGCTGGGACCGGATCGAGGTGGTGAGTAGAGAGGTTCTCGTGCAGAAGAAGACGCAGATTCTGTGCTCATATACTATAAGACGAGATGATGGTGCCGTATTTGAGCTCGGACATGATCTGCCCTATATAGAGCGGTTGGGCAGCTTTATGGAACGCGAAGTGGCACGCCAGCTCTTACCCCAGGCTGTGGCAATCTACGAGGCCGGCAAAGTACAAGAATTTGCCGACATCCTCATTTCGCGCACAAGTATTGGTCTCAAATCGACGCAGCGCGTCTTGCAATGGAGCGACCTGGAGAAGCTGGTGATCGACGAGACATCAGTCAACTTCTATCGTCGGGGTGATACCTGGGCCTGGACCACGTTGAGCATCTCTGGCATACCAAATATAGGCGTACTCAGAGGTCTAGTGCGGCACGTCAAGGGCGAGATGCGCAAACGTATACTACAAGAGATCACTCCTATAAAGTCCTCACAGATCCAGGCATATGATGCAGGTTTTGCCATCTCCTTCGGCAAACTCGATCTGAGTAAAGCTGGCATCAGCCTCAATAACAACGAAGATGTCCTACCCTGGGAAGAGATCGCCAGCTTCGGCGTGGGCGAAAACGAGATCATCATTAAGCGATCCGGCCTGCTAGAAGAGTGGTATACCTTGCCTGCATGGATGATCTCAGATCTAACCGGCCTGAGGCAGTTAGTAGACTACGCCCTTTGGCAACAAGAACAATAAAAACACTTTTCATGTACTTTACTTTTTCTACAAACTATGCGCGAAGCGCATAGTTTGTAGAAAAAGTAAAGTACATGAAAAGTGTTTGACTTTAACGCCCTGGCTATGCTAGGATATCTAATGAGGAAGTGTACTTTGGACACCAGGTAGTGCGTGTCCACGCCTGTTATTTGTAAAGAAACGAAGGTTCCACTCATGGAAACACTCCCCGTTCTCATTTATGTAGCGATGGCTGTCCTCTTCGGCATTCTAGTTATGTTTGTCACATCTATTCTTGGCCCTAAAAAGCCAACGCCGGAGAAGCTCGCCCCATATGAATGCGGTATACAAGAGATAGAGGCCCCGAAGCGGCGTTTCCCAGTCAAGTATTTATTGACCGGGATGCTCTTCATAGCGTTCGACATCGAAATTGTTTCGTTTTATCCTCTTGCGATCTTGCTCCATAAGCTGCAAGTATTCGGGCTTATCGAGCTACTCGTCTTTCTGCTGGTCCTGGGGATCGGCTATGTCTATGTCTGGCGGAAGGGAGCGTTCACATGGGACTGAAAAACCCCTGGGAGCCGGTGCAGACCTACTCTAATACACAGACGCCACGGCGTGAATTACCTATGCAGCACGACAAGGATGGCGGCTTCGGCATCCTGACCACACAGGTAAACAAGCTTATCGATTGGGGGCGCAGTTCGTCGCTATGGCCAGCGCTCTTCGGCCTCGCCTGCTGCGCCATCGAAATGATGTCCACCAGTGGAGACCGTTTCGACCTCGCGCGCTTCGGCGCTGAAGTCTATCGCGCCTCACCACGTCAGGCTGACTTGATGATCGTGGCTGGTCGCCTCTCAGTGAAGATGGCTCCTGTTCTGCGACAGATCTATGATCAGATGCCTGAGCCCAAATGGGTGATCTCAATGGGAGCCTGCGCTTCCTGCGGCGGCGTCTTCAATAACTATGCGATCGTACAGGGCGTGGACAAGGTTGTACCGGTCGATGTCTTTATCCCCGGTTGCCCTCCGACGCCCGATATGTTACTCTTCGGCTTTAACGAGCTCCAACGCAAAATTCGCGAAGGAGTTCCTAATCCTCCTGACCCTCTCAAGGCGAGTGGCATCAAGCTGGTGGGTCCATTGGGAGACGAACTATAGAGGTACGCAGACCCGGTTTTCTAGGGCACCTGAAGAGGTGCCCTTTGATGCCTTTTCAGCACAATACCTAAGCACAATACCTAAAGGAATGTAATGTACTATGGTCATAACAGCAGCATCGACGGTCGAGACGGTGCGGAGCAAGTTTCCCCAGGCCATTGTGGATACGGTCGAGTTTCGCGATGAGCAGACGATTCTACTCAAGCCAGAGAATCTGGTCAGCGTATGCCGCTATCTCAAAAACGAACTGCAGTATACTTTTCTAGAGACTGTAACCGCCGTCGATTGGCCCGAACGCGTTCCACGCTTCGATGTCGTGTATCAACTTCACTCTATGCCCAACCGCTGCTATCTGCGCCTCAAAGTACGCGTTGGAGAGCGGCGTGAACAGCATCCCTCGGTTCCTACAGTGACGGGTGTCTGGCCCGGCGCAAACTGGTACGAGCGCGAGGTGTATGACCTGTTCGGCATTGTATTTTCAGGCCATCCCGACCTGCGTCGCATTCTTATGCCAGCCGATTGGACAACTCATCCACTGCGCAAAGACTATCCACTCTCAGGCTTTGATCTGCCGGAGCCGTACTGGGGTGGTCAGGTGCCCTATAATACTGATCCCGGCGTCGGCGACTACTATAAACAAACGTTGCGCACTCCCGAAGGTCGTGAACTCAATGAGAATCGTAGTGACGTGAATTCGAGCCAGGAGCCAGGAACGTTTGCTCGTCCAGAGGATCACGAAGCTCCTGACACTCTCTCCGATTCACTAGATTTACCAGCGACACCCGTTCCAAGTAGAAACAGAAGCTTCAGGCAAGACGACGCGAGTAAAGGACTTCCTTCCAGACTGCCTGAGCCGAGCTAGGACAGAGTCCGTTGGCAGTCTGTATATGGAGGAAAGGATAAAAGAACGCATGAAGCAGCAAGAAATCACGAACGCTTATACCGTTGAGGAGGGCCGCCCGTTAGAGGATGGCAAGCGCTCCGATACCATGACGATCAATATGGGGCCGCAGCATCCGAGCACTCACGGTGTGCTACGCCTGCTACTCACAATTGAGGGTGAAACAGTTCTCAAGGCCATTCCCGATCTTGGCTATCTACACACCGGTATTGAAAAGACCGCCGAGTCCAAGACCTATCATCAGGCCCTCGTCCTCACCGATCGCATGGACTACCTGGCCCCATTGAATAACAATCTGGGCTACTCGCTGGCCGTCGAGCGTCTGCTAGGCATCGAAGACGAGATCAACGACAAGATCAAGTATACGCGTGTCATCCTGGCGGAACTTTCGCGCATCGCCAGCCACCTGGTCTGGCTGGGCACACATGCCCTCGACCTGGGAGCAATGAGCATGTTCCTCTACTGCTTCCGCGAGCGTGAGGTCATCCTGGATGTATTCGAATACATCTCTGGCGTACGCATGATGACGAGCTATATCTGCCCCGGTGGACTTCAGGCCGAACTGCCTCCCGGCTTCGACAAGAAAGTGCTGACTTTCACAACGGGCTTCCCTGAGCGCCTGCGTGAATATCACGATCTACTGACCAATAACCAGCTCTGGCTTGAGCGCACAAAGGGGATCGGATATCTCAGCCAGGAGGACGCAATCGCGTATGGCGCGACCGGTCCTGTGTTGCGTGGCAGTGGCGCGGTCTGGGATCTACGCAAGATATACCCATATTCTGGCTATGAGCAGTTTGACTTTGATATCCCTGTTGGTACCAACGGCGATGTCTATGATCGCTATCTCGTACGTATGCTGGAGATGGAGCAGAGCCTGAAAATTATCAACCAGGCGCTCGAAGGCTTGCCAGTAGGACCTTATCGCGTAAACAATCCCAAGATCACTCCGCCGCCTAAGTGGCAAATTACTGGCAGCATGGAAGCCCTGATCCACCACTTCAAGCTCTTCACCGAGGGCTATCGTCCACCTGTGGGCGAGGTCTTTGTGCGTACAGAGTCGCCAAAGGGTGAACTGGGATTCTATATTGTCAGCGATGGCAGTGCAAAGCCTTATCGCATGCATGTACGCGGCGGCTCATTTGCCAATCTGCAAACCTTGCCACTTATGATCGAGGGCGGATTCCTCTCGGACGTGGTGGCATCGATTGGCAGCATAGATATTGTGCTAGGAGAGGTTGATCGATGATATCCGAACAGGCAAAACAGCGTATGCGGAACCTGGCCGCACTCTATCCCGTGGCACGCTCGGCCGTAATGCCATCTCTGCATATTGCACAGCAAGAAGAGGGGTACATTACTGAAGAGGGGCTGCGGACGGTGGCGGAGGCCATCAATATGACGGTGGACGATGTGGAGAGCATCGCCACCTTTTATACGATGTATTATCAGCGTCCGCAGGGCAGAAAGGTCATCAAGATATGCAATAGCATCTCTTGCTATCTGCGCAACTGTGATCCGCTGATTGAGCATTTTGAGGAGCGACTGGGCATCAAGCGCGGCGAGACTACATCCGACGGCAACTATACGTTGATGACCGCCGAATGCATCGCCTCTTGTAGTAGTGCACCAGCGCTCCAGGTCAATGATGAATTTGTAGAGAATGTAACAATTGAAGCCGCAGATGCCTTGATCGACGAGCTGGATCGGGAACTTGGTCTCCTGCGCATGAACAAAAGATCTGAGATACGCTAGTGGCGATAGATTTTTATTTTCGCCTGGACACAAATCTTTTTCTCTTTTTTTCAGACCGCCAACGCCTACCGGCTAGCTTACGCTCAGGCGGTCTGAAAGGAAGTCCTCACGGCTCTCAAAAAGGAATTACTTGATAATCAGGCTGCCAACGCCTATCGGCTAGCTTACGCTCAGGCAGCCTGAAAGGAATTATACATATGCCAGAACTAATTGTTACAAAGGATATTGATGTCCCTGGTATAGATAAACTAGATGTTTATCGCCAATATGGTGGCTACGAGGCGCTGGCAAAGGCGCTGAACGACTTTGAGCCCGATAGTCTCGTCGATATGATCAAAGCTTCGGGACTGCGCGGGCGCGGCGGAGCCGGCTTTCCCACCGGCATGAAGTGGGGCTTTCTCGCCAAGAACGATAAGCCGCGCTTCCTCTGCTGCAACGCCGACGAGAGCGAGCCAGGTACCTGCAAAGACCGCATCATCATGGAGCGCATTCCGCACCGGCTGGTAGAGGGTGTGATCATCACTAGCTTCGCCTGCCGCGTCACTACTGCTTTTATTTATGTACGCGGTGAACTGGCCCTGGCAGGTCGCCAGGTGGAGCAGGCCGTCGAAGAGGCATACGCCGCTGGCCTGGTCGGAAAAAACATTCTGGGCAGTGCGTATAGCCTGGACATCATCGTCCATCGCGGAGCTGGCGCGTATATCTGCGGCGAGGAGAGCGCTCTGATGGAATCGCTTGAAGGCCGCCGTGGCTATCCCCGCCTCAAGCCGCCCTTCCCAGCCGCTATTGGCCTCTACGGCGGTCCCACCGTCATCAACAACTGCGAAACGCTGGCAACCATACCAGGCGTCGTTGCGGGTGGTGCTGAGTGGTATGCCTCATTTGGCACGGAGAAGAGCAAGGGCACGCGCATGTTCTGTTTAAGCGGACAGGTGAAGAAGCCCGGCGTCTATGAACTACCTCTGGGCATTCCTATGCGCACTTTGATCTATGACGAGCAGTATGGTGGCGGCATTCTGGATGATAGAGAGCTCAAGGCGATCATCCCTGGTGGCTCGTCCACTTTCATTCTCACGCCCGATACCATAGATATTCCGATGGACTATGAATCTGTGGCGGCTGCTGGTTCGATGCTTGGCTCTGGTGGTGTAATCGTCATCTCTGACGCTACCTGTATCGTTGGAGCTATAGCACGCATGACCGAGTTCTACCGCGACGAGTCGTGTGGCAAATGCACTCCCTGTCGCGAAGGAACGTTCTGGTTGACCGAGATTTTGGAGCGGCTCGAACACGGGCATGGGCAGATGAAGGATATTGACCTGTTGATGGATATCTGCGATAACATTGCTGGAAAGTCGTTCTGCCCATTGGGCGATGCCGCGACCAGCTCAATTACCAGCGGCATCAAGAAGTATCGCGAAGAGTTTGAATATCATGTCAAATATGGGCGTTGTAAAGATGGTCCGGGCAGCGTAGAGCAGATGCTAGTCGTTCCACAAGTCGCTGCTGCCCACTAGAATAGAGGAATTTTCAATGCCAGAAGAGAAAAAAGTCGACCTCGTACATCTCACCATTGATGGCATTCCGGTCGAGGTTCCTGCGGGAACACTGGTGTGGGCGGCGGCACAGCAGGCAGGCATAGAGGTGCCGGTCTACTGCTATCATCCTAAGATGCCCCCACTGGGTGCCTGCCGTATGTGCTTCGTCGAGATCGAGAAGGTCCCCAAGCCGCCGCAGACCGCCTGCACGACGCCTGTGGCCGAGGGTATGGTCGTCCATACCAAAACAGAGAAGGTCCTGAAAGCCCGCCGTGGCACGCTGGAGTTCCTGCTCATCAATCATCCGCTGGACTGTCCTATCTGCGACAAAGCTGGCGAGTGCGATCTACAGGATTTCACACTGCGCCACGGCCCCGGCGGCACGCGCTTCGATCTGCACAAGCGTCACTATCAAAAGCCCATTCCGGTCAGCAACGATGTCATGCTGGACCGCGAGCGCTGCATTCTCTGCCAGCGCTGTACGCGTTTTAGTTCTGAGATCTCAATGGACAACGGGCTGGTCATGATCTCACGCGGCTTCAAAATGGAAGTCGGCACCGCCCCTGATTCTGCCTTTGACTCGGTCTTCTCCGGCAACACCGTAGAGATCTGTCCTGTGGGCGCGCTAACCGCCTCAACCTATCGTTTTAAAGCCCGGCCCTGGGAACTAAAGCGCACGCCCAGCATCTGCAACAACTGCAGCGTTGGCTGTAACGCGCGCATCGATAGCCGGGTGGACAAGATCATGCGCCTCATGTCGCGCAACAACGATGAGGTCGATGATGGCTGGCTTTGTAATCGTGGCCGCTGGGAGTTCGATTACGTCAATAGTGCCCAGCGCCTGCGCACACCGATGATTCGACGTAACGGTACCCTGGCTCCCGCGAGTTGGGATCAGGCAATCTCCTATATCAGCAACAAGCTGCGAGGCATCATCTCCACATCCGGAGCGCAATCAGTTGCCGGTATCGGCTCAACCCGCACCACCAATGAAGATGCCTATCTCTTCCAAAAATTCTTGCGCCAGGTCGTGGGCACGCCGAATCTCGATCACTACCACGGCTATTTCCCCACCTCGCGTGATCAACTGACCGGCAAGCCCTGGATGATGACTAATAGCATTGCCGACATCGAGAAGGCGTCGCACATCGTCCTCGTCGCCTCCGATCCATACCTGCGCCAGCCCATTCTCAACCTGCGCATCAAAAAGGCGCTGCGGGCGGGTGCGAAAATTTACATCGTCAATTCTGCCACAACCGAGCTTGATCGCCTGGCCGCGCTCAAGGTGACCATTCCCGATTATGGTGCGGGGGCAGCGGCTAAAGTATTGCTCAAGTACGTTCTGAACAATCCTGATGCGAAGCTGGATGGCTATGAAGAGGTGCGCACGCGAGTTCAGCGCGAGAATCAGACGATTCTGGCTGCTGAAGATAGCTTTGGAGCGAGGGCTACAACACAGCTTCAGAATCTTGCAGACGAGATCGTCGGCGCGCCGGGCGCTATCATCCTGTACGACGAGATGGCAACGCTGGATGCTGGCTGTGAAGACCTCGCTGCCGACCTGCAAGCCCTGGCCGTCTTGACCGGCAATGTTGACCGGCCCGGAACCGGTGTGGGACCACTCTTCGAGGACGCCAATTCGCTGGGTGCCCGTGACATGGGCTTGTTACCTGACTCATTACCCGGCTATCAGCCAGCCGCCGAAGCCGGTATGAGCTACGCGGAGATACTGAGCAACCCACAACTCAAAGCACTCTTCGTCATGGGTGCCAATCCCGCCCGCCATCTGGTCGATGCCAAGCTGCCTGAAGGGCTGGAGTTATTAGTCGTGCAAGAATTAATGCCGACCGAGACTGTGCAACTCGCCGATGTCGTGCTCCCCGCCGTGTCCTTCGCCGAGAAGGAGGGGACGATGACCAACGTCGATCACCATGTACAGGCGATCCGACGCGCGCTGCGTCCATTGCCCGGCGCGCGGGCTGATTGGGAGATTCTGGCCGCGCTGGCACGCTCGATGGGTCAGAATTGGAACTACGCCAGCCCACGCGATATCCTGCTAGAGATCGCCGAGAGCAATCCCTTCTACGCTGGCCTCATCTGGGAAGATCTCGCCGCGCAAAGTGTACGCACGCAAGAGCAGGAGGTGGCTCATGTCTGATCTATTAAATAATGTCATCGTCGCAACCATCGTCAAAGGCGCAGTCATCATCTTCGCCCTGCTGACCGCCTTTGCCTACATGACTCTGATCGAGCGGCGTGTCGTTGCCAAAATGCAGGGACGGCTAGGTCCAAATCGTACCGGCCCGTTCGGTGCATTTCAGCCAGTGGCCGACGCCCTTAAAATGATGTTCAAAGAGCAGATCGTTCCTACCCAGGCCAGTAAAGCGATCTATCTGGTTGCTCCGGCCATCTCCGTCGTCGTCGCGCTCTGTGCCTTCGCGGTCGTCCCCATCGGGAACAACTGGAGCGGTGACCGGCATGTGACCAGCATTTGGGACCCCTTTATTGGCGACATCAACGTCGGCATCCTGTGGATTTTAGCTATCTCCTCCCTGGCCGTCTACGGTATCGTGCTCGGTGGCTGGGCATCTGGCAACCGCTACTCTCTACTTGGCGCACTACGTAGCGCGGCGCAAATGGTCTCGTATGAAACCAGCCTGGGCCTGGCTTTAAGCGGAACACTGATGTGGGCGGGCACGTTAAGCATGGTGGGTATTGTACAGCATCAGATCGACATGGGCATCTGGTTCGTCTTTGCCCAGCCGCTTGGCTTTGTCATCTATCTCATCGCCGGCGTTGCCGAGGTGAACCGCGCTCCCTTTGATCTACCAGAGGCCGAGCAGGAGTTGACCGCTGGCTACCTGACGGAGTACAGTGGCCTGCGCTGGAGCTTGTACCAGATGGCCGAGTACATTAACATGATCACCGTCAGTGCAGTGGCCTCCACGCTCTTCTTCGGTGGCTGGAGCTTCTTCGGCCTCACCGATCGCATTCCGGTCTTGCCGATTCTCATATTCTTGATCAAGGTCGCGGTCTTTTTATTCTTCTTCATCTGGCTACGCGCCACCCTCCCTCGCATCCGCTACGATCGCCTGATGCAGTTGGGGTGGACATTGCTGCTGCCGCTAGCCGTCTTGAACATCGTTATCACAGCATTCTGCGTTGCTTTGGGTTGGCCCTGGTGGATCAGCGGCCTGCTCGGTTTGCTCGTCATCGTAGGATTATTGTTCTTAGTCCGCCGCCGAGGCCTGCTTGCAGGCACACGCTACGAAGAGGAGACTACGAAAGGTGTCGCAGCAGTGCTGCCATCATCAGTACGGCTGGAAAAGTTCGAGCGTCCCATAGCTACCGTCTCTGTAAAAGAGGAGCAGCAGGAGCAGGATACGACGGCTGTGAAGGTGTAATTCGGAAGAGGCGCCGATTTATCGCGCAGACCCCATTTATGGGGAGGCCACCACTCAGGTCCCGCTCACATGTACAGGCTCATCGATTCCAACTCGGTAGTATGAATGGAGAGGAAAGGAAATGTCAACCGACGCTTATCGCAAACTATGGAGTCAAGTACAACATCTATCATCTGAAGAACAGCTTCAGTTGCTAGTTGACCTGGCGGACCTGCTTAAGCGGCCATTGGCAACAAAACCTCTTCATAGCATTTTAGAACTGAAAGGTTTAGGCAAGGAGATCTGGCAGGGTATTGATGTGGATCAGTACCTGGAGGATGAAAGAAATTCATGGGACAATCCAATTTCTTAATGAAAGAGTATGTACAGACTGTGATTGCCTATAGCCATTCATGGCGAGTGAGGGTAGGGACCACGTTCACGGCGTCCGAAAAGCTAGCCTACCACTCATCTTGTCAGGCAAAACGTGATGTTCTTCCTCTGCCTTTTCCTCTTTTATCAATGATATTGGTTGCAAGAGATTGCAGATAAGTGAGCTTGATAGGCAGGTGGACGGGCGACAACCGCAAGGGATTGTCGCTACGCGAGTTGAGATTAAGGAGTTTATATGTCATTTGACATCATCAAGGGTATGGCGACGACCCTGAAGAATATAGGTAGGAAGCCGACGACTGTTTCGTATCCAGAAGAGGAGCGGGACCTGCCGGCGCGTTTTCGTGGTCGTCATGTATTGCATCGTTATGATAACGAGCTAGAGCGCTGTGTCGGCTGCTATCTATGCGCCGGGGCGTGTCCTGCCGATGCGATCTATATTGAGGCCGAGGAGAATACCGAGGAGAATCGGGTCTCTCCGGGCGAGCGCTACGCCAAAGTCTTCGATGTAAATATGTTGCGCTGCATCTTCTGTGGCTACTGCCAGGCGGCGTGTCCCACCGGAGCAATTACGCTGGAGAAGAATTACAAGCTGGCCTCTTACTATCCTGAGGACCTTGTCTATCACAAAGAGATGCTGCTGGAGCCGAAGGGGCAATCGACGATAGGCTCGAATGCAGTCTGGGCCGAGCCAGCTCCTGAAGAGGCTGCTCAACCGATTCCGCAAGATTCACATCTCTTCGATGGCTCGCGCGCTAGCGCAGCAGCCGTCGGGCTAGGCAATCTAGAGACGGAGCGCCCGGTTATGCTTGTCAACGAAGATCAGGACGAGGACAGAAGAAAGCTGGAGAAGGATAGGCCATGACAACCGAGATTCTTTCGTTTATCGTGCTGGCAATCGCCAGTACGGCGACGGCGATCGGTGTGATCGCCTTCAAGAATGCTGTGCACAGTGCTTTAAGCCTGATCGTAACCCTGCTGTTCCTGGCAATGTTCTATCTGTTGCTCAATGCGATGTTTATCGCGGTGGTGCAGGTTCTTATTTATGCAGGTGCAATCATGGTGCTCTTCCTCTTTGTGGTGACGATGCTCGCCCCTGACCAGAACGAGGGGGCGTTGCAGGATGCGATTCCGTGGCAGCGTCTGGTGGGCGGCATCTTAGGGCTTGTGCTCGTTGGTGCTTTGAGCTATCTGCTCTTCACGGGAGCGGAGGTTACCGGATCGAAGGCGTCGCAGGCCGATAGTCTTTCGCGTATGGTTGCGTCGCAGGGGAATACAGAGGCGTTTGGACTGGCGCTCTTCCACGGCTTCCTGTTTCCATTTGAAGTGACCAGTCTATTGATTGTAGTCGCGATCCTGGGCGCGTTGGTATTTGGGCGTCGGGCGTGATGTCTGATAAATATTTTGTATCCGGCGAAGGACGACAACCACAAGGGATTGTCGCTACGCGGGCCTGTGAGGCGGGCGGAAAACGACAACCGCAAGGTATTGTCGCTACGCGAGTTGGGTACGAGAGAATAGAGAGGGAACGATGTCGTTAGCTGCGTACTTGATAATGAGCGCGGTCCTGTTCACCATTGGCGTGATTGGAGTGCTGATCAGGCGCAATCCACTTATTATCTTTATGTCTATTGAATTAATGCTAAATGCTGTCAATCTATCGTTTGTGGCCTTATCCCATTTTCTAGATTCTGCGGATGGTCAGATGTTTGTCTTCCTGGTTTTGACGGTTGCCGCCGCCGAAGTCGTGGTAGGACTGGCCCTGATCGTGACTATTTTCCGCACGCGCCGCAACATAGATGTTGACGAAATGAATAGATTGCGAGGCTAGTTTATGACGAATCTAAGTCTCTGGGTGCTCCTGTTCCCCTTACTGGGATTTATTATCCTGGGGCTGGTGGGCAGGTTCATGACGCGCCCGGTCATTCTGGCGGTCGGCTGGAGTGCCTGCGGCCTTGCGTTTCTCTTCGCACTTGCCAATTTTCTAAGTATGACGAGTACGCCGGCTGCAGGGCGTGTGAACGATACAGTACTTTATCCCTGGGTGGCTTCGGGCAGCTTCTCACTAAATTTCGGACTCTTGCTCGATCCGCTCTCTATGACGATGCTCCTGGTCGTGACCGGCGTCGGTTTTCTCATTCATGTCTATTCCGCAGGCTATATGGACGATGATCCAGGCTTCTGGCGCTTCTTCGCATATCTGAACTTCTTTATTTTCGCGATGGTGGTGCTGGTGAGCGCGGACAACTTCCTGTTCTTATTAGTCGGCTGGGGACTGGTTGGACTGGCATCATACTTGCTGATTGGCTTCTGGTATCAGCGCCGCTCAGCGGTGATGGCCGCGCGTAAGGCTTTTGTTATCAACGTCATCGGCGACTTCGGCCTGATGATCGCAATCTTCTTGATTTTCATCAATTTCGGTCAGTTGTCTTACCTCAACGTGTTTGGACATGGACCGATAGGTGAGGGAGCGGCAACCGCGATTTGCCTGCTGCTCTTCCTGGCCTGCGCCGCCAAGTCTGCGCAGTTGCCGCTCTATATGTGGCTGCCCGACGCTATGGAGGGTCCAACACCAGTCAGCGCACTCATCCATGCTGCGACGATGGTTACGGCTGGCGTCTATCTGGTGGCGCGTGCTTATCCTCTTTTTGAGCAGGCTCCGGCTGCACTACTTGTGGTTGCTAGTATCGGTGGGATCACCGCTCTCTTCGCCGCCACGATCGCGCTGTTTCAATTGGATATCAAGCGCGTGCTGGCCTATTCGACGATCAGCCAGTTGGGCTATATGTTTATGTCCGAGGGCGTGCATAACTACTCAGGGGGTATCTTCCACCTGGTGACGCATGCGTTCTTCAAGGCTCTGCTCTTCCTGGCTGCGGGCGCGGTGATTCATGCGTTGGGCGGCGAGCAGGATATGCGCAAGATGGGTGGTTTGTGGGGACGCTTGAGGGTTACGGGCTTGACGTTTTTGATTGCCGCGCTGGCGATCAGCGGTATCTTCCCGCTGGCCGGCTTCTGGAGTAAGGACGAAATTCTGGGTTCGATTCTGGCTCAGGCGACGGCGAGCGGCAATGCCTGGTTTTATATCCTGTGGATAATCGGCATACTCACGGCGGGCCTGACCGCCTTCTATATGTTCAGACTCTTCTTCGGCATCTTCAACGGAGCCTATCGCGGCGGAACGGCTACAGCCAGACACGATGAGCAGGGGATCTCTGAGCGAGAGGAGGCTGAGGCGGCGGGACATCAACACACTGGTAGCGTGAGCTATTATAACATCCACGAAGTGCCGCCCGTCATGTCCATCCCATTAATCATCCTGGCCGTGCTCTCAGTTCTCGGCGGCTTCATCGGCTCGCTCGAACTCTTTGGCCTGCCGAACTGGATGCCGCTGGCAAACTTCCTGCCCGCTGGTCTACACACCCATGCGGCAGCGACAACACTGACGATCGGCTGGATCTCCACCGCCCTCAGCCTCATTGCCGCCCTGCTCGGTATCTTCCTGGCGTGGCGTCTCTACGGAAAGGGCTTTGCATATCGCGAGACTCCAAATCCGCTCTACCAGTTGCTCTCGCACAAATACTATGTGGACGAGGCGTCAACTGCCGTGCTCATCAATCCTCTTCTGGCCTTGAGTCGCGGACTCTCGCGCTATCTGGAAGGGAATGCGCTGGATGGTGGTAGTCGGGGAGTGGCGCTTGCTTTTAAAGGAACCAGCAATGTTCTGCGCCGAGTACAGACTGGATATATGCGCAACTACGCGCTCAGCATCCTGGTTGGTGTTGTTTTAATTGTTGTTTACTACGCGGTGAGGGGGTAGAGGCTATGTTTTTTCTCTCATCTGTAATCTTCCTCCCGCTCTTGGGAGGCATCGCGCTGCTCTTCTTTCCACGAAAGAATGTCACCGCGATCCGCTTTACCGCCCTGGGCGTGGCGCTGGCCGAACTGCTGCTGGTTCTCATCCTGGCGCTCGTCTACCTGCAATCCTCGATTGGCATCTTTAGCTCGTCGGTCCTGACCGAGAGCGTGCCCTGGCTGCCATCGCTAGGCATCAACTATAGCCTGGGCGTCGATGGCATTAGCATCCTGCTCGTGGGGCTAACCGCTTTATTGACAGCCATCAGCATCGGTGCCTCGTTCCGCATCGAGCAGCGGACCAAGAACTACATGGCCTTTATGCTCTTGTTGGAATGCGGCATCATTGGCGTCTTCCTCTCCGCCAACCTCTTCCTGTTCTATATATTCTGGGAAGTGATGTTGATACCCGCGTATCTCCTGCTGGGATCGTGGGGAGGCGAGCGGCGCATCTACGCGGCCTTCAAGTTTGTACTCTTTACTTCGGTTGGTAGTTTTATCATGCTCATCGGCATCATTGCTCTGGGCTACTATCATCAGCAGGCGGCGGGCGGCTCCTGCGGTTACACGCTTGAACTCTCCGCCCTGCTCAATACAGCATCCACCTGTCGTGGAATCCTGAATGGCACGGTACAGACCTGGCTCCTGCTCGCCTTTGCCGCCGCCTTCGCTGTGAAAGTGCCGCTCGTGCCCTTCCATAGCTGGCTGCCCGATGCGTATAGCGAGGCACCATTTCCTGTAACGGTCGTGCTGGCAGGCGCGATGTCCAAGACTGGCGCATACGGTTTTCTACGGCTGTGCATTCCGCTCTTTCCGCAAGCTGTGCAGAATCTCGCGCCGCTCTTCAGCATTCTGGCGGTGATCGGCATTATCTACTGCGCGCTTATGGCTCTGGTGCAGACAGATCTGAAGCGGCTGCTCGGTTATTCCAGTATCAGTCACCTGGGTGTGATCATGCTCGGCATGTTCGCCTTTAATGCGCAGGGCGTCGAGGGCTCGGTTCTACAGATGGTCAATCACGGTATCACCATCGCTGCGCTCTTTCTTATAGCAGGATTTCTGGAGCAGCGTACGGGCACGCGACGCTTGAGTGACTTCGGCGGACTGGCCTCGCGCATACCCTGGCTGGCGACCGCAATGTTTGTGGCCGCGCTCTCCTCGCTCGGCTTACCTGGACTCAATAGTTTCGCCGGTGAGTTCTTAGCCCTGCTGGGCGCGTTCCGCTCCAACGTTACGCTGGGAGTCTTGGGCACGCTGGTCGTCATTCCCGCTGCCTGGTACATGCTGCGCTTCTTCCAGGGGCTCATGTGGAATCCACGGCAGCGTGAAGGGCTTGTAGCAAGTACCTTGCGCAAAGGCAACCTGAGCGATCTCAATTTCAGCGAGTTCTGGCTGCTGGCACCTTTGATGGCCTTAATATTCTACATCGGCATACAACCTGCGGCGTTGACCTGGCTGCTTGAGCCTTCTGTTCTCAATACAATGCAGGTTCTTGGCAACGCGTTTGTGAAATAGTTCTCTATTGCGAACGCTTTTATTATGAGGGGTTTCTATGACATTTACTTATGGCGTCTCAGCCCAGGACTGGCTGGGAATTGCACCGATCCTGGTGCTGGTCGGAATGGCCCTCGTTGTCATGCTGGTGGACCTGGTGTTACCGCACGAGGGCGAGCGCTCAAAACACAGCGGGCCGGCGAACTTCGCCGTCCTGCCCATCGTGGCATATCTTGGCACGGTGGGCGCAATCGTGGCCGCGATCATCCTATTCTTCGTAGATCATCCAACGCGCGTCTTTAACAGCATGATCGCCACCGATCCGGGCACGCTCTATGCTGACATAATCATCCTGGTGGCTGGCGGACTCGGCATCTTGCTCTCGCCCGCGTATCTCAAGCGGCTCGGCCAGGTGCACCAGGGCGAATACTATGCTCTGATGCTGCTCGCCATGACCGGCATGCTCTTGATGGCAGGCGCGACGAGCTTCCTGATCGTCTTCGTTGGCCTGGAAATGTTCTCGCTCGCCCTCTACATCCTGTGCGGCTTCATCGCTCAACGCCGGACCTCGCAGGAGGCGGGCATGAAATATTTCCTGCTCAGCTCGTTTGCCTCGGCCTTCCTGCTCTACGGCATCGCCCTGATCTATGCCGCGACCGGAAGCACCTTCTTCATCGCCATCAGAAACTTCATCGGACAGCAGCATCACGCCCCCCTACTCTTGCTGGTAGGTATGGGACTGCTCTCGGTCGGCTTCGCCTTTAAAGTCTCAGCCGTCCCCTTCCAGTCCTGGACGCCCGATGTCTATCAGGGCGCGCCCGCACCCGTCACCGCCTTTATGTCGGTTGGCACTAAAGTCGCGGCGCTGCTCGCCTTCGTCCGCGTCTTTGGCTTCGTGCTCCTGCCCGTTCAGGGCGACTGGATGCCCGTCGTCTGGGCTATTGCCGTCCTGACCATTCTCGGTGGCAACATCATGGCGCTGGGACAGACCAATCTCAAGCGCATGCTGGCCTATTCCAGTGTAGCCCACGGCGGCTACCTCCTGATCGGCGTCATTGTCGGCGGCTCGCTGGGGGCGACTGCCATCCTGTTCTACCTATCCTGCTACTTGTTCATGAACCTGGGAGCCTTTGGTGTCGTCTCAACGCTTGAGCGGCTGGACAACTCCGGCTACGGCAGCGAGGATCTGCGAGGATTGTGGTATCGCCGTCCAGTGCTGGCCGGTTTATTAGCCTTCTTCCTGCTCTCACTGGCTGGCTTCCCACCAATGGCCGGCTTCGCTGGGAAGTATTATATCTTCTACGCCGCGCTCCAGGGCGGGCATCCCGAACTGCTCATCATCGGCATCATCGCCAGCATCCTGGGCATCTACTACTACCTCCGCTTCATCGCTACCATGTTCATGGAGCAGCGCGAGCCCGCGCTAGCCTCAATAGGGACCACGCCGTCGGCTGCTCCTAGAGCAACTACGCGCATCGGAACCACCCCTGCGCCTCGTCCTCGACTGAGTTCGACGCGGATGGCAACGGGCGGACTCGCTACTTCGAGTGGTGGTGGAACTGCGGTGGCTGTGAGACCGACGACTGTGAGCAAGAGCACAACGATTGTGAGACCGCCGGTTCAAGTGGAGGCGGTGGCGGAGCAAGAGGTCGGCCGCGGCTTGTTGAGCATGTCCTGGCTGGCTCTGGGAATCGCCGGGCTGGGCACGCTCATAGTGGGCGTGCTGCTGCCATTCTGGCTACCGAGCTTGCAGCAAGCGGCGGGAATGCTGCTGCGTTAAGATTATTAAGTAACATAGGAGGGTCTGGCAAGTTTACGAATGCCAGACCCTGTTACTTTCTTTAACTCCTCTTACGAGAGCTGCCCTATTGAAATTTCTCTTCCATTATTTTTAGTGCATCCTTACAACTTAACGAGCAGGACACTAAATCAACGAATTGTTGAGACTTATTTAGCATCAACTGGCGTGACATCTCACTGACGCGATGAGGACTTAAAGTGTGTTTTGCTCCTTTGGAGAGACTAGTGGAGGCGACTATGATTCCCTCACTATTACGAATAAGATACAACCAATCTCCACTATCTTTGCGTTCTGCACCCATCTTGCTCATAAGAGCTTTATCTACCTTATTCGACTCAAGTGTTGCCATTTTATCCTTGTACTAAACTAATATAGGAACGAAGATATCGAAGCTGATCCAACATATGAGGAGCTAAATTCTTTTCTTCTGAGGAGAGTACATCAAGGTAACTGGAAAAGATACGTCGAAATGCTGAAAGGGCATCAGGTATATTGAAGCCTGAGGCATGTATATGAAAACGAGGGTCACTAACTACAACTTCTCCATCACTATATTCAATTAGTACAAGTAATGGTTTAGTAAGCTGCCTACCTTGAGGTAAAGAGCCTCTTATTTCTAGAAGAAGAGGAAGATACCCTGGAGTTCCATTAGTACAAGTTGGTAGATGATATACAGGAGCAGCAGTCGATTTGTCTATTCTAATAAAAGCCTTAGCATTAGAAGCTCGGGTACTGGATGCTCGGACGCTAACAGTGACAGAATCCATCTGCTCACCCTTTCTTTATTCTTCTAATGTAGCTGCTCGATATGCATCTAAATTCGTTTGAAATGCATCGATCATCTCCTGTAAAGTGTCGGGAGCTACAATAATTCTCCCAACACATTCGGCGCGCACTTTTCCCATTTTCTCAAGGCTTTCCCTATTCTCTTGCGATTGCCCGAATAAAATGGGTAATCGTGTCTCAAAGAAAGAGATTGTAAACTCACGCTGACCAGTTTGTATAACTGTATTGGTAGCATAACGACTTTGAATACTTTCTGGAACATACCACTCAATGGGAAGAGTGACTCCTTGTACTTGCTGCTCACTTGATTCATGTTCGCTCATAGATTAAAGCCCCTTTCTCTTTTCAATATATGGTCTATCTTAACTTACAGCTCTTAGCAAAACAGGTCTCATATAATCCCTTCTTGATATCCTTGAGGATAGTGTGAAACATTAAATTGTTAAGCAAGAAAAGCAAGAGCTGTGTTGCAAAAATTGAATCGGTCTATAGATATATTATACTGGACTCCCCAAATATCTTTGGTTGTTATGAATTGTGTCAAGGTCTAAGATATGCCTCATATAAACATGCGGCAGATTTTGGTAAGCAGGTAGGAGGGTATTCTGTAGGAGAAACGGCAGTGTGAATTCATACTGTTTATCATCGTCTTTCACAGACTTTCGGGAGTCTCTCGACACCTTCAACCGGTACGTGATATGCTAGGTCGGGAAAATCAAAGCTGAAAGCAACAGAGTTTGTGAATGTGAGGATAGACGCATGGAACGAAAGAGGCTCAGAGCAGCACATGCGAAAAAACACTGGACTTTGGAGAAAGCAGCCGAGGCAATAGGAGTCGGCGTGAACACCCTTCATGCTTGGGAAAAAGGCCACGCAACACCCTATCCATTTAGTAGAGAACGCGCGTGTGAGGTTTATGGAGCAACAGCGGCTGAACTGGACCTGGAAGATCCCATCGAGACAAGCAAGAAAGCCGTAGAACCCGGATTTATAGCAATCTCATCGGAGGAACTATCACAGACAACCGATTCAGTAAAGATACCTCTCATAGAAGCATCCAGCCCCCTCAATACTCTTTCTCTACCAGCAGCAAGTCAGCACGACGAGACGCGCCTGCCCTTTTCAACCTCCACTATCAAGGATATAATGGAGGCTGTCAATAAGTTAGAGAAAGAGAATAACCAGGACATGGACGCGTCTCGTCGTATAATAGTCGCAGGACTCCTTAGCCTCATCAGTGGGATGGCTGTACCTTTAGAATGGTGGGAACATCTTACTCATTCTCAACCCTCCCCTATGACAATAGAAGAGTTTAACTACTTTCAGCAACTCGTTGAAAGCTGTTGGGGACTTTGTAATGGAGGCGAATGGCGTATTGCAGAGCAAGTGCTTGATAGTTTCTTATTTGATGCAATAAGACATGCTTCAAAGCAACGTGAGGCGGCTCTTCTTGCGGCACAGGGTCTTGTCCTTCAAAGTATTTTACAAGCGCATCAACTAAAGTTAGCTAATATGGTTCCGCTTTGTCAGCAAGCAGTCCTGTATGCAAAAAGGGCTGAAGATCATACAACTTTATGTGCCAGTCTGAATGGCTTAGCTGTTGCCTTCAAATATAATCAGCAACTAGAAGAGTCATTTAAGTCCTATCTTGAAGCACTTTCTTATTGTGACAATCAAACATCTCCCTTAGTTCGATCTCGTATCTATGCCGGAGCAGCGGCGGCATTTGCACGCAAGGGACGGAAGCAGGAGTCAGATCTCTATATTCATCTTGCATATGAGTGCTTTCCAGATCATCCAGAACAAGACCCCCATTTCTTATCTGCCGATCACGGTTTGTATATGATCTCATATTATCACGGCCTTTCATATTTAGCCTTGGATCAACCAGACGAGGCTTTACAAGCTTTTGAGCATTACAAAGCGTACCAGCCCATGAGCGCTGTACCGCAACGAAATCAACTTGAGATAATCAATCATCAAGGCAAAGCTTCTATTTTGTCAAACGATCCAGAGACTTACGCATTATACTTGAAGGATGGCATCAATGGAGCTCTTGAATTAAGAAGCAGGAAACGTCTTGGAGAAGTTGTAGATATTTTCAGGCAAGATATGCCGAAATCATGGCTAACAGATCGACAGATTAAGCCTATTGTTGAACAATATCCGCTACTTCTTCAGGAGATGACATGAATGAGCATCGTGTTCTCTTTGTTGGGTTAGGAGATCTGGGCTCACAAATTTTTGACCTGCTTGTCCGTTTGCCAACACGCATCTCATTTCTTGTGGGAGGAAGAAATCTTGAGTATCTCAAGCAGCGTACCAACTTATCATTATTTGCAGCAACTCAGCTTGGTCTTAATCCTGATGTATCCTGTACATATATAGATTTGTGGAATAGAGAACAAACGGCAGAAACAATTTCTCGTTTTCAACCCAGTATTATTTTTTGTGCAGCTACACTTCAACGTACAGAAGCTATGCACAATTTGTCAACATCTATCGCTGAACAACTTGCTGAGGCTCAGTTAGGTCCAAGACTACCACTTCACCTTGCTCTAGTCTATAGGCTCATGCAATCCCTTCAAATGACAGGACTAAAGGCTACAGTTCTTAACGCTGTATACCCTGATGTTGTAGGTCCCATTCTGCATCAGGTTGGGCTAGCTCCAACAACCGGTATTGGTGATTTAGCAAACAACGTTCCAGCCTTGAGAATGTCTATTGCTGCCCATCTCGATAGACCAGTAGAGCAGATAGATATACGCCTCGTTATGGCGCGATATGTAAGCTATAGGATGTCCAGATTTTTAATAGAGGATGAGCCTTTTAGTCTTACAACACTTATCAATGGAGAAGAACTTCTTCATCCGCTGCAACTAAAACCAGTTTTAGATCTACTACTCACTCGCTTTAAACGAATGGGAGGAATTACTGGATTGGTTATGACAGCAGCATCCGCTTCTCTCATATTTAATGATATCGTGAACAATACTGGATTAACTACGCATGCACCTGGGCCGAATGGTTTACCTGGTGGATATCCAGTAAAGGTCAACTCTAAGGGTGTTGAGATAGTGCTTCCTTCTCATCTGTCGTTAGAAGTTGCTATTGAGACAAATAGAAGAGGTCTTTATCTTGATGGAATCGAGAAGATCGATAGTGATGGGACAGTATATTTTGTTGAAAAGAATATGTCAATTTTCAAGCGCTTGTTTGGATACGAATGTAAGCGCATGCCATTGATGGAAGCAGCAGATTGGGCTGAGGAGCTTCAGGCAAGATATGCGGCATTTGCAGATAAGCATACGTAGGTATTTCCTTTTAGAGGCGGAGAATAGTAAAAATGTTAGAAAAATGTTTGAGCACCTTCCCAGACTAGCAATAGGCCCAGCCCAGTCAGCAACAAGCCGCTGACAATCAAGAGCCTGTGATAGATTTTGCCTCTTATCCAGTTGCGACCCCAACTTAATAGCAAGACCATCACCATCTTTACTCCCACCAATAAGGCGTAGAAGCCGGCCAGGAAGCCGACAGGCGCGCTAATCCCATCCCTGGCAAAACCCTGTAGCAAAAGGGTACTGCCTACTGTGGCCCAAAACAGATAAGGGTGTGGATTCAGCAAGTTGGTCGCCACCGCCTTGAGTATGACACGCTCAGGTCTGTCCTGCGCTTTATCAGGAACTTCTTCTGTACTCCCCCTTCTACCACTTTGCACTGTCTCGTAACCAAGATAGATCACAAAGAGCCCACCAATGATGCTCATCGCGTGCAGTATACTGGCGGGCACATGGCTTAGCACAAAGACAAAGAGGAGGATCAGGGGCAGATCCGTCAGCAGAGGAGCCAGTGCGGTACGAATACCGGCACGCCAGCCACCCTGAATCGTCTGGCTAATCAGCAAGCCAAATAGCGGGCCTGGACTGATACCCGAGACAAAACCGAGCGCAATGCCCTGTAGAAGATACTCGATCATGAAAGCCTTTCTCAACGTATATAGAATAGGTGGGGTAAGTAAGTGTTTGCGGTTAGTATAACAGGCATCATGAACTTTATAAAGACCTGTTTGAACACATGTTTTGTAGAAATGCGAACTGCGTAAAGCAATGGAAAGAGACGTACGATGATTAAGTACCCCTATCCTTCATTATCGGATGGTGTAATTTTGCTTCGTTCATGGACAGAGCGGGATCTTTCGGCTGTCGAGCAGGGAAGCAAAGATCCATATATTGTGGCTACTACTAGCGTTCCTTCTCCTTATACTCTTGAAGCGGGGCAGGAGTGGTTGGAGCGGCAGTGGCGACATCCAATTCAAGGGACAGGTCTGCCTTTCTGTATCGCTGACAGCCGGACTGATGAGGCAGTGGGGTTTATTGGTCTGTGGTTGCGCAATCATGAGTTAGGTCGCGTGCACTTTGGCTATTGGGTGATTCCGCAGGCTCGTGGACGTGGGATTACCAGTGCGAGTCTGCGCCTCTTGAGTGCATGGGCTTTTGAGAATCTGGATGTAGTGCGCTTAGAGCTATGGGTCGAGTTGTGGAATGTTGCATCTCAACGTGTGGCGGAGCGGGCGGGCTTTATGCGTGAAGGAGTGCTGCACTCGTATGCTGAGGTGGACGGAGTGTATCGCGATGTGTTTATGTATGCACGTATCGCTGATCCAGAGAGAAGAAAATAAGAGACGCGTGCTCTAAAAAATGTGTCAGATGTTCTCTATTTTTGTGCAACGAATTGTATGACGATTTCAAGAGAGTAGTATATACTAATTGTATAGACCCGCGTAGCGACAATCCCTTG
>JAABUZ0100002026.1_pt1 | contig 35346 bp, 39 predicted proteins | sample 5562091 | NCBI WGS metagenome assembly JAABUZ01 (sample SAMN12813069, study PRJNA571459) | rock metagenome | isolation source: Antarctica rocks | place: Antarctica: Victoria Land, Linnaeus Terrace sud | collected 2015-12-21 | reverse complement strand
CAGCACCTGGCGGGCTGGCCGGCCGGGCTGCGCCTGATCGTGCGCCGCGAACGACCCCACCCCGGTGCGCAGCTCGACGCGATCGAAGAGCGCGACGGCTACCGCTACCAGGTCTTCGCCACCAACACCCAGCGGGGGCAGTTGGCGTTCCTGGACGCCCGGCACCGCGCGCACGCCCGGGTGGAGGACCGCATCCGCACCGGCAAGGACAGCGGTTTCGGCCGGTTCCCCTCCCGCGGCTTCGCCATCAACGCCGTCTGGCTGCAGACCGCCCTGTCCGCGGTCGACCTGCTCGCCTGGACCCAGACCGGCCTGCTGCACGACATGCCGGCACTGGCCAAAGCCGAACCCAAAACGCTGCGCTACCGGCTGCTGCACACCGCCGCCCGGCTGGTCACCGGCGGACGCCGGCTGCGGCTGCGCCTGGACAGGGGCTGGCCCTGGGCCACCCACCTCGCCCAGGCGTTCACCCGACTACACACCATCCCCGCACTCACCTGACCCCCGGTCACCCCCCGACCGCCCACCACTCCAGGCCCCGGAGAACCCGGCCACCGCGCCGGGCACCCCCGCACGCCCGAAAGTGGATCAAGCCAGGACAAGATCATTCGGCCGCTGGCAACACCTTGATCATCTCTTACTGAAAGACCGGTCTAGCGCCCGCCCGACGCTCCGCGCACCGAGCCCTTCCCAGCCCGCTTGCAGGTGCTCCGCCTCGCGGAGCACCTGCAAGCGGGTCTGGACCTGGTGCCGCGTCAGGCCGCATTGCCCTCGTGGCCCGACGAAGCCGTGCTCGTCACGCGCCGGCGGCCGTGCGGCACGTCACGGCCGCGCCGACCCGCTGCCCGGCGCGGCTCCCGTCGGGCGCGCGGTCGGGCTGGTCTGGACGGGGCTGGTCGTGGCCGGGCTGGGAGCGGCTACGGGCATGGGGATCACGAGGGGTTGCGGCGCGTCAAGGCCCGGCGGCACGACGGCGACGGCGGCCGTGGGCAACGCCGCCACGGTCGCGGGGGGCGCCGGGACGGCCGGCGACCCGTCCACGGTCTGGGTCTGCGGGAAGACGTTGTCCAGGGTGCTCCCGTCGGCGCCGACGGGCACCTGGCGCGTCAACGGACGCCCGGCCGGATCCTGGCCGACCTGGAGGCGCAGCGGCCGGCCGTCCTGGTCGAACAGCTGCACGCCCGTGAGCAGGCGCCCGAGCGCGTCGTACGGCGTGATGTTGTCGACCACGCCGTTGGGGCCGATGAGGGATCCGGGCGCCGGCAAGCTTGGTGCCGCGGGGGGCGGCGAGGCGCCGGCGCGCTGGTTCAGGTCGCTGACCCGGTGCTGCAACTCGGCGTAGGCGTTGGCGACGAAAAGCAGCGCCACCACGTTCGCCGCGACCGCGAGCAGCCGGACCGGGCCCGGCGCGTCCAGCAGGGCCCGGCCGACCCGGGCGCTCACCACGACGCCGGCGAGCACTGCGAGCAGCAGGGCGAGGACGTCGCCGCCGTAGGGCGACACGATGATGGTGGCGGTTCGGGAGGGGAGCACTGCGGCCGCCGCCAGCAATGCGCCGCGCAGCACCCACCACCCCGGTCGCAGGCTGACCAGGAACGCCGCCAGGTCGCGCGCGACCCTGTGACGGCGCAGCGCCTGCCACCGGGTGTCGCCGCGGGCGGCCGGCGGGCGCGTGAGGCCGGCGGCGGAGCGCAGCTCTGCGGCGTAGGACGAGGAGGGTCCGAGCGCGGTCTCCAGCGGTCCGTCGGTCTCGGCTGCGACCTCGGCGAGGTGCTGGCGCACGTCGTCGAGCAGATCCATGCGCTCCGCCACCGGCAGGTCGGCCAGCGCGGCCTCGACGGCGGCGAGGTAGCGCTCCACCTGATCCGCGGCGAGGACGGCGCTCACACCGCGCTCCCGAGCAGCTGCTCCAACGCGGCAGCGAAGCCGTGCCACGTCTTCACGGAGCGCTCGAGTAGGGCGCGGCCGGCGTCGTTCAGCGCGTAGTACTTGCGGTGCGGGCCCTCGGCCGACGGCACGACGTAGGTGGTGAGGTTGCCGCCCTGGTAGAGCCGCCGCAGCGTCCCGTAGACGGAGGCGTCCCCGACCTCGGTGAGGCCGCCCTCGCGCAGCCGCCGGACCACGTCGTAGCCATAAGCGTCCGCCTGCGCGACCACCGCGAGCACCGCCACGTCGAGCACCCCCTTGAGCAGTTGGCTGGTGTCCATGACCATCATCTCTCTTGTGCACACTAGTACGCAACGCAGACTAGCGCGGGCGACGGCAGCGCGCAGGGGAACGACGACGGGAGGCCACGTCGTCCTACCGGCGTGTCCTACCGTGGTGCCGTGCCAGCCCGTCCCCCGCGTGCCCACGCCGCCGTCCTGGGTGTCTGCGGGGCCGCGGTCGCGGCCGGAGCGCTGGGGCTGGCCGGGTCCGCCCGCGCGGAGACGGCCCCGCCGTCGCCGCCGGCCACTGCGGCACCGTCGAGCGCGGCGCCCACCCAGCAGCCGGCGACCGCGGCGAGCAGCCCTGCCGCGACGGCGGGCTCGTCCACGGCGGCGAGCGCGCCAGCGACCGAGCGGACCAGCACGCCGCCGTCGAGCCGGGCCGGTGCCACCTCCTCCGGCCGGGCCGTGCCGACCGGGAGCCGCGGGCCGACCGCGTTCCCGACGAGCCTGGTGCAGCCGAGCGCCACCGCAGGCACCAGGGCGACGCGCACCGCCCACGCCGTCTCCACCCGTCCCGCCTACGTCGCGCCGGCAGCGCCCGCCTACACGTCGCCCGCCGACACCGCGCCGACGGATGCCGCCCCGGCGTACTCCGCCCCCCTGGACCCGGTCGCGAGCGACGGCAACGTGGACGGCATCGCGGCCACCGGCGACCCGGTCGTGGTGGTCACCACGCGGCCGGGCGTCAAGGCCAACCCGGTGCTCTCCAGCCCCGGCGCCGTCACCACCGTGGCCCGCCGGGGCAGCGGCAAGCGGATCGGCAGCATCGACCTGAACCAGCTCGTCCTGCTCGCGGCCGGCGCGGGGGGCGGCCTCGGGCTGCTCGGCGCCGCCGGGCTGTTCGCGACCCGGCGGCGCTGACCGTGCCGAGCGTCTTCACCCGGATCCTCGACGGTGAGCTGCCGGGCCGCTTCGTGCTCCGCGACGAGCGGTGCGCGGCATTCCTGACGGTCGCGCCGCTGCGGCCAGGGCACGTGCTGGTCGTGCCGGTCGAGGAGATCGACAGCTGGCTCGACCTGCCCCCTGACCTCGCCGGCCACCTCGTGCTGGTCGCCCAGCGGGTCGGGCGCGCGGTGCAGGCGGCCTTCGGGTCGGCCCGTGTCGGGCTGGTCGTCGCGGGCCTGGAGGTGCCGCACGCGCACCTGCACGTCGTCCCGGTCGACACCATGGCCGACCTCGACTTCGCCCGGGCCGACCCCGCGCCGGACCCGGCCGCCCTGGACGACGCACAGGCCCGCATCCTGGCCCGGCTGCCGGCTTAGAATCGGGTCCGGCGCCGGGGACCCGGCCGCCGCCGCCCGACACACCGCTCCCGGAGGCCGAGCCCCATCCCCACCACCACCACTCGCGTCGTCGTCCCGCCAGCTCAGAGCATGGTGGCGCTGCTGGGCTCCCGCGATGAGCTGCTCCGCGTGGTCGAGGGCGCCTTCCCCGCCGCCGACATCCATGTCCGGGGCAATGAGATCACCCTCGCCGGCGACCCGGACCAGGTCGAGCAGGCGCAGGAGCTGTTCGGGGAGCTGCTGCGGATGCTGGCGACCGGCGCACCGCTCGGGCGCGACGACGTGACCCGCGCGCTCGCGGTGGCGCGCAGCGCGGCACCCGGCGAGGGCCGTCCGGCCGAGGTGCTGAGCCTGTCGATCCTGTCCGGGCGGGGGCGGACCATCCGCCCGAAGACGGTCAACCAGAAGCGCTACGTCGACGCGATCGACCAGCGCACCATCACCTTCGGCATCGGGCCGGCGGGCACCGGCAAGACCTATCTGGCGATGGCGAAGGCCGTCCAGGCGCTGCAGTCCAGGCTGGTGAACCGCATCATCCTGACCCGCCCGGCGGTCGAGGCGGGGGAGCGGCTGGGCTTCCTGCCGGGCACCCTCTCGGACAAGATCGACCCCTATCTCCGGCCGCTCTACGACGCGCTGCACGAGATGGTCGACCCGGAGTCCATCCCGCGGCTGATCGCCGCCGGGACCATCGAGGTGGCGCCGCTGGCCTACATGCGCGGCCGCACGCTCAACGACAGCTTCATCATCCTCGACGAGGCGCAGAACACGTCCGCCGAGCAGATGAAGATGTTCCTCACCCGGCTCGGGTTCGGCTCCAAGATGGTGGTCACCGGCGATGTCACCCAGGTGGACCTGCCCAGCGGCACCACCAGCGGGCTGCGGGTCGTCCGGGACATCCTCGAGGGGCTCGACGACGTGCACTTCAGCATCCTGTCCAGCGCTGACGTCGTGCGGCATCGCCTGGTCGGCCAGATCGTGGACGCCTATGCCCGCTACGACGACGACGACGAGGCCGGCGCCGCCTCACGCGACGGCGCGGTCGACGGCACCGGCCGGCGCCGCAGCGGTCCCCGGCGTTGAGGGTGCCTCCGTGAGCGTCTTCATCGCCAACGAGTCGCCGGTCGACGCCGACGAGACCGGTCTGGTGGCACTGGCGCGCCATGTCCTGGACGCGCTGCAGCTGCCGCCACTGGTCGAGCTGTCCGTGCTGCTCGTGGACCTGACCACGATGGAGGACCTCAACACCCAGTTCGCCGGGGTGAACGCCCCGACCGATGTGCTCGCCTTCGAGCAGGACGACGCGATCGCCGCCGGCACCCCGGATGAGGACGACGTGCCGGAGACGCTGCTCGGCGACGTGGTGATCTGCCCGGAGTACGCGCGGGAGGGCGCCACCCGTGCGGGGCACCCGCTCGCGGCCGAGCTGGAGCTGCTGCTGACGCACGGGATCCTGCACCTGTGCGGCTACGACCACGGCGAGCCCGACGCCGAGGACACCCGGGAGATGTTCGGCCGGCAGCATCAGCTGCTGGCGTCCTGGGCGCTCGCTCGTGGGCCCGCCAGGTGACCGGGGCACCGCGATGATCACCGGTGACGCCGTACTCGTCGTCACCGCCGTGCTGCTCGTGCTCGTCGCGGCCTTCCTCGCCGGCGCCGACGCCGCGGTGTCGCGGGTGAGCCGGGTGGTGGCCGAGGAGCTCGTCCGCGAGGGCCGCCGCGGGGCCCCCCGGCTGGCCCGGCTGGTCGAGGACCCGGCCCGTTCGCTCGGCCCGCTGCTGCTGATGCGGGTGCTCGCGGAGGTGGGGGCGACGGCCGCGGTGGCGCTGGTGTTCGCGCGCCACCTCGGGTCGGGGTCGTCGTTCGTGCTGGCGTTGGCGGTCATGACCGTCATCGGGTTCGTCGTGGTCGACGTCGGTCCGCGCACCCTCGGGCGGCAGCAGGCGGTGCCCTTCGCGCTCGGGGTCAGCGGGCTGGTGCTGGCCCTCACGCGGGCGCTGCTGCCGTTGACCCGGGTGCTGGTCGTGCTCGGCAACGCGCTGACGCCCGGCAAGGGCTTCCGGGACGGGCCGTTCGCCTCCGAGGCGGAGCTGCGCGACCTGGTGGACCAGGCCGAGCGCTCCGGCGTGGTCGCCTCGCGGGAGGCCGACATGATCAGCGGTGTCTTCGAGCTGGGGGAGACGATCGCCCGCGAGGTGATGGTGCCCCGGCCCGACATCGTGTTCATCGAGAGTGGCAAGAGCGTGCGCCAGGCGCTGGTGCTGGCGCTGCGCAGCGGCTTCAGCCGGCTCCCCGTGACCGCGGAGAACCTCGACCACATCATCGGCGTCGCCTACCTGAAGGACCTCACCAGTCAGGCCCTGGACGACAAGCAGGGTGGGCGCACCGTGCCGGTGGACAACCTGGCCCGCTCGCCCGTCTTCGTGCCCGACAGCAAGCCGGCCGACGAGCTGCTGCGCGAGATGCAGGCGCGGCGGCAGCACATCGCCGTCGTCGTCGACGAGTACGGCGGGACCGCGGGCCTGGTCACCATCGAGGACATCCTGGAGGAGATCGTCGGGGAGATCACCGACGAGTACGACGTCGAGCTGGCGCCCGTCGAGCAGCTCGACGTCGACCGGGTGCGGGTGCTCGCCCGGGTGCTGGTCGAGGAGCTGGCGGACCGCTTCGACGTCGACCTGCCCAACGACGAGGAGGTCGAGACAGTGGGCGGACTGATGGCGGTGGCGCTCGGGCGGGTGCCGATCCCCGGCGCGAGCGTCGACATCGCCGGGCTGCGGCTGACGGCCGAGTCGACTGCCGGCCGGCGTAACCGGATCGGCACCGTGCTCGTCGAGCGGCTGCCGACCGAGTCGGGGGAGGGGGCGGCATGACGGGACTCGACCCGGAGGACGCCACGCTGGTCGTGCTCGCCCGCGCGGCCCGGGGGAGGGCCTACGTACGGCCGGGCACGCCCACCGAGGGGGCCGCCGTGCGCGACACCGACGGAAGGACCTACTCCGCCGCGACCGTCGACCACGCCCGTGGATCGCTGGCGACGAGCGCAGTGCGAGGGGCCGTCGTCGCGGCCGCCTCCAGTGGTGCCAGGGCCTTCGAGGCCGCGGTCGTCGTCGGGGTTGCCAACGCCGTCGTCGAGGACGACCTGGCCATGCTGCGCGAGTTTGGCACCGGCGTCCCCGTCCTGCTCGTCGCCCCGGACGGCACCCCGGTCGCCCGCGTCGTCAGCTGATCCCTGGCGGGGACACTGGACGCATGTCGCGCTCCGGGTTCGCCTGCCTCGTGGGGCGCCCGAACGCCGGGAAGTCCACCCTCGCCAATGCCCTGGTCGGCCAGCGCATCGCCATCACCAGCAGCCGGCCGCAGACGACCCGGCATGCGGTGCGGGGCATCGTGCACCGCGCGGATGCACAGCTCGTGCTGGTCGACACCCCCGGCCTGCACAAGCCGCGCACCCTGCTCGGGCAGCGGCTCAACGACGTCGTGCGCGCCACCCTCGGCGAGGTCGACCTGGTCGTGTTCTGCGTGGCCGCCGACGAGACCGTGGGGGGCGGCGACCGGTTCATCGCCCAGGAGCTCGCGGCCCTGCACACGCCGGTGATCGCCGCTGTCACCAAGACCGACCTGGTGCCCGATCGCGACCGGCTCGGGGCGCAGCTGCTGGCGGTGTCGGCGCTCGGCGACTGGGCCGAGGTGGTGCCGGTGAGTGCGGTGGCCGGTGACCAGGTGCTGCTGCTGGAGGACCTGCTCGTCGCGTGGCTCCCGGAGGGGCCGGCGCTGTATCCCGACGGCGAGCTCACCGACGAGCCCGAGGTGGTCATGGTCGGCGAGCTGATCCGGGAGGCCGCGCTGGAGGGCGTGCGCGACGAGCTGCCACACAGTCTGGCCGTGGTGGTGGAGGAGATGGGTCCGCGGGAGGGCCGGACGGACCTGCTGGACGTGCACGCCATCGTCTACGTCGAGCGGCCCAGCCAGAAGGCGATCGTGATCGGCAGGGGCGGCGCCAGGATGCGCACGGTCGGCACGGTCGCCCGGCACCAGATCGAGGCACTGCTCGGCACCCACGTCTACCTCGACCTGCACGTGAAGGTCGCCAAGGACTGGCAGCGCGACCCGAAGCAGCTGGCCCGGATGGGCTTCTAGCCGACCGAGCGGCCGACCGGGCGCGGTCGGCTCACCCGACGATCAGCCCGTCCAGCACGGCGGGTCCGCCGCCCAGCGAGCGGACGACCACGGCGTGGGTGCGGTCCGCGACCCGCACGAAATAGGAACGGCGCACGCCCGGCGAGGAGCTGCGCAGCGAGACGGTCCTGACGACCTTGCCGTCGACGAGGAGCTGGACCCGACCGCCGTCGCGGCGGGTAGTCGCCAGCAGCCCGACCACGCTGCCGCGCAGGTTCATGGACGCGGTCGCGCCGGCGGTCGAGGTCGTGCTCACCGTGCCCGAGTAGGTGTGCGGGGCCTTGCCCTTCACCCAGCCTCGCGACAGCCGCGCCGTCCGGTCGTCCACGATCACGTCGACCGGGCCGCTGCGGGCGGGGGCCCCGACGTTGCCCAGCCCGTCCACCGGGGTCACCTGCAGCACCTCGTCGGCCCCCCCGACGACCAGCACCGTCGCCGACGTCGTCGTGGCCGGCACCCGCCGGGAGAAGTCCGGGCGTGCACCGCCCTTGTGGGTCACCAGCACGTCGTACGCCGCGACCCCGGTGCCCGGCGCTGGGTCGCTGCCGCCCCAGCGCAGGCTGAGCACCTGCGACACCACTGAGATCCGCCCGAACGACGTGACCGCGGCGGACGGCGCCCGGCTGTCGACCAGCACCCGGCCGGCGGCGGCCAGCGAGCAACGGCCGGACCGGGTCAGCGTGTGCACGACGATCGTGTGGGTGCCCTCCGGCACGGTGAGGCTCGAGGAGCCGACCGGCACCGCCGGCCCGGCGCAGCCCGGGTCGGTGTCCACCCCGGCGAAGACCTGCGCTGCAGCGACTCCACCTGCCGGGGTGACGCTGACCGGCACCGCCGAGGCACGGCTGGTGGCCGGCAGGCCCAGGCCGGGTGGTGCGCTGGAGAACAGCGGCCCCGCGAGCGTCGTCCAGTCGGGGGTGCCGAGGCCGGTGGCCAGGTCGTAGCCCGGCCCGGTCGGCTGGTCGGCCGGCACGGTGGTGCCGTCCTGCACGCGGGTGACGTCGGTCAGCCCGGCCGGTGTGCCGTAGAGCAGGGGGTGCAGGTCGCCGAGGCCGACCGGCCCCAGACCGGCCGGGGCCCTGGCCACGATGAGGTCGGCGACCTGGGCGGCGGCCACCGGCGCGGACAGGCTGGTGCCACCGGTGAGGGCCTGCGCCCCGCGGTTGACGATCACCATGCCGGTCGCGGGGTCGGCGTCCAGCGCGAGGTCGGGGACGAGCCGGCCGCTGCCGGCGCCGGCCGGAGCGAGGCCGGCCTGGTAGCCGGGTCGGGCGAACAGGGTGCTGGTGCCGCCGCCGCTGCCCCCGGCGTTCGCGCCGGCCCCGCCCTCGTCCCAGGCGGTGTCCGGGAGCGGACGACCGGGGCCGTTCTCGTGCCGGGTGCCGCCGACCGCCAGGGCGGACGGGCTCGAGGCCGGGAACGTGGTCTCGACGTTGGTCACCACCCCGGCGGTGGTGCTGGTGGAGCAGAAGCGGCCGGAGTCGCCGGTCGAGGCGAAGACGGTGACCCCGGCCGCCACCAGGGCCTGCAGGCGCTGCTCGATGGCGGTGGCGTCCCCGGCGCCGGTGTCGCTCTCGCAGGCGCCGTAGCTGCTCGAGAAGGCCAGCACGGGCACGCCGGCCTGAACGTCGGCGAGCACCGCATCCAGGGCCGCGACGACCCCGGCGGTGCTGTTGGGGGCGAAATAGGCCCGCTGCCGGAGCTGCGGGGCCGCGGAGAGCAGCGCCTCCTGGTCCAGCGCCACCTCCGCGTCGCCGGTGCCGTCGGCCGTGGTCAGGGCCGGGCTGCGCCCGACAGCCACCGGGGTGTACTGGCCGCTGGCCACCGGGTCGTATCCGGGGCCGTAGACGCTGGCGGCGAACTGGCTCAGATCACTGGAGTCCCAGCCGGACAGCTGCAGCGTCGCCACCACCCCGGTGGCCGGTGTGAGCGCCGGCGGAGTCGTCGCTGGGAGCGGGGTGACGCCGTACGCCGCGTCGAGCTGGCCGCCGTTGGTCGGGTGGGCCGCCGTGTCGAAGCGGTGCCACAGCGGCGTGGTGTCGGCGGGGTCGGCGACGGTGGTGACGAGGCCGCGCAGGGCTGCCGGCACCGCGAGGCCGTGGGCTCCCGCCGAGGGGAACAACCGGTCGACCAGCGAGGCGGTCCCGGTCGCGGTGACGACGCCGCCCCGGTCACCGGTGGTCAAGCCGAGGGCGTGCGCCCGCGCCACGACGGCGAGCCGGGTCGCCGCCGTCGGCACCAGGGCCGCCAGCTCCTCGGCCCGAAGGGCGCCCACCGCCCCTCGCGGGACAGGGTGCGCCGCCGGCAGTGCCACCACCAGGTCGACGGTGCGCGTGCCGCTGGCCGCCGGCGGCCCCGGTGCGGTGGCCAGGGCGGCAGTTGGTGTGATCAGCAGGGCCGCGATCAGCAGGGACGCGGCGAGCGGGCCGACCAGGCGCGGGGGCATACCCATGCGTACTCCACCGCAGCGGCCGGCGTTACATGGCGGTGTCATGACCCCACGGTCGGCAGCTGCAGCCGTCTTCTGAAAGCGTCGGCTCGCGGCCCAGGCGGCCCAGGCGCGGCCGGCGCGCCGCCGGCGTCGGTGGATGGGACCCTTGCGGGGTGGTGAGCCAGTCGCTCGTCGGCGCCCTCGGTGTCGTGGAGCTCAAGGTGCGTGGGGGGGAGCAGGCCGGTGAGGTGCGCGTCGTCGTCGAGGGGCTGGCGCACCACTACCTGGCCTTCTGCCCGACACCGGTCGAGCCGGGCCGGCACGTCGTCGTGATCAACAACCGCGGCCATCGCCAGGTCGACGTCGAGCCGTGCCCGCTGGCCGAAGAGGCGCTCGACGGCCCGAGCACCGAGAGGATCTGACGCCATGCTGGGGTATCGCGTGCCGGCGCCGAACCAGGCCCTGCTGATCAGTGGCAAGAAGCAGCGGGGCGCGGACGCGCTCCAGTTCAAGATCGTGACCGGGCACGGTGTCTTCGTCATGCCGATCATCTCGCGGGCGTCCACGCTCACCCTGGCCATGCAGGAGGCCGAGGTGATCGAGGACTGCTTCACCCAGCAGGGCCTGACCCTCGGGGTCCAGGCGGTCATCGCCTTCAAGGTGGGCGACGACCACGAGTCGATAGCCGCCGCGGCGCGACGCTTCCAGGGGGACCAGTCGCAGATGCCGACGCTGGTGGGCCGGATCTTCAGCGGCCACCTGCGCAGCATCATCGGCAGCATGACGGTCGAGGCGATCATCCGCGAGCAGCAGACGCTCGGCGAGGCCATCCTCGACGCCAGCAAGACCGAGATGGGCAAGATCGGCCTCTCGGTGGACTCGCTGCAGATCAGCAGCATCGACGACAAGGGCGCCGGCTACATCGCCGCGCTCGCCGCGCCGCACCAGGCCGCCGTCAACCAGCTGGCCAACGTCGCGCAGGCGCAGGCGGACCAGGCCTCGGCGATGGCCCGGCAGGAGTCCGAGCGCAACCAGGCGGAGTACGCGCGGCAGACCGCGGTCGCCCGCGCGCAGTTCCAGGCCGAGATCGATTCGGCCCAGCAGAAGGCGCAGCAGGCCGGCCCGCTCGCCGCCGCGCAGGCCCAGCAGGCGGTGCTCGCCGAGCGGGCGCTGGTGGCGCAGAAGAATGCCGAGCTGCGCGAGGCCGAGCTCATCGCCGAGGTCGGCAAGCCGGCGCAGGCCGAGGCGGAACGGATCAGGACCTTGGCCAAGGCCCAGGCGGAGGCCACCCGGCTGTCGGCGTCCGCCGCCGCCGCCGAGGGACGGATCGCCTTGGACCAGCGGGTCATCGAGCAGCTCCCGGAGATGCTGCGCGCGGTCGCCACCGGGCTGCAGGGGGCCAACCTCACCGTCCTCGACGGCGCCGAGGGGCTCTCCGGGCTGACCGCATCGCTGGCGGGGCAGGGCCTGGCGGTGCTGGACGCCGTCCGCCACGGGCTGGCCGGCACCGACGGGGGTCAGCCTCGCGCCAGGCCAGCCGACCGCCCGGCGCCGAGGGCGCTCGACGGCGGCGACCAGCCCGCCTGAGGACCGCCTGGAGGGCCGCCCCCGTGGGTCAGCGGCGGGTGTCGGCGGGAAGCGGCGCCAGGGACGCGCGCAGCAGCTCGGGGCTCTGTGCCCGGAAGTAGTCGGCGTTCGTCACGAGGAGCTGGGACGGGGTGGCCGAGACCGACGTGGGACCCGCGAGGCCGTCGGAGCGGGCGAGGACCGGGAAGACGCGGCCGGCCGGAGACCAGCGACACCGTGTCGGCGGCGTTCTGGGCGGCGACGATGGTGTCGGTGCCCGGCACGAACGTGAAGTCGTCGAAGCTGGCTATCCCCTGCGCCCGCACGACGGCGCCACCGGCGGACCCGTCCGGGCGCACCGCGATGCGGATCAGCGTCCCGGCGTCGGTGTTGCTGACATAGACCGCGTCGCCCAGCGCGTCGTGGTGCACCTTGACGCCGTTGACGCCGCGCTGCCTGGCCGGGGCGAGCACGGGTGCCTGCAGCCACCCGGTGACGCTGACGGCGCCGGGGGCGAGGCGGTAGACGGTGCCGGCCGCACTGTCGGCAACGTAGAGCGCGCCGTCGGCGGCGCTGGACAGGCCGTTGGGGAAGCCGGGAGAGGGCAGCGCCGCGACCCGCACCGCCGGACCGGTTGCCGGCACCTCCCAGATCCCCTGCAGCGCCGGCATATTGCCACCCACGCTGACGAAGAGCCGACCGGCCGGCGTACGGGTGATCCCCATGGCGCGAGCACCCTTGGGCAGCTGGGCGAGGGTGCTCACTGCCCCGGTCGGCGAGATCCGCACCACCCGGCCGGCCTGGTTGAGCGTGGCGTCGACGTAGCCCTGGCCCGCGGCCACGAGGTTCTCCGGGTTCTCCTCCGCCGCGGGGTTGAAGCGTGCGACGACCGACGGCGCGGACACCGGGCGGACCACCGCGCCGGCGGGGGAGCCGAGCGCCGCGGCGGTGGCGACGCCGGCGGTGGTGAGGGACAGGACGACGGCGACACGGGTCGATGGACGCATGCCGCCTGCATGCCCCGCGAAGGGGCCGCCCGCACACTGGCGGAGTGACGCTCTACCGCGACGAGGGCGTCGTCCTGCGGACGCAGAAGCTGGGGGAGGCGGACCGCATCGTCACGCTGCTGACCCGCCGCACCGGGAGGGTCCGAGCCGTCGCCAAGGGCGTGCGGCGCACCAGGTCCCGCTTCGGCGCGCGGCTGGAGCCCGGGGCGGTGGTCGACCTGCAGCTGTGGGCCGGACGGAGCCTGGACATCGTCAGCGAGGCGGTCGGGCTGGCGTCGTACGGCGAGACGCTGGCACGCGACTATGCCGCGCACACGACCGCGCAGGCGATCCTGGAGGGGGCGGAGCGGTTCACCGCCGAGGAGCGGGAGCCGGCGCCCCGGCTCTACGCGCTCACCACCGGCGCCCTGCGCTCGCTCGCCGACGCGGAGCACGCGCCCGGCCTGGTGCTCGACGCGTTCCTGCTGCGGGCGCTGTCGGTGGGCGGCTACGAGCCGGCGCTGGACGACTGCGCCCGGTGCGGCGAGCCCGGCCCGCACCGGGCCTTCTCGGTCCCCGCTGGCGGGTCGCTGTGCCCCGGGTGCCGGCCGGCCGGCACGGCGAGCCCCCCGCCCAGCTCGGTCGCGCTGATGGCCGACCTGCTGAGGGGTCGCTGGGAGGCGGCGGAGGCCAGCGACGAGGTGGCCCGGCGGGGAGCGGACGGCCTGGTCCGCGCCCTGCTCGGCTGGCACCTCGAGCGCGGGCTGCGCTCGATGCCGCTGGTCGAGCGCGCCTGACCCGCCCGCCGACAGACAATGTGCTCCGACAGACAATGTGCTACCGTGTGTATCATGGAGCGCATCGGGGTGCGGGAGGTCCGGCAGAACATCTCGGTCTACCTGCGGCGGGTCGAGCAGGGGGAGGCCTTCACGGTGACCGACCACGGCCGGCCCGTTGCGGTGCTGACGCCGATCCCGGCTGACGACGACCCGTTCGCCGACTTGGTCGCCGCCGGGCTGATGGAGCCCCGGAAGCCACGGCGCCCGTTCCCCGAGCCGCTCCAGCCGCAGCCGGGGGACCGGCCGCTGTCGGAGATCCTCCAGGAGATGCGCGACGAGGAGCGGTACTAGCGGCCGTGCACTACGTCGACTCCTCGGCCCTGCTCAAGCTCGTCCTTGCCGAGCCCGAGAGCGCTGCACTGCGGGAGCGCCTCCAGCTCGTGCACACCGTGTCGAGCACGCTGCTGGTGACGGAGATGCTTCGCGGCGCGCGGCGGAGCAGACCCGACGGCGCGCTGGACGGACAGGTCGACGCCGCCCTCGCGCCCGTGCGGATGATCGCCATCGACGAGACGATCGTGCGCGGTGCGGGGACCGCGCCCCCCGTCGGGCTCCGAAGTCTGGACGCCATCCACCTGGCGACTGCGTTGCGGTTGACCGGTCGGCTCTACGCATTCGTGTGCTACGACGAGCGGCTCGCCGACGCCGCCCGTGCCGTCGGTCTGCGCGTCGAGGCGCCGGCATGAGGCGCCGCCGCGCGAGCGGGACCGCGTCGCGGGAGCTGCGCACCCCCACCCCGCATTCGAGCGGGGCCACGCCGCCCGCGATCCCGGCCGACCTGGTGCCGCGGCATGTCGCCGTGGTGATGGACGGCAACGGTCGCTGGGCCGCCCAGCGCGGACTCCCGCGCACCGAGGGGCACGCGGCCGGCGAGGCGGCGCTGTTCGACTGCGTGGAGGGCGCCATCGAGCTCGGGGTGCGATGGCTGTCGGCGTACGCCTTCTCCACGGAGAACTGGCGGCGCTCGCCCGACGAGGTCCGCTTCCTGATGGGCTTCAACCGCGACGTGCTCATCCGTCGCCGCGACGAGATGCACGCCCTCGGCGTGCGGGTGCGCTGGGCCGGTCGCCGGCCGCGGCTGTGGGGGTCGGTGATCCGGCAGCTGGAGGCAGCGGAGGAGCTCACCAGCGACAACGACGTGCTGACGCTGGTGATGTGCGTGAACTACGGCGGCCGCGCGGAGATCGCCGACGCGGTGCGGGCCATCGGACGGGAGGTCGCGGCCGGCCGGCTGGACCCGGTCCGCATCACCGAGGCCACCGTGGCCCGCCACCTCGACGAGCCGGACATGCCAGACGTCGACCTGTTCCTGCGCACCAGCGGGGAGCAGCGCACCAGCAACTTCCTGCTGTGGCAGAGCGCCTATGCCGAGCTGGTCTTCCTCGACACGTTGTGGCCGGACGTCGACCGCAGGACCCTGTGGGCGGCGTGCGAGACCTACGCGCGCCGGGACAGGAGGTACGGCGGGGTCGTCCCGAACGATGGGAAGCTCAGCGGGTGACCAGACACCGCGCCGGCGCCCTGCTCCCTGCCGGCCTGCTCTGCGTCGGCCTGGTCGGCGGCGTGGCCGCCTGCAGCGCCACCAGCACGGTCGTCGCCCCGGCGCCGGCGACGTCGCCCACCGGGCCCAGCGCCCCGCCGGCCAGCACCGACGCCTCCCCGGCGCCGACGTCCACCGCCGGGCCGATCGCGACCAGCGCGCCGCAGCAGACGCCGTCGGCCGGCTCCCCGGCACCGACCGTCGCCGCCACATCGACGGCCGTCGTCGGCGCGCCGGCGTATGCGTCCCCTCCGCTGTCGTGGACCTCCTGCGAGGGCGGCCTGCAGTGCGCGCAGCTGACCGTGCCGCTGGACTACGCCGCGCCGGCCGGGCGCACCCTGCGGCTCGCGCTGATCCGCACCCACGCCACCGGGGCGCGGCTCGGCAGCCTCGTGGTCAACCCCGGGGGGCCGGGTGGATCGGGCTATGACTTCGTGCGCGACAGCTCCGGCGTCTTCTCCGACACCGTGCGGGCTCGCTTCGACATCGTCGGCTTCGATCCGCGGGGCGTCGGGAAGTCCAGCGGGATCGACTGCACCACAGACAGTCAGCTCGACGCCTTTCTGCATGACGACCCGGTGCCGGACACCCAGGCGGCGCGTGACGCCTACACCCGGGACAGCAGGACCTTCGCCGCCAACTGCGGCAAGGGCGCGCAGGCCGCGCTGCTGCCACACGTCGGCACCGTGGAGGCGGCCCGCGACCTGGACGTGCTGCGGGCGGCGCTGGGCGAGGCGAAGCTGACCTACTTCGGCTACTCCTACGGCACCTACCTCGGGGCGACCTACGCGCAGCTGTTCCCGACGCGCGTGCGCGCGGCCGTGCTGGACGGGCCGCTGGACCCCGGGCTCGACCTGGTCGCCTTCGTGCAGGGGCAGGCCATGTCGTTCGACCTCGAGCTGGACCGCTGGTTCGACTGGTGCACGGCCGCGAACGGCTGCGGGCTCGCGGGCAGTGGGGGGCGCACCGTGCAGCAGCGCTTCGACGCGGTCGAGGCCGGCGTGCGCGCCACCCCGCTGGTCGTCGGCCACCGCTCGGTGGGTCCGGGCGAGTTCTCCTACGGCGTGGCCTACGCGATGTACTCCCGATCGCTCTGGCCGCAGCTGGCGACGGCGATGGTCGCCGCCGAGGCCGGCGACGGCGCCGCGCTGCTGGGCCTGTCCGACAGCTACACCGAGCGCGACAGCGCCGGGCACTACCCGGACACCACCGACGCCAACTACGCCGTGAACTGCCTGGACCACCGGGGGCCCCGCACCGAGCAGGCCTGGGCAGACGCCGCGAAGGCGGTCGAGGGCGCCGCCCCCCGGCTCGGTGCCGCGATTGTCTACAACACGCTGCCCTGCGCCTACTGGCCGGTGCCGGCCCGGCCGGCCTTGTCGATCACGGCGGCGGGTGCCCCGCCGATCCTCGTGATCGGTACGACGCACGACCCGGCCACGCCCTATGCCTGGGCCAAGGCGCTGGCGGGCGACCTGGCGTCGGGGGTGCTGCTCACCCGGGACGGCGACGGGCACACCGCCTACGGTCCCGGCGCGCCCTGCGTGGTCGCCGCGGCGGACCGCTACCTCGTCTCGCTGGCGGCGCCGGCCGCCGGCACCCGGTGCTAGCCGCCCGCCCGTGCTAGCCGTGGCCCGTCTCGACGGCCGTGGCGACGATCTGACCTCGGAGGGATCGGCTGCGCTGCAGGCTCTTGCGGCCCGGCCTGGCTTCGTGCGCGGGCGGCTCGGCCGGCTGCTGGACGAGCCGGACACCTGGCTGCTGGTGACCGAGTGGGACTCGGTCGGGGCCTACCGCCGCGGCCTGTCGGCGTACGACGTGAAGCTCGCGGCCACGCCGCTGCTGCTGCGCGCGCGCGACGAGCCGGGCGCGGTGTCGGTCGAGCTGGACGTCAGGCCGGCGTGAGGGTGCGCAGGACCCCGGTGAGCGTCTTGGTCCCCTTGTAGGTCAGCCCGATCCTGGCCACGTGCTTCCACCGCAGCACGCCGTCGGCGTCGACGACGAAGACCGAGCGCTGGGTGCCCAGGGCCCCGCCGACGCCGTAGGCGGCGATCGCCGTGGAGTCGGTGTCGGCCAGCAGCGGCAGCGTCAGCGCGTGCTTGGTGGCGAAGTCGACGTGGCTGTCGATCGACTGGGTGCTGATGCCCCAGACCTGCGCGCCCAGCCCGGCGAACTCCTCCAGACCGCTGCTGTAGGAGCACATCTGGCGGGTGCAGACCGGCGTGTTGTCACCCGGGTAGAAGGCGAGCACGACCGGCGCACCGCGCTGGGCGGACACCGTGTAGTCGGCCAGGACGGGCTTGCCGTCGACGAGCTGCACGCCGGGCAGGGTGAAGTCGGGAGCGGGGACGTCGAGCGCTGGGCTGGGCACGTCCCGAGTCTGGCAGGCGACCAGCGGCCTCGATGGGCTGGCTGGGCCGGCGGCCCGGATCAGCTGGCGCCGATGCCGGCGAGCAGGGGGGCCACCCGGGCGAGATCCTGGCGTTGCGAGACCGCCGGCCCGTCGACCTCCACCCGGTAGCGGACCGCCCCCCTGGTCGTGACCACGGTGCGCCGGTGCCGGCCGCCCGTCGTCGAGTCCCGCACCTCCGCGTGGGCACCGAGCAGTGTCGTGGTCGACGCGCTGCCCGCGGGCAGCCGGCTCGGGGCGGTCCGCGGCTCGCTGTGCACGGTCACGGTCAGGTGCAGCGCCGGCTCCTCGAGCACGACGTCGGTGTGCGACCCGCCCGGGTGGGTGGGCGTGCTCGTCGCGCGCCAGCCGGGGGGCACCGGCACGACGTACGACGGGCCCGAGGTCGACTGTCGCGGCACGGTGAGGGTGCGCGCCGACGTGGCCAGGGTGGCGTCGACGACGAGGGGGACCGGTCCCGCCACGGTGCCCGCACTGGTCGGGCTGGAAAGGACATACGCCGCGGCGGCTCCGCCCGCGACCAGGACCAGGCCGATGGCCGCCGTGCGGAGACGGCGGCTCCCACCCCGGCCGGCCGGCCGGCGCCGGGACTTCCCGCTGGGGACGAGGTCGTCGGCGAGCCTGGTCCGCGCCCCGGCCTGCTCGCCGGTTGCGTCCGTGTAGAACACCTCGACGGCGGGCTGCTGGGCGTCGCGGGCGAACAGCCGGTAGGCCTGGCCCGACGCGACCTGCGACGGTGACGCCGGGGTGGGGACGCCGCGCTGGGGCAGGTGCAGCGACGGCGGGGCGGCCGGCGACCGGGGAGCGGGGAGCGGGATGCTGGTGAACGCCGACGCCGCCGTCCCAGCCGCGGTGTCCGTGGCGTCGTTGGCGTCCCCGTCGGTCATGCGCTCGCCTCCCGGGGTCGGGCGCAGGTCAGGGTCGGGCCCATCGACGGCGCTGGCACGCACCCGTGCCGGATCGGCCGGACGGGCCCCTGCCTTGAGGCGCACCACGGGGCCTCTGGGCTCCTCTAGGCTGGCCGTTCACCGCCGACCGCCAGCCGGATGGAGCCAGCCCCGTGTGCGCCGACCGCCTCGAGACCATCGTCAGCCTCAGCAAGCGCCGCGGCTTCGTCTACCAGAGCTCCGAGATCTACGGCGGCCTGCGCGCCTCGTGGGACTACGGCCCGCTCGGCGTCGAGCTGAAGAACAACGTCAAGCGGGCCTGGTGGCGCGCGGTGGTCCAGGGCCGCGACGACGTCGTCGGCCTGGACTCCAGCGTCATCCTCGCCCGGGAGGTCTGGGAGACCAGCGGGCACATCACCAATTTCGTCGACCCGCTGGTCGAATGCCAGGTCTGCCACAAGCGCTACCGCGCAGACCATCTGGAGGAGGCGGCCGCGGAGAAGAGGGGGCACGCCGTTCCGCTGTCCGAGATCGTCTGCGCCAACTGCGGCACCCGCGGGGCGTGGACCGAGCCGAAGATGTTCAACGGGCTGCTCAAGACCTATCTCGGGCCGGTGGAGGACGAGGGCGGCCTGGCCTATCTGCGGCCTGAGACGGCGCAGGGCATCTTCATCAACTATCTGAACGTGCAGGCCAGCGCCCGCAAGAAGCCGCCGTTCGGGATCGGGCAGATCGGCAAGAGCTTCCGCAACGAGATCACCCCCGGCAACTTCATCTTCCGGACCCGGGAGTTCGAGCAGATGGAGATGGAGTTCTTCGTGCCGCCGGGGGAGGACCCGACCTGGCACGACTACTGGATCGAGCAGCGCAGGCAGTGGTACGTCGACCTGGGTGTCAGCCAGGACAACCTGCGACTGTTCGAGCATCCGGCCGAGAATCTGTCGCACTACTCCTCGCGCACGGTGGACATCGAGTACCGCTTCGGCTTCCAGGGCAGCGAGTGGGGCGAGCTGGAGGGCATCGCCAACCGCGGGGACTACGACCTGTCGGTGCACAGCAAGGCCAGCGGCACCGACCTGTCCTACTTCGACCAGACCAGCGGCGAGCGCTACACGCCGTACGTCATCGAGCCAGCCGCCGGCGTGGACCGCTGCGCGCTGGTCTTCCTGCTCGACGCCTACGGCGAGGACGAGGCCCCCACCGGCAAGGGCGGCGTGGAAAAGCGCACCGTGATGCGCTTCCACCCGTCCATCGCGCCGGTGAAGGCGGCCGTCCTGCCGCTGTCGCGCAACAGCGACCTGTCCCCGGTCGCGCGCGACCTGGCGCAGGAGCTCCGGGCCCGCTGGAACGTCGAGTTCGACGACGCGGGGGCGATCGGGCGCCGTTACCGGCGCCAGGACGAGATCGGGACGCCGTTCTGCGTCACGGTGGACTTCGACACCTTGGCGGACCGGGCGGTCACGGTCCGGTCGCGGGACACCATGAGCCAGCAGCGGGTGGCCCTGGACCAGGTGGCCGGCTGGTTGTTCGAGCGGCTCGGACCGACCTGACGCGCCGACAACGCTCGCCCAATCGGCGTACCTCGGGGAACCGGATCGGGTGCGGATGGCGTCTACTGGGCGCAGGCCCGACGGTCGAGAGGAATGTGTGCGCTCCGCCCTGACCCCGCGACGACTGGCATGGCACCCGCGCCTGCGCACGACCGGTCGCTGGCTTGCCCGGCTCCTGCCCCTGCTCGGCATCGCCGGCGGGATCGCCGAGCTCGGGCACGTGCACACGGTCAAGGTGGTGCCCGCGCTGGTGGGCATCGGTGCCTGGACCCTTGGCAACTACGTCGTGAGCGTGCTGCGCTGGCGCTCGGTGAGCGGCCGGGACCTGCCGCTGCGGTGGTATGCCCGGGTGTTCGCCGAGTCCGAGCTGCTCGGGCTGCTGACGCCGCAGCACGCCGGTGCCCTCTACTGGCGCGGCCGGCAGCTCAAGCGACGCGGCGCCGACCAGGCCGGCATGGTTGCGGAGCTCGCCGCCGACCGGCTCTGCTGCTGCGTCAGCGTGCTGGCGACCCTGCTGCTGGGCAGCGCGGCGCTGCCGCAGGCCGAGATGCTCGCGGTGATGTTGCTCGTGGCGGTCGTCGCCGTGCTCGCTGTGGGCACCCGTCGCCGCTGGACGCACCGGCTCCCCACCCTTGAGCCCAAGCGGGCCGCGCGCTGGGTCGGCTACTCCCTGTTGTTCCAGGCGGCGTACGTCGCATTCGTGCTGGACGCGATCAACGCCGTGGGGGCCTCCATCCCGGCGGGGAGCGTGCTGGGCCTGCTGGCGGCCGCGCAGATCGCCTCGATCCTGCCCGGCGTCCACGGCGCCGGCCCCAAGGAGGGCGTGCTCGCCGGCGGGATGGTCGCGCTCGGCGCCACCCACGGCGCGGCCATCCCCGCCGTCGGCCTGCTCGTCAGCCTGGTGTGGGTGCCGGCTCTGCTGCTCGGCGGCGGAGGCATGCTCCTGCGGGCCGTCTCCGCGTCCCGGGCCCGGCTGCGCGGCCGGGGCCTCGACGCCGAGCCGCTGGGCATGCTGGCCCTGCCCGCGCCCGCCTGAAGGAGGCTGCCGTCAGGCCGCTGGGCGGTCGACGACCTCGCCCTCGATGATCTTCGCGCCGGACAGGCGCAGCGGCTCGATGGGTGCGGCGGCCGGCCGGCCGGGGTCGAACGACGGGGCCTCGCCGGTCTTGCGCACTGGCCCGGCGTTGGCGGCGGTCACCGCCAGCCAGGGCAGCACCACGGCGCCGACGATGAGCACGAACTTCGCCCACACCGGCAGCGGCAGCGCGACGGCGAGGATGAAGCAGAGCGTGCGGATGCCCATCGTGACCGCATAACGGCGGGTGCGGGCGCGCATCTCGTCCGCCTGGCTCTGCTGGGCCCGGGTGATGAGGACGGCGGGAGCGTCGTCGCGGAAGAAGCCCACGCACGAGTGTCCCTCGCCGGGACGGGCGGCGCGCGCCGGGCCCGCGGCTACCGTCGGGCCCGTGACATGGGTCTACGACTTCGACCAGGGGTCCCGCTCGATGGTCGACCTGCTGGGTGGCAAGGGCGCGAACCTGGCCGAGATGACGGGCCTGGGGCTGCCGGTGCCGCCGGGGTTCACCATCACCACCGAGGCATGCCGGGCCTACCTGGCCAGCGGTGACCTGCCGGCCGGACTCGACACCGAGATCGACGCGCACCTGGCCGCCCTGGAGCAGCGGATGGGCAAGCGGCTCGGGGACCCGGCCGACCCGCTCCTGGTCAGCGTGCGCAGCGGCGCGGCCGCCTCCATGCCCGGGATGATGGACACCGTCCTGAACGTCGGGCTGCACGACGGCTCGGTCGCGGGGTTGGCCGCGCAGAGCGGCTCGGAGCGCTTCGCCTGGGACTCCTATCGCCGGCTGGTGCAGATGTTCGGGGCCACGGTGCTCGGCGTGCACGGTTTCGACGCCGCGCTGGAGGCGGCGAAGGCAGAGCGGGGTGTCGAGGTAGACACCGACCTCGACGCCGACGCGCTGCGCGAGCTCACCTCGGCGTACCTCCGGCTCGTGCAGGACGCCACCGGCGCGCCGTTCCCGCAGGACCCGCGGGTGCAGCTCGACCTGGCCGTGCGCGCGGTCTTCGACAGCTGGAACGGCGAGCGGGCCCGCCTCTACCGCCGGCAGGAGCGCATCCCCGCCGACCTCGGGACCGCCGTCAGCGTCTGCAGCATGGTCTTCGGCAACCTCGGCCCGGACAGCGGGACCGGCGTGGCCTTCACCCGTGATCCCGCGACCGGCTCGCGGGGGGTCTACGGCGACTACCTGGCCGATGCCCAGGGCGAGGACGTCGTCGCCGGGATCCGCAACACCCTGCCGCTGGCCGAGCTGGAGCAGCTCGACCCGGTGTCGCACGCCGAGCTGATGCGGATCATGGGGGTGCTGGAGAAGCACTACCTCGACCTGTGCGACATCGAGTTCACCATCGAGCGCGGGCGGCTGTGGATGCTGCAGACCCGGGTCGGCAAGCGGACGGCGGGGGCGGCGTTCGTCATCGCCGGGCAGCTCGTGGACGAGGGGCTGATCGACCTCGACGAGGCCGTCCGCCGGGTCACCGGGGCGCAGCTGGCCAGGTTGATGTTCCCCACGTTCTCCCGCACCGGCCGGGCTGGCGGGGCGGCCGGCCCACTGACCACCGGGATGGCAGCGTCGCCGGGGGCCGCGGTGGGGCAGGCGGTGTTCTCCTCGGCCAGGGCGGTGGAGCTGGCCGCCGAGGGTGTGCCGGTCGTGCTGGTGCGACGGGAGACCAACCCCGACGACCTGGCCGGGATGATCGCCGCGCAGGGGGTGCTCACCTGCCGCGGCGGCAAGACCTCGCACGCCGCCGTGGTCGCCAGGGGGATGGGCAAGCCGTGCGTCTGCGGGGCCGAGCAGCTCGACGTCGACGAGGCCGCGCGGCAGTTCACCGGCCCGGGCGGGGTGGTCGTGCGCGAGGGCGACCTGCTCTCGGTCGACGGGGCCAGCGGCGCGGTGTGGCTGGGGGAGATGCCGGTCGAGCCGTCGCCGGTGGTCCAGTTCTTCGAGACCGGCGAGGTGTCGGCCGACCGGCGGGTGATCGCGGTGGATCGGCTGCTGCGGCACGCCGACGACGTGCGGCGGATGCGGGTCCGGGCCAACGCCGACACTCCCGCCGACGCCGAGCGGGCCCGGCGCTTCGGCGCGCAGGGGATCGGCCTGTGCCGGACCGAGCACATGTTCCTGGGGGAGCGCCGCGTGCTGGTCGAGCGGCTCGTGCTGGCGAGGACGCCCGCCGAGCGCGAGGCGGCTCTGGACGCCCTGCTTCCCATGCAGCGCAAGGACTTCGTAGGCATCCTCGCGGCGATGGACGGGCTGCCGGTCACGGTGCGGCTGCTCGACCCGCCGCTGCACGAGTTCCTGCCGTCGCTGGTGGAGCTCGAGCGGGCCGACGCCGTCGCGACGGCCGGCGCAGGTCCCGGCGGGGAGCCGCAGCCGCTGCTCGCCGCCGTGCGCCGCCTGCACGAGCAGAACCCCATGTTCGGCCTGCGCGGCGTCCGCCTCGGCCTGGTGATCCCCGGTCTGCCCGAGATGCAGGTGCGGGCGCTCGCCCACGCCGCGGCCGACCGCATCGACGCCGGCGGCACCCCGGTCGTGGAGGTGATGGTGCCGCTGGTGGCCGCGGTGCAGGAGCTGGAGACCGTGCGCGAGCAGACCCTCGCGGTGCTGCGCGAGGTCGGCGCCCAGCGCGGCGTCGACCTGTCCGGCGTGCTGGTGGGGACGATGATCGAGGTGCCGCGGGCGGCGCTCACGGCCGGCGAGATCGCCGCGGCCGCCGACTTCTTCTCCTTCGGGACCAACGACCTCACCCAGATGACGTGGGGCTTCTCCCGCGACGACGTCGAGGCGAGCTTCTTCGCGGCGTACCTCGACCTCGGGGTCTTCGGTGTCTCGCCCTTCGAGACCCTCGACCGCGACGGGGTCGGGTCACTGGTGCGGACCGCCAGCGCGGCCGGCCGGGCGGCCAACCCCGCGCTGCACCTCGGCGTCTGCGGCGAGCACGGGGGTGATCCCGACTCCGTGCACTTCTTCCACGAGGTGGGGCTGGACTACGTCAGCTGCTCGCCGTTCCGGGTGCCGGTGGCCCGGCTCGAGGCGGCCCGCGCGGCGCTCGGCTAGTGCCCCTCCCGCTGCCCGCCCCGGTCCGCTGGCTGCTGCGCGTCGCCGTCGGCGTTGCGGTGCTGCTGGCCCTGACGGCGCTCTGGACGGCCTTCCGGGTGTGGCACACCGGGAGGCAGGACGCCCGCCCGCGCGGTGACGTGATCCTCGTGGAGGGGGCGGCGCAGTACGACGGGCGCCCCAGCGCGGACCTGCTCGCCCGGCTGGAGCACGGTCTGGACCTGTGGCACGCCGGCGTCGCCCCCCGCATCGTGACCGTGGGCGGTCGGCGTCCCGGCGACCGCTTCACCGAGGCCGGAGCCGGCCGGGACTGGCTGGTCGGGCATGGCGTCCCCCGTGCGCGCGTCGTCGCGGTGGAGGCCGGCAGCGACACGCTGCTGTCGCTGCAGGCGGCGGAGCCGGTGCTCCGTGCAGCGGGCTGGCACTCGGTGGTGCTGGTGACCGACCCGTGGCATGAGCTGCGCTCGCGGGCGATCGCGCGGGACCTCGGGTTGGCCGCCGAGTCGTCGCCCGTCACCACCGGGCCGTCGACCAGGGGGGTCGGCACGCAGGTGCGCTATGTCGGCCGGGATACCGCCGCCTATCTCTATTACCGCGTCTTCCATCGCGCGTCGAGGGCCGGTCCCCCGGCGGTCTGAGGCGGCGTGTCCGATGGCACGAGCAGGCTGGCCGGGTACGCCGCAGTGCCCACCCGCACCGACGACACCCGCCGGCCCGGGTCCGCCGGGAGGGCGACGCGCACCTGCACGATGCCGCGGAGCCGGGCCGGCAGCCCCCAGGCAGGGTGGCCAGCAGGCGCCTCGAGGTCGAGCCACCCCAGCCGCGGGTGGTCCCCGATGTCGGGGGTGTGGAGCGCGGTCGCGAGGGCGCCGACGACGACCGGCCCGATCTGCTGCTCGTCGGTCGTCGCCCCGACGAGCCGCAGCACTGCCGGCAGCGCCTCGGGGCGGATCCCCAGCAGCGGCGCGTCGAGGGCGGCGAGGTGGGCGGCCGCGACGGCGAGTCGGCGGCGGGGGTGCAGCCGGCCGTACCACTCCAGCCCCTCGGGGTCGAGCATGGTGAGGACGTCGTCCAGCCGGTCCTCGTCGGTGAGCCGGGCGCCGCAGGTCGTCAGCAGCCGCCAGAACAGGTGGTCCGGCAGCCACAGCAGGTCGTGCTCCCAGCTGCTGACCGTGCTCTGGTCGACGCCGCAGAGCGTGGCGAGCGTGCGCTGCCCGATGCCGGCGCGCCGTCGGGCCTGGCCGAGCAGGGTGCCCCGGTGGGCGGGTGGTGACGTGCCGGCACCGTGCCGCAGGACGGGGCTCCGGCGTCGCGGTGGTCACGAGCTGTGGAGGCGTGGTCGACCCGTGCACAGGGCCCGGCGGCCGCGGGCGGGTCGCCCGGAGGAGGGGGTGCGGCGCATCTGCGGTCCGATGCACGGCTGCGGTGCCGTGCACCTGTGCATGCGGCGTGGTGGCCGCATCGGAGTGCAGATGCGCGCAGGGTGGCCGGCTTCGCAGGGGGCGGGGCGGGTCGCGCTGCACGACGATGGTGGCGTGGCCGGGACGACGCAGCACGAGACGACGCAGCACGAGACGACCGAGCACGAGACGACCGAGCGGTCGCGGGCGTGGGCGGCCACGATGGGCGGCACCCCGGGTCCGGCCGGGGTCGTCACCGCCCATGGCAGCCCGCCGGCGCGGATCGCACCGGTCGCAGCGCGAGGCCGGGCGGTGCGTGAGGAGCTGGAGGACCGGCTGCTGGCCCCCGGCGCCACCCGCGCCGGCGGGGCGGGCGAGCGGCTCCGCGAGGAGCAGCCGGACCCCGAGCGCACCTGCTTCGAGCGCGACCGGGACCGGGTGCTGCACTCGGCGGCGTTCCGGCGGCTGGCCGGCAAGACCCAGGTCTTCGTCTTCCCGGCCGACCACCAGCGGACCCGGCTCACCCACGCCTTGGAGGTCTCGCAGGTCGCCACCAGCGTCGCCCGCGCCACCGGGCTCAACGTCGCCCTGACCGAGGCGATCGCGCTGGGTCACGACTGCGGGCACGGGCCCGGCGGACACGCCAGCGAGGACGCCTTCGAGCTGTTCCTGCCCGGCGGCTACGACCACGCGGTGTGGGGCGCCGACGTCGTGCTCGCCCCGCTGAACCTGTGCGCGCAGACCCTTGACGGCGTACGCAACCACTCCTGGTCGCGGCCGGCCCCCGGCACCCCCGAGGGCGAGGTGGTGAGCTGGGCCGACCGGGTCGCCTACACCGCGCACGACCTGGAGGACGCCGCCGCGGCCGGGATCGTCGACCCGGCGGACCTGCCAGCCGACATCGCCGCTGTCTGCGGTCGCACCCGGGGGGCGCAGCTCGGCACCTTCATCGGCGCGCTGGTCGAGACCACCTGCGGCACCGGCGTCGTGGGGATGGCCGCCGACGTCGCGGCCGCGCTTGCCGGGCTGCGGGCCTTCAACTACGAGCGCGTCTACACCCGGCCCGAGGCGGTGCAGCAGGGCCGTGCGGTGGTGGCCGTGCTGCGCGCCCTGGTCGAGCATTTCGTCGCCCACCCCGACCGGGTCCCCGGGCCCGGTGGCGAGGACCCGGTCCGCGCCGCGGTGACGTGGGTCGGCGGGATGACCGACCGCTACGCCTTCCGCACCGCCGTGGTCGAGCTCGGCTGGGACCCGGCGCGGCTCCCCCGGGGGATCGACGGCTGAACCGCGTCGCTCGCGAGCAGGAGCTGCGCGCAGCGGGCCTGCAGCCGGCGCAACGCGAGCAGGTCCGCCAGCTCGGCGTCGGCGACGGGCGGCAGACCCAGTGCCAGGGCGTACGCCGCGACGGCGGCGGCGCCGTCCAGCCGGCGGGTCCCGCGCAGCACGGCGAGGTCCCAGCAGACCGGTCCCCGGCAGGTCTCCTCCAGGTCGACCCACCGCCACCCGGCCGGAGTGGCCACCAGGTTGCCCGGGTGGGCGTCGCCGTGCAGCACCTGCGCCGCAGGCGGTCCGGCTGGCACGGGATCGGGGAGCAGCCGCTCCCGGAGGGCCGCGGCCTCGCGCCCGAGCTGCTCGGCGTCGGCCCGGTCGAGACCCGCCAAACCGGGGGCGGTCACGACCGCGCCGATGTCGGCGAAGGGTGGCCCGAGCATGGGCAGCTCGACCGGGCAGGAGCGCAGCTGGCTGTGCAACGCGGCGAGGGCCCGGCCGGCCTCCTCGGCGGTGGGCCGGCGCTCGCGGTCGACCGCCAGGTGCCGCCACAGGCCGACGACGAAACCGCCGTGCCGGTGCGGGCCGGGGTCGGCCAGGTCGGTGGTGGCGTCCAGGTGGGTGCCGACGGCGATCTCCCGGCGTACCCACTCCAGCACGTCCGGCCGCAGCCGCGCGGTCACGGTCGGGACCCGGGCGACCACCGGCGAAGGGGCGAGGTGCACCACGAGGTTGAAGGCGTCGGACAGCACCACCGGATCGCGCACCGGCAGCCCGACGCGCCGGCCGACGGCCACCGCCGCCCGCAGCGCCTGCGACCCGGCGGAACCCACCCGACGTAGTCTCGACCCCGACAGGCGCGCAGCTTCCCCGGCCCGCAGCAGCTCGTCGGCAGGAGGGGGCACCGCGGTGGCCGGGCGGATCAGCGACACCGACGTGGCGCTCGTGCGCGAGCGGGCGGCCCTCGACGCTGTGGTGCGCGAGCACCTGCAGCTGCGCTCCGCCGGCGGCGGCAAGCTCAAGGGGCTGTGCCCCTTCCATGAGGAGAAGACGCCGTCGTTCCAGGTGAACCCGGGGCTCGGCTTCTTCCACTGCTTCGGCTGCGGACGCAGCGGCGACGTCATCACCTTCGTGCGCGACACCGAGATGATGAGCTTCACCGAGGCCGTGGAGCACCTGGCCGGGCGCTTCGGCGTGGAGCTGCATTACGAGGGCGGCGGCGCCGGGGTGCGCCAGGAGGGGCGCGGCCAGCGGCAGCGACTGGTCGAGGCAAATGCTGCGGCGCAGGCATTCTGGGCCGATCAGCTGCGCGCGCCCGGCGCGGAGGCTGGGCGGCACTTCCTCGCATCGCGGGGCTTCGACGCGGCGGCGGCCGAGCGCTTCGGTGTGGGCTACGCGCCCGGCGGGTGGGATGTCACCATGAAACATCTGGTGGCGCAGGGCTTCTCCCGGGAGGAGCTGCAGACCGGCGGGCTGGTCAAGCTGTCCTCGCGCGGCACGCTGATCGACGTCTTCCGGCACCGGCTGGTCTGGCCGATCCGCGAGACCGGCGGCGACCTGGTGGGTTTCGGCGGCCGCCGGCTCGCCGACGACGATCCGGCGAAGTACCTCAACACCGGGGAGACCCCGCTCTACAAGAAGAGCCGGGTGCTCTACGGCCTGGACCTCGCCAAGTCCACCATCCACAAGGAGCACACGGCGGTCGTGGTCGAGGGATACACCGACGTGATGGCCTGCCACCTCGCCGGCGTGACGACGGCGGTGGCGACGTGCGGCACGGCGTTCGGCGAGGACCACGTGCGGGTGCTGCGGCAGGTGCTCGGCGACATGCCCTCGGCATCGGTGATCTTCACCTTCGACGGCGACAGCGCGGGCCGGGCGGCCGCGGAGAAGGCCGGGGCGATGGACCAGAAGTTCAGCGCGCAGACCTTCGTCGCCGTCGCCCCGGCCGGCCAGGACCCCTGCGAGCTGCGGCTGTCCGCCGGCGATGCGGCGGTGCGGGACCTGGTGGCGGCGCGGGTGCCGCTGTTCGAGTTCGTGCTGCGGGCCGAGGCCGGGCGCCATGACCTGGACACCGCAGAGGGGCGTACGGCGGCGCTCGAGCGGCTCGTCCCGGTGCTGCGGGGGATCAAGGACGAGGGGCTGCGCCTGCAGTACGTCGTGACCGCGGCGCGGATACTCGGCTTCGAGGACGCCGACCCGGTGCGTCGGCGGGTGGTCGACGCCCCGGTCGCCCGCGGGCGGGTGGCCCGACCGGCGGCGCTGCCCGCCGACGACAAGTGGCTGGTCTTCGAGCGGGAGGCACTCAAGGCCGTGTTGCAGCACCCAGGGCTGGTGGGCGCGGGGTTCGACGCCGTGCCCCCCGAGGTCTTCACGCATCCGGTCAGCCGGCAGGTGCACTCGGTGCTGGTCGCCGCCGGCGGGGTCACCGCCGGTGCCGGGCTGACCGAGCGCGAGTGGGTGACGCGGGCCCGGGAGGCGGCGCCCGACGACGAGGTGCGCGGGCGGGTCACCGCGCTCGCCGTGGAGCCCATCGCCTCGTTGGACGGCGAGCCGGTCGAGCGGCTGGCCCGCGACGTGGTGCCGGTGCTGCGCAAGCGGGCGCTGGACCAGCGGGAGGCGGAGCTGAAGGCCCGGCTGCTGCGCGCCGACCCGGCCTCCCCGGATTACGACGCGCTCAACCGGGAGCTGCTCGGCGTGGCCGCGGAGAAGCGCAGGCTGCGCGAGGACGGTTGACGCGCCGGGCTTCGGCGCTCCGCCTGTCGCACCGACAGGGACGCCGGCCAGCAGCGGTTGACAAGGTCTCCCCGCTCTCCTAGCGTCTTCTCAACCGAATGGTTGAGTACAGAGGAGGCCCCCGTGGTGGCGGCAGACCCGCTCTCCCAGGTGTTCTCGGCATTGGCCGACCCCACCCGACGCGACATGGTGGCCCGGCTGACGCTCGTCGACGCCACCGTCAACGAGCTCGCTGAGCCGTACGACATCACGTTGCAAGCGGTCTCCAAGCACCTCAGGGTGCTGGCGGACGCCGGGCTGGTCAGCCGCTCGCGCGACGCCCAGCGACGCCCGGTCCACCTGCAGGCGGAGGTCTTCGACCTGATGACCAGATGGATCGAGCGCTACCGCCGGCAGGCCGAGGAGCGCTACCAGCGCCTGGACCAGCTGCTCAGCACCATGCCCGACGTTGCCACAGCGTCCACCCCGCCACCCAGAACAGGAGACGAAACATGATCACCGCAGGCACCCGAGAGACCCAGATCGTCGCCGACCACGCGGTTCCGCTCGTGCGCATCACCCGAGAGTTCGACGCCCCTCCCGACAAGGTCTTCCGGGCGCACACCGACCCTGATCTGGTCGTGCAGTGGCTCGGGCCGCGCAGCGTCACGATGAGGATCGAGCACTACGACTGCCGCACCGGCGGGTCCTACCGCTACGTCCACACCAGCGACGGCAACGACGTCGGCTTCCATGGCTGCTTCCACGAGGTGCGCCCGGCGATGCTGATCGTCCAGACCTTCACCTTCGACGGCATGCCCGACGGCGTCGCCCTGGAGCGGCTGGTCTTCGACGACCTCGGCGGTGGCCGCACCCGGCTCATCGCCACCTCCTTGGTCGACAGCTTCGAGGACCGCGACGCCTTCCTGGCCAGCGGGATGGAGACCGGCGTACGCGAGGGCTACGAGCGCCTCGACGACCTGCTCGCCCATTGACGAGGCAGAGACCGTCGGGCTTCGCGCTGTTCAACGGGCGCCGCCGCACCGGCGCGGCAGCGAAGGGCAGGACCCGCCAGCCGACGTAGCGATCGTGAAGATCGTCGTGGAGATCCGGGGGCGGGGCGCCCCCGCTGCCATGGACGTGCGGTGCGCGTCGTTGTCGACAATCTTCTCGACCTGCTGCCCCTACCGAGCGGCCACCAGCGGCCGGGGCAGAGCCGGTCGACCAGGTCGGCGACGACGTCGGCCAGGGGCCCTGGCACGTTTTCCGGCGTGAGCGGCACGACTCGCGCGGGCGGTGCGCGCTGCCACACCGTCCCTTTGGCTGCCTTGGGGGACTGGATCACCCGCTTGACGTAGCGGTGCCCCCTCAACCCCGACGACACTTTGGTCGTGGCCTAGGGTCGCGGCGGTGGTCGCCAGCGGGTTCCCCTCGATGAGGGGTGCTGCGCTGCTGCGGGTGCTGATGAGAAGTCCGCTGGACTACAAGATCGTCAGTCAGAAGGGGTCTCATAGGAAGCTCAGATCCTCCGCGGGATACCGCGAGCTCCTGTACTCGTTCCACGACGGGCAGGAGATCCCATCTCGGACGGTACGACGCGTGCTTGTTGAACAGGCGGGCATGGACGAGGCCGCCGCCCTGTTAGCCCTCTAGAAGGAGAGACCATGGTCGAGGTCGTTGTGGTGGTAGAGCAGGACGAGCAGGTGTGGACGGCAACGTCACCCTCCGTGCCGGGCTGGTTGGTCGTGGCTGACACAGTCGCCCAGCTTGAGGAACTCGCTCACGAGGGCCTGACGTTCTTCTTCGACCTCACGTCGCCCGAGGAAATGCATCTCACTCTGGCCTGGGCTGGCGCGTACCCGACCGCCGTGACCGAGCAGGTGTCGAAGGACTCCCTCGCGGTAAAGGTCTGCTTCGACCTGCCGTCGAACTTCTTGGTGCCGGTGCACCCCCAGGCCAACCTGTCCGGGGCCGGGGCCAAGCTCGAGGGCAGCCTGGCGGTCGCCGCACACGGGCAGATCAACGACCTGCCCGATCTGGTCACCGCGTGACCGGTCCCGCAGCTGTTTCGAACGTCCCCTCGCCTGGCAGCGTCGCGGCCACCTCCACAGCGACTGTCCTGATCGCGGACTTCGCCAGCACGGACGCGGGGGGCAAGCTCAACGTGGTGGGCGGCGGCATCGCCGTCACCACGGCGATGCCAATGCCCGGTCTTCCCCAGCTTGGCATACCCCCTCAGTGCGTCGTGGTCCTGATCACCGTGACGCCTGAGCACACGAACGAGCGGTTCGCGGTCACGCTCACCCTTGAAGACGAGAACGCGCGGCCGTTAACGGTGCCCGATCCCGCAGGCGGCCCTGGCCAGCCCCTGAGGCTGCAGCAGCTCGTGAGCGCCCCCCCGGTCACGGTGCCCGGTGTCCCCGTCAACAAGTTGCCGGGTCAGATTCAGGTGATCATCAACCTCGGGCAGGGCATCCCCGTACCACCAGGGCAGATGTGGACTTGGGTGCTGGAGATCGATGGGAACCGCAAGCCGGAGTGGCGTCGGAGCTTTTACGTGCTCCACGGGCCCACCCCTCCGGTCCTCGGCTAGGCAGGTTCGCGGACCCCCTATGCGTCAGGATGTGCTGAGACACTGTCTCCGCGCGTATCGTCGCCTAGCCCCCAGCTGGCTACAAGGGGGTCAAGCCAGGGCGAGCGCTGCCTCGCCCACCACGGGTGGACAGCGTCACCCGGGCGGCTCTCGGCCAGCGTGCGCACCCTTGGCCCCGGCCTGCCGTACGCGGTTCGACACGCCCAGCATCGGAACCCACGCGCCTGACCGCGCGGCCCCACGCGCCTGGCCTCGTGCCTCGGTTGGGGGGCTCATTCGTGCTGTTCAGGCGGGTCGGTTGGCGCGCACTGCCTGCGCGACGGGCGGTCGACGACCCTCCGACCCGGGCGGCGGCCACCAGCCTCGCGAGGTCTCACCGAGATCCGCGCGCGCACCGGCACCACCCGGAGCCGGTCTCGGTCACCGGGGCCGCAGGCGGCCCCGATCCCACCGTGGCACAGCCCCGGGTCCTTTACCCCGTCTCAGCCGGCCACGACTGTCCCCGCGGGAGGTGGCCTTGACGCAAGCACTCGACCGGCCCGCCGGACCACAGGACGAGGCCACCCTGCTCGCTGGCCGGCTTCCTCGCCCGGCTACACCGGTCGCACCCGGTAGGCCTACCAGTGCGACCTGCGGGCCTGGGGAGGGGTGGCTCGCGCAGATCTGTGTGCCCGTGCTCGAGGCGAGCCGGGCGCACGTGCAGGTCCACGCCGCCGACCTTGAGCAGCTCGGCCGGGCCCCGAGCACTATCAGTCGGCGCCTCGCGGTGCTGTCCGGCTTCTACGCCTACGCCGTCGCCGAGGGCGCGATCGCGAGGAACGCGGTCGCGCAGGTGCGCCGCCCGCGGGTCAACCAGGACAGCACCCGCCAAGGCCTGACCCGCCGGGAGCTCGCCACCCTGCTTGAGGTGGCGCGCGTCCGGGGAGCGGTCGCACACACCCTCGTGTGCCTGCTGGGCCTGAACGGCCTGTGGTTTTCGAGGCGTGCGGCGCGCTCGTCGAGGACCTGGCCGTGACGGGGGTCACCGCGGGGTCACCGCACGCTCACCGTCACCCGCAAGGGCGGAAAGCGGTCGACCGTGCCCCTGTCCCCCCTCACCGCAGCCGCCGTCGACGGTCTGCTCGAGCAGCCCGCCGACCAGCGCCTGCTCATCAGCGTCGACCGCTACGCCGCCTGCCGGCTGATCAAGAGCCTCGCCGCGGCCGCAGGGATCCCCAAGACCATCACCCCGCACTCCCTGCGCCACACCATGGTCACGGTGACGCTCGAGGCCGGGGTCCCGCTGCACAAGGTCCAGGACGCCGCCGGCCACGCCGACCCCCGCACCATCCAGCGGTACAGTCGGGCCCGCAACGCCCTCACCGGTCACGGCACCTACACCCTGGACGCCTCTATCAAGGACGCACCCGACCAGACCTGAGCCATGCGACTCGACTTGCCCCCGCCCAACCTCCCGAGGTCGCGCGGGGTCTTTCTGTGATTTCCCCGATAGGAATGCGCTCCCCGGAACGTCGCGAGCGGCGGGACGCATGGTTCGGGAATGTCGATCGAGAATGTAGGCGCCCTGCCGCACACTGATCATCAAGCCCACCGTGGGCTGACCCTGGAGGTGGGTCCCGTGGCCGCCGTCGTCGTCCCTCTGCCCACCGAGCGCCTCGTCGACCTGCGCCGCGTCGCGCAGCGCCGCCGGGTCGATGCCGCCGACCTCGCCGCCAGATCCTGTCCAGCTTGATGGACAGCAACGGAGCCGAGGAGCTCCTGGCCATCTACGAGGACGAGATCCAGGCCGTGCGCGATCCGGCCCGGCGCGACGTCGACCGGCTCCTCGACCGCGGCGCGCAGCACCGTTTCGCCATGTGACCGGAGGCCCTTCCAGTACCACTTCGCGGGGCCGCTGGGCCACAGCTGGGCCACAACCGGGGTGCTCGCATCGCTCTGCGTAGACGCATCGGACGCATGAGACGCCTCAGAGCCGGTCGACCAGGTCGGCGACCACGTCGGCCAGCGGCCCCGGCACGTCCTCCTGCAGGAAGTGGCCGCCGCCGGCGAGGATGACGTGCGGCTGCCCCGCCGCGCCCGGCACCCGGGCCTGGAACAGCCCGTCCGCCCCCCTCGTGATGGGGTCGCCGTCGCTGAAGGCGGTGACGAACGGCGCGGTGTAGCGACGCAGCGAGTCCCAGGCGGCGACGTTCTCCGCGGCCTGCGGCATGTCCGGCGACTGCGGGATGAGGCCGGGCATGGCGCGCGGCCCGGCCTTGAACTCCGGCGACGGAAACGGCGCGTCGTACGCCGCCTGGACCCGCGGGTCCATCGGCAGCGCGACGGCCCGGGAGACGAGCCAGCCGACCGGCAGGTCCTCGCTGCCCTCGACGAAGTCGCGGAACGCCTGCCACTCCGGCGGCATCCGCAGCGATCCGTCTGGCAGTCCGGTGTTCGCGGCGACGACGCCGGCGAAGCGGCCCGGGTCCTCGGCCACCAGCGGCAGCCCGAGCAGGCCGCCCCAGTCCTGGCAGAGCAGCACCACCCGGCGTAGCTCGAGGGCGTCGAGGGTCGCGCGCAGCCAGCCGAGGTGCGCGGCGTAGGTGTGGTCGGTGATCTCCGCCGGTTTGTCGCTGCGCCCGAAGCCCACCAGGTCCGGCACGACCACCCGCAGCCCGCGCTGCAGCAGCCGCGCGGCGACGTGGCGGTAGAGGAACGACCAGGACGGCTCACCGTGCATTGCGAGCACGACCGGGGCGTCCCGCGGCCCCTCGTCGACGACGGCCACCCGCACCGCCGTCTCGTCGTCGGGGCCGGCCGGCACCTCGATATAGGCCGGCTGCCAGGGGAAGTCAGGCAGGTCGACGAAGCGGTCCTCCGGTGTGCGCAGCAGCTCCATGCCGCCCATCCTCGCGCGCCAGCACCAGCAGCAGGAGGACACCCAGCAGCAGGTACGCCGAGTCGGCGGCCAGCCGCCCGGCGCCGAAGGCGTATTCCACGTCGCCCCCCCGCGGCAGCAGCTGCTGCGGGCTGACGACGGCCACCGCGACCACCAGCACCGCGAGCCCCCGCCGGCCCAGGTCGGCGACCACCACGGCGAGCGGCACCAGCCAGACCCAGTGGTGGGTCCAGGAGATGGGCGATACCAGCAGTCCGGTGAGCCCGGCGAGGCAGAGGCCGAGCCGCACATCCGTGCGGTCCGCCAGCACCGCCACGGCCAGCCCGACCCCGATCAGCAGCAGCTCACCGACGACCCAGGCCAGGCCGGCGGGCTGTGGCCGGTGCTCGACGCGGGCGACGAGGCCGGAGTACGCCGAGTTGCCGGCGTAGGCGGCCGAGCCGATCCGGTGGGGGTCGCTGAGCACGTGCAGCC
>JAABUZ0100002025.1_pt1 | contig 35348 bp, 36 predicted proteins | sample 5562091 | NCBI WGS metagenome assembly JAABUZ01 (sample SAMN12813069, study PRJNA571459) | rock metagenome | isolation source: Antarctica rocks | place: Antarctica: Victoria Land, Linnaeus Terrace sud | collected 2015-12-21 | reverse complement strand
CGGGCCCGGCGCCACTCCACCAGATGTGAGAAGAACAGGCCCTCCCGGCGCAGCAGCGCGCCCTTGCCACCCGGCTCCTCCACCGCGTCGTACTCCGCCAAAATCTGGGCCTTGTACCCCGCGGTGACCACCCGCCGGCGCGGCCGACCCGCCCGCGGACCAGCCACCCCACCATCCTCGGGCACCGGCCCGGGGTCCCGCAGGTCACTCAACGTCAACGTCATGATCACTATCCAATCTCACCCTGTGCAGAGGGAGGAAAACCTACCCGAGGTGTCTCAGCACATCCTGACGCACAGGGTTGCCGCGGTGGCAGCACCATGGCGTTCTCCGCCCCTCCGATGCCTGGGTGTGTGACGTTGCAGCGCTAAGAGAGCGCCGTATCCCTGTGCGTGAGCTGGAGGTCGAGCGGATCAGCAGCGCGATGCAGAGCGCCCAGAACTCACCGCTGATGCCGCTGAAGCGCTGCAAGCCGCAGCGGTCTGACACGGTCGATGACGATGCACATCCGCCGATACCAGGACTGCGATCGCGAGCAGGTCCTGCACTTGCACAAGGTCGCGCTTGCAGGCGTCGGCGCTGACGCGGGGCCCGGCCCCTGGGACGACGACCTCGCCCAGATCGAACAGGCCTACCTCACCGCGCGCGGCGACTTCCTCGTCGGCATCCTCGACGACCGCGTGGCCGCGATGGGCGCCTTGCGGCAGGTCGACGAACACATTGTTGAGCTCAAACGGATGCGGGTCTCGCCCGAGCTGCAAGGGCAAGGACTCGGACGGCGGCTCCTGCGCGCTCTGGAAGGCCGCGCCCGCGAGCTCGGCTACACACGCATCGTCCTCGACACCACCGAACGGCAGGCAGCCGCGATCGCGCTCTACCAACACGAGGGGTATCTCGAGACCGGGCAAGGAGAACTCGCTGGCCTGCCGACCCTGTTCTTTCGCAAGACCCTTGCTGCTGCGACCATCGAGAGCGCACCCGCCGACGCGGTGAACGACAAACCAGGGACGGCAATCTCGGGATGACGGGTCGACACCGCCGGGGGAAACAACCCATGGCAGCGTTTCAGGAGCAATTGCGACTTTTCCTCGGCGGATGGGACCATGCGCTTGCACTACTGCACTCCCCTTGGCGAGACTGGGCTCAATCACAGGGCCGGCCCTGGCCCTTGCTGACGAATGACTCACGGGTGCGTATGCGCCTGGCCCGCGGTCCGCGCCGGCCTGCCTCCGCCACGCCCCGACCTCCGCGGCCATGCGCACGCGGGTCCGGGCAGATATGCGCTGCCGACACACGCGCATGGGGGAAGTGTCGAAAGAGCCTGCGCCGCACGCTCTTTCAGCTTCGTATGCCATAATAGTTCTTATCGGGGGTCTGCTGGCTGGCCGTGGGGGTCCTGGTGACGGGCCACCCGGGATCACCGCCACACGCGACCGCGTCACCGAGATTGCAGCCCTGCTCCTCGTCAACTGCCGGGTCTCACTCAGCGAGCACGATACGGGGCCGACCGGTCGGCGCCCGGGCGGCCCTTGGCGCGTCGCGGTGCCGCTGGGCAACGACCCGGGGGTGCGCACCTGGCCTATTTCCATTGAAAGACTGGTACGGAGTCTCGGTGGAGGCTATCGGCCAGAAGCTCACGTATAAGCGATACGTTCCAGACACTGCCGATATCAGAATCATCGTTGATCCTACTTGCGTACAGGCCCACCAGAATGGATTGTTCCTTCGTACGCAGGAAGTGTCCGTCAGGAGTTCTAACGGTGCCACCAGCAACATGTGCGATGACGGGGGAGCCCGACTGCCCTCCCCGGGTGCGGCTGTCAATCAAGAACCGGTCTCCCCTCCAGCCGGTGTTTGGTTCTGATGCCACCGACCCGCGGGTCCATACCGGCAGCTCGTGGTCCCCCTCGATGCCTACCGGGAAACCCACCACATACAGGCCCCCTCCTAACGCAAGGGTTAGGTCGGCCAGTCCGGAGTCTTCATAGTCGCATTCGTAGGCCGCTCTAACGGCCCAGGCCGACACTTCCCTTGGTAGCCGCATGACGGCGACGTCGGCTGCCTTCCCAAGGAGAGGGTTATCCTCGGTCCAGGCTTCCTCGCCGTTAGGCAATAGGTTTATGCCGAAGTCTCGACCAAGCGTCGCTGGACTCCCTGAGGGGCGCCATACCCGCAGTCGCTCGGGACATGCCGCACTCTTGTGCAGGGGTTCGTCGGTGTCAGCGTGTTTGCCTGTGACCACGTGCCGAGCGGTGATGAGAGCAAACCCGTCTGTCCAAGCAGAGGTCTCGCTGTCGAACTCCGGGGAGCGCACAATGAATGCCGTTGCTCCACCCAGGGCTACCTTTCCGGCGCCATAAGCCTCGACGTATAGGCTTCGCACCGCTGGACCAGACGCGTGTGTTGTTAGCTTAGGGTGAGCCATCCGGGCTGACCTCCCTGGCGATGAGACTACTGGAGCTACTGGCGGGTGTCGTTAAGGTGATGGAGGTTGGGCTGCGGCACCCTGGCATAGATGCTTGTAGTCGCTCGGCGGCGTGGTTCGAGATGAGCCTGCGTGCCGCTAACATCGCCAATCTTCGCAGCGCCGGCGCCCTTGTTTACGCCTTTCGCCACTCCTATGCGATCCGCCTCGCCGCCGACGGGCTGCTGCTCCCAACGAGATCATGACCCTGCTGGGCCACGCCTCCAAATTATCTCAGGCCGAACGGTCCGTCTGTATGCGCGCCGTCCGCGCTGCTCCTGTTGCACCAGCCGGAGGCCACTACCGATGTCTGCCCGACGGCACACTGTGCCGATGACGTCAGGGGTCGTCGCGGCTGCGGTGCCGTTGCCCGGTGTGGACAAGCGGGATGCGCTGGCGAGCACCCTGGCGGTGACGTCCACGACGGCCGTCCTGTTTGGTGCCGGACTGTCGCGAGCTGCGGGCATCCGCACAGGCTGGGAAGTGACCCAGGAGCTGATACGGCGCATCGCCGTCCAACATGGCGTGCCAGCTGCGGAGCTGGTTGAGCGCCCTGAGGACTGGTGGGCTGCGACCAGAGGCGGTGACCCGCGCTACGACCAGCTCCTGCCGGAGCTCGCGCCCACCGACGCCGACCGCCGCCACTTGTTGGAGCCGCTTGTCACACGGCACCGGGACAGCAACGAACTCGCGGTGCCCGGGGTTGCGCACTCGGAGTTGGCCGAGCTGGCCCGACGGCGCAGCGTCCGTGTCTTGATCACGACGAACTTCGACCGGCTAATGGAAAACGCCCTCGACAGGGCGGGCGTCACCTATCAGGTGCTGCACGACCCGGCCCAGGTCAGGACCAGCACGCCGTTGGTCCACGCGCCGGTCACGTTGATCAAGCTTCATGGCGACTACGGGACGGGGCGTCTCCGCAACTCCGAAACCGAGCTAGGCAACTATCCGAGACCTTGGAAGACCCTGCTAAGAAGGGTCTTCGATGAGTACGGGCTGCTCGTTGTCGGATGGTCCGGCGAGAATGACACCGCCCTTGTGGAGGTGATGGACCGCGCTGTCGGCCGTCGCTACGCCTGGTACTGGGCCACCCACCACGGTGACCTGAAGGACGCTGCACGCGGCCTGGTGCAGCGGCACGAGGCACACGAAGTCGACAGCACGGGTGCCGACGAACTGCTCCTCGACCTGGTTCGTCGGGCCGACCGGATCGGCGAGCTGCAGCTGCACCGATCAGCATCACGTAGCACCCAGAACGTCAGCGTGGGTTTCTCTAGCCGGCACCTGCCGTGGTCCTCGACGCCTCCGCTCCTCGCAAGGTGCAGCGCATCGTTCAGCACGGGGGGCGGCCTGCTACGGCCTATCGGACCCGCTACCCGCGAGCGCATCCACGCCGCGCTAGTGAACGCCGCGCCCCTCGCGGACGCGCTTACCGACGTCGCCCGACTCGGTCACATATGGACCGACCAGCCCGTTAACGCGACCGCGGACCGTGCTGCCTGGCGGCTGGGACCCGAGCAACCGCAGGTGGTGTCAGCGTTGCTCGACATCATCCCGGAGGACGGCCTGACGGTCAGCGTCTACGTCGGGCTCGACTTGGCCCAGCAGCGTGCGGTCGACACGGTGCTCTGGGCGCGCATCCTGCGCGCCGCCACAGTCGTGGCGGCGCTGGACATGCGCGTGGCACTTAGCGCCGTCCTGCCCCCGCAGGCTTCCTTGACCAGGGTTGAGCTCAACTGGCAGCTCGTGACCGAGCTGCCAGGCCAGGGCCCCGAGACGACCCGCCGTCCTGTGCCGCTCAGCGCCCGCTTGGATCTGTCTGCCCTCAACGTTGCGCAGGACGAAACCTCCGACCCTTTCATCGGCCAGTACGCCGAGCTCGGCGACGCGATGACGAGCGAGGCAGACCTCGCCGCGCTCGTCCTGGAAGCCATCCAGCTGGCCGCGTTGAACGGCCAATCGCCCGACCCGAGGGCAGGGCTCATCTCCGCCGCCGACGTACTGGGGTTGCCCGACTGGCAGCCGGTCTGACCTCAGTACGCTGATCACGGCCGCCGCCCGACGTGGGACAGCCGGTTCACCCGGCAACGGATCAGCACCGCGTGCACCGTCGACGGTGCGAGGCCGACCTTCGCGCCGATCCCGACCGGCCCGAGGCGCTGCTTCCGCCGCAGAAGCACGATCTTGCGCACCAATGGCTGCGGGGTCCGCGTCGGGCTGTAGTCCGGCCGTCTCGACCTGCCCTTCATGCCGTGCTCGCCGTGCTCGCGGTAGCGCTCGACCCACCGCTTGGCCGTCGGCCGCGACACGTCGTAGCGCTCAGCAGCGCGGCGGATCGGCCAGCCGTGGTCCACGACCAGGCGGGCCAGTCGCAGCCTGGTGACAGGAGTCAGGACAGCATTAGCCCCGGTCATTCAGTTGCGAGATGATCAAGGTGGTGTATCGGGCGGATGATGTTGACCCCGGCTTGATCCACTTCCGGAGATGTGGGACTGACCGGCGCGGTGGTCGGTTTCTCCGGGTCTTCGGGTGGTGGGCGGTCAGGGAGGGTGACCGGAGGTCAAGTCAGGGTGGGGATGGCCTGTAGGCGCTGGAAGGCGCGGGCGAGCTGGGTGGCCCAGGGCCAGCCGCGGTCCAGGCGCAGCCGGAGCCGGCGGCCGCCGAGGACGAGGCGGGCGGCGGTGTGCAGCAGCCGGTAGCGCAGCGTCTTGGGCTCGGCCTTCGCCAGGGCCGGCATGTCGTGGAGCAGGCCGGTCTGGGTGAAGGCGAGCAGGTCGATCGCCGAAAGGGCGGTCTGCAGCCAGACCTTGTCGATCGCGTAGCTGCGGGAGGGGAACCGGCCGAACCCGGTGTCCTTTCCGGTGCGGATCCGGTCCTCCACCCGGGCGTGGGCGCGGTGCCGGGCGTCGAGGAACGCCAGCTGGCCGACCACCGTCGGGGGGCCCGCGGTGCCGCGTAGCGGTGTCGTGGGAGTGCGGGTGGCGAAGACCTGGTAGCGGTAGCCGTCGCGTTCTTCGAAGGCGTCGAGTTGCGCGCCGGGGTTCAGGTGCTCGCGGCGCACGATCAGTCGCAGCCCGGCCGGCCAGCCCGCGAGGTGCTTCGGGCCGAGCATGCCGGTGAGCTCGGCGACGTCAGCACCGTCGCGGGGCTCGCTGGCGGTGGTGACCGCGGGGGCCCACGCAGCCTTGGGCAGGGCGCGGATCGCGTCGCGCAGCGGTTCGCCCATCGTCCACCCGAGGCTGTACTCCAGGCCCTCACGGTGCAGGTGGTCCAGGAAGGCGTGGGAGAACCCGGCTCCGTCGCAGCGGACCAACGTCCGCCCGTGCCGGTGCGCGTCGGGGATCTGCAGTCGTGCCGCGTCCAGCACCGCGATGTGATCGGCGGCGGTGTTGCTCCCCGCCCGGCCCGGTCGCAGCACCCCGGCCAGCGCCTCGTTGGTGTTGTCCAAGAACGCGAGCAACGGGTGGTACCCGAAGGTCATCTTGAACGTCGGGGTGGCCTGTTCCTTCTCGCGAATAGCAGACCACGACGGTGGCGTCGGAGTCGATGACCAGGTAGTCCAGGTCCACCCCCGCGGCGCGGGCCGGCGGGACCGCGACACCGGTGAGCTCCCCGCGGGCCAGCCACGCCCGCTCCCGGGCCCGGGCCCGACCCCGCGCGAGGGCGTCCAGGCCGGCCTGACCCCGGTCCGCGACCGCTTTCAGGACCCGCCAGCACGTCGCCGCAGATGCAACCTTCCCGTGCAGCCCGGGCTGATCGCCGAGCACCGCGATGTCGGCGATCGCCTCACCACCGTCGGCGATCATCACGGCCAGATCCGCCAGTACCCGTCCCGGCCGATGCCCGCCGCCACGCCGGCGGACCCCGCCGAGGACCGCGAGCTCCTCATCGACCCAGCCGGTCAGCCCGATCCGCCAGCCCGCCCAACAGCGCGGTGCCCGCGTGCGACACGATCCCCGCGCCGTCAGCGGTTACCACCAGCCCCGCCCTGCCACCGATACTCTGCACGTGGAAAGTGCCTTCCTCTTGATGATCCATTGGCCCTCAGTAAGCCAATGATCCCAAGCAGGGCAGGCACTTTCCACATAACACGCCATGATCAGGCTAGAAGATCATGTTGGGTGGGCGGCTGGCGCGGTGGCAGTGAACGACGGTAGGTCGTGGCCCCTACGCCGGTGGTTTCCCCTCCGGGGACTTTGGCGTGTGACCGTGGTCGCGTTGCCCCGTTTCCAGCCGCCCCCCGTCGAACCGTGCATGCGGTTTTCCCGCACACGGCTCACCGACGTCGTTCACCGCCGGCATTCGGTCGTTCCCGCCAGGCCCGGAAGGGTCTGGGGGCGGCGACGGTCCCGTCAAGGCTGACCAGCCCCAGGCGGTCCGGTGATTGGTGGAACACCACCGACCTGCCCCAGGCACGGGAACGTTTGTGGCGTTTGGAGATGAGGATTGCCAGTCGCGTCACCGTGAAGTTGCTGATCATGTCGAAGTGATGCGCGGAGTTGCCATACCGGAAGTACGCGGCCCAGCCGCGGACGAACCGGTTGACCGTCGCCACGATCACCTCCACTGGCAGCAGCAGCTTGGACCGGTCGGTGAGTTCCCGGATCCGGTCGCGGGCGTGCTGCATCGCCTTGTTCGAGGGCCAACGAGCCAGGAACGTCACACGCTTACGCGAGCGTCGCCCGTCACTGCGGACCAGCCGGTGGTGGAAACCCAGGAAGTCGAACCCCTGGCCACCCACCTGCAGTTCCACGATCCGGGTCTTGGCCGCCTTGGGCTCCAATCCCAAAGCGGCCAACAGGTCCGTCAGCCGCCCGAGGGCGGCCACCGCCTGCGCCCGTGAGGAGCACATGACCACGAGGTCATCGGCATACCTGACCAGCACCCCATGCGCCCGCCTGTCCCACACCCGATCCACTCGGTGCAAGTACACGTTGGCCAGCAACGGAGAAACGACCCCGCCCTGCGGGGTGCCGGTCACCGAGGTACGAACCACGCCATCCGCCTGGACCCCGGCGCGCAGCATCGCGCGCAGCAGTCCCAGCATGGCCTGATCGCAGACCCGTTCCTGAACTGCGAGCATCAGCCTATCGTGCGGAATCGCCTCGAAACAGTTGGCGATATCCGTTTCCACCACCCACCGCCTACCCCGCCAGGACTCATCAATGAGTACCTGCAGAGCGTCGTGGGCGCCCCGTCTGGGTCGGAACCCAAACGAGCAACCCAGCATGTCGGCTTCAAAGACCGGCTCGAGCACGATCTTCACCGCCGCCTGCGCGACCCGGTCGCGGACCGTGGGGATCGACAGCGGGCGCTGCTGAAGTTGACCCGCTTGGGTGGACACCTTGATCTTGGGCGTATGTCCCGAGGAAGGAGTCCTGATGGGCCGTCCGAGCAAGTACACGATTGAGTTTCGGGAGCAGGCTGTCGCGTTGGTGCGAGCGGGTGGTGGGAGCGTCGCTCCGGTGGCCCGCGAGCTGAAGATCAACGATACGACGTTGGGGAGCTGGGTTAAGGCTGACGACGCCGAACGTGGCGTCCCGGACAGCACCGGGTTGTTGCCGTTGACGGCGGCGGAGCACGCGGAGCTGTCGCAGTTGCGGCGGGAGAACAGCAAGTTGAAGGTTGAGCGGGAGATCCTGAAAAAAGCGGCGGCCTTCTTCGCGACGGAGTCCACGAGGTGACGCGGTTCGCGTTCATCGACGTGCAGAGGGCCACCTTCGACGTGACTGTGCTGTGCCGGCTGCTTCAGGTCAGCCGATCGGGGTTCTACGCCTGGCTGGGTCGCCCGGCCAGCGCCCGCCAGCTGTCCGACGACGTGCTGACGGAGCAGATCAGGGCGGCGTTCACCAGCAACCGCAGCGTGTATGGGTCACCGCGGGTGCATGCCGAGCTCGCCGACGCCGGGGTGCAGGTCGGCCGCAAACGGGTGGCGCGGCTGATGCGCACAGCCGAGTTGGTGGGCTGTCACCGCCGGAAGCGGTCGTTCTCCATCACCAAGCAGAACCCGGCGGCGGCACCCGCGCCGGACCTGGTCGGGCGTGCGTTCACCGCCACCGCCCCCAATCAGCTCTGGGTCGCCGACGTGACCTACGTCCCGACCCTGGTCGGCTGGCTGTATCTGGCGTGCGTCACTGACGTGTTCTCCCGGATGATCATCGGCTGGTCGATGGCATCGCACCGCAAGACCGACCTGGTCGTGGACGCCGTCACGATGGCCGTCGGGCGCCGTGGCGGCCACGTCCCCGGGGTGATCCACCACAGCGACCGCGGCGCGGAGTACACCAGTCACGCCCTGGAGCGTCAGCTCCGGGCGCACCGGATGCTGCCGAGCATGGGCAGCATCGCCGACTGCTACGACAACGCGCTGGCCGAGAGCGTGTTCGCCACGCTGGAGTGCGAGCTGTTCGACCGCCAGCCCGGTGGCCGGTTCGCCAGCCACCGCGAGACCAAGCTCGCGATCTTCGACTACATCGAAGGTTTCTACAACCCGCGGCGCCGCCACAGCTCCCTTTCGATGACGTCCCCGGTCGCCTACGAACGCGCCCACCACGCCGCCACTACCGGCCCGGACGTCGCCAGCCTGGACACCACCGGCCCGGACGTCGCCGGCTCGGCCGCGGCGTGACCACCCCAGCGTCGCGTGACGACCACGTGACGACCGTGACAGCCACGACAGGCGTGACAGCGACGACGCCGGGCCGGCCTGCGTGCCCGGCCTGCGGGCAGCCCGTCGACCGACCCCGAGGCCGGCAGGCCTACTGCTCCCACGCCTGCCGGCAACGCGCCTACCGCCACCGCCAACCCCAGCCCGATCCGCTGCCCACGGCACCGGCCAGCCGCACCACCGGCCGAGCAGTCCCGATCGTCTACCAGTGCCCCGACTGCGACACCCACTACCTGGGTCAGCAACGCTGCCCCGACTGCAACACCTTCTGCACACGCATCGGCCCGGGCGGGCACTGCACCCACTGCCAGGAAGTGATCATCATCGACGACGTTCTCCACCCATGACACGATCAACACCATCCGCAGTTACGTGGTGTCCACCCAAGCGGGTCAACTTCATGCTCCACCCCGCTCGTCACCGACCCCGCGTCGCGAACGTCCAGCTCCAGCCCGACCGCACGACCGCCCAGCTCGCACGCGGTGACCTGCGCCTGCTCTAAATCACGGCTGGTCAGCGCCACGCGCGCCCCGGCCTCGACCAGCGCCTGCGCCGTCGCCAGACCCAGCCCGCTGGTGCCCCCGGTGATGAGTGCGCGCACGCGGCTTAGGTCAGCCATTGCCCCTCCAACCGAGCGACCGTGTAGGCGGTCCCCGTGTCAGGATCGTCAAGCGGGGCAGCAGGGCCCGCGCTAGGCGCGGGGCGCCAGGTGCCGCACCGCGCGGTGGTCCGCTACCAGCCCAACTCTACCCGCTGTCGTCATGGACCGCGAGGAGGTGGCGGGTGCGGGAGCGTACCCACCGTCGCGGTCGCGCAGGCGCAGGCGCAGCAGGCACGCAGCGCCGGCCAGGGCGCCGCTTACGACGGCGATGGTGGCGACGAGCTGACCAGCCTCCGTACCGATCATGGCGTTCTCTTTCTCTGCTGCGCCAGCTCCCCGTCCGGAGGGCCTACGTGCGCCAGAGGCGTATCGGTGGGCCTGGAGTCCCGCAGGTCAGCGCATCTCCGAAACGGCCACTTCCCTGACCGGCTGCCGAGTGCCGCGCCACGCCACGCCACGCTGTGACTTGCAGCGGTAGGTGGTGCGATTCTGACAGCGATGGGCGGCGCAGCCGGCGGCCGTGCCAGACAGCGCTGCGAGCACCGCGGCACTCATCCTTGCCGGTCACACACGAGATCGTTGCGCTGGCTGCGAAACAGTCCGTCGTGTGAGGGTGTTTAGTCCGAGCATTGAGCGATGCAGTCTGACTTCGCTGGCGATGCGGCCAACAGCTATTCGAGGTTCCGTCGGGATCTGCCCGCTGAGCAGGCGGGGTTGCTGGCTGGGGTGCTGGAACTCAGGCCGTCTGACGCGGTCATCGATCTGGGTTGCGGTACGGGGCAGCTCGGCGTTCCGTTGCTGCGTTTCGCCCGGGTTGTTGTAGGCGTCGACCCCGAGCCCGACATGTTGGTCGCCCTGCGTGCGCGCGGGACGAGCGTGGTGCCCGTTCTGGGCGACGACGCGCTGCTGCCGTCGCTTGGTGCTGCGCTGAGTGACGTGGGCGCGGTGGTGATCGGCAATGCCCTGCACTGGATGGACGAGCCGGCCGCTCTTGCCCGTGCGGTGGGCGCCCTGCGACTCGGCGGCGCTGTCGCGATCGTCACTCAGGGGCCGCCGCTCTGGTTTGGCAGCAGTCACTGGCAGGTTGCGGTGAAGCGCGCGATGGAAGTCGAACGCGGCCCTCTCACGGCGACCTGCGGGACCGATGACGCGACGTTCGCTGGTCGCGCGCAGATCTTGACCGGCCTCGGTCTGGTCGTGGCGCAGCGGCGTTGGGTCGCGGAACACTCCGTCGACGCGGAGTGGGTGGTCGGGCACCTGTGAAGCGCCACAGGTGGCCGGTCGCTCAGTGATGCGACGGTCGCAGCGATTGACGACGCCGTCCGCTCTGGGGCCGTTGAGCGGGTGACGACAACCGTGGTCTCAGGAATCTTGATCAATTAGCAGAGTAGCCCTCTTAGGGCTCCAGAACCAAGGTTATGAGACGGCGGGTTCAACCGGTGAGTGCAAAGGTGGCGGTGGCCTCGCTTGCGCATCGCTTTCGGACCCGCACGGCCGCAAGGGGTCGTCATGCGCAACGACGACGGGGCGACCGAGACGGTGATCACGCACCACGCCCGCCTGCGGGTCCAGCGGCCGGGCACGTGACGGGCCGCGGGCCTACTGGCCGAGGCGGCCGTCGATGCACTCGCGCAGCAGGTCGACATGGCCTAGGTGGCGGCCGTACTCCTCGATCATTCCGAGCAGCAGCTCGCGCAGGGATATCGCGTCCCCGCCGCTCCCGTGCTGGTTCCCCGGGTCGTCGGCGGTGACGTCCAGGCTGGGCGCCATGGCGACCCGCCGCGTCGCGAAGTCCACCTCGGCCCGCCAGGCGTCCCACGCCTCCGCCACTACGCGTGGGTCGGCAACCGCGCCGTCGAAGTCGCCGTCGCGGTCGGCCGCGGAGATGAATAGCCGTGCGGCGTCCTGTCCCGCGAACGTCCGCCGGAACGTGCCGCGTTCCACCTCGGCGAGATGCCGCACGATCCCGAGCAGCGACAGCGTCGACGGCGGTACGGCGCGCCGGGCCATGGCCTCCGCATCGAGGTCCGCGCACTTCAGCTCCACCGTGAGGCGCAGACAGCGCAGTGACTCGATCAACGCCGTGCGCTCGTCGCCCAACCGCAGCCTTTGCTCGCGCGGATCGGCGGCCGACGGCCTGCCGTCCGCGGTGAACATGTCCGCCCGCCTCGCCGTAGCCATGGCTGTCATTGTCGTCGTCTCCCTCCGCGTCAGTGGCACGGGCGAAGACTGCCGGCAGAGCACTCTGCGAAAGGCGGGTCGTCATGCGCTGCCGCGGCCTGGTTTACGGCCAGCGCGGTTCATGGTATGGCGTTCAAGCTCATCGAAGCCGCCCAAGGCCGCTGGCGCATGGTGAACGCACCGCACCTGGTTGCCCTCGTCCGCGCCGGCGCGACCTTCACCCACGGCAAGCTCGTCGAACGACCCGAAGCCGATGAACCGCCAGCTTCAGGCGACAACCGGCCCGAGGAGACGATCCAGGCAGCCGCCTAAAAGATCATCATCCGTAGGTCTTGACAATTGCTCCGCTCTTGCTGATCAGTGGCCGTCGACTCGACCTCGAGAGTCGGCGCTACTCCCACCAGCGACGTATCAGGTGGGTACGCGGCGAGCCGGCATGCGCAGCGACATGAAGGGCCGACGACCCCGGGCTGCCAGCACCGTTATCGCGACCCGGAGCAGGCAACTGAGGACCAGGGCGATGAGGACGACGGAGCCGAGCATGGTGGACAGCACCACGGGCGAGGTTCCCGTGACTTCCCAGCCTGGGACAGCGGCACCTGCGCACTCGTGACGGTAGGCGAGGGGGAAGCCAAGCACCGCCGCCAACGTCAACGCTGCCATAGCAGCGGCCGCCGCCCCCCGGCGCTCCGTCACCACGACCACGACGACAGTCGCGGCGAGCACTGACCAGGCGGCGACAGGCACCGCGGTCGGTGCTGTCGGCTCTGGCGCCGGTGCGAGGGCGACGACTGCCAGCGCCGCGACGGCCGTCAGCACCAGCAGGAGGAAACCTGGCGAGAGGCGCGAAACCATGTCCAGCGGGGAACCGGGAGCACGATGAACGACGACGACGGTCCATGTGACGAGCACCGCCAAGACCAGCGCGCCTACAGCCACGTGCCACCAGCGGGCGGTGTCCCCTGTCTGCATTGACACCAGCGAGGCACGTGCGGGGGCGGCGACGATTGCCATCGGCCCGGCGGCCGCCGCGATCAGCGGCAGTCCCGCACTTACCCGAGCCCCGGCGCGCAGCAGTCCTGTCGCGCCGGCGACGGCGAGTGTGCCCACCGCCACCATCACCAGAACGTGGGGCGCCAGCGGAAAGTCCTTGACGAGGCCATCGACCCCGGCGGCCCGCAGCTGAATGTGCCCCGCGTGCTGGGCAAGGGCGGCCAGCCCACCCACGACAGCTGCCAGTGTCACTTGGCCCAGGACCCACGGGAGCAGCACGGAAACGGCCGAGGGCACCCTAGCTCTGCCCGGGGAGTCGCTCACCTCGCAGGTCTCGGCGGCTCGGCGAGGAGTCTTGATCGACTGCGTGCTGCCGGCGTGGCGCCGCACGTGTGCCAAATGGGCTTGGCCTGGCACACGTAACGTGCCATAGTGGCACCATGGACCTGCGGCCGTACGTCGACGAGATCCACCGCCAGCTGGGGATTGCCGCCGAAGCCGGTGGTGATGAGGCTCGGGCGATGGCGGAGCGGCTCATCGCGCCGCTGCACGCGGCGATCCGTCTCTCGCTGCTGGACGCGCTGTCGGCAGCGGCTCAGGAGATCACGTGTGAGCTGGCGCCCGGCTCGGTTGAGGTGCGGCTGCACGGCCGTGACCCCGAGTTCGTCGTGACGGTTCCGGTCGAGCCGTCCGGAGCCGTCGGGATCGATGCGCCCCGAGATCCCTGGTCGGCGCAGGGTGACGGCGCTGTGGCGGCGGCGGGTGACGAGGGTGGGATGGCCCGGATCAACCTGCGTCTACCCGAGCAGCTCAAAGCCCGAGCCGATCAGGCCGCTGCGGCTGAGGGACTTTCCGTCAACGGCTGGCTGGTCCGGGCGGCCGCCGCCGCACTGGAACGTGCCGACCCCGCACGGCGACTCGAGCGGCGCGGCCCGCAACGCTCTCAGCGTTTCACCGGGTGGGCGCGCACGTGACCGCCGCCTCCGACAGCACCGCTGCCATGCAGCACCTCGGACCTATGAAAGGACAGTCATGCCTACCTTCGACACCCCTGAGCCGATTTCGGTCATCCTGGAACTCGGCGTCGCCGACCTGCGGATCGTGGCCGGCGACCGAGCCGACACCGTCGTCGACGTCCAACCGAGCGACCCCGCCAAGCCGTCCGACGTTGCGGCCGCCGAGCAGACCCTTGTGGAGTACGCCGCCGGCGTACTTCATGTCACAGCACCGAGGGGATGGAAGCGCTACACCTCAAGCAAGGGCGTTGACTCGATCGATGTGCACATCTCATTGCCCACCGGTTCACAGCTGCGAGCCGGTGCCGGGGTGGCGGCATTGCGCTCCAGCGGCACGCTCGGTGACTGCACCTACAAGACCGGAGCCGGCGACATCACCGTGGAGCACATCACGGGGGTGGCTGAACTGGCGACGGGGACGGGTGCGGTCAGGGTCGACCGGATCGACGGCTCGGCACGCGTGAAGAACGCCAACGGCGACACCTGGATCGGCGAGGTCGTCGGCGATCTCCATGTCAAGGCGGCCAATGGGAAGATCGCCGTGGACCGCGCTCGTGCCGCCGTGACGGCAAAGACCGCGAATGGCAACATCCGCCTCGACGACGTAGCCCGCGGATTCACCGTCGCGGAAACGGCCCGCGGCAACGTGGATGTCGGCGTGGGCGGTGGAGTCGCCGCCTGGCTGGACCTGCACACGGGCTTCGGGCGGGTGGACAATCTGCTGGGCGCCGGTGATGCTCCTGGGCCCACAGAGGACACCGTCGAGGTGAAGGCGCGCAGTGCTTTCGGCGACATCACCATTCGTCGTTCCGACGCCGATGGCCGCCTCCGCGGCGCAGCATAACGCCGTGCGCGTCGGTGACAGCGAGCACAGCCGTGCTGAACCTTTCCCGGGGAATGACCCCGATCGGGGCACCAGCAGGCTCGAGCGCGTTCCGATGCAGGTGCGGTGACGAGCACACACGAGCCGCAAGCCCTGCACTGGGCGGACCTGACGTTCCGTCCTTGGCGGCGGCACGGCCAGGACCGCCTGTACGTGAACGGCGCTAACGGTCAGCGGCTCGCGTGCCTGGACAACCAGACCGGCGCACTGCACGTCGAGGACGAGCGGCAGCGCCCCGATCTCGAGCGGGTCGTGACGCATCATCTGGCGGCGGCTCGCTCGCATCCGGTGCCCGTGCGCCCACCGACCAGGCGACAGGTTGAGCGAAACACGCATGGCAGCAGGGTGTGGCAAGGGCCGCCCGCTGCAACGGCACCCTGTCGGAGCATGCGCTGTGGGCCGAGTTGGAGCGAAGCAGCCCGGTGCGCTGGCAGCGGGAGGTCGTGGACGGGGACTACCGGCTCGACTTTCTACAGCCGGCAGGCCCGGGTCGCCGTAGAGGTGGATGGCAGCAGTCACCGGGGCCGTGCTCGGCACGATGCCGCCCGGGACGCCGAGGTCGCCGCCCGGGGCATCATCACGGTGCGGGTGAGCGCCCGCGAGGTCGAGCGTGACGTGGGTGCCGTCGTCGCCAGGGTGAACCGGGAATGCCTCGCTCGGACGGGACCCGTCGCCACCCGGGGCGCTGTGCCCAGCGCCTTGTTCGCCCGTCTGCGGGCTGCCCTCCGAGGGCGCCGCATCGCACGGACCCCGGCTGCGGATCCCGCCCAGCCGTACACCCGTGAATGGCTGGGAGGATGGTTCGTGTGCGCCGGCTGCCGACAGACCTGTCCGCCTGTGGCCCGGTCTCGGGCAGCAGTCGGCCGTTGCCAGGTATGTGTGCCTGACCCGATGACAGGGTGAACGCGTGGTCGTCTCAGGAGCCCGGCCCGTGACCGGCTGGATCTGCCGGACCTGCGCGGTCGAGCAGGTCGAGCGCGCGGACGTCTGCACCGTCTGCAGCGACGAGCGGCAATACGTGCCTGCCGGAGGCACGCGGTGGACGACGATGCAGGAGCTGGCGGAAGAGGGTCACCGCCTGACGGTCCGCCAGGTAGAGCCCGGCCTGCACGGCATCAGCGTGCAGCCCACCCTGGGCATCGGTCAGCAGGCGATGCTCGTGCAGACCGAGGAGGGCAGCGTCCTCTGGGACCCGACCGGCTTCCTCGATGACGCGGGTGTCCGGGAGGTCAGGCAGCGTGGCCGCACGCTCGCCATCGTGGCGAGCCACCCCCACATGTACGGCGCGCAGGTGGCGTGGAGCCGCGCGCTCGGCGACCCTCCCGTGCTCGTGGCCGAGGCCGACCGGCACTGGGTACGGCGCGACGACCCCGCCATCACCACCTGGTCCGGCACCCGCCAGCTGGCCGAGGGACTGACCCTGCAGCAGACGGGTGGGCATTTCCCGGGCAGCGCGGTCCTGCACTGGGCGGCAGGCGCCGGTGGCCGCGGCGTGCTGCTCGGCGGCGACACGGTCGCCCCCAATCCCGACGGCGCGACGATCGCCTTCATGCGCAGCTTTCCGAACCGTCTGCCGCTCTCCGGCGCGGTCGTCGACCGCGTCACCACCACGATCGAGGCGTGGGAATTCGACCGCGTCTACGGCAACTTCGGCAACAGCATCGTCACCGACGCCAGGGCCGCGCTGCGCCGCTCGGCCGACCGTCACATCGCCTGGGTGCGAGGGGATTTCGACCACCTGACCTGAGCACCCGCCGGCGCGACGGGCTCAGCCGCGGGAGGAGCCGTAGCCCAGCACCGCGGCGAGACCCAGGGCGCTGCGGGGGGAGTACGCCGCACGCCACAGGCCACCGTGCGCGGCGACGTTGGCCTCGTCCTGCCACGGGTGCGCGTGGACCGGGCCACCGCCGGTGTGCAGGTCGTGGACAAGCAGCGCTGCCATCAGGGTGTTGCTGGTGGCCGGCTCGAAGACTTCAACGCCGAAGCGGTGCGCCCCGGCGTAGGCGGCCGCGAGCGCCCGGTTCTTGACCACCGAGCGGGTGCGCGTCGGCGGGGCAACGTTCATCGAGACCAGGGTGCCGGCTGCCCGTGCGGAGGTCGCGCGCCAGCGCTGCAGCCGCTTGGCGAGCGCGTAGTTGGGGCCCTGCTGGGTGACCAGGCTGTCGTTCAGCCCGGGGTCGCTCCCCGGCCGGTAGTTGCGCTGCAGCAGCCGGCCGGCGGACGCGGCCCGCAGCGGGCGACCCACCAGCCGGCCCACCCGCGAGCGCCCGGCGTAGGCAGCGGTCGAGGCATCGACCACCGTGCCAGGCACCGCGAAGACGTCGGTGGGCGTGGCGAGGAATGCGAGCGCCGTGTCCGCTCGCGCGTCCAGCACGCGCAGCGCCAGGGCGTCGACCGCGGCGGAGACGCGCAGGTTGGTGGCGCCGTCGGCGTAGACGTAGTTGCCGAGCACCAGGGGACCGTCGAGCGCAGCCACCCAGTCCGCGGCGGACGGCACCTCCTCGATCAGATCGATCCCGGCCCCGGCGGCCCCCGGGTCGGGGCCGGGGAGCAGCAGCGTGCCGGCTCCGGCGCGCGCGACCGACAGCACCCGCTCCCACAGCTGCGCGCTGGGCAGGTCGACGCCGGCCACCGTCGCGCCCCAGCGCAGCAACGACGTCAGCGGCCCCATCTCCGACCCGGCACCGAGCACCACGACCGTGTGGTCGGCCAGCCGCAGCCACTCCGGGTGCGCCAGCAGCGTGCGCACCGCGTCGGCGACCGACGGCTCGACCACGCCCGCGGCGACCCAGGCGTCCACCTGCCGCTGCAGGTCGTCCCCGCGCAGCCGGCCGCCGCGAAACGGCAGGCTGAGCGACTCCTCGGCGGGCGCGGTGCCCCGCACCACGGAGGTCGCGAGTTCGCGCCCCGCCGGCGCCGACCGCACCGAGGTCAGCGGCCCCTCACCGCCACCATGGGCGCCCCAGCGGAGCCGCTCGTGCAGCGATGCCAGCCCATCGGCGGCGATCATTCGGGCGGCGTCCGCGGACCCGAGCCCGGCCTCGACCAGCCGCCGGAAGTGCACGGCATATCCCGTGCGCCAGTTGGTCTCGCTCTGCGCGGCCTGCGATCCGACCGGGTCGACCGACCGCAGCGCGTCCGCGACGACGGACCGGCCGAGGGCGGACGTGCTGCGCGCGCCGCTGGCGTCCATGGGGAAAGCGACGCCGGCGGCGGGGGTTGCTGGAACGGGTGCTCGGGCCACCCGCCCAGCCTGCCCCAGACCGACAGAGGTCGGGGTGCGCCCGGCGCACTGAGACCGGCGCTCGGAGCCGCCAGGCGTCGGTGACCAGCTCCGCCAGCCCAGACCGTTAGAGGTCGGGGTGCGCCCGGCGCGCTGTGACCGTTGCTCGGAGCCGCCAGGCGTCGGTGACCAGCTCCGCCAGCAGGTCGGGCGCGACCGCTGGCAGGCGGACGAGCACCGCGGCGTACCCGTCGTAATGCGGGGTGGTGAAGAAGACGTCGGGCTGGGAGCTGACGAGCGCGCGCTTCTCGCCCTCGTCGGCGACGCGCACCATCAGCACGCCGTTATCCCCGGTCAGCCGGGCGAAGAGCGCCTTCCCGACAAAGAACGCGGGGGTGCCGTACGACGGGCGCTCGGTCACCGCTGGGAGACACAGGGCCAGCGCCCGCAGCTCCTCCTCGCTCACCATGCGATCAGCCTCCCTCGCTCACGGCTCGGCGCGCACACCAGGCGACCGTCTCGGCCGCCGCCTCTGGCAGCCGGGTAGGCGACAGGTCAAGCGGCGCCTTGGTGTGGTGCGAGTCCATGACGAACGGTGCCTCGAACCGGTAGCGCGTCTCCGCCAGCTCGCGCAGCGACCCGGGGACCAGCGCGCCAGCGGCCTGAAGGAGGCGGCCGGATGGCGACGGGGGTCACACCGCCCGCGGGGATGACCGGGCCCACCTGGTGGTTGTACAAGCAACAGCCCACCCTGAGGAGCCCCCGTGACCGACCTGTTCTCGCCGTACCAGCTCGGTGATCTCACCCTCGCCAACCGCCTGGTGATGGCGCCGCTGACCCGCAACCGCGCGGGCGCCGGCGAGTCCCCGACCGAGCTTGCCGCCGAGTACTACGCGCAGCGCGCCACCGCCGGGCTCATCATCACCGAGGGCACCCAGCCGTCGGCTGTCGGCCAGGGCTATCCGCGCACGCCGGGCCTGCACACCGACGACCAGGTCGCCGGCTGGCGGCTGGTCGCCGACGCCGTGCACGCGCGCGGAGGTCGGATCATCGCCCAGCTGATGCACGCCGGGCGGATCAGCCACCGGGCGATCACCGGTCAGCAGCCGGTCGCGCCGTCGGCCGTCGCGCCGGCCGGCGAGGTCTTCACCGACGGGGGCATGCTCGCCTACGAGGCGCCCCGTGAGCTGGAGACGGCCGAGCTGGCTGGCGTGATCGGGGAGTACGTCGACGCCGCCCGGCGTGCGATCGAGGCCGGCCTGGACGGGGTCGAGCTGCACGCGGCCAACGGTTACCTGCTGCAGCAGTTCCTCGCCGGGGGCAGCAACACCCGCACCGACGGCTACGGCAGCTCGCCGGCCAACCGTGCCCGTTTCGTCGTCGAGGTCGCATCCGCTGTGGCGCAGGCGATCGGCGCCGGCCGGGTGGGTATCCGCGTCTCACCGGGGGGCAGCTTCAACGACATCAGCGAGATCGAGACCGAGGCGACGTACGCCGCACTGCTCGAGGGTCTCAACCCGCTCGGCCTGCTCTACCTGCACGTGCTCGAGGGACCGGAGACCGACTTCCACGAGCAGCTGCGCAAGCAGTGGCAGGGGACGTTCATCTTCAATACCGGGTTCACCGGTCGCTCCGATCTCGCCACGGCGCGAGAGGCCGTCGAGAGCGGCGCGACCGACCTGTTCTGCATCGGGCGCGACTTCTTGGCCAACCCCGACCTGGTCGAGCGCTTGCGTGCCGGTGCCGAGCTCAACGAGCCGGACCAGGCGACCTTCTACGGCGGCGGCGGGAAGGGATACACCGACTACCCGGCGCTCGCCGGCTGACGGGCCTGCTTGGCAGGAGGCGGTGGGGAGACGACATGGACATGACGGACGCCGTGCCCCGCGCTCGACGCCAGCTCTCGCGCGCCGGTGGCTTCTGGTTGGCGGGCGCGACCGTGCTCCTGCTGCTGGCGGCCAGCAGTGCCCCGTCGCCGCTCTACGTCGTCTACCAGCAGCGGTTCGGCTTCTCACCGGCGACGCTGACCGCGGTCTTCGGCATCTACGCGCTGACCCTGCTGGCAGCGCTGCTCACGGTGGGTGGCCTGTCGGACCACCTCGGGCGCCGCCCCGTCCTCATCGCGGCGCTGCTGCTCGAGGCACTGGGAATGCTGGTGTTCCTCAGTGCACAGGGCGTCGGCACGCTGCTGCTGGCCCGCGCGCTGCAGGGGTTCGCGACCGGTGCGGCGACCGCGGCCGCTAGCGCCGTGCTGGTGGACCTGCAGCCCGACCTGGACCCGCGTCGTGGCGCGCTCGTCACCAGCGTGGCCTCATCGCTGGGGCTCGCAGCTGGCGCGCTCGGGTCGGGTCTGCTTGTGCAGTTCGCGCCGGCACCGACCACCGTGGTGTTCGTGGTGCTGGCGGTGACCTTCGTCGTGCTGGCGGCGGTGCTGCGGCTGCTGCCGGAGAGCGTGGCCGCGCGGCCGGGCGCGCTGGCCTCGCTGCGCCCCAGGCTCGCGGTGCCACCCCACGCCCGCCGGGACTTCATCGCCACCACGCCGGTGCTCGTCGCCACCTGGGCGATGGGCGGCCTCTACCTCTCGCTCGGGCCTTCGGTGTCGGCCAGCGTGCTGCAGCTGCGCAGTCACCTCACCGGGGCCCTGGTCGTGGTCGCCTTCACCGCGTCGGGGGCGGTGACGGCTGCGCTCTGCCGCGCCGCGGCGCCGCGCCGCGCCATGCTCGCCGGATCGGCCGCGCTGGCAGCCGGGACCCTCGTCACCCTGCTGGCACTGGAGACCCGTTCGGCCCCAGCGTTTTTCGTCGGCACCGCGGTCGCCGGGGCCGGCTTCGGCCCGGCGTTCCTCGGTGCATTCCGCTCCCTCGCCCTGCTAGCCACGCCCGAGCAGCGAGCGGAGCTGCTGGCGGCGGTCTACATCGTGAGCTATCTCGCCTTCAGCATCCCCGCGGTGGTGGCCGGCCGGCTGGTCACCCCCGTCGGCCTGCGCGCGGTGGCCATGGCGTACGCCGCGGCCGTGACCGCGCTGGCACTGATCGCGCTGCTGCCGGCGGTGGCGTCGGCCGCCCGGTCCCGGCGCGCGTCCGGCGTGTGCCAGGACGTGGGGCGCGAGGGGCGCGACCGTCAGCCCATGTCGCGGTAGCGCTTCGCGGCCGCGAGCAGCGGGATCAGGTCCTGCGCCGTGGACTGTCGGGGCGCCATGCCGTTCGCCGTGTCGGCGTACGGCGCGACGTAGGCGGGGGTGTCGCGCTGGTAGCGCCAGCCCTCCGCCAGGGGGCCACGTCGTGCGCGTCGTACCCGATCGCGTCGAGGAACGCCACCACCGTCGTCTTGGCGCCGGCGTCGTCGCCCGCGATGGGCAGCGCGCTGCGCTCCGGGCTGCCGCTGGGCCGAGCCAGCACGGCGAGGTTCTTGAAGAAGATGTTGTTGAACACCTTGACCACGTGCGCGGTCGGCAGGTGCTGCTGCAACAGCTCGGAGGTGGTGGTCGTCTCGTCCTCGAGCTCGGCGAAGGCGCCGTCCCGCTCCGGGTAGTAGTTGTCGGTGTCGATCACGACCTTGCCCGCGAGCGGTCCGACCGGCACGTCGCGATACGCCCTCAGCGGGACGGTCACCACCTCGATGTCGCCAGCGGCCGCCGCCTCCTGCGCCGTCGTCGCCCGAGCCTGGTCGCCCAGCTCCGCGACCAGGTCGCCCAGGGTCTGCGGGCCCCTGCTGTTGCTCAGCACCACGTCGTGGCCGCCCGCCAGCGCCAATCGCGCGACGGTGCTGCCGATGTTGCCGCTGCCGATGAGTCCGATCGTCGTCATGCCCTAGCAAGGGCCGGTGGCCGCCGGGTGTTCCGGGTGTCGCGACCGGGCACCCCGCCCCCCGTGCCCCGGTCAGCCCTGGCGGACGGCGGAGATGTCGAGGGTGATCTTGACCTTGTCCCCGACGAGGACGCCGCCGGCGTCGAGTGCCGCGTTGAAGTCCATCCCGAAGTCCTTGCGGCTGATCGTCGCGGTGCCCTCGAAGCCGGCCCGGGTGTTGCCCATCGGGTCGTGCGCGATACCGCCGACCTCGACGTCGATCTCCACCGGCTTGCTGACGCCGCGGATCTGGAGGTCGCCGTGCAAGGTGACCTCGTCGCCGGCGATCTGCACCCGCGAGCTGGTGAAGACGAGCTTGGGGAACTGTGCCACGTCGAGGAAATCGGGGCTCTTGAGGTGGCCGTCGCGCTGCTCCTGCCCGGTGGTGATGCTCGCCGCGTCGATCTCGACCGTCGCCGTGCTCGCCCCCGGGTTGGCGGCGTCGAGCACCAGCGAGCCGTCGTAGATGCCGAACGAGCCGCGGACGGTGGAGACCATGGCGTGCCGGACGGCGAAGCCGAGCTGGGAGTGCGCCGGGTCGATGGTCCAGGTGCCGGTCAGGTCGGGCGCGATGGTGGTCATGGGGCTTCCTCTCGGGGTGGTCGGATAGTTGCAGCCTCAACCGTAGCGCTGACCGCGTCCCATGAGCGGGCGCCCCCAGGAGGAGGCTGCCGCCGTGGACGAGTCTCTGACGTACTACCTGCCCGAGACGGTGCTGCGGGTGCTGGCGCAGGCCACCCGGCGCCTGGACCTGACAACGGGCGAACGCGAGCGGGTGACCACGACCTATTCCGTCGTCGTCGAGACCCGGGCCGACGTGTCTGACCCCTGCCTCCTCCCGCTCGCGCATGAGTGGCTCAGCGACCGCGAGGTCACGGTGCAGCTCACCGAGGACGGGCGGCTCACCGGCGGCGGCGCCACGTCGACGGGTGCCGGGGGCCGGATCGTGAGCGGCGTTGCGACCCTGGCCGGACAGCTGCTCGGGGCCACGAGGGGCTTTCGGCCGAGGGCTACGGCCGAGCACAGCGCACCAGCGACGTACCCCGACGAGCACCCCGAGCTGGTGGCGCGCGCGGAGCAGGTGCGCGCCGCCAGGGACGCCATCGACGCCGGGCTGCTGGCGGCCCTCAAGCCGCCGGGTCCCGTGCCCCCGGTGGCAACCCTAGACGCGATGGGCCGGGCCGGCGCGCTGCTCGACGCCCTCGCGGGCCGGCTCGCCCTGCACCGCAGTGCATGGGAGGCCGACGCGCAGGACGAGACGCATGCCGAGGTCGAGGTCGTGCTGGCCCTGGAGGCCATCCCGCGGCTCGCCGGGCCGCTGGATCCGGTTGCCGCACGTGGGGGCGACGCTGGCCAGCCGCCGGCGGCGACGCAGGACCAGCCGGCGGCCCAGGCCCTGGCGCGGGATTTCGGCATCCACCTGGCGCTGCACGATCCGCAGCGGCCCGCCGCGCGGCCGTCGTACCCGCCCGAGGAGGCGAGTCTCACCTACCGCCGACCGCGGCCGGTGACCCTGCTCGTGTGGACCACGGCAGCCGGGACGGCGCCCGGCGTCGACGCCGTTCGCGAGCTCGCGATCGTCGACGGGCACAGCGAGCAGCGGCGGGTCCCGCTGGGACACAGCATCTTCGGGAAGCGGGCTGGTTCCTATTCCTTCAGCGAGTCCGGCGCGCTGACCGGCCTGACCACCAGCGCGACCAGCGGCCTCGCAGCCGTGACCGACACGCTGTCGGGGTTGCCGGCGAGCCTGACCGCTGGCCTTTCCGCCGAGGGGGCCCTGGAGAAAGCCCTGGGCGCGCTGCGCCCTGATGCGGCCGCCGGGCGGCTCGCTGCGACGGTCGCGGAGCAGAAGCAGCTCGAGGCGACCATCGCGCGCGACACCGAGCTCGCGACCGCCGACCAGGCGGCCGAGCTGGCCAGGCTGCGGCAGCAGGCCGAGCTGCTGCGGCTGCGCGCCGGCCGGGCCTGACGCCCCGCCGTACGGTCCGGTCGTGCGGCGCGATCGACGGGACCAACCTGCTGGCCGGGACGGGTCGGATGCGGGAGGGTCCCTCCATGCCACCTCCCGACGCGCAAGGCCCCGAGCTGACCCTGCTCACGCAGTACCTCGACGAGCAGCGCGAGGCCATCCTGCGCAAGACGGATGGGCTGACGCGCGAGCAGCTGGCGCGGCAGCTTCCCCCCTCGTCGCTGCACCTCGCCGGCCTGCTGAACCACCTGGCCCTGGTGGAGACCTCCTGGCTGGAGGGGCGTTTCCTGGGTCGGCCCGAGACGGAGCCGTGGGCGGGCGTGGATTGGGAGGGCGACCCGGACTGGGAGTTCCGCATGGCGGCGGAGCTGGAGCCGGCTGAGGTGCACCGGCGCTACCTCGACGCGTGCGCCAGCAGCCGCGCGGTCGTCGCGGGCGCCACCGGCCTGGACCAGGTCTCGGTGTTGCCGCTGCGCACCGGGGAGCTCTTCTCGCTGCGCTGGGTCCTCCTGCACCTCATCGAGGAGACCGCCAGGCACGCCGGCCATGCGGATCTGCTGCGCGAGGCGGTCGACGGCAGCGTGGGCGACTGAGCTCTCATGCCGTCGGGCCCGGCGGGTGCTAGACCGGGGACATGACGCTCGACGGCGTGACCCGGCCGCCCGTTCCGGTGGGGGAGCCGGTGCGCGCCTACGCCCCCGGCAGCCTCGAGCGGGAGCGGCTCGAGGCAGCGCTGGGTGACCTGCAGGGCGCCGCGCCGATGGAGCTGACCATGACCGTCGGCGGCTGCGAGCGACGCGGCACCGGAGAGGCGGTCCCGGTCGTGCAGCCGCACGACCACCGCTCGGTGCTCGGCATCGTGCGCCAGGCGACCCCCGGGGACGTCGGCGACGCCGTGGACGCCTCGCTGGCCGCCGCGCCCGGATGGCGCGACCTGTCCGCTGACGACCGGGCGGCCGTGCTGCTCCGGGCAGCGGATCTGCTGTCGGGTCCGTGGCGGGACCGGATGAACGCCGCGACCATGCTGGGCCAATCGAAGACCGCGCAGCAGGCCGAGATCGACAGTGCGTGCGAGCTGGCCGATTTCTGGCGGTGGAATGTGCACTTCGCCCGGGGGGTGCTCGCCGAGCAGCCACCGGCGCAGTCGGCTGGCGGCTGGAATAGGACCGACCACAGGCCGCTGGAGGGGTTCGTGCTGGCGGTGACGCCGTTCAATTTCACCGCCATCGCCGGCAACCTGCCGACCGCTCCCGCGCTGATGGGCAATACGGTAGTGTGGAAACCCTCGCCGACACAGCAGCTCTCGGCCCATCTCACCCTGCGCCTGCTCGAGGAGGCTGGCCTTCCCCCCGGCGTCGTCAACCTCGTGACGGGCGACGGCGCGGCGGTGAGCCAGGTGGCGGTGCCGCACCCCGCGCTCGCCGGCATTCATTTCACCGGCTCGACACGCACCTTCCATGGCCTCTGGCGCGCTGTCGCGGACCACCTCCCCGGTTACCGCGGCTATCCCCGGCTGGTCGGGGAGACCGGCGGCAAGGACTTCGTCATCGCGCACCCCTCCGCCGACCCCCGGGCGCTGGTGGTCGGCCTGGTGCGCGGCGCTTTCGAATACCAGGGGCAGAAATGCTCCGCGGCGTCACGTGCCTACGTCCCCCGCTCGTTGTGGGAGGGCGGCGTGCGCGACGAGCTGGCCGCGACCACGGAGGAGCTGTCCTACGGCGACGTGCGCGACCTGGCTCATTTCGGCGGCGCGGTGATCGACCGGCGGGCCTTTCACCGGCTCGCCGGCGTGCTGGCCCGCGCGCACGAGGACCCGACGCTCAGGGTGCTGGCCGGCGGCACGGCGGACGACGACACCGGCTATTTCGTGCGCCCCACCGTCGTGGTCGGCGAGGACCCGACGCACGAGGTCTTCCGGGAGGAGTATTTCGGGCCTTTCCTCGCCGTGCACGTCTTCGACGACGCCGACCTCGAGCGCGTGCTCGTCCAGGCCGCCGACATCGCGCCGTACGCGTTGACCGGAGCGGTGTTCAGCCGCGACGCCATCTGGACGGCGCACGCGAGCGACGTGCTGCGCTTCAGCGCCGGCAACTTCTACGTGAACGACAAGCCGACCGGCGCGGTCGTCGGGCAGCAGCCATTCGGCGGCGGCCGGGCCAGCGGCACCAACGACAAGGCCGGCTCGGCGCTGAACCTGCTGCGCTGGGTGTCGCCGCGCACCATCAAGGAGACGTTCGTGCCGCCGCATGACTGGCTCTACCCGCACATGGGCGGGCGGCCGGATCCCGGTGCCTGACCTGCTGCGCGGGGCCGTGCTGGCCGCCGCCCGCTCGCCGCGGGTCGGCCAGCTGGTGCGCGGCGCTCCGGTGAGCGCCGCCGTGGTGCGGCGTTTCGTGGCCGGGGACGACACCGCCGCGGCCGTCGGCGTCGCCCGCCGGCTGGTTGCCGACGGGCTGGCGGTCAGCCTGGACCACCTCGGCGAGGACACCACCGACCGGGCCGAAGCCGGTGCGGTCGTCGACGCCTACGTCGGGCTGCTGGCCCGGCTCGCCGACGCGGGCCTGGCCGCCCACGTCGAGGTGAGCGTGAAGCTCACCGCGCTCGGGCTAGACCTCGATCGTGCGCTCGCGCTCGACGGCGCGGCCCGGGTGGTCCAGAGCGCCCGCGCGGCCGATACGACGGTGACCGTGGACATGGAGGACCACACCCGCACCGAGGCGACGCTGACCGCGGTGGAGGAGCTGAGGAGGGTCGAGCCGACCGTGGGCGCCGTGGTGCAGGCGTATCTGCGGCGTACCGAGTCCGACTGCCGGGCGCTGGCCGGGCCGGGCAGCCGGGTGCGGCTGTGCAAGGGCGCCTACGCCGAGCCGGCCGCCGTGGCGTTCGAGGACCGTGCGGCGGTGGACGCCTCCTACGCCCGCTGCCTGGAGGTGCTGATGCGGGGGGAGGGGCACCCGATGGTGGCCACCCACGACCCGGCGCTGGTGGCCCTCGCCGGCCGGCTCGCCACCGAAACCGGGCGCGGCGCAGGAGGCTTCGAGTTCCAGATGCTCTACGGCGTGCGGCCGGCCGAGCAGCTTCGGCTCTCCGCCGCCGGTCACGCGGTGCGGGTCTACACGCCCTACGGCCCGGACTGGTACGGCTACCTCATGCGGCGGCTGGCGGAGCGCCCGGCCAACCTGGTCTTCTTCGCCCGGGCGTTGGTGAGCAGGCGCTGACTTCAGACGCGGGCGCCGTGGGCATGGCGGTGCCATGCGTCTGCGTCCCCTGCTCGGTCGCCGTCGTGCGGCTGTTCACCCGGTCCCCGCCGCCCTCGTGCTCGACTCGCTCACCCCGGACCGGGAGCGGGTCGTGCGCACCCGCGACGGGGTCGGCCTGCACGTGGAGGAGGACGGGCCGGGGGCGGCACCCCTGACGGTGGTGTTCGTGCACGGTTTCACCGCCCGGCTCGCGGAGTGGGACCTGCAGCGCGTTGCGCTGCGCGGCCGCCCCGGCACGCGGCTGGTGCTGTTCGACCAGCGGGGGCACGGTCGCAGCGAGGTGGGCGATCTGCGCCGGGCCACCATCGACCAGCTCGGGGAGGACCTGGCCGACGTCCTGGACGCGGTGGTCCCGACCGGCCCGGTGGTGCTCGCCGGTCACTCGATGGGTGGCATGAGCGTCATGGCGTGGGTGCGCCAGCATCCCGGACAGCTCCGGGCCCGGGTGGTCGGCGTCTTTGTGATGGCCACCAGCGCCGGCTCGCTGGTCACGACGGGACCGCTGGGCCTGTGGGCGAAGGTGCTCACCAGGACGCGGCTGCTGCGACCGTCCCTGCGGCTGCTGCAGGCCTGCACCCCGCTGCTGGAGCGGCTGCGGCGCCGGGGGACCGCCGCCGGTTACGCGTTCACGCGGCACTACCTGTTCGGGGCCGACGACGTCGACCCGGGGCTGGTGCGCGCGGTGCAGGACCTGCTGGAGGAGAGCCCGCTGACCGTGCAGGCGGCGTTCTGGCCGGCGTTCGTCGAGCACGACGAGCGGGCCGCGCTGCCGCTGCTGCGGCGGGTGCCGGTCGCAGTCGTGTGCGGCGACGACGACCGGTTGACGCCGGTGTCGCACAACCGGGCCATCGCCGCGGCCACCGGCGCCGAGCTGACCGTGGTGCCCGGCGCCGGCCACAGCGTGAACATCAGCAACCAGGAGTTGGTCGACGCTGCGCTGCTGCGGCTGGTGGAGCGGGCCGTCGACGCGACCCGCCCCGGAGCCGCCGGCGCGGCATGATCCCGCGCCGGACCGTAAGCCCAGGCGGGGTTCAGCGCGGGGCGGGAGCGGCAGGACAGCAGCAGCGGGGCGCGCCCGCCGTACCAGCCGCCCGCTCGGAGAGGAACCCATGGCCGACAGCTCGCAGCCAGCACCCACCGTGTTCGTGTTGTTCGGGGCAACGGGTGACCTGGCCAAGCGGATGGTGCTGCCGGCGTTCTTCGCCCTCGCCCAGCACGACCTGCTGCCCGACCGGTGGCTGCTGGTCGGCAACGGCCGCGGCGACGTCAGCCACGAGGACTTCAAGGGCCACGTGCACGACGTGCTCACCGAGTTCGGTCCGAAGCCCGAGGACGGCACCTGGGAGGAGTTCTCGACGAGGCTCCGCTTCGCCGGTGGTGGCTTCGAATCGAGCGATCCCGGCAGCCTGCTCGACGTGCTGGCCGCCGCCCGGCGCGAGCTCGGGGAGGACGCGCAATACGTCCATTACCTGGCGATCCCTCCCAGCGCCTTCATCAAGGTGACCGAGGGGCTGGGCACGCACGAGCTGGCCGCTGGCTCGCGCGTGGTCTACGAAAAGCCTTTCGGCACCAGCCCCTCGGGTTTCACCGAGCTCGACGAGGCCGTGCACAGGGTGCTCGAAGAGGAGCAGGTTTTCCGGATCGACCATTTCCTCGGCAAGGAGGCGACCCAGGACCTGCACACGTTGCGCTTCGGCAACGGGCTGTTCGAGACGGTGTGGCGGCGCGAGCACGTGCGGGCGGTGCAGATCGACGTCCCCGAGACGCTCGACATCGACGACCGGGCAGCCTTCTACGACGAGACCGGCGCGCTGCTGGACATGCTCGTCACGCACCTGTTCCAGGTGGCAGCGGAGGTGGCGATGGAGCCACCGACCGACCTGTCCGCCGACGCGCTCCAGGACGCACGGGAGACCGTGGTCGGAGCCTTCCGGCCGCTGGCGCCCGAAGACGTGGTGCTGGGCCAGTTCGACGGCTACCGCGGGACCGAGGGCATTGCCGCGGACTCCCAGACCGACACCTTCGTGGCCGCGCGGCTCTGGGTCGACACCGATCGCTGGCGCGGCGTGCCCTTCCTGCTCCGCACCGGCAAGCAGCTGGCCGCCGGCGAGCAGCGCGTGAGCCTGATCTTCCGGGAGCCGGTCGACGGTCCGCTGTCGCACCAGCTGCCACCCACCGGCAACGTGCTGTCGATCTCGCTGGCTGGCGCCGGATCGGTGGGACTCCGCCTGGTGCTGAAGGAACCGGGTGCTGCCTACTCGCTCACGACCGGCACCACCGACCTCGCCCTGGGCTCGCTGCGCGACGCGGACCCGCTGCCGCCGTACGTGAAGCTGATCCACGACGTGGTCCTCGGCGACCGGTCGCTGTTCACCCGGCCCGACGGGCTCGCCGCCACCTGGGCGACGATCGCGCCGGTGCTGGACCACCGGCCCCAGGTGCAGCCCTACGCCCGGGGCTCCTGGGGGCCGTCGGCGGCGGCCGAGCTGGCCGCCCCGGACGGCTGGCTGGTGGGCCAGGACGGCGGGCCATGAGCGCATCTCTGTCCGCTTAGACTGATGCCCGGTGTGCCGGGAAGCCTGGTCGGCGTCGCGCGAGCGACCCCTCACGACCGGAAGGCTGGTGTGCGCGGCACCGAGACCGTTCTGGCCCTGGTCGTGCTGGCTGCCGTCGTGGCGACGCTCGCCGGCCGGTTTCGGGTGCCCGCGCCGTCGTTGCTGGCCCTCGCCGGCATCGGCATCGGGCTGATCCCCGGCGGCCCGACCGTCGCCCTCGACCCGGGTGCCGTGAGCCTGATCGTGCTGCCCCCGCTGCTGTTCGCGGCCAGCACCGACCTCGCCCTCGTCGAGTTGCGTGCGGTGCTGCGGTCGGTCGTCGTGCTGGCCGTGGGGCTGGTCGCGGCGAGCGCGGCGCTGGTCGCGGTGGTGCTGCACGGCCTCGACGCGCAGGTGCCGCTGGCCGTCTGCTTCGTGCTCGGCGCCGCGCTGGCCAGCACCGACCCGGTGGCCGTGTCAGCCCTCGCCAGGGAGCTCGACCTGCCGCCACGGCTGCTCGCGCTGGTGCAGGGGGAGAGCCTGCTCAACGACGCGACCAGCCTGGTTCTGTTCCAGGTGGCCGTCGCGGTGGTGGCCGCCGGCTCGGGACTGTCGGCGCTGCCCATCCTCGGGCGGTTCGCCCAGCTCGCCGGGGGAGGCCTGCTGGTGGGGCTCGCTCTTGCCGCCCTGTCCGGTCAGTTGCGCCGACGCACCGACGACGCCGTGATCGGCACCGTGCTGGCGCTGCTGACCCCCTATGCGGTCTACGCGGCGGCGACGGCCGTCGGCGCCTCCGGTGTCACAGCGGTCGTCGTCGCCGGCCTCGTGCTCGGAGACCGGGGGGCACCGACGGGGACAGCGTCGACCCGACTACAGATTCAGACCGTCTACGCCGTGGTGGTCTTCCTGCTCGAGAGCGTGGTCTTCGCGGTGATCGGCCTGGAGCTGCCCACCCTGGTGCGGGGGCTGCCGGCCGCGGACCGAGGGTTCCTGCCGGCTGCCCTCGCCGTGACCCTGGTGGTGGTGGGCGCCCGCATTGCGTGGGTCTATCCGGCGACCTACCTACCGGCCCTGCTGCGCCGGCTGCGCGGCCGTGACCCGGCCGCGCTGTCGTGGCAGCTGCCCGCCGTCGTCTCCTGGGCCGGCACCCGCGGCGTCGTCCCGCTGGCGGCGGCGCTGTCGATCCCGGTCACCATCGGCAGCGGTGCGCCGTTCCCACACCGCGACCTGCTGCTCGTGCTCGCCACCAGCTGCATCATCACCACGCTCGTCGTGCAGGGGCTCACCCTGGGCCCGCTCGTGCGGCGGCTGGGCGTCGTGCAGGACCCGGTCAAGGCCGGTCGGCAGGAGGCACTTGGCCGGCACGAGGCGGCCAGGGCCGCCCTGTCCCGGCTCGACGAGCTGGTCGACGTGGACGCCGTGTCGGCGGCCGTCGAGCAACGGGTCCGCCGCGACCTCACCGCCCGGCTCGACCGCACCGGAGCCCGGCTGGCAGCGGGAGCAGGCGTCGGCGGGGGCGCACCGTCGGACGGCACCTCGGCGACCTACCGCCGGGTCCGCCGGGATCTGCTCGCCGCCGAGTCCGCCCGGTTGCTGCAGCTGCGCGACGCCGGGAAGATCACCGAGTCGGTGCGCCGCCGCGTGCAGCGCTCGCTCGACGTGGAGGAGAGCGGCCTGACGCTGCCCTGACCGCCTCCGGCGCGCGGGGCGCGAGGGGCGCGTGAGTATCCCGTGAGCGCTCCGCCGCGGGGCGGTCCGACGCGGTACGCCGGAGACCCCGGCCGCACCGACTCGAGGAGCACCCGTGGCCCTGGCCCTGCCGTTCGCCGTGCTGGCCCTCATCCTGGTCCGACACGTTGCTGCGCTGTCCAGGTCGCGTCGGCGCTCCGGTACCCCAGTGAGCTACCCCCCGCTCACGGAGCAGGGGGCCCGGCTGACGCGCCGTGTCCTCTCGGTGGCCGCCGCCTTCGTGGCCAGCGGAGGCATCCTGCTCGGGCTCGGCCCGGTCCTCGGGATCGGCGCCTCCCCTGGCCTGTTGCTGGTCCTGCTGGGCTGTGACCTGGTGGCCCTGCTGCTGGCAGCGCGGATGCAGCAGGGTGCGCCGGCTCTCCCTGCGCCGGCGCTCCCTGCTCCGGGCCGGCCGCTCGACGACGCCGTGACCCGCGCGGCCGACGAGGTCGTGGCGGGCGCGGAGGCCCTGCTCGCCGACGCGGCGCGGCAACCGCCGGACGGCCCGGCAGCCCGTTGACCCCGCGGTGCCGCTCACGTGAGCGCGTCCGCGAGCGGCCCGAGGGCGAGGGCTGGCAGGAAGCTGAGCAGTCCGACGAACGACAGATGGGATGCGGGACGGCCGACGGCTTAAGGTCCGGGGCTGGGTTAGGCGATGGCCTGCCTGGCAGTTGTCGTCGCCACGAGGCTTCCCGAGAGCGGCAGGTCGCGCGTTCTGGCGAACGGGAGGAGCCACAGTGCTGATGACCCGTAGCCGGCGGCCGCGATGAGCAGGGTGTCTCTGGGACCGGCTGTGCTGGCGAGGACGCCGCCGAGGAGCGCGCCGAGCGGCAGGACTCCGTAGGTCGTGACACGGATGGCCGCGGTGACCCGGGCCAACAGCGCCGGCGGCGTCGCCTGCTGTCGGTAGCTCACGCTGCCGGCGCCGTAGATCGCGGCGGTGGCGGTAATGCCGAGGAGGCCGAAGCTCAAGGCCCACGGCCCCGCAACGTCGGTCGTGACGACCGCCAGCAGCGCGCACGGACCGCCGGCCGCCGCGCACAGGAGCAGCGTTCGCGCGCTGCCCAGCCGTTGGGAGACCCGTGCGGCCAGGAGTCCGCCGAACACCCCACCCGCGCTCCCCAGCCCCAGAACGGCACCGGTCACCGTCGTGCCGGCATTGAGGGTGCGGATCAGGAAGACCGTCTCGGCGGCCAGCCAGGTTGCCACGAACAGGTTCGCGGTCGCCGTACAGGCGACGACGGCGCGCAGAGCCGTCTGTCGGGTGAGCCAGCGCAAGCCCGCCAACGCCGACCCGCCTCCTGCGGCCGCGGCGCCATGCAGCTTCTCCCGGTTCCGTACGGCCAGCGTTGCGGCACCAGCCGCCACGAAGCTGACTGCGTCAAGGCCCACGGTTGCTGATGCGCCGATCGCGGCGACCAGCAGTCCGGCGACGCCGGGACCGATCAGCCGGCCGGCGGAGTCGGTGGCGCCGAGCCGGCCGTTGGCGGCGACCAGGTCTCCGGGGTCGACGAGACCAGGAAGCCAGCTCTGGTAGGCCACGTCAAACACGACGGAGAACGCGCCAACGACCAGCGCAACGACGACGAGTTGCGTGAGGGTCAACAACCCGAGGGCATGGGCGATGGGGATCGACCCGAGCGCGAGCCCGCGGCCGAGATCCCCGGCGAGGACGAACGGGCGACGTGTACGCCGGTCGAGCCAGGCGCCCACGGGCAAGGCGAGGACGGCGTAGCTGGCGAAGGCGCAAGCACTCAACAGGCCTACCTGCCAGGCGTGGGCATGCAGGTCGAGCAGGGCGACGAGCGGTAGAGCCAGCGCCGACACGGCGTTGCCGACACTGCTCACGCCCTGCCCGGCCCAGAGGATGCGGACGTCGCGAGTCACCCGCGGCTCCCAGCGGACGGCACGAAGTCAGGGAACAGTCGCGTGATCACAGCAACCGGCTGGGCGCCCTCCGGTCGCGAACCAGGGTCGACCTCACGCGGGAAGTAGGGCGCCACCAGGTCGAGCAGCTGGCCTGAAAGTGTATCGAGCTCCGCGGGGGTCAGCAGCAGGGTCCAACTCGCCGACGCCTGCTGACGCCAGGCCCGCGGGTACCGGTCCCGGCGACCGCGCCAACGCGCCCACCGCTGGTCATCGCGTTCGTCCAACGCGTCGCCGACCGCAAGCGCGGCGCGCACCAGCTGCCATGGCTTCTCCCGCCCCCGGCCGCCACCCGCCGGCTCCACCAGTCCGTACCGCTCCAGCTGCCGCAGGTGGAACGACGTCGCGCCGGTGTGTGTGGCGAGAGCCGCGGCCGCCCCCGCTGAGGTCAGCGGCCCGCCCTGCAGTAGATCCAGCAACGCCAAGCGAAGCGGATGGCTGTGGGCTCTGGCGATCGTGGTGGCGTGCATTCGCACAATCTACTGTGCACACATCTATATGCACAATCTCCTGTTTCATGGTTCTGGCATTCACAGCGACCGCACCGTCAGGTCAGCCGGCCGCATCGCCCGGCACTTCCTGCTGCGAAGCGCGCGGCTGCTCACTGGTCACCGAATGCTGGTTCGCCAGCCAAGAGCCGGAGCTCGTGCCACCCTCTCGCTCCTACGGGCGCCGGCGCTGGTCGCGACGCTTACTGGGGCTCCGGCTGGCGTGGGTCAGGTCCGCGGCCTTCGCGGCGTCCGCGACTGCGGCGACGCTCGTCCTGGCGACCGCGCGAAGATGGGCCGTTGGGGTTCCGGCTCGGCTGAGCACGCCCAGCGACTGCGTTACGGCAAGCAGGAAGCTGGCGAGGTCCTCGGCGCGCCTTCGGGGAAGTCCCCTGGTGGTCAGCGCGGTCAGGAGGCGGCTCCGTTGGTCGGCCAGTGCGGCCTGTACGTGCTCCAGGGTCCCCGCGTTCATCGTCCCGGCCTGCGCCGCGGAGATCGCAACGAGACAGCCGTCCGGAAGGTCCGGGTCCGCGATGCGGGAGAGGATGACGTCTAGGTAGGCGGCCACCGCCTTCGCCGGGTCGTGCGGGTGGCGTGCGAGCGCCGCGTCATACTGATCGCCCCAGCGGCGGCGGTACCGGTCGAGGGCCCGGACGAAGAGCGCGTTCTTGTCGCCGAAGGTTCCGTACAGCGAGGAGCGACCCAGCCCGGTGCTCTCGGAGAGCGTCTCGACGGACGTTTCCGCGTAGCCCTGCGTCCAGAAGGCCAGCACCGCGCGGTCGAGCGCGTCTTCGACGTCGAACTGCTTCTTGCCCGCCATGGTGGCCTCCTTCGACTCGAGAGTAGACCGTCTTGGAATGCCGGTTCCAAGACGGTCTTGTAACGAACGGTCCATGATGGGTTAGTCTTGTGGCATGGTCCCCATCGGTCACCCCGTCGACGGTCTCAGGGACCGCCTCCGAGTCTCACGGCGCACCGCCTTCTGGCTCGTGGCCGGCGTGTGCGCGCTCGTCATGCTCGGCGGCACGGTCCCGGTGCCGCTGTACTCGTTCTGGGCGCCGGAGTTCCGCTTCGGCGCGTTCACGACAACACTGGTCTTCGCGGTCTACGCCATGGGGACGGTTGTCTCGCTCCTGCTCTTAGGACACGCAAGGAAATAAGTAATGGATTTTATGATCGGACGGATATCCTGGTGGGGTGGCGATCGAGGCGGGTGTCGTCGAGGCAGTAGGTCGGCGGATCGCGAGTTTGTGGCCGGTGCTCGGGGAGCGGCAGCGCCGGTTGTTGTTGGGTGCTGAGGCACGTGAGCTGGGCCATGGTGGGGTGGTCGCGGTGGCCCGGGTGGCTGGCGTGGCGCAGTCCACGGTGTCGCGTGCGGTCGCCGAGCTGGACGTTCCGTCGGAACTTGCGGCGGGCCGTTCGCGTCGCCCCGGTGGCGGTCGGAAGGCGGCGACGGTGGCCGATCCGGGCTTGGCTGCTGCGCTGGATGTCCTGGTGGATCCGGCGACCCGGGGGGACCCGATGTCGGCGCTGCGCTGGACCGCGAAGTCGACGCGCAACCTGGCTGATG
>JAABUZ0100002024.1_pt1 | contig 35349 bp, 33 predicted proteins | sample 5562091 | NCBI WGS metagenome assembly JAABUZ01 (sample SAMN12813069, study PRJNA571459) | rock metagenome | isolation source: Antarctica rocks | place: Antarctica: Victoria Land, Linnaeus Terrace sud | collected 2015-12-21 | reverse complement strand
GCCACGCTCGACGGGAGGGCTCTCGCGCGTTTACGAACGCGCCAAGCCTGCCAACCCCGCCAAGCCCGTGCCGGCCGTCAACAGCGCGAACACGCCCGCCCGTGCCGAAACAAGACGGCGCTCAACAAGTCCTATGTCAAGTGCGACGCGCTGCGGGGTGGGGTCCGCGGCGGCGACAAACGCGCCGATAGGCAACCAGTGGGTTTGCTGGTGGCGCGTTGAAAGGCGATCTGCGGGCATGCGAGGACATCGCGCGACCTTTCGGTCGACGGGGGGAAGGCAACGTTCGCCCGATCTCCTCCTCGCCGCAGTCTGGCGCTCGCCGCGGCGCCGTCAAGGATGCCACTGCGCGGGCCGCTGACGCTCGGCGCTTGTCGGGCAGTCCTTGACTGCACCCGCGTCGCGCGCGGTTATGCAGCGAGGAGGGCTGGGCGGGGAGTGAGGCTAGGTCGCGGATCATGCGCCGGTAGATGACCTCGGATAGGTGGCGCTTGAGGATGCGCCGGGCCTCCTTCTTGGTGTGCCCGCCCGCGCGCGCATTGGCGTGGATGCGCTGGGCGCGCGGCTCGCAGCGCAGCTGGGTGACCGCCATTCGGTGAAGGATCGCGTTCACGCGCCGGTTGCCGCCGGGGTTATAGCGGTGGCGTACCGGCTCGCCGGGCCCCTCGGCGGTCGACGCGGGCAACGGCGCTGAGCCGTTGGAGCGTGCGAACCCGCCCTCGGTGAAGCGCCTGGCGTCGCGACCTCGACCAGCAGCTCGGCGACCGACCGGGTGCTCAGGCCGCACAGCTGATCGAGGGTCGAGCCGTTCTCCCGCACCCGCGCGTCGAGCTGCGCGAGAACCTGCTTCTCCTCGAGGTCCAGCGCCTTGATCTGCGCGCGGTATGCGTCGAGCAGCTGTAGGCGCAGCTTGGTCGGCGCGTCGTAGCGCCGGCGGCGGTTGCGCCGTGCGAGCGCCGCAAGGCGTGGCTTGAGCGCCTTGGTGTCGGGCAGCTGCTCGCGCAGCTCCAGCGGCAGCTCGCAGAGCAGGGACTCGGCCTCGCCTAGCAGGTGCTGGCGGCTGGTCAGGATCGAGCGGCGGCGGTTGTGCCACAAGGCCAGCAGCTGGTGCTGCTCGTCCGGGCCCTGCTCCCGCCCGGCGCGCTTGAACGCCTTGGGCAGCAGCGGGTGAGCGAGCACCTCTCGGGCGATCCGCTCGGAATCCAGCGTGTCTGACCTCCCGCGCTGGCGGGCGCGATCAGACCTGGGCGTGCGGTTCGCGCACACATCGCGCACGTCGTGGCCGCGGCCGATCAGGAACACGGCGGTGTGCCGTCCCCAGCTCGCCGACCCCTCGATCCCCCACCGGGCGATCTGGCCGAACTGCCGCGCCCACGCCTCGAGCTCGCGGTGCCCCTCGCCCGAGACGCGGAAGTGCGCCGAGGCCAAGATCCCGCCGCGCGCGTCAGCGACAGCCGCGGTCAACGTCCGCTTGTGCGGATCGACCCCGACCACGTTGCCCGCATGATCGGGCGTCATCAACAAATGCGACGGTCCCGGACCGCGCCGCTTCGCCCTTCTCATTGCCCTGAACCTCCCAGGCGTTATGTTGTTGAGGGCGGCCGACAACATCCCGGTGGACGCCCTCGGCAGGGCGGACGCTCCTATCAGGTCAGGCCGATCCTCGAAGGCAAGAACCGAGGCCGACGCTTCGTCCGAAAGACACCCCTCCCAGGGAGTCAGATCGCTTTCGAGCCAGGCCTCGGTTCAGCCTTCGAGCCTAACGCGAGCCCTCGCCCGCGCAGACAGCTCAATTCAACACCGGGATCGCTTTGGCCTGCCGGCGGGCCCCAACGCGGACGCGCGCTTCGGCGACAAAGTGCTCGCGAGCGATCGTCCTGCCCGGCGAACGCTTTTCGCGGCAAGCGCTCGTCAGCTATGACCAGCGACCGCTCGTCACTGCACGTCTGGCAGGGCCCTCATCCGGCTCGTCCTGACGCACCATGCAGCCGACGTCACCGCGACGGAGCAGAGCGGCGACCCAGCGATCGTGGTCACGGTACGGCCGATCTCACGACGGGCATCCGAGCCCGTCGCAAGCTCGGCCGTGGATGATCGGTGAATCGAGGGAGGCACTGGATCAAGATCCTCCTGTTCTCTCCACCGCGTCCGGTCGGCGCCGGGGCCCCGCTGGGGGGACAGGCCCCCAGCGACTCACGGATGCCGAGGGAGGGCTTGGCCACGCACGAGGCTTTCAAAAAGTTTCCCTAGGGGCCCGGAGGGCCTCCGGTCATCTGAGCCGAGAACGAGAAAACCCCGCGTGCGCGGGGCTTTCGCAAAGAGCCCTCTATCGGACTCGAACCGATGACCCCTTCCTTACCATGGAAGTGCTCTACCATCTGAGCTAAGAGGGCGCTCTTTGGTGAGCGTATCGCGTCAACGCGCGGGACAGGCTGGCTGTACCTCCTCCTGACGCGGCGGTCGGCGAACCGCCCGACTACCCGCCGTAGGCGCCCTGCAGCAGCGACAGCATCTGCGATGCCGTGCCGCCTCCGAGCGGGGTTCCGCTTGAGTCACAGAAACCGATCTCTAGGTGCGGGCCCGACGATAAGCCGACGATCCCGTAGCCGACCTCGGAGATCGTCTGACCAGCGCTGACGTGGGTGCCGATGGCCACCATGCTGCCCGGCCCGGCGTGCCCGTAGTAGACGTACTTTCCACTGTCCAGGTGCAGCACCGGCGCGGAGGGACCGAAGCCGCCGATGCCGTGGAGCACGATGGTTCCCGACCCCACGGCCAAGAGCGGGGTGCCACCGGACGCCGCCATGTCGACACCTTGGTCGAGCGTCCAGGTACTCGGCGCAGAGACTGCCCCTTTCGGCATCGGGAACGTGAAGCCGCTGCTGCTGGAGACCTGGGGGGCGCCCACCGGGGCGCCCGGTGAGCTGGAGCCGCTGGACGCGCTGGACCCGCTGGACCCGCTGGGCGAGGAGGACGGGCCGGGCGCGGCGGCAGCGGCCTGCTGGGCGGCAGCGGCCTGAGAGGCGGCTGCCGCCTGTGCAGCCTGGAGCTTTGAGAGCTGACGCTGCAGCGCCCCGAGCTGCCCGCGCGCGCCCGCGAGTTGGTTTGCCTCCGAGGACCGCATTTTTGCGACTGTGATCTGCTGCTGCACGAGGCCAAGCCTGACTCGCGCGAGCCCGTTGCGCTGTTGCAGCACCTGCGTCGTGAGAAGCTGCTGGCGAGCCTCGAGTCCCCCCAGCCGCGTCGCCTGCGCACTCACCGCGCGCCTCGCGTCGCGCACTTGGGTTATGACCTGCGCGTCGTGCTTCTGAATCCGTCGCGCGAACGTGAGTCGCTCGAGGAGGTCTGAGAAGCCGTTGGCTTCGAGCACGACGCCGATCAGGTTCGGGCGACCGGATTCGTAGCTGTTGACCAACTGCTGGGAAAGCACCGTCTGTGCGTGCGCTTGGAACGCTTCGAGCTGCGCGAGCCTGGTGCGGGCGGCGAACAACGCGCTACGAAGCTTCAGCAGCGCGGCGCGCTTTGTGTTCAGGTCGGCCTGGATGCGTGAGATCCGCCCACGAAGGCTCGCGATGCTCGAGCTCAGCTCCGACAAGCGGCGTGAGGCTGAGCGCACCGATCCCGAGAGGCTCGAGACTCGTCCGTTGCCAGAGCTGATCCGCTGCTGGAGTGCTCCGATGCCGGCAGCGTTGGCAGAGTCGCCATTGCCTGGCAGCGACGCCATCGTCAAGACAGCGCTGAGCGCCAGCGCAGCGCACAAAGCACGCGTGATGGACCTTGAGAGGCGGGTCATCGTCCGGGAGGAGCAGCCACGGCAAGGACCACGCGAACGCCACGTTCCCTGCTCCGAGTCAGTCTGGAGGCGACGCTGACCGTAACACGAGTGCCGACGTTCGGACGACGCCAAGACCTCGTGCACGGAAACCTGCAGCTACAGGAGCGGCGCCGCGGATGTCGATGGCTCGACGTACGGTCGCCGCCCGACTCGAGCGACGCGCGAGCGGACAGTGGTCATGTCATGGCGGGACCAGGATTCGAACCTGGGAAGGCAGAGCCAATGCGTTTACAGCGCATCCCCTTTGACCGCTCGGGAATCCCGCCGATTGCCCCAGCCGATTCTACGTCGGTGACGTTTCCAGTGGATCTCGCGTGAAAGACCGGCACGAAGACTGCCGCGTCGTGTGACTGCCGAGCCAAGGCATGGCGGATCGTTCGCCAAGGTCCCCCTGGCGCCTCGGATCTCGTGGGACCTCCATCCCCAAACATACGTTCGCGGCCGGGCGGAACGCCGCGGGACCTACAACCAGTCACCGGGCACGGGGCAGCTCTACCCTTCCAAGGACAATGACCGCCACCGGTTCTGAGCGCTTCTCCGTGGTCGACGTCCAGGCCCAGCGTCCCGCCGTCCAGCTCAGCCTCTCACGCGTCGGCGTGACCGGAGTCGAGAAGGTGATCCGGATCCGCCAGAACGGAGCCGAGCAGCTCTTCTCCGCCCGCCTGGAGTGCGTGGTCGAGCTCGGCCGCAGCCAGAAGGGAGCGCACATGTCGCGCTTCGAAGCGGTCGTCAACGAGGCGATCGGCGATGTCGTGCTCGGCGAGTCGACCTTCAAGGTCGAGACGCTCGCCGAGCACATCGCGACGCTCGTCCGCACGCGACAGGGTGCCCCGCGCGCGGAGGTGAACATCGAGGCTCGCTTCCCCGAGCACAAGCCGGCGCCGGTGTCAGGCATCCAGACGCAGGAGCTCTACACATTGCACGGCTCGGCGATCTGCACCGAGCTGGGCACGCGCAGGCTGATCGGCGTCACCGCGCAGGGCATGACCGCGTGCCCGTGCGCACAGGAGCTCGTCGCCGGCGCCGCACGCGAGCGGCTCGAGGCTCAGGGCTTCGTTTCGGAGGAGATCGAACGGATCTTCGAGGCCGTTCCGGTCGCCACCCACAACCAGCGCGGACTCGGAACGCTGCACATCGGTTGCACCGAGCGCTGCGAAGACGAGATCGATGCCGCCACGCTGCTTGCAATCGTCGAGCACTCGATGTCCTCGGAGATCTACGAGCTGATGAAGCGCTCCGACGAGGCCCACGTCGTCGAGAAGGCTCACAAGCGGCCGCGCTTCGTCGAGGACTGCGTGCGAGAGATGGTCAACGGGGTCATCGAGCGCTTCCCGGATCTCGAGGACCGGGCATTCGTGTCCGCCCGGCAGGTGAACCTCGAGACGATTCACCAGCACAACGTGATCGCCGAGCGCTACGGGACGCTCGGCCAAGTCAGGCGCGAGCTACGCGACGCCGAACCGCCAGCGGCTCACACCAGCCGGCGAGCCTGGCTCGACGCCGCTTTGTGACGCCGGCGCAGACCGAAGAAGTAGTCCGCGCCGGAGACGACCGTCACCAGCGCGGTCACATAGACGAGCAGCGACACCCACAACGGGCGCCCATGCACGGCGATCAGCACCATCACCATCGCCACCTGGAAAGCGGTCTTCAGCTTGCCGATCGGACTGGCGGAGATCACCATGCCCTGTCCGGCACCGACCGCCACCCGCAGGACCGTAACCGCGAACTCCCGCGCGATGATCACCATCGCCACCCACGCCTGCAGCCGTCCGAGCGATACGAGCGCGATCAACGCCGCGACGATCAGCAGCTTGTCGGCGATCGGGTCCATCAGCTTGCCGAAGGTGGTCACCCAGTTGCGCGAACGCGCGAGATAGCCGTCGATCGCGTCGGTAACCGAGGCGACGACGAACACGATCGCCGCCAGCAGATCACCCCCACCTGTCTTGTCGAGCAGCGCCACGACGAGCACCGGCACGAGCAGGATGCGCACGACGGTGAGGAGGTTCGGGATGTTGACCGGGACCATTGCCCGGCAAACGCTACCGGGGTATGCGAGCGCCACGGTGCCAAGCGGCCCGGCACCGAGACCCCGTAGGCTTAAGCTATGCCCCTGATTCCGATGGTCATCGAGCGTACCGCGCGCGGCGAGCGCGAGTACGACATCTACAGCCGCCTACTCAACGAGCGGATCGTCTTCCTGGGGAGCCCGATCGACGACATGATCGCAAACCTGGTCGTGGCCCAGCTTCTGCACCTGGAGTCCGAAGACCCAGACAAGGACATCTCGATCTACATCAACTGCCCCGGTGGATCGATCTACTCGGGGCTGGCGATCTACGACACGATGCAGTTCATCAAGCCCCAGATCCAGACGATCTGCGTCGGGATCGCGATGTCGATGGGGTCGCTGCTGCTGACCGGCGGGGCAAAGGGCAAGCGCTTCTCGCTACCCAACAGCCGCGTGCTGATCCACCAGCCCTCGGCGGGCTTCGAAGGCCAGTCCACGGACATCGAGATCCACGCGCGGGAGATCCTCAACATGCGCCAGCGAATCGACGAGATCTATGCCCACCACACCGGCCAGAGCTTCGAGCAGGTCCATACCGACATGGAGCGCGACAGGTTCTTCAAGGCCGACGAGGCCGTCGAGTACGGCCTGATCGACCGCGTGATCGAGCACCACTGACCGCCTGCCCACACGCCGCGAGCGAACGCCACCGAGTCCTCGCCCTCGCCCGGCAGGTCAGGCGACCGCGTGCTCGATCGCGCCCAGGCGCTCGATCTCGATCCGCACCACGTCCCCGGACTGGAGGAACTGGGGTGGGTCGAGCCCCATCCCGACGCCGTTCGGCGTCCCGGTCAAGATCAGATCGCCTGGCATCAGCGTGCAGGTCTGGGCGATGAAGTCGACGAGCTGTTGACAGCCGAAGATGAGATCCGAAGTCCGGGTGTCCTGACGTAGCTCCCCGTTGACCCAGGTGCGCAGCCGCAGATCGCCCGGATCGGGGACCTCGTCGGGGGTCGTGATCCATGGTCCGAACGGGCAGAACGTGTCAGCGCCCTTGGCCCGGGTCCACTGCGGCTCGCGACGCTGCAGGTCACGAGCGCTCACGTCGTCGGCCACGCAGTAGCCGCCGATCGCTCCTGCGGCACCGATCACGATCGCGAGCTCACCCTCGTAGTCGAGCCTGCGGACCACCTCGGGGCAGCGGATCGGCCCGCCGGGCGGCGCCGCCGCGCCGGGCACCTTGGTGAACACGATCGGCTGCTCGGGGCGCTCGCCCCCGGTCTCTGCGACGTGCGCCGCATAGTTGAGGCCGATCCCGTAGATCGCACCCGGCTCCGGCACGGGCGCGAGCAGTTCGACCTCGTCGAGCGCCCAGCTCTCCTCACTCCGTAGCTGCCAGCCCTTCGCCAGCACGTCCTCAACGCTCGAGGAATCGTTGAAGGAGAACACGCGGTCGCCCACGACCTCGCCGGCAACGAGACGGTGGCCCACCACGCCCCGGCTTCCGGGCAGTTCAATCGCGTCGCCGGGCACCACGAACGTCGCGAGCTTCATACCGCACGAGCCTACAAGCACGCCGCCGCCGGCGATCCCGCCTGCGAGCTTGCGCATCTTTGCGCCCGCCCCGCAGGGCGGGCGCACAGATGAAATCGGCTGGCGCCCAACGCCACCGCCGCGCGAACGGTCACCCCAAGGGCCCGTCACGCCAGCCGATACTCGCCGCGCGCAACGAGCACCGCCGATCCCCCCACGACAATCCGCTCGATGTGCCCGGGCGAGCCGTCTACACGCGCACGCAGCAGCGACGGCCGGCCGATCTCCGCGCCCTGGCGGAGCTCGATCTCCTGACCGAATGCGATCCGTCCATGACGCGCGAGGTGAAGCGCGAGCGGCCCCGCGGCCGACCCGGTCGCCGGATCCTCGTCGACCCCGAGCGCAGGCGCGAACATCCGTGTCTTGAAGGCGCTACCCGCTCCCGCGAAGCAGTTCACACCAAGCGTGCCCAAGCCGGTCAGCGCCCCCAGATCGGGGCGCAGGGCTGCGACGGCGGCGGCGCTCGGAAGCTCGACGTAGATGTGGAGCGGGCCGTTGCGGTAGGCCTCGATCGGCAGCCCGGAGCGCTCCAGGCCCAAGGCTGCCAGGAGTCGATCGCCATTCGCAAAGGGCTCAGGCTCGGGAATCGGCTGCTCCATCTCGCCGGCCACGATTCTCCCGTCCTCACGGGTCAGCTCGACGGGGATCACGCCCACGCCGGTCTGCAGCCGAACAACGCTCGAGCCGGTGCTCTCGCCGACGACGAACGCCGCACCGAGCACCGGATGGCCCGCGAACGGCAGCTCGATGGCAGGGGTGAAGATGCGGATGCGGGCGTCCGCGCCGGCACCCGGAAGGCGGGCGGCGCCTCGGGCGCCTGGTACGCCCGCACCGTCCGCGCGCTCACCCGGCGCGAGCACGAACACGGTCTCCGAGAGACTCATCTCTCGCGCCGCGCGCTGCATGACCTGGGCGCCCAGGGCGGATCCGTCGGTGAAGACCGCGAGCTGGTTGCCCTGCAGCGGTACGTCCGTGAAGACGTCGAGCACTACGTACTCGCGGATGAGCATCAGAGCCCCACAGCCACGGGCGCTCTCAGGCCGGATCGGTCAAGGGCCGCTGCACGCGCCGGCGCCCCGGCGGAGCTTCAAGCCCGGCGATTATCTCCCGCAGCGCGGCGACCTCGGCGTCCAGAGCGGCGCGCCCGGAGCGCGTGGCGCTCAGCCAGGTACGAGACCGACGGCCTTGGAGCACCTTCTCGATCCGGACGTAGCCGGCCTCCTCCAGGCGGCTGAGGTTGCGCGACAGGTTGCCGTCGGTGAGTTCGAGCGTGTTGCGCAGAAAAACGAAGTCGGCGCGGCCGCCCTCGCAGAGCACGGAGAGGATGCCCAGGCGCGTACGTTGATGAACCGCGTCGTCGAGGCGCCCGCTGGGATGACTCATGACCGTTCCTGCGCAACCCGCAAGCCGGCGCCCACCGCAACCAGGGTGGCGCCGAACGTCAGCTCGACGATCCAGGGCGCCAGGCCCGCCAGCGCGAACGCCGCGGCGAGCGCCGCCCCCGGGACGATCGCCAACGACGGCACCGGGTCACGCGCCAGCCAGCCCAGCGCGAGGTAGCCGGCCAGTATCATCACGATCGGCGTCGTCAGACTTGCGCTCTCGCCGCCATTCATCAGCCCGATCGCGATCTCCGCCGCCAAGCAGGTCACGAACATGACCACGCCGACGGTCCAGGCGCGGCGTCCGCGGCCGGTTACGCCGCGCTGGCGGGCGCGGGCGCGGTGGTAGTGGCGCGTGAGGAGCATCCCCCCGGCGCCGCCAACCACCCACAGCGGCAGCAGCGCAGCGGGGCTCGTAACGGCGATCAAGGGGGCGCTGAGCATGGTCAACGCCCCGAAGCAGACCAGCGCGAACCACGGAGCCCCGAGGCGGCGCGTGCGCCGGCGCAACCGCGCTAGATCCTTGAGCGTCTGGGCGGCCTGCCGCGGGGATGCGTCGAGCGGATCGGTCAGCACCAATATGACTCTACGCCGCAAAGCTCCCGTTCGAAAGCGTGTGCGAATGGGCCGCGCCTGGTGCATCGACGGCGCAGGTTTCCAGTCGGTAGGAGCCCGAGCACCCACCAGCAGCTATTACGCACGCGGTCGGGGTGGCCGCCGCGCGATGAGGTGGACACCCAGCGCGGTCCTCGCAAGGCTGGCGATCTCAGTCGAGGATCAGGCCCAGCCGCCGCTCGAGCACGCCGGCGAGCTGCTCGCGCACCGGCCCGGGCTCGAAGCGCTCCACGAGCGCCGACAGGAAGCCCTCGATTACGAGCCGCTTGGCCGCGTCCTCACGCAGGCCTCGCGAGCACAGGTAGAACATCTGCTCGGGGTCCACCTGGGCGATCGCGGCGGCGTGCGTGCAGCGCACGTCGTTGGCCTGGATCTCGAGCCCCGGAATCGCGTCGGCGTGGGCGCGCTTTGAGAGCAGCAGGTTGCGTGACTCCTGGAAGGCGTCGGTCTTCTGGGCGCCCGGGTCGACGATGATGTTGCCCTTCCAGACCGCCGTCGAGCGGCCCTGCAGAACGCCGCGGAAGGCCAGGTCCGAGGTCGTGTTGGGCGCCGCGTGCTCCTGGGTGGTGTCGAAGTCGATGTGCTGGCGGGCGTGGCTCGCGTACGCGCCGGTCACCCGCGCGTCGGCGCCGGGTCCGCCCAGCCGCGTCTCCATCCGCACCCGTCCGCGCGCGGAGCCGAAGCCGAGCGCCACCCAATCGAGCGCGCCGTCGCGGCCGACCTCGGCTCGCTGGGCACCGAAGATCCAGCTCCGCTCTGAGAGCCCCTGGCCGCAGACGTAGCGCAGCCGCGCGTTGTCGCCGATGACCAATTCGACGACGGTATTGAACACACCCTCGATGTCGTCGGCGCTTGACAGGTATTGCTCCCAGACCTCAGCCTGCGCGCCCCGCTCGAGCACGATCAGCGTGCGCCGGTCGAGCTCGGTCGCGGTGGCTGCATGGATCGCGCTCAAGAGGATCGGGTGCGCCAGCGCGACCCCGGCCGGCACGTAGACGAACGCCCCACCCCGAAAGCCCGCTCCGTTGCGGGCCAGAAACAGGTCGTGATCCTCGCCGCTGACCACCGTCCCGAGATGGCGCTCGACGAGCTTCGGGTGCTCGCGGGCCGCCTGCTCGAGCGTCATCACGAGGACTCCTTCCGGGAGCTCCCCCGTCCTCGCGCCAGCGCCGGCGTCGATCTGGCGCAGCTCGACAGCGCCGTCGAGCTCAAACATCGGCGTGGGTGCGGGTTGCGCGGACGTTGATGTCGTTATCGGCGTCTGTGCGGCCGCCGTCTGTGCGGCCGGCTGGGCGCCGTTTGCCGGCGCAGGAGCGAATGCCTCGAGGTCGAGTCCTGAGATGTCCGTGAACTCCCACCCCGCCCTACCCTTGAACCGCGGCAGCTCGAGGGTCTCAGTCAGACCGGCGGCGCGCACACGGCGCGCCGCCAGAAAGCCGGGTTCGGCGCTTTGCGCCTGCGCCACGCTAGCCAATCGAGCCTTCCATCTGCAGCTCGATCAGGCGGTTCATCTCGACCGCGTACTCCATCGGAAGCTCCTTGGTGATCGGCTCGATGAAGCCGTTGACGATCAGCTTCGAGGCCTCCTCCTCGGGAATCCCGTGGCACTCCAGGTAGAAGAGCTGGTCCTCGCCGACCTTCGAGACAGTCGCCTCGTGGCCGACGTCGACATCGTCCTCGCCGATCCTGATCGTCGGATAGGTGTCAGAGCGCGAGCCCTCGTCGAGCAGCAACGCGTCGCAGACGACCTTGGACCTTGCGCCGTGCGCGCCCTTGGCAACCTCGAGCAGGCCCCGGTAGGAGCCCCGCCCGCCGTCCTTGGAGATCGACTTGGCGAAGATGTTCGAGGTCGTGTTCGGCGCGGCGTGGATGATCTTGGCGCCCGCGTCCTGGTGCTGACCGGCGCCCGCGAAGGCGATCGACAGAACCTCCCCGTGTGCGCGCTCGCCCATCAGGTAGATGCTCGGGTACTTCATCGTCAGCTTCGATCCGAGGTTGCAGTCCACCCACTCCACAGTCGCATCCTCGTACGCGACCGCGCGCTTGGTGACCAGGTTGTAGACGTTGGTCGACCAGTTCTGGACCGTCGTGTAGCGAATCCGGGCACCCGGCTTGGCGATCAGCTCCACCACGGCGGAGTGAAGCGAGTCCGAGCTGTAGGTGGGAGCCGTGCAACCCTCGACGTAGTGGACGTATGAGCCCGGCTCGGCGATGATGATCGTCCGCTCGAACTGGCCCATGTTCTCGGTGTTGATCCGGAAATAGGCCTGCAGCGGCATCTCGACGTGGACACCTTCCGGCACGTACACGAACGACCCGCCCGACCACACCGACGAGTTGAGCGCCGCGAGCTTGTTGTCGTTGGGCGGGATCACCGTCGCGAAGTACTCGCGCACGAGATCCTCGTGCTCACGTAGCGCCGTGTCCATGTCGGTGAAGATGACGCCCTGCTTCTCCAGGTCCTCGTGAACCTGGTGATAGACGACTTCGGACTCGTACTGCGCCCCGACGCCGGACAGGAACTTGCGCTCCGCCTCGGGGATTCCGAGCCGGTCGAAGGTCTTCTTGACGTCGTCGGGGACGTCGTCCCACGAGCGTCCGGGCTTCTCCGAAGCACGCACGAAGTAGTGGATGTTGTCGTAGTCGACATCGGCGAGCAGCGGCGAGCCCCAGGTAGGCTGCTTGCGCGCCAGGAAGTGGTCGAGCGCCTTGAGGCGGAAGTCGCGCATCCACTGCGGCTCTGACTTGAACTCCGAGATCTTCTCGACGATCTCGCGGCTCAGGCCCTTGGGAGCCTTGTAGAGGTAGTTCTCCGCGTCGTGAAAGCCGTAGCGCTCGGTGTAGTCGGCGTTGATGCCGGCGAGCCCCGCGTTCTCGGTCTCGACGGGGGTCATTGGGGGGGTCAGGACAGGGGTTTGGGTCAATGTGTCGGGAGTAGCCACTACTCCACCTCCAGCTTGATCGTCTCGTGCTCGATGGTCACCGGAAAGGTGTCCACCGGAACGTATGCGGGCAGGGTCATGGGCTTGCCGGTCTTCAGGTCGAACAGCGAGCCATGTCGGGGGCATTCGATCGTGCATGCTTCCTGGTCCAGCTCACCGTCGCTCAGCGTGCCATCGTCGTGCGAGCAGCGATCCTCGATCGCGTACACGGTCCCGGCGCAGTTGAAGACGCCGATCTCCAGATCGTCCCACTCGACCAGGCGCATACTGCCCGGTGGGAGCTCGTTCAGGGGACAAACTTCGATGGCTTGCGGCATGCGGTCCTATGTCCTAGCGGATTGATCGGATTTCCCTGGCGGATCATAGCGGCTCGACTGTCCTGGCTGGCTTGGGCCTGCGTAATGGCTGGCTTGGGCCTGCGTAATGGCTGGCTTGGGCCTGCGTCATGGCTGGCTTGGCCGCGCGCGTCTGGCTGGCTTGGCCGAACGTTCCCAACGCTGCCCGCTCGTCATACAAGCCTACGCCGCTTGCGCCGGAGGACCATCCTCGGTCGTCTCGGGCTCCCAACCCACTGCGTGACCTAGTGCCGCGCCCTTGATCACCTTCAACGACAGCAGCGCGCACTTGATCCGCGTCGCCGAGATGTCGATCCCGAGCAGGTCGAGCACGAAGGAGCGGTCGAGGTGCAGCAGGTCCTCCACCTTCATGCCCTTGATCTCCTCGGAGCTCATCGACGCCGCTGCCTGTGAGATCGCGCAGCCGTGGCCCGAGAACCGCACCTCCTCGATAGTTCCCTGGTCGTCCACCGCGAGTCGCACCATCAGCTCGTCACCGCAGAGCGGGTTCAGGTCCTGGAACTCCAGCTCAGCGTGCTCGAGCTCCGGGAGCGGCGGGCTCCAGTTGCGCGGCTGCTTGTAGTGATCGAGGATGTTCTCGCGATAGAGGTCGTCCACACCGGAGAGGGTAGCGAGCGCAATGCGCGCAATCAGCCGACGATCAAGCGCCCGACGGCGACTCGCGTGCTTGGCGCGCTCACAGAGACGGGCTTGATCGCGCGCGAGGCCGATGCGAGCGACCGCAGGACAGTCCGGTTGACGATCACGCGCGAGGGCGCCGCCACGCTCGCGCGTGGCCGCGCGCGCAAGAACGCCTACCTCGCCCGGCGCCTGGGCGGGCTGGATGCCGGCGAGCTCGCGACGCTCGAGCGCGCCGCCGAGCTGATCGAGCGCCTGCTGGAGGACGACGCTCCGCCGCCTCCCACCACTGCCCCACCCGCACCGACCGCGGCCGCCAAGAGCCGGGCGGCTCCGAGCGCTCCCACCCCAACCCCCCACCCCGCGTGAGCGCCGCAACTCTACGCCGCCCGTTCCGATCGCTGGCGGTCCCCAACTACCGACGCTACTTCGCCGGCCAGGTGATCTCGGTCAGCGGCAACTGGATGCAGCGGGTGGCCGAGCTGTGGCTCGTGCTGCGCCTGACCGGCAGCGGCACAACGCTCGGGCTGACCACGGCGCTCCAGTTCCGCCGATCCTGTTCGCGGGTGCATGGGCGCCCGCGCCAGAACGCAAGGGCGATATCGCCTCGCCCGGGCGCTCCCGCCCGGCCCGGGCGCCGGCGGGCCGCTGGTGGACCGGGCTCCGGGCCACGATTCGGCGGCCGCTCGAGGGCGACCAGGTGCAGCTCGTAGTCGGAGCATGGCGACAGCCCTGCGCGGCGGTAGCGTCCCAGGCCAAGTGGCAGCGCGGCGGGCAGGCAGTCGCGGCGGGGAGGCAGGGCGGCGGGGGAGGCAGCGCGGCGGGGAGCGCGCGAGCCCAAGCCGCTCAGCCCAACCGCATGACCTGCCGGACGAGCTCGAGCCCCTGCACGAGCCTGTCAACGTCCTCGGGACTGTTATGCACCGCGAACGACGCGCGCGTTGTCGCGGCGACGCCGAGTCTGCGCATCAACGGCTGCGCGCAATGATGCCCGGCGCGCACGCAGACCGCCTCGCGTGCGAGGATCTCCCCGATGTCGTGCGGGTGCGCGCCCTCCAGCGAGAAGGACACCAGTGCGCCGCGATCGGCCGCCGCGAGCGGGCCGTGCAGCGTCAGCCCGAGGACCTCTGAGCCCAGGCGCGCGAGCGCATCGGCGGTCAGGGCCTCCTCGTGGGCCCGGATCTGCTCTATTCCTAGCGCCTGGATCCAGTCGACCGCCGCCCCGAGCCCGATCGCCTCGGCGATCTGCGAGGTCCCTGCCTCGAACTTCCAGGGCAGGTCGGTCCAGGTCGACTCATTCGCGCCAACCGTGCGGATCATGTGACCGCCGGCGATGAACGGCGGCATCTGCTCGAGCAGCTCCCGGCGCCCGTGGAGCACGCCGATGCCCGTCGGGCCGTAGGCCTTGTGCCCGGTCCAGGCGTAGAAGTCGGCGTCGAGCTCGCGCAAGTCCACACGCAGTTGCGGGACCGCCTGGCTGCCGTCGACGAGCACCACCGCCCCCGCCTCATGGGCACGGCGCACGATCGCCTGCACCGGGTTGATCGTGCCGAGCACGTTGGAGACGTGCACCACTGCGAGCAGCTTGGGGCCGCGGGCCAGCAGCGCATCGAGCGCGTCGAGGTCGAGCTGGCCGTCGTCGAGCACCGGCACGTATGCGAGCTCGGCCTCGCGCTCCTGGCACAGGAGCTGCCAGGGAACGATGTTGGAGTGGTGCTCCATCTCGGTCAGCACGACGAGGTCCCCGCGGCCCACGTTCTGGCGCCCCCAGGAGTACGCGACGAGATTGATCGCGGCGGTCGCGTTGGCCGTGAAGATCGTCTCCTGCGGCGTGGAGCGCAGCCACTGCGCGATCCGCGCCCGCGCACCCTCGAAGAGGTCGGTCGCCTCCACCGCCAGCTGGTAGATGCCGCGGTGGATAGACGCGCGCGAGTGCGTGTAATAGCTGGTCATCGCGTCGATCACCGGCTGCGGGGTCTGCGAGGTCGCCGCGCTGTCGAGGTAGACCAGCGACCGGCGACCGGTCTCCCGGCCCAGGACCGGAAACTCGGAGGCAACCGCGACGGGCGAGACGGCGGTGGCGCTCATCAAGCCGGGGCCTTCTCGAGATCGTCCGCCTTGCCGAGCTCGCCCGCCTGGTCGATCGCGCCGGTGATCCACGCATAGCCCCTGGCCTCGAGCTCGTCGACCAGCTCCGGTCCGCCCTCCCTGACGATCCGGCCCTTGTACATGACGTGCACGTGGCTCGGCTGCACGAGGTGCAGGATGCGCTGATAGTGCGTGATGATCAGCACGCCCATGTCGGGCCCGGCGACGGCGTTGACGCCGTTGGCCACGACGCGCAGGGCATCGATGTCGAGTCCCGAGTCGGTCTCGTCGAGAACCGCGAGCTGCGGGTGCTGCAGCGCAAGCTGCAGGATCTCCATCCGCTTCTTCTCCCCGCCTGAGAATCCATCGTTCAGGTAGCGGCTCGAGAACTCCTTTGGCACGTTGGTCAGCTTCATCGCCGCCTCGACGGTCTGGCGAAACTCCTTGAGCGGGATCGGGTCCTGCTCACGAGCCTCCCGGTGAGCGTTGAGCACCGTGCGCAGGTACTTGGTGACCGTCACGCCCGGGACCGAGACGGGATACTGAAAGGCAAGAAAGAGGCCCATGCGGGCGCGCTCGTCGGGCGCAAGCTCGGTGATGTCCTGCCCGTCGAAAACGATCTGGCCATCGGTTACCTCGAGCTTGGGGTGGCCCATGATCGCGTTCGCGAGCGTGGACTTCCCGGACCCGTTGGGACCCATCAGGGCATGAATCTCGCCCTTGCCGACGGTCAGCTCAACTCCCTGCAGAATCGGCTTGCCGCCCGCTGCGACGTGAAGGTTTTGGATCTTTAGTTCTGACATCTCCAACTTTCTCGTTCGTTTGCCTCAGGCGGCTGCGCTAGGCACGCGCTCGTTGCGGTGCGAGAACTCGACCAGCTCTGCCAGCGTCGTGGTCTGCAGCGAGCGGATGATCCCGCCCTGCACGCGCATCCACAGCAGCTTGGTCGCGCAACCACGCCCGGAATCCGGCTCGTGCGAGCACAGCACGCGCTCGGTGTGGTCGTGCACGAAACACTCCATCGGGGCGATCGCGCCCTCGAGCGCCTGCACTACCTCGTCCATCGCGATCTCCTCCGCCGGGCGCGATAGCCAGTAACCGCCGTGCGCGCCGCGAGCGCTCATCACGAGCCCCGCCTTGCGCAGCCGTGCAACCACCTGCTCGAGGTAGGACAAAGGCAAGCCTTCGGCATCCGCGATCGCCTTGAGGCTCGTCGGATGCTCGGGCGACTGCCGGCCGAGCTCGACCATCAGCCGCACGCCGTACTCCGCCTTGGATGAGAAGATCATCTAGCGGAAATCCTACCAGCTAGGTCGGTTATCTATTGGGCCGGCCTGCGGGCCGGCCCTGGTTTCGGTTGGCTGCGCCTCACCGGCCCGGTTACCCGCACGCTCGGCGCTGCGCGTGCGGTTGCTGGATTTGACCCAGTCCAGCACGCTCGCCAAACGGCTTGCGGGATACCCTCATGCGATGGACCAGGTGCTCACAACGCTCGCCGGGAGTGCCCAGGTCGCGCATGTCGCGCAGCTCGCCCGCGCGACTGGACGGCTCGGGATCGACACCGAGTTCATGTCCGAGGGGCGCTACCGGGCGCTGCTGTGCCTGGTGCAGGTCGCCGCGCAGGACCGCGAGGATGTGGGTGGGGCGCGCGTCATCCTGATCGACCCCCTGAACGAAGGTGCGGATATCGCCCCGCTCGCGGCGCTGCTCGCCGACCCGGCGATCGAGGTGGTGCTCCACGCCGGGCGCCAGGACGTGGCGATCCTCCGCCGTGCCTGGAGCACGGCGGTTACGAACATCTTCGACACCCAGCTCGCCGCCGGATTCGCCGGTGCCGGCGCCCAAACGGGATATGGGAACCTGCTCGCGGCGATCCTCCACCGCCACGTCGAGAAGAGCGCAAGCTTCACCCGCTGGGACGTGCGGCCGCTGAGCGCCGAGCAGCTCGGCTACGCCGCCGAGGACGTCGTCCACCTGCTCCAGTTGTCCGATGAGCTCCAGCGCCAGCTGGGCGAGAGCGGCCGTCTGCAATGGGCCCGGGAGGAGTGCCGGCGCCTTCAGTCCGCGACCGACGAGCGCGATCCGGGCACCGTCTGGGAGCGTCTGCCGCGCGTCAACTCACTTGACCCCAAAGCCCGGGCAATCGCACGCGAGCTCGCCGCCTGGCGCGAGCGAACCGCCGCGAGCGAGGACCGTCCGGTCGGCTCGGTCCTCGCAGACCCGGCGCTCGTCGAGCTCGCCAAGCGTCACCCCTCGAACACGCGTGGCCTGGAGCAGACTCGCGGCCTGCACCCGTCGGACATCAAGCGCCGCGGCGCCGCGATCCTTGCAGCGATCGAGCGGGGGCTGCATGCGCCCGCCATCCCGCGCGAGCAGCCCCGCGGGCGCTCGGAGCCCGCCGACGCACCGCTGGTCGCGCTCGCCGAGGCGCTGCTGCGCGCGCGTGCACTCGAGGCCAGGCTCGCCTATGAGCTGATCGCCTCGCGCGCGGAGCTCGAGCTGATCGTCGCCGCCGGCCGCAGGAGCGAACCCGAGCCCCCGGTCAAGACGCTGTCGGGCTGGCGCGAAGAGCTGGTCGGGGGCGACTTGCGCGCGCTGCTGGCGGGCACAAGCGCGGTCTCGGTTGGAGTCGACGGCCGTCTTGTGCTCAGCGCCGCAGGCGCTTGAGCGAGCCGGCCTCCAGGGCGAGCGGACCGCGAGCGCTGCCCGGCGAACGGACCGCGGGCGCTGTGCGGCGAGCGGACCGCGAGCGCTGCCCGGCGAGCTGGCCCCTCAGGACGCGCCGGTCTCCAGCATCATCGACATCGCGGGCGCGCGGTCGAACAGCGCGCGGGAGAGCGTGAGCGTGATCGCCTGCGAGCGCTTGATCCAGCGCAGGTCGATTCCCTTCTCATCGCCGTAGGCGGTCGCGTAGGTCACGCGCAGCCTGTGGCCGGGAGAATCGGCCGCTTTCTCATCGCCGGTGTCGGCGTCGCCTCCCGTCCAGCCCGTTCTCAGAAGCAGGCGACGCTCGCCGGCGACCACGTCGTCCGCGGTCCGGTAGCCACGGTCGATCACCACCAGCTCGAGCCCGCAGAAGGCATTGGCGCCAGTGTCGCACTGCCTGCTCTGCGCGAGGATGCCCGCTCCGCGCACCAGTGGCAGCGCGGACAACTTCGGCACGCGGGAGCTGGCGGTTGCCCCGCAAGCGGCGAGCGACCCCGAGAGTGCCAGCAGCAGCGCGGCACCGAAGGAGAGACGCCCTAGTCTTCGGCCGGTCATGGGGTCTAGCGCAAGCGTAGCCGAGCTCCCGGGCTCCCACGCGTGAGCGCGGGACGCTACGCCCTCGGGGTCGCGGCGCTGATCCTCGTATGCGGCTCGCTGGGGCTCGCCGCCGTGACGCTGCGGCGGCGCTTCTTTCCCGGTTGGTCAGGGGCCCCGGCGCGACTTGTGGAGTCAGTGATCGCGCTCGCGCTCCTGGTCGGGCTGCTGGAGCTCCTCGGGACCGTGGGTCTGTTCAGTCTGGGCCCGATCGTCGGCGCGTCGGTTGTCGTCGGGTTGGTGGTCGGCTTGGTGGTTCGCTTGGGGGTCGCGAGAGCGTTGGGGGAGCCTGGTGAAGGGGGGCGCCGCGGCGCCTTCCCTGAAGCGGTCGTGATACCCGGCACCGGCTTCGCCAAGCGCCTAACGGGGGCAATTTCGATCCCGTTCCTGATCGCGCTCGTGCTCAGCGCGGCGGTCGCAGCTGAGTGGGCCGGCCCCACGCTCCAGTCCTACGACACCGGGATCCACAGCTTCGACTCGCTCTGGTACCACCTGCCGTGGGCCGCCTCCTTTGCCCAAACCGAACAGATCACGTCGCTGCGATTCACCGATGTGGAGTACCTGACGGCGTTCTATCCGGCCACCGCAGAGCTCTTTCACGGCCTCGGGATCGTCCTGCTGGCGCGAGACACGATTTCCGGGGCGCTCAACCTCGCCTGGCTCGGACTGACGCTGCTGGGCGCCTATTGCATCGGGCGCCCACGCGGTCTGGGGCCCTGGTCACTGGCTGGCGCCGCGCTCGCCCTGGCGACGCCGATGATGAGCTTCTCGCAGGCCGGCAGTGGCGCCAACGACGTCGTCGGCGTCTGCTTCCTGCTAGCCGCGGTAGCGCTGCTGGTAAACGTGCACGGGGGCGAACGACGAGCGCCGTTCGTGCTGGCGGCGCTGGCCGCCGGGTTGGCGGTCTCGGTCAAGCTGAGCCTGCTCGCACCGGTCCTCGCGCTGAGCATCGGGATGATCGTGCTCGCGCGGCCCTGGTGGGCCCGCGCGCCTGGGTTTCGCGCATCTGGGGACGGCGAGTCGGAGGCCCGCGCGTCTGCGTCCCGCGAATCTGAGACCGGCGAGTCTGGGGCCCGCGCGTCTGGGTCCGGCGAACCCGCGCGTCTCACGCGCGCCGCGCTGTGGCTCGGACCGCTCCTGCTCGGAGGCGGGTTCTGGTATCTGCGCAATCTGGTGGCGGTCGGAAATCCGCTGCCCTGGACGAGCCTCGGATTCTTGCCGACCCCCGCTCCGGCGCTCCAGCAGCACACCGCGTTCTCGGTCGCGCACTATCTGGGTGACTCCCAGGTGTTGAGCAAAGTGCTCGAGCCCGGGCTCGCGGCCGGGCTCGGACGATGGTGGGCGGTGATCCTCGCCGCCGCGGTGATCGGGCCGCTGCTCTGCCTGCTCCCGGGCGCGGACCGCCTGATGCGCGTGGTTTCACTCGTGGCGCTTGGGTCCCTCGCGGCGTACCTGCTCACGCCCGAGAGCGCCGCGGGCCCTGCCGGGCACCCCCTGGGGTTTGCGTTCAACCTGCGTTACGCCGCGCCAGCGCTGACGCTGTCGCTGGCGATTCTCCCACTCGCGCCTGTGCTCGAGCAACGGCGCCGACGGGCGGCGACGATGATCGCGCTGGTCGGGGTGCTGGTGGCGACGCTCGCGCAGACCCAGTTGTGGCCCTCACGGCACCTGCCCGGCGCGCTCGGCGCTGGGGCGGCAGTCCTCGTGCTGAGGCTCGCGATCCTCGCGATGGCGCAGATTGGCCGCGGGAGGGTCGGTGGCGTGCGGCGGGCGCCATACGGCGGGGTCGGTGGTGCGGTCGGTGGCGCTCAGCCGGCGCCGGCTGGCGGGGGCCGCGGGGGGGTCGGTGGCGCTCAGCCGGCGCCGGCTGGTGGGGGCCCCGGGGAGCGGAGTGGCCCGTCCCGGCGGCGCCTGACGGTGCTCTCGAGCTTGGCAGCGCTCCTGATCGCCCTCGCCGCCGCCGGCTATCCCTGGCAGCAGCACTATCTCCGCGGGCGCTACGCCTTTCACCCCGGCGTCTCCTCTCTGGCCAAGGCGTGGGCGCTCTTCAGGGGCGTGCACGGCGCTCGGGTAGGCCTCGTCGGCACCTTCGGCGGCTTCTTCTCATATCCACTGTTCGGCACCGCGGACTCCAACCACGTCCAGTACATCGCCAAGCGCGGGCCGCATGGCTCGTTCACGGCGCTCACGACTTGTCAAGAGTGGCGCACGGCGGTCAACGCCGGCCACTACCGCTTCTTGCTCACAACCCCCGCCCGCGACCCTTGGCGCCCGAAAGCGCTGCAAGCCTCGCCCGAGGGCGCCTGGACCGCATCGGACCCGGACGCGCGCCTGCTCTACACGCGCCGCGCCGCCGGCCAGCGGATCTCGGTCTACGAGCTGCGCGGGCGACTTGACCCGGGAGCGTGCGGGTAAAGAAGGACCGGGTTACGGAAATCGCGGCCTGCAGTCAGTCTCTCGCCAGCACGGTTATCGCCGCTGCGGTGAGTAGCACCAGTGGGACGTAGTTGGGAGCCGTGTCGCACGCGCGAATGTGAGTGGCGAGAGCCGCTGCCATCGAGCAGAGCGTCCGACAGCGGCCACCGGTCTCGCTTCGGGGCTACGCAGCCCGGCGACGGCCGCTGCTGCCACCCCAACCTCGATCGCGCCGATCACGAATCGAGCGGGATCTGCGTAGCCCCAACGATCGAAGTTGTCCTTGGTGAACTGCGTAGCGGCGAGCTTCGTGCTCATACGCCGCGTCAGTCAGCTCGATCGATTTCAAGTCCCGGGCCTTGACGGCACCCGATCAGCGCTTGCATGACATCGAGGACCGTGTCGTTGGAGCCCAGCCATTCGACGAGCTCCTTCTCGCGCCGCATGGAGCGAAGAGTCACGAGCACATCCCTCTGGAGTAGCCACCGCGTCCCTCTGTTGGGACGCTCTCCGCGGACCGGAGCGAGCATGCTCGCACTCGCACCGTAGCTCGACGGCTTTGCGGCTAACCTCCACCAATGCCCACCACCGCCGACCATCTCGCTGATCCTGAGCTGCTGGAGACCGAGTGGGACCTCGAGCCCCTCGTCGATGGCGAGAACGGCCCTGGCGTCCAGCGCTTGCTCGAGGAGGCCAGCAGCAAGGCGAGCAAGTTCGCGACGCGGATCGCCGGCAAGGTCGCAGGGCTCGATGCCGAGGGCTTGCAAGCCGCAATGCACGAGCTGGAGCAGATCAATGAGCTGGTCGGGAGAGCGGCTTCCTACGCTTCGCTGCGCTTCTCCACCGACACGGCAGATCCCCACCGAGGCAAGCTCCTGCAACGCATGCAGGAGCGAGCGACCGAGATCGAGACCAAGCTGCTGTTCTTCGAGCTCGAGTGGGCGGCTCTCGACGACGAGCGCGCAGAAAATCTTCTGCGCGCCGAGGGGCTGAGCTTCTGCGCTCATCACCTGCGCAGTGCCCGCCGATACCGACCGCATCTGCTCTCAGAGCCCGAGGAGAAGATCCTCGCCGAGAAGTCGATCGCGAGCGAAAGCTCTTGGGCTCGGCTGTTCGGCGAGCTGGTCGCCGCGTTGCGCGTAGAGCTCGATGACTTTGACGAGGAGGAGGTGACCCTCGATGTCGCCCTCAGCCGCCTTCAGTCCTCCGAGCGAGAGGCTCGCCGCGTCGCCGCCGAGGCTGTCTCAGCGGCGCTGGCGCCGGGTTTGCGGACCAGGGGCTTCATCTTCAACACGCTCCTATACGACAAGTCAGTCCAGGACCGACTGCGCTCCTTCCCGCACTGGCTCGCGAGCCGCAACCTCTCCAACGAGGCATCCGATCAATCGGTGATGGCGCTGATCGAGGCGGTCCGCGGGCGTTACGACATTCCGCAGCGCTGGTACAAGCTCAAGGCCAAGCTGCTGGGGATCGAGCGCCTGGCCGACTACGACCGCTCGGCCCCGGTTCTCTCAGATGATGTGCCAGTCTCCTTTGCGGAGGCTCGTGAGATGGTGCTCGACACCTACACGTCCTTCTCACCCGACGCCGGCCGGATCGCCCGGCGCTTCTTCGACGAGCGCTGGATCGACGCGCCGGTCCGCCCAAACAAGCGCGGTGGCGCATTCTGCGCCTACACCGTCCCGGGCGTGCACCCATACGTGCTACTCAACTTCACCGCCAATCGCCGTGACGTGCTGACGATGGCCCACGAGCTCGGCCACGGATTGCACGCCGCGCTGGCCCAGCCGCAGGGGATCTTTCACCAATCGACGCCGCTGACGCTGGCAGAGACGGCGTCGGTGTTCGGCGAGACGCTCGTCTTTGAGCGCCTGCTCGACGCCGCGGGCAGCGACGACGCCCGGCTGAGCCTGCTCGCGGAACGGCTCGACGGCGCCGTCGCGACGGTCTTTCGCCAGATGGCGATGAACCGCTTCGAGCACCTCGCGCACACGCGCCGCGCCGACGAAGGAGAGCTCTCGGCGGATCGGATCGGCGAGCTGTGGAGCGAGACCCAGGCCGAGCTATTCGCCGACTCGGTGGAGGTCACCGAGGGATACGACACGTGGTGGTCCTATATCCCCCACTTCATCAACTCGCCGGGTTACGTGTACGCCTACGCCTACGGACAGCTATTGGCTCTGTCGGCATACGGCCGCTACAAGGAGGAAGGCGACTCGTTCGTCCCGCGCTATCTGGAGCTGCTCGCCGCCGGCGGCTCGCGCGGGCCCGAGCAGCTCGGCGCGATCGTCGGGATCGACTTGGCGGATCCCGGGTTCTGGGGCGCAGGGCTGAAGCTCGTGGAGGAGCAGCTCACCGCCGCCGAGGAACTGGCCGCGGGACGGTAGGCTCAAGCCCGCTGGGTCATCGCGGTAGGCTGAGGGGCGACTGGACCCACGCGAATTACCTCGGGCGCACGCGGGATTACGTCGGGGGCACGCGTGAGGCGTCGTACTCGGCGATCAGCCGCTTCGGCGCCTGGATGCGCCACGCGTCCTCGAGCAGCTCAGCCAGCTCTGCCAGCTTGACGACCTCGAGCCGGACGAGGACGGCCGGATAGCCGTCGTAGTGTGGCGTCGAGAAGAACGCCTCGGGCTGCCCCTGGAGCAGCGCCTCGCGCTCTCCGAGATCGATCACACGCAGAACGAGGGCGTCGGGATCGGTCCTGAGCCGGCAGATGAACTTCCTCTTGACCTTCAGCGAAGGCGTGCCGTATGACGTCCCGACCTCGACGGCGGGGAGCCGGAGCCCGATCGCGATCACGTCCTCCCAGCTCAAGCGCTCGCCAGGGCGCGCCTCAACGCTTTGCCTTGCGCGTGTGCGTACGCTCCTCTTGGAGCTCGACCACGTGGACGATCAGCTTCAGCACCTGCTCGATTCCCGTCGCTTTCGCGTCTCCGTGCTCAAACGCCTCGCGCCAGTGGCGCACTTCGCCCCTGGTCGCCAGCTCGTTGAAGCTCGCACGTGGGATCGAGAGGCGGACTTTCGCATCGGCCGCGATGTCCTTGGTGACCTTGGGCCCCGGAAGCTCGACTCGGTAGAGCTGCACGTCGCGCCGGCCGTGCAGCTCTAGACCTGCGATGAGCTTGAGCGGGGCGAGCGCCGGGACCTCGTCTAGAAACCGCGTCACCGCGGTTTCGATCAGCGACTTGGTGTCAGCGGGCGATGCCAGGCGCCCCAGTCTAGCCGCACGCGCCCGGCAACGAGCCGTCACGCTCGCGCGGCCGGCACGCGGCCGGCACGCGGCCGGCACGCGGCCGGCACGCGGCCGGCGCGGCCGGTGAGCAAGACCGCCACAGCAACGCTACAAGACGGTCACACCGAAGCCCGCCGCGGATTGACCCGGCCGCGGATTCGAAAAACGCGCTTAGCAATGACGGTCGAAAGCGAGAGCCGTGGCCGCGCGAGTCGCGGCCGAGCGCGTAGGAGGTGCAATCCGCCGCGCCCGGCGCGGCTTGGAAAGGGTCCGTGAGCGAACCCTGAGTCACGGGCGCCTGGTCCAGCGCGGCACCCCGAGACGATCTACCGTGCCCCGGCGATCCCCTTCGTGGCCCGCTTCACGGGCCTGGCGGCGTGCTCCAGGGACGCCTCCTCGGGCGCGCGGAGCGCTTGCGCAATCTCGGTCCGCCCGGCGAGCGAGAGCGCGACTCCGAGCGCGTCCGGGTGATCGTCGCGACTACCGAGACCGGGCGCTCTCTGGAGCTGCTCGCGACAGCGAGGGTTCAGTTGGCCCCCGGAGCCGCTGTCCAGGTGATGCTCCGCCCGACCGCCGTCCGGATCTGCCGCCAAGGCGGGGCAGCAGCGATGCTGCGCGTCGTGGCTCGCGACGGCGCCTACCACGTGCCGCGGCTATGACTACGTGCCGGAGCTCGGTACCGAGCTACAGCTCACGGGTGTGTTAGGTCGGCGGCGCTTCGCGCACGGGGAAGGTCATCGGCGTGCGCATCGACCCCACCCCTGCACTGATCTTCGCGGCCGATGCTGCCGTCAATCCGCGGCCGCTGGCGGCGACCTCCCGCCCAGCCCCCGGATCAGCGACACTACAGGGATGAGCACCAAGGCAGTCCCCGTCGACCTCGAAGCGCCTCGATGAGCGGTCCCGAGCTCGCGCTAGCGCTGTCGGTGTTCCTCGCCTGCACCGTCGAGGCGGTCGAGGCTGTGACGATCGTGCTCGCGGTCGGTTCGACGCGGAGATGGTCCTCTGCGTTCTACGGAGTGGGGGCGGCGATCATCGCCCTCGCGGTGGTGGTCGCGGCGCTCGGCCCGGCGCTTACGGCGCTGCCGATCGACGTGCTGCGGGTCGGCATCGGCGGTCTGCTGCTGGTCTTCGGCTTGCAGTGGCTGCGCAAGGCCATCCTGCGCGCCGCGGGCCTGAAGGACCTGCACGACGAGACGGCCGCCTTCGCACGCGAGACAAATGCGGCGCGGGATGCCGGAGCCCCATCCTCGGGCCTCGACGCCTTCTCGTTCGTGGTCGCGTTCAAGGGCGTCCTGCTCGAGGGCCTGGAGGTCGCCTTTGTCGTGCTGACCTTCGGCGCCAACCAACACCGCATCGGCCTCGCGGCTATCGCGGCGGTACTCGCGATCGCGCTGGTCGTGGGTGTCGGCTTCGCCGCTCGCGCGCCGCTGGCCCGAGTGCCGGAGAACGCGATGAAGTTCGCAGTCGGCGTGATGCTGACGTCGTTCGGGATGTTCTGGGGCACCGAGGGCGCCGGCGCTTCGTGGCCCGGTGCCGACGCCGCCCTGCTCGTGATCATCCCCGTGCTCCTCGCTGTCTCGCTCGGGAGCGTTGTCCTGCTCAAGCGAACGGGGGCGCGGAGCAGCGGGCTCGCTTACGCTGGCGCACGCAGCGAGGCAACAAGGGCGGGCGGGGGCGCGGCGGCGGAGGTGGGCGGGGGTGCCCGGGCCGGCTCGAGCGCCAAAGCCGGCACCGGCCGCACCGGCGCAGACACCCAAGCCGAGGCGGGCGCACTCACTCGAACTGAACCGAAGCGCGTATGAGCGCGATCACCCGAGCCCTGCTTGCGATCTGGGACTTCGTAGTCGGCGACGACTGGCGCGTGGCCCTCGGTGTGGTGCTCGCCCTTGGAGTCACCGCCCTCATCGCGACCACGAACGTAGCAGCATGGTGGGTGATGCCAGTCGCGGTCTTCGCCCTACTCGCGTCGTCGGTACGTCAGGCCCGATCGTAGACTTCCTTCCGGGGGGCGCCGCTTCCGGGGGGCGCCGCCCGCCCCTTTCCGGGGTGGGACGCGCCGGCCCGCAATCAAAACCAGAGGTCTCTACCGTGGGCGTGGAACGTGTAGCTGCGCCCCTGCTCGACGATTGTCATCCGTGTAAAGACGCCTGCCCGCGGACGGTACACGTGGACTGTCACCTTGAACGGATGAAAGGCCCCAGCGGCGCCGTCGGGGATGAAGTTGTCGATCCAATCGGCGCCGTAGGCTCGGCCCTCGTTCTTGTTGTACGTGGTCCAGTGCAAGCGGCCAAAGTCCGCCAGCGGCGATGACTTGTGAAGGGCGTGATACCGCGTGAACCCACCGAGGAAGGCTGAGCCATCGCCCGTATAGTCGATCAGGTGCGGCCGCCGCTGCGGGTGTCCAAGCTCGGTCGGGACGGCCGGCAAGGTCCTCGCCGACGCAGCGGCAGGCAGCGCCAGTCCGAAGCCCAGCGCTGCGGTTGCGACTAGCTTTCTCATGCTCTGATCGCTGATAACTCTCACCGTTGGGGCCCCAAGCGGGTTGGCTTACATGAGCATGAACCTAGCAAACCGCCGAATGGTGCTCAAGCGATGAGGCAGGCTCTCAGGATGCGAGTAAGCGCCGGGCCCGAGCGCCAGCGCTCTGAGCGCTACATGACCGACGCTGCTCAGGCAGCGCATAAACCACAACTCGACAGTCGAGCTCCTCCGAAGGTCGACTGTCGCATGGAGCGCGGATAACGACACGCACACGACACTCGCCTCGCCGTTGACTTCGAGTGTCGAGTTATGACGCGCCGGAAACGCGCTCGCGGCACCTGAGAGCCCGGATTGCCGGCCAAGTGAGCAGCCGCCAGTTGAGGTGAAGATTCGGGTGTCGAGGCGGATCGCCCCCGCCCGGGTGTCGACGCGGATCGCCCCCCCGCTCGGTGTCGAGGCGGACCGCCCCCCGCCCGGGCGCCCCGCGAGGCGCAGCTTTCCGCGAGAGCGTGGCTCTACAGCTTGTGGCGCTCCAGCAGCTTGCGGCCGATCACCATCCGCTGGATCTCAGAGGTGCCCTCGCCGATCAAGAGCAGCGGCGCGTCGCGGTACAGGCGCTCGATCTCGTACTCCTTGGAGTAGCCGTAGCCGCCGTGGATGCGGAAGGACTCCTCGACACAGAAGCGCCCCGCCTCCGACGCGAACAGCTTCGCCATCCCGGCCTCGAGCTCGGAACGCTCACCGGCGTCCTTCAGCCGCGCCGCACGAATCGTGAGCAGTCGCGCCGCCTCGACCTGGGTGGCCATGTCGGCGAGCTTGAACTGGATCGCCTGGTGCTGGGCGATCGGCTTACCGAACGCCTTGCGCTCCTGAGAGTACTTCAGCGCGAGCTCCAGCGCGCGCTGCGCGATCCCGACCCCGCGCGCGGCGACGTTGACACGCCCGACCTCCAGCGCGTCCATCATCTGCACGAACCCCCGGCCGAGCCCCGCGTCCTCGCCGCCGAGGATGTTCTCGGCAGGGCAGCGATAGCCGTCGAACACCAGCTCGGTCGATTCGACGCCCTTGTAGCCGAGCTTCTTGATCTTCGGCGGGACGTTGAAGCCGGCGTACTGGCCTGTGTTCTCAGCGACCCCGGGCTCCTTCTCGGCGATGAAGCACGTCATTCCCCTGTGCCGTGGCTCGGCGCTCGGGTCGGTCTTGACTAACACGAACACCAGCGCCGAAAGCAGGCCGTTGGTGACCCACATCTTCTGGCCGTTGATCTCGTACTGGCCGTCGGGCAGGCGCTTCGCAGTCGCCTTGATCGCCTGCACATCGGAGCCACATTCCGGCTCGGAGAGCGAGAACGCGGCGCGGATCTCCCCGGTAGCCATACGCGGCAGGTAGCGCCGCCGCTGCTCCTCGGTGCCGAACTTCATCAGCAGATAGGAGCCGATGAAGTGCGTGTTGACGATCCCGGAAATCGAGATCCAGCCCCGCGACAGCTCCTCGACGATCATCGCGTACGTCGTCAAGTCGAGCGCCATCCCGCCGTGCTCCTCGGGGATCGTGACGCCGAACAGCCCGAGCTCCTTCATCTGCGCCACGATCGGCTCGGGGAAGGAGTCCTCGTGGTCGTAGTGCTCGGCGTTGGGGAGAATCTGCTCGTCGGCGAACTGGCGGACCATCTCGCAGATCGCCTTCTGCTCGTCGGTCCTGTCGGTGAACGGGGTGGCTATAGCCATGCTCGCGGACGTGCTCGGCGGCTCAGGCTCAGCCGCGCGTCTGGGCCGGCGGAGCATTCTGTGCCTCTCGTGCGCCCGTGCCGTCCTGCCAAGGCGACGCGGGGCGCTCCTGGGGTTCGCCGTCGAGCTCGAGGCCGACCTTCTCGTCGAGGAAGCACAAGCGATCCTTGATGCGCGCGGCTTCGGCAAAGGGCTCGGCATAGCTCCAGACCAGATCGCTCACAACCCTGTCGCTGGGGAGCTTGACCGAGTGGTAGGCGGCCTTCCCCTTGTAAGGGCAGCGGGTAACTGTCTCGCTGGGCTCGAGCTCCGCCAGGACGTCCTCACGCGGCAGGTACCAGCGCGGCGGCAGGTTGGACTCGAACAGCGCCAGCGCGCCGTTGCTCTCGGCGAGAACCTCCCCCTGGAGCGAGACCCGTACGCAGCGGTTGGTCTGCAGCACGTCGATGCGGTGATATGGGTCGCGTGGGTGCACGAGCACCTCCTCGTCCTCCTGAGCCAGCGATCCATGCGGTTCCAGTAGAACGCGATCAAATCCCTGATCGGCGGCGCGCCCGCGAGCGGATCCGGGTAATACCAGGCGCCGGGATCGATCGTGCGGTCGCCGGCGCGGATCGTGTAGTAGGAAGCCTCGCCCTTCATCGGGCACCGCGTATGGCGGTCACTGGGCTGCAACGTGCCCGTGCGGACGTCTTCAGGCGGAAAGTAGTAGATCGGCTGATGCCGGGTCTCGTGGAGCAGCATCGCGGTGCGACTGTCGGCGATCGTCTCGCCAGCGAGCACTACGCGAATGCGCTTGGGGGTTGGTTCGAGGTACAGCGCGCCCTCAGTAGGCGGATCGAAGTTGAAGTGACCCGCTGGCTCAGCGCCGAACGGGCCCGTGCCGCTCATCAGGCCCACGGGCGCGAGCCTAGCAAGCGGGGCTATGAAGAGCCGAGGGCTGGCTGGTGCGCCCGTCAAGCGCGGAGCCAGTCCTCGACCGCCGAGCCAGTCCTCGACCGCCAGGCTGGACCCCCGCGCGAAGTGCCGGACATGGCCGGAGATGAGCGTCGCTCCACGGGTGAGGACCGTCGCCGCGATCCGAAGATCAGGATCAGCGCTCGCCTCTCCTTACGCTCCAGGTCGCCCGCTTGGCCGAGCGCTCCGCGGCCTGGCGGTCGAAAGGAAGGGATCCGTGTGCTCGCCTGCACGGACGCGGGATTGCCAGACTGCGCCCCGATGAACTTCGCCCGCGATGTCGTCGACGCCGCGCCACCCGGGCGCCGGGCGCTGGTGGAGCTGGCGCGCGATGGCAGCCGGCGCGCATGGTCCTTCGCCGAGGTCTCCGATCGTAGCGCTCGCCTAGCCGGCGCCTTGATCGGGCACGGGATAGGGCGCGGCGACGTGGTCCTGACGCTGATCGGCAACCGGGCGGAGTGGGTGCTGACGATGGTTGCCTGCTTCCGGATCGGCGCCGTGGTACTCCCCTGCAACGAGCAGCTTCGTGCCAAGGACCTGCGGCTGCGGATCGACGCGGCCCGTCCGAAGCTGATCGTCGCAGACGTGCGGAACGTGGTCGAGCTTTCAGGAGCCGGCGCGAGCTGCCCGGTGCTGAGCGTCCCCGACGAGTCGCTGTTCGCACACGAGCCCGCCCAGCCGGCCGAGCTGTCTGGAAGCGACCCCTGCCTGATCACGTTCACGAGCGGAACCACCGGGGATCCGAGGGGCGTCGTCCACGGTCAGCGTTACTTGCATGGCCAGCGCCTTCAGGCCGAGCGCTGGCTCGGCGCGCGCGCAGGCGACCTGGTCTGGTGCACGGCTTCGACCGGCTGGTCGAAGTCAGCGCGAAATGCGTTCGTCGCTCCCTGGCTGCGCGGCGCGGCCGCCCTGCTCCACGACGCACGCTTCGATCCAGCCCAGCGCCTGGAGCTCCTCGGGTCCGAGCGCGTGAACGTCCTCTGCATGGCGCCCACCGAGTACCGCGTAATCGCAAAGCGCGCGATGCTGCGGCCGCTGCCGGCACTGCGGGAGCTGGTGGCAGCCGGCGAGGCGCTCAACCCCGAGGTACTGCGCGCGTTCCGGGAAGGGACAGGGCGCGAGATTCGTGACGGCTATGGCCAGACCGAGACGGGGCAGCTCACCGGCATGCCAATTGGCGAGCCGGTCCGCCCGGGCTCGATGGGGCGCGCGCTGCCGGGCATCGAGCTGCGGGTGCGGACGGATGACTCAGGCGAGGCCCACGCCAGCGAAGCCGTAAGCCCAGCCACCGGGTGCGAGGGCGAGCTCGTGCTGGCCGACCCCCTGACCGATCCTACCTTCTTCATAGGCGGTCTCGATGGTCAGCCCGGGCCGGCCGGTGCGCCGTGGCGCACCGGCGATCGGGTACGCCAGGACGAGGAGGGCTATCTGTACTTCGAGGGCCGCACAGACGATGTGATCGTCTCGGCCGGCTACCGCATCGGACCCTTCGAGGTCGAGTCCGCGCTGTTCTCCCACGCAGCGGTCGCGGAGGCCGCGGTCGTCGCGGCGCCCGACGAGGAGCGAGGGTCCCTGGTGCGCGCGGTCGTAGTGCTACGCGAGGGGGTCGCGCCAAGCCCCGGCCTTGCCGCCGAGCTCCAGGAGCACGTCAAGCGGATCACAGCGCCCTACAAGTACCCCCGTATCGTCGAGTTCGCCGACGAGCTTCCGAAAACCGCCAGCGGGAAGGTTCAGCGCGCGCTCCTGCGCGCCCGGTCCTAGCAGAGAGACCGCCAGCTCGGACGCGGCCCCTCGTCGGCGGCCGTGTGCTTACCGCGGGGTCCGGGAAGGGTGACCAACGGATCCAGCACCTCGTTCAGCACGCGCCCCTGGCCGGCCTAGTTGGGCCGTGACCACGTTGTAGCCCGGAAGTCAACGCCACATGTCCGAGCAGTGAAAATGTTGTCAGCCGGTGCGCGCGGTTGCCTGGAACCCGCCGCTAGGCTCCACGCGCATGAGCGCCTCCCGTCCCGCGATCGGAATCTGCACCAGTCTCGTGCGCGCGAGGTGGGGGCCCTGGGACCAGCGCGCCGCGCTCCTGCCCTTTAGCTACATCGCCGCGATCCAGCGAGCGGGCGCGCTCGCGCTGATGATCGCGCCCGATCGGACGCTGGAGCGCACGCCCGACGAGGTCCTCGACCGCGTCGACGGCCTGATCTTCGCCGGCGGCGCGGACATCGACCCCGCCTGCTACGGGGCCAAGCCCCACCCCGAAACCGGCAAACCGGTGCCCGAGCGCGACGGTGCCGAGCTGGCGCTCGCGCGGCGCGCCGTGCAGCGCGATATGCCGGTGCTCGGGATCTGCCGCGGGATGCAGCTACTCAACGTCGCCCTCGGCGGGACCCTGCGCCAGCACCTCCCCGACGAGGTCGGCCACGACGAGCACCGCCGCAACCCCGGCACGTTCGACAACGCCGACCACGACGTCCGGCTGAGACCCGGCTCGCTCGCCGCTCACGCGGCCGGCGAGGAGCGTCACGTCACGAAGTCACACCATCATCAGGGCGTCGCGACGATCGGCACCGGCCTGGAGGTCACAGGCTGGTCGATGCTCGACGAGCTCTCCGAGGCAATCGAAGCGCCGGCGCGGCGCTTCGTGCTGGGCGTCCAGTGGCACCCCGAGGCAGACGAGCACAGCCGGCTGATCAAGGCCCTGGTCGAGGCGGCGCGCGACCGCTAGGCGCTCGCAGCGGTCAGTCATGCAGGCAGCGCCACCACCGCGTCGATCTCCACCATCGCACCGCGCGGCAGGGCCGCCACGCCGATCGCCACGCGCGCCGGCGGATCGGACTCGAAGAAGGACGCGTACACCTCGTCGACCGCGGCGAAGGAGCCCATGTCGGTCAGGTAGACGGTCAGCTTGACGGCGTCGCCGAGGCTCGTCCCGCCCGCCTGGCAGACGGCGGCGAGGTTCTCCAGGCAACGCCCGGCCTGCTGCGCGCAAGACGTTCCGACAAGGTCCCCGGTCCGCGGATCGAGGGGGATCTGGCCCGAGCAGAAGAGGAGCCCCCCGGCGCGGATGGCGTGTACGTACTGACCGACCGCCGCTGGGGCGTCGGGGGCGGTGACCGGCTCGCGGTGCGCTGACAACTGATCTCCTCCTTCCGGGGATGCTCGTGCAAGGGTATTGCTCACGCCCAGCTCGGGCATTGCGCCCCACCGGGAGGTTGCGCCCCGCCGGGATAGTGGGCCCCGACTCCGATATTGCGTCCCGCCGGATAGTGCGCGGCTCCCGCCGCGGGTAGGCCGCCCAGCCAGATCGAAATGGAAAAAGGGGGGCCCGGCTCGGGTGCATGCCGCGCCCTCGGTAGCCTGCAACCGTGCCCAACCGCCTAGCCGCCGAGACCTCGCCCTACCTGCGCCAGCACAAGGACAACCCGGTCGACTGGTTCTCCTGGGGCGAGGAGGCGCGCTCGCGCTCCCAAGTGCAGGACCGGCCGCTGCTCGTGTCGGTCGGCTACTCCGCGTGTCACTGGTGCCACGTGATGGAGCGCGAGTCCTTCGAGGACCCGGAGATAGCGGCGCTCATGAACGAGCGCTTCGTCTGCGTGAAGGTGGACCGCGAGGAGCGCCCTGACATCGACGCGATCTGCATGCAGGCCTGCCAGGCGATGACCGGGCAAGGCGGCTGGCCGCTGAACACCTTCATGACCCCGCAGGGGGTCCCTTTTCACGCCGGCACTTATTTCCCGCCCGCCCCCCGTCACGGGCTGCCGAGCTGGCGCATGGTGCTGCTGGCGGTGGCCGATGCGTGGGAGAAGCGCCGCGACGAGATCCTGGGCCAGGGCGCGCAGATGCGCAGGTCATTGGGCGCGAGCGCGCGCTTGGAGCCCTCTGCGGAGCCCATCCGGAAGTCCGCTCTGGCCGGCGCGGTGTCCGCCCTGGGCGGCTCCTATGACTCCGTGAACGGGGGCTTCGGCAGCGCACCGAAGTTTCCGCCGGCCTCGACGATCGAATTTCTCCTGGCGCGCGGCGAGCGCGAGATGTCATTGGCCACGCTGCGGGCGATGGCGGCTGGCGGGATCTATGACCAGGTGGGTGGCGGCTTCTCGCGCTACGCGGTCGACGCGACGTGGACCGTGCCCCACTTCGAGAAGATGCTCTACGACAACGCGCTGCTGGCGCCCGCCTACCTGCACGGGTACCAGGTATCGGGCGAGGATCGCTTTCGCCGCGTGTGCTGCGAGACGCTCGACTGGGCCCTGCGCGAGATGCGCGGGCCCGAAGGCGGGTTCTACTCGGCGCTGGACGCCGACTCCGAGGGCACCGAGGGCAAGTTCTACGTTTGGGGCGTGCAGGAGCTGCGCGAGGTGCTCGGCTCGCCGCAGCTCGCCGAGGCGGCGATCGCCTACTTCGGGGCCAGCGAGCGGGGGAACTTCGAGCGCGGACTGAACGTCCTGGAGGGCCGCGGCGCCGAGCCCGAACGGCTACCCGAGATCCGCTGCAAGCTCTACGGCGTGCGCTCAGAGCGCGTGTGGCCGGGCCTGGACGACAAGCGCCTGACCTCCTGGAACGCGCTGATGATCTCAGCGCTCGCACTCGCGGGCGCCACCCTGCAGCGCGCCGACTACGTTCAGGCGGCGACCGAGTGCGCCGACTTCGTGCTCAGGGAGCTGCGTGACGCTCGTGGCCGGTTGCTGCGCACCTGGAAGGACGGCGGGGGGCGCCTGGGCGCGTACTTGGAGGACCACGCGTTCCTGCTGCAGGCGCTGATCGCGCTCTACGAGGCGACCTTCGATCCGCGCTTCTATCGCGAGGTCACAGCGCTGGCGGACACCATGATCAAGCGCTTCGCGGACCCCGAGCGCGGCGGCTTCTTCAGTACGGCTGCTGAGCACGAGCAGCTTGCGGCGCGGCGCAAGGACATGGAGGACTCGCCGATCCCTTCCGGAAGCTCGGCCGCCGCATTCGGGCTGCTGCGCCTGGCGGCGCTCTCTGGCGAAGCCGACTATGAGCGCCACGCGGTCGGCGTCCTGGCCCTGCTCCACCCGCTCGCGCTGCGCCACCCGCACGCCTTCGGGCACCTGCTCGCGGCCGCCGACTTCCATCTGGCGTCGGTCAAGGAGGTGGCGATCGTCGGATCAGGTGAAGAGGCGCGCGCGCTGGAGCGCATCGTGCGCGGCCGGTTTCGCCCCCACGTGGTGCTCGCCGGCGGCGACGGCGACGCAAGTGCGCGCGAGGGCGAGGGCGGGGCGCTGGCCGGCGTCCCCCTTCTCGCCGGCCGCGAGCCGGTCGACGGCCACGCCGCCGCCTACGTCTGCGAGCACTTCACCTGCAAAACACCCGTTACCACGCCGGAGGAGCTCGCCGCGTTACTTTGAATGAGGAGCGCAACGGACTGCGAGATGCCCAGACAGCTGGTGGCGCGACTGGCACGCGTTGTCGCTCGCGCCCGATCCGCGCGCGACTAAACTGGCGGCTTGTTGCGCCTTGCGTGGCGCTCGATTCGGCCGGCAATGTGCTCAGCTCGCTGTGAAGGAGAAGCGCACGCACGCGCGCGCTCGCCGAGCCGGCACCCACCAGCAGGATCGCGGCAACCGCGACCACGGCCACCAGCACTACGCCAGCGCGACCGTGGAGCGCACGGCGCTTGCCCGAGCGCCAGCCACGCAATCGCGAGATACTTAGGGCCTACGAAATAATTACTGGGTCTTTGTGGTGGGGATGGATCGTGTAGTTCCAGTCTGGATGGAACTGATCTCGTTCGATGTTCACGGCGGCCAGCTGGGCATCGCTGACCTTGATCCCT